>Ga0207959_1000018_pt1 | contig 61243 bp, 68 predicted proteins | sample CryBogCBH20Aug07_FD_184609 | JGI IMG/M metagenome (GOLD analysis project Ga0207959, IMG submission 184609) | Freshwater microbial communities from Crystal Bog, Wisconsin, USA - CBH20Aug07 (SPAdes) (version 2) | ecosystem: Environmental > Aquatic > Freshwater > Lake | place: Crystal Bog... | reverse complement strand
TATGTATTCTGATGGCATCTAAAGCTGGAGCTGAAGGTATTACGCTCCTCGAAACTCGTAATGTATACATATTGGAACCATACTGGAACGCTTCGCGAATTGATCAGGTCATCGGTCGCGCAATCCGATTGAATTCTCACATCAAACTTCCAGTAGCCGATCAAAATGTAACTGTAAAATTATACCTTTCCGTATTCACACCGGAGCAAACCACGACATCAGATGCCGACAAGGCCCCAAACATTGTAGCGATTCGTCGTAACGATATGGTTCTGAAGCGGTATGAAGGAGACGAGCCTCGTGAAAGTTTCATGACAACCGACGAGTACCTGTATGAAGTATCTTACGAGAAGAACCGTTTGATCAAAAGCATTTCAACTATTCTGAAACAGGCAGCGGTTGATTGTGAGATCCATCGTAAACTTCATTCGAAAGAACAACCCGTAATTCAGTGTATGCGTTTTGACACCAAAACAACATCAGAAGATTTGGCGTACAAACCATCCTACCTTTCTGATGAAAAAGATACACTGTACATGCGTAATATTGATAGAAAAACTCGTAAGATTCAAATTATTCGAGTGCAAGGAATACTGATGATTTTGGATCCGATAACAAATGAAATATTTGATTATGGAGCATTCTCAGATAATAAGCGCTTATTTCGAATCGGAGAACGATCGGGACCAACAAAGATTACATTTTTTCCCTATGTAGTTCTATAAATGGCTACAGTGTCAAGTGCTGGAGCTGGTTCATCAATGGGAAACATGCAGGCCGGAACACGCGGTCTTAGTGCGGGAGACTGGACTCGCCTTCAGCGTCTTCGTGGCGCCAAGACTTATGCTACAGTAAATCTTACAACAAATAAGGATATTGCTCCAGTTCCTACAGCTCAGGCGGTTTATACTCGGTCTAGCTTAATCAAAGCAAACATTGGAACCGACCGCATTCGCCGACCTGCATCAATGTGGACAGATTATGTGGCGTCCCAGCGTGCAGACTTTGTAACGACATCAAATACTGGAGTCAATGGAAATGCCTTGTCGGTAACAACGCTATGCAATTGTACTACAAGTGCACTTGCTGTTAAGTTGCCAAGATGCCGTAAATGTCTGCGGAGAGTTGTTTGATAATTCTATTCCGTAAATAAGTAAGATGTCAGGTGGATTAATGCAATTAGTGGCCAAAGGCGCCCAAGATCAACTCGTAAATGGGAACCCTTCGTTCACTCATTTTCGGTCAGTGTACAAACGCCATACAGATTTTGCCATGGAGCATTTTCATTTAGTATTCAAAACGACCAATCTACAGCTTCCGGCTTCGGGTTCACTTACACTACGAGCAAAAGTTGAACGGTATGCCCAACTTATACACGATTGTTATCTAGTTCTAACACTACCTGATATATATTCGCCAGTCACGCCAGTTACACAAATACACTCAAACTTGAATGCAAACTCGAATGCTATTGGGTATCAGTTCAACTGGATTCGCAATATTGGTTACAACATGATCAATTATGTCGCAGTACTTATCAATGGTCAGGAGATTGTGCGTCATACCGGAGAGTGGATGAAGATTTATGCAGATACCAAGTTTGATTCGAATAAGAAGGCAATTTTAAATCGTATGGTAGGAAATGTTGTTGAAGTATACGATCCGGCGAATGCATTTGGACGAATGAACCAGTACCCTCATTCTATTTCAACATCTGCATCTCCAGCTGAGCCATCAATTACTGGACGAACTTTAACTATTCCTCTTCATTTTTGGTTCTGTGAAGAAATAGGTAAGGCACTACCACTTATTGCCCTACAGCATTCTGAAGTTGAAATTGTTGTAGACTTGAAGAACATGTATCAGTTATTTACGGTTTTGGATGTGCGTGAGACCATTAGTGGCTCTACGAACTCTAACTTTGGCAATCGTATTGCCCCCGATTCAAGTTCTACACTATTCCAAATGAACAATTTTCTATCTCCTCCATCGTACTCTATAACACCGACACCCAGTAATTCAGCACTATCAACATGGAGTCTCAATCCATACATTGAAGCCAACTATATTTGGCTCAATGATCCGGAACTCATTCATATCGCCAAAACCGAGCACTCATTTATCATGACACAGGTCGATGTAACATCTACATTTGGCGCATACGGTGCGAGCAATGATATGGAATTGACTATGCGTAACCTTTGTACCCAAATTGTGTGGGTAGCACAGCGCTCTGATCGCGATGCACTCAATGATTACGATAATTACACAAACTGGGAAAATCCATTCACTGCTCCAATAGATTCTACTGGTTTATCTTTCTTTACATCTCAATATTCATCGGGAAATGCTTTACCCACAGATATCTCGCGACGGGATATTCTTACGCAGTCGGCTGTTGTCTTAAACGGCAAAGAGAGATTTGGATATAAGAACGCCGAGTTCTTTTCTGAACTCCAAAATTTTAGACATCACAAGGGTGTGTCTACCACCGATATTCCTGGAATTTATACATATTCATTTGCTCTAGAGCATTATGATGGACAGCCTTCAGGTCATCTCAACGGATCGCAGTTTGATCGCACGACTTTACGGAATTCCTACATCCAGCCCCCACTAATCCTATCGCCAACACAGGGTAACACAGTATGTATCCTAAAATCAACGGCCCAAAGTCCTAACCCTACAGTTGTAAACCCGAATGCTAAAAATGCCCAAGGACAACTTCTATACACTCCAAATGATATTCTAACAATTGTCAGGAAGACCGATGCTCAAACCTTAGCATATACTTACAATGTTCGTGCTTTCGTTGAATCCTACAACTTCATCCGAGTTATGGGAGGCGTAGCAAATGTCGTGTTTTCATCATAATAAGGATGCCAACTGGAATTTCTATAAAGTCAGCAACATATGGAGTCGGATCTACTACAGTCGATGTTAAAGCAGCAGTAAGTGCACAGGATAAGGATGGCACTATAAGCTTTGTAGTTTCACCAACTGTTTTAAATGTTGAGGATCCGGCGCCAGGACAAATAAAAACACTCAATGTAACCTACACGATTAACAACGGAAAGACAAATACAGTTTCATTAAAAGATGGTTATCAGTTTCTTGTCGATGCACCACCTGCACGAACAGCTTCCGGGCTTCAAATCACGAAGGCTGAGTATGGTTACACCGGAAACTTTACAGATGTAACCAATGCTGTTCAGGATATGGTAAAAGATGGTTCAATTAGCCTAAAAGTTGGGTTTGCCCAGGTAGGTATTCCCGATCCTAATCCCCAAAAGTTGAAGGCTTTGGAAGTGGAGTATACTATAAATGGTGCTAAAGGTACGCAGATCATTATGGATGGTCAGACATTTACTCTATCAGCGCCTCCCGTAGCAGATTCTAAAAGCGCTAAAGATTCAGGAGCTGATTTTATTAGTTCAATTTGGAGTGCAGTATGGTTTTTCATAAAGGTGTTTCTGTTTGCTTCCATTTTAATTTTGTCGTGGAAGATTGGACAGCAGTATAACCAGGGAGCTGCAGTTATGCTTGTCATCGCAACATTTGTCACCTACGGAATATTTCCAATATTCATTATGCCGTTCATTATTTTTTGGTGGAGGTTGTGTGTGAATCACGATGTTATTGTTTTAACATAGGTCCCAAATAAATGTTAATGGAACTGACAATTCAGCGAGAACTTAATACGGAGTTTGAGAGAATGTATTACAGTTTTGCCACAATTAGTGAATGGCAAAAACTATGGCGAGTAGTTTGTGATTTGGCATACAATCCAAATGCCAAACAGTATGAAAGTATCAGTGTGTACTCATATAACTCGGAGAGCCAGGATGCTCGTTTATATGGAACATACACTGTTCAGAATCAGCACCTTATCTGTCTGGATGAAGTATGGCGTTCGTATGATAAGAGTTTACCATTTGTAAACAAGACCCTAAAACGATTATATGTTCCACGAGTTCTCTTTAACTGCATGGGTGTTCAAAACTGGTTCAAGTTTTCGTTCCCAAACTGCGAAGTCACTTACTGGCCAGAATGAAAAATTGTATTTTGTTTTACGATTTAGTTACATGCATTTTTAGATCTTTTTAGTGTTTAGAGAGTCGGATCCTCAACGGTCTTGAACTCGCCGAAGCCGATGTAGCCGACAAACTGGTCAGGTGCATCGCCCTCCCCGCAACGGTAGAGTCGCTTAGTCTTCTCACCAACCACATGGTCTACCATCTCCGTCTTATTGGGCTTGTCAGAGCCAGCGCCAGCGTGTGGGATAGTGGTCTTGATCTTCAGCTCGACCATATCCTCATCGGTATTCTCGGGAGGACCAGTCACGAAGCGGCCATTGTCGCCATCCCAATACTTACCAGGCGTCTCAGTCTGAGTCAGCTTCTTGATAGAACGCAGCTCCTTAATAGTAAGGACAACGGGCTCAGAGCTGTCCGACTTGACTTCAGCAGCCTGCTCGACTGCCGGCGTAGCAAAGTCCTCCATGTGCTTCTCTAGAGCCTTGGAACTCTCAGCTTCAGCGGAGAGTGAGTTGACATAGTTCTTGAACTCATCGGGCTTCTTCGAGGACTTCCACTCGTCATCCGTAAACGAGTGGCCGGCAGACGACAGTGCCTTGCGCAGTGCAGTCTTGAGTGTAGGGCTCATGCGCGAGATGCGCTTGACTTCAGCCTTAACTTCAGCCTTAGTCGTCTCAACAGCTACGACTTTGACGCCATCCAGCTTAGCAAGTTTAGCCTTCTCCTTCTGAAGCTTCTCGGCATGTTTATTCTTGGACTCATCGTCCTTGAACTTGTTAGCTGCCTGCTTCTTCTCCCAGAGCGCAATATTCTTGCGGCACTGGTCGATAGGACTCAGCTTGGTCTTGGTTCCGGCGCTAGATGCCACGCTTTCACGCTCAGCTACCTCTGCAACAAATGCGCCAAGGAAGTCCATGGCCTCCTTCTGATTAAAGTCGAACTTCTTAGACAGCTTGCTTACGATCTCGTTAATATTGCTCATCTTGATTCGTTGATTATGTGTGGGTTACAATGTGCTTCCTTAGACCTAAAAAATCCGTTTTCAATATGATCCGTTTTTATACCAATCAAAAATGTTTTTATGTTTTTGGGTTTTATACTTTTGTATTTTAATTTTAGGTTTAGTTTGCCTTGACGCCCCAAGTGGCGACGACATACTGATTGTACTCAGTAGGAGTCATCATGCCAATGCGTTTCTCCTCCTCCGTCAACTCCATGCCGATAGGCTGGGTGCTGATCGGCTCCCACCCGGTGTAACCCGGCGTGTGGAAGACCTCCATAACGGTGCGATCATCGTCAACATCAAACTTAAATCCGCCGTCCTTAAGACTGCGAACAAGGAGTTTACGATCCGCGGTTGTCATGCCGGTAAGATTAAAGCGCTCAAAGCTGCCGTCCATCTCAACAATACCCTTAGGACCAAAGGTCTGCATGATATCGTCGTAATCGAACAGCGGAACATTGCGCACAAACTCGACAAGCGTCGAGAAGTCGCGATGATCATACAAGCAACCACCATCACATGGCTTGTTCATGTTCTTGACACGACACTTGCCAGCCGCAAAGTGCGCGCACTTCTCGTGACGATGCGGGCAATTCGAATAAATGCACGCATTTCCATTGTCGCACCACCGAGGTGCGCGAGTAATAGTAGTCATCTTAGATTCTTGCGAGTAAACAGACACAACAGATAGCTTTTGCTTTGTTGTGTATGTTTGTGGGTGGTTACTATTGTATTTCTTGGACCGAACAAATCCGTTTTCGGATGCGTTACTCGAAGTTAATTATCGTAGAGATTCTTAACAAATGTCAGCCGAGTTTGCCAAGACCCATCTTCGCGAGCATTTAGTAAGTCTTCTGATTGGTCCAGTCGCGGAGGGTTTCTGGAGTATTTATGATTCCGCAAAGGAGCTGTGTGAGCGCAACGGACAGACTGATCAGATCCTTCGCACATTCCAAAATATGCTTACGCGCATTCCCGATTGGAATGAGGCTACTCTTACAACCGAGGAGGAGCGTATTGTAAAGCAGACGAAGTGCACTTACATGGATGATCTGCTGATGGGAGTATTTATTTCGTATATGAAGGCGTTCGCCAACCTACATTACAAGGGAAAGCAGTCAGAACTCAAGATTGATTTCCAGCGCCCAAGTCTTTCTAAGTTCCTTCATGAACTATACAAAACCTCTGCTCGTAAGTTTTGGCAGGTCGCTTATTTCTTTAAGACCATAGGTGTTACAGCCGAACAGCAGGTGCGTAACCGCCAGGATATTGAGAAGATGATTGCCGAATGCATGGAGCAGGTAATTCGTGGCTTCCTCCCTTGGGAAGCAATTGCTAAGAAGTATTTCAATGAGGATGCTGAGTCGGACTCGGAGTCTGACGATGAGCCCCCTTCTAAGGGTGTTTCATTCGGAGATTTTTCAGAATCTGATTCGGAGGATGGCAAAGAAATACATCTTGGCGAGGAGGACGGAACAATTGAGTTTGAGGATCTAGATAAGAAGAATGAGGAAGTCTTGCCAGAGCCTCCGAAGGAAATCGATCCTCTTGCGGAGATTGAAGGAAAGGTTGGCGATGATACTCTCGTTCTAAACTTATAAACATTCCCAAAAATTATTAATAAATGCTGATCATTATTGCTTGCGTTGCTGTAGCACTCGTATGCTTTATTGTTTATGCTCTTGAGCGCCGTTCAAAGAGCGAATCTATCAATTGGTTCGATGCCGGTAAGATCACTGTTTTTGGAGGAATCTTAACTGCATGTGTAGTTTTTGCTACAACAACTGAAGGTGTTGCTGATGTTGTAAAAAATATTGAAATCCCTAATGTCCAGGAGATGTTTGTTGGAAAGCCTCAATTTTAATCGATAAGTAGCACACTCTCTCCAGCTGGAGTTGAATCTACACCGTAAATACTCTTTAAATAAGCAATTTCCTTACGAGGAACCGCATTCTCTTTACAGTAGCGAACAATCGCCTTGTAAAGATGAAATCCGTGAAAACGGTCGTGTTTAGGATTGCCATCCTTAAACATTACAGACTTTCCATCTTCTACAGTTAACCACTTCATGAAAAGTCTGAATACATGATTGTTCGCGTACTCTAAATCGAGTGGGCCCTTGGGAAACAAATCCCAAAACAAAGAAGTTGCTAAGCGCACAAGATCAAACGAAGGATTGGGTTTAATTATAGGATACTTGGGGACATACCAAGGTTCGCAATTATACTGTCCTCCAGCTTCTTCATCAATTGAAAAATGATCGCTCATAAACAGCTTTGGCTCCTTCATTCCTGTAAGTTTCAACATTCCAATACTGCGCTCAAAATCAATGATCTTGATCAGATAACCATAAGTTGGAACACGATACAAAACTCCTCCACAATTATAGTAGAAAAACTCAGAGGTTGTTGGAACATACATAACATTATTTGAGTGCAAATCATTGTGCGTGAACGAAATATTTCGCTGGGCAAATGCTAAAGCAAATATAACTTGTGAAATCCACGCAAGATGTTTTTCAGTTTCTGGATTACTGGTTATCAGTTCATATAAAGTTCCGGTGCATTTCTCAATAACTGTTACCTGAACAGGAACATTCTTAAATGATGCCCATGCAAATGGCTCAATATCTTCATCGTCTGACTCAGATTCGTTGTCTTCATCAGAATCGGAATCAGAATCACAAGACTTTACTCCAAAAATGTAAGAAGTAGAAACCGATGAACTATCCGATATATCGTCATCATCATCTTCTTCTTCGCGAAATACTCGATTCATTTCACCAGCTTCGGTAGGAGGAATATCAAGTATATCTAGTTCTTTCACATCTTCAAGATCTACATCATCACCTAGCTGAATCGAAATACGAGCTGTGCGAGTATGTTTAAAATCGGGAGATTCATGAACATCATCTGATAGCTTTATCTCAAATGTCTTTCCGATATTTGTCGAAAACCATGACCGTTCAGAAAGATCGCCATAATCATCTGAGATATCTATCGTGTGTTCCTTTGATACGCCAGAAAATACACCATAGACTTTAGGAAAATGCTGGCATCCAGTTTGGGCTAGAGCAACAGAAAGGATAGAACCTACATATGCGGCATTACTAGGATTTTGAATTTTTTGGGTAATTAAGTTTGAAACTTCGTCAGAAGTAGGAAGACCAAGAGTTCCATAATCTCCCTGCATCCATTTATATGGTGAAAGAAGCATCGTAACCTTTTTGTGGATTTGAGCGTTTCCATCAAGCGTGCGAATAGTATCGGAGGATTTTATATCTAGAATATTATCCTCAAACCTAATTCCATAATCGCGGACATTGTCCAAAAGTTCAGTTTTAAATAATTTTTCGATCGGTGGAAAGAAGGGTTGAATATTATCAATCCCCCAAAAACTTGTAGCCGTTTGCCTTATTGAAGCCATATCATACTTCTGAACCGACATTGCAATAGAATTAGTTCGGAGGTCGCTACTGGCTGATGCTTTTCGTTTGACCATTATTATGTCGGGTTAAACATAAACTAAAAAGTTCACGCACTAAAGTAAGATGAACTTTCAGATAAAGAAATTTAACATGGATATGCTGAAAGACCGGTGTGAGGTTGATTCTCGAAAATCTCCTATGATTGTCCTAATTGGAAAGAAAGATACTGGTAAATCGTTCTTAGTGCGAGATATTCTGTTTCACACACAACACGAGTTTCCCATTGGAACTGTAATTTCAGCAACGGAAGTAGCCAACGAGTTTTTTCAGCATATGGTTCCTTCCAAACTGATTCACGATAAGTATCAGCCGTCAATTGTAACAAATGTTATTAAGCGACAACTTGCGGTGAAGACAGCTCGCAATGAAGACAAGAAGCGCAACGGAGGTAATTCTACAACAGATCCTCGAGCTTTTCTAATTTTAGATGACTGTTTATTCGATGGTTCGTGGATTAAAGAAGAATCAACTCGCTATATTTTTATGAATGGTCGCCATATTGATGTTATGACAATCATTACTATGCAGTATCCTTTGGGCATTTCTCCAAATCTTCGTACAAATGTAGATTTTATCTTTGTTCTTCGCGAGAACATTTTAGGTAATCGTCGTCGCATATATGAGAATTATGCAGGTATGTTTCCTACCTTTGAAATGTTCTGTCAGTTTATGGACCAGTGCACTGAAAATTTCGAGTGCCTAGTGATCTGCAACGGTGTCCAGTCGAACAAACTTGAAGATCAGGTTTTTTGGTATAAAGCGAGCGATCACCCACCTTTTCATTTATGCGATGATAGTCTGTGGCACGATAACAAGCCATTTTCAAGTTCAATGTTGGCACAAGATGACTATTCTGCAGATACGATGCGCAAGAAAAGTTCAAGTCCTTGGGTTCATGTGAACCAAGAGGGAAAGGAAAAGAAGCGTTAATGTTTACGAGTTTTACGAACCTTACGAGTCTTGCGACGCTTACGGCCTCCCATGTTTCCAAACATAGACGTTAGATCAGCAATGCTCGCATCAGCTTTCTTATCTTTAGCCTCAGCTCGCGAACGCTTCACGCGCTCCTCGGCCTCTTTCAGAGCCTCATCGGGTGTCTGTTTAGGACCATCTTCGTCCATGCTAGAGCGCTTGCGTTTACGAGTTTCCACAGGCATTCTTATTTATAGATCGCGAATTCCTCCCTCGGCTGGATGGATGGGAGGAGCCTCTAGAGCATTCTTGAGATCCTGCGTATCTGCAAGTCCCGCATCCTCCTTCGCCTTCTTTGCGCGCGCGAGATTCTCCTCCTTCTGCTTGCGAATCTTCTCAGTCTTCTCCTCCTCGAAGAAGATCTCGCGATTAATCTCGTTCTCCTTGTACTTGCGCATGAGCTCATTGAGTTCCTTCTCAGCATACTCAACCTCGGGCATCAGATGCTCAGATGGATCCCACGGTAGCCACGCACCAACCTTACCGATGTAGATGTTGTCGTTAGGGTAGCGCCGCTGTAGAACACGAGCAAATGTCTGAGTCTCCTCAAGATTAGCAAACACACGGCGAATCTTGACACCGCGAACATTCGTGCGGAATCCAACCTTCTCAGTAAACTCAGTCTCTAGGTCCTTCTCACACTTCAGGAGGAAAATCTGGTACTGCTCCTGGATATCCGTCTTACGAATCTCATCATTATGGATCTTGCGGAACTCCTCAAGATCCTTAAATAGATCCTCGATTTTTAGAGAATACTTCTTAGAAAGAAAAGCTACATAGTTCTCCATTCCCTTAACCTTCCAATCATACTCGAGCCACTGCACAAAGCGCTCGTTCATAAACTCGGCCTTCTGCTTAATCACTTTTTCGGGTGAAATGAAGGATACAATTCCATAACGCTGGGTGGGGATCTCGGGGTCTTCCTCGAGGTAGTCAATGAGTGATCCATCATCTTCTTTGGTTGGTAGCGTCTCACGAGGCATTTGTTTATTAATGCCACCGTATGTGAAAGTTCTATATTTAACGAGAGGGCAATAAATGTTTAAAGATTAAATACATATAATAGTAATTTCGATGTCTAGGTTTTCAGATATTATTAATCACTTGACAGGAACATCCAATAATAGTATGTATATGATTCATCTTCAGCGGGCTGTCGAGCGTTTACCGTACATTGATAGACTAGAACAAAAATTGAATATGAAAATTCCAATTTTTGATGCGTGTGAGGGTTCTTTGTTAGTAGAAAATGGGCATCCTACAAAATGTGCGCATACATCCAATTACTATCGAAGTGCTGGTGAAGTTGGATGCACTGTTTCGCACATAAATATATGCAAAGAAGCTTTGAGACAAAATTATGATCATATTGTCATTTTTGAAGACGATTGTGTGCTAAATAAATCTCTAGAAGAACTAGAAGTAAAGTTAGATGAGTTCAAGAGTTTAAATATATCATGGGACCTTTTTTGCCTTGGTGGACATATACATGCAGGAACTCATATAAATGATACATTTATGCGCGTGACTTACTTTGATCACAGTCATGCTGTCATTCTTAATAGAAAATTCATGCAAGAACTGATTTCTTTATATGAAACTTTTTATAATAATGGAACAACTTGGGCAGTGGATGGGTTGTACTCAGATGTACTGCGATTGAAAAAAGCAGATGGCTATGGATTTATACCCAACACAAATAATGATTTTTTCACACAAGCTTCAGGGCTAAAATCGTATATTCAACGATATTAACGACGGCGTTTTCCACCGCCCATTAAAGTTGCGGCCATTTCAGAAACTCTGGAAGGAACATCATCGACGCTGCATACTCCAAATGATACTAGAATGGCGGTAACCTTAATATACAGATCTATCACTAGAAGAATCAGCGAAGTCCACTGAGATCCTGTATTTGTAGGATCAAAGTTGGTTAAGTAAATAATCAAAATTAGGATGAGGAACATCGCGAGCATAAGACTGAATTCTAGTATACCTGGGGAGGCATTTGATAGTATAATCATTACTGTACCACCAATAGCAGCGACCTGTAGGATATTACCTCCTAGAATCAGATGATCGCGACTCACATATTTATCATCATCAATGTCCATGAGATATCGGAAGACACCTAGGAATGTTGTTCCAAATGCAAAAAAGATAATAGTCAGCACAAATACGGCAATGCCGACATCTTTTATTGATTTACGACAAAGCATTTATTTTATGCGTAGACTTTAGAATTACCTCACCGTAGTACTTGGTTTACACTGGCCAATACCAAGTGTTTGTTGCATCATTATTGGAGCAGGACATCCCTTACAGGGGCACTGTTCATGATCAAACCCCAAAATATGCCCAATTTCGTGAGACACCATATATTGACGATAGTCATCCAATGAAAGTTTGCTTTTAGAAGCTCCATAGAACCATCGATCTGCGTTCAGGTACATATGCTTTCCATTCAGTTCTGCACATGAAAGACCCTTTGGTAATCCACACTTCTTCTCAATAGTTTGAGGAGATGATAGGCGGATTATGACATCTCCATTAGATCGAACAGGCATGAAAAAATAACCTTTCTTCGACCATCCATGAGGATCATTCAAATATGCCGCAACAAAAAACTCAATTTGAGCAGGATTGCGAATCGAGTATTTTTGAACAACGTCGTTGTCCGGAGTAATTACAACATTGATCGTCTTCATTATTTATAAAGAGCACGAATGTTATAACTCTTTTTCTCTCCGTTGTTCGCAGCTAATCCAGCAAAATGAAGAAAGTTTACTCTCTTAGAAAAGCTTTCTAATGTGAAATCAGGTTCATATTTATAAAGACAACACAATGCATTCCATGTATTCGGAAGTAGAGTAAACTTATTGTTTATTTGGAGTTCGTAGCCAATTACAGACTGTTCGTAATTAAACTGCAAACGATGATTGACCGATTTTAAAATATACTTATCATAGATTGATTTAAGAAACTCCCCATGTTTTGCAGGCTGCATAACAAGAACTCCGGTATTTAGCTCCATATCAGTTTTTATAACAAAACCAGCTTTACGGTAATAAAGACTAGCATTCGATTCCCAGTTCATCCGCCGATTAAAATCGACTCGTTTCTCAAAGGAAGGCTGTGAAAACTCATCAACGATTCCAATCTTGTCGCCAAAATCTTTACATACATGTATTGCCGGAGCCTCGGGGTTTATTAGAATATCGGCATCTACAAAAATGATAAACTCATATTTTGACGACCAGTCTTGGCTACATACCAAAATCTTATTCATAGAAATTGTCGATATCTCACGCAGACCCAAGTAATCAGTCAGCACTCTAAAATCGTAGCCGTGTTTTTTAGCATATAGTTCTTGACTTGGTCTAAAAATACGGTTGTATTCCTCGAGGTATTTTTCTCCAATTGCAATAGTTACTAGACATATCGACATTCCTTTTTTAGTTCTTATTGGTTTTTTCTCTAAATAAGACTATAAAAATGCCCGAACAGAAGCCAGCCGCTGCCCCAGGAGTTGATGTTGGTGACCTCGTATCACGCGCCGTTAAGTATGCCCTAGAGGGTCTAGCCGTAGCGATTGCAGCTTACCTCCTACCAGGCAAGGGTCTCAAGCTATCAGAGATTGGCATGATCGCCCTCGTTGCTCTTGCCACCTTCGCCATCCTCGATATCTATGCCCCCAGCGTAGGTGCCTCGGCCCGTACTGGTGCAGGTTTTGGAATTGGCGCCCACCTCGTCGGCTTCCCTTAAACTAGAACTGATCCTGAAAAGTATTCATAATAATATTCATTTGGTCATTCGTGAATCCAACCTGACTCAAAACTCCCATAATAACTGAATCGTTGGCATCATCAATTTGAACCTCAACTTCAAGAGTGTGATTCGCATCATTCTTGAAGTTGACGATATGCCAGCCATTTGACAATCCCATATAATCTCCCTTGATTGGGAAATGGTTACCGCCAACAAGGACCTCTGTATCTGTAATTGCGTTCTCAATATTCTTAAACATATTGCCGTTACAATATATATTTCTACATCATATGAATCCATTTTTGACCTTTCATGATTTGAAACGGACTTACTGATTGCTAGCACTCTATTACCCAAGATGGACGCAATTCGATATAAAGGAAAATGGTATTCCATTAGCGCTAAACCATATGAACCCGAACGCCAAACCTATCAAATAGCATGGATGCTAGTTAAGAATCCCGATATGACGGCTCAAGAAGCATACCGCAAATTATTCGAACGCGAGCGTCATGAAGCTAAAGTTTTATATCCTTCGTTTCGTAAAGATAAAGATGTCACTCCTAACTGATGTCCTCGTATATGCCGGAATTGCACTTCTGTTAGTTACTATATCAGTACTAGGATACTATCTAGTGACACAAACATGGCCAGGGTCTCGTCTTATAATTTCGGCTCCTCCAGTCGAGCATTCGGGAATAGATGATGATTCTGCAAAGTTCATGTTTTTCTATACGACTTGGTGTCCGTGGTCAAAGAAAGCCCAAGCTCCGTGGTCATCATTCAAAGAACAGCACAAGAATACCCGTTATACATATGGCGGAAAAACAGTAGTCTTTGAAGAAATCAATGCTGATTCGGATAAGGGAAAGACAGCACTCTATCAAATTAAAGGATATCCTACTTTCAAATTAGAAACGAAAGATAAGGTGTTTGAAATGAAAGGTGCGCCAACAACTGAATCATTCCGCGAGTTCTTGAAGAACGCCCTTGGCTCCGAGAAAACGGCGTAAATCGTGAGCACCCTTTTCTAAAACTTTTTCAATATCAAATTCGGTAATATCAGACATACTGTGCAATCCAGGAAAGTTCAAGCACACAGTATTATCACTTTTGACTTGATCATGAAAATTTTGAGTGATCATCGTATAAATATCGTGAATATATGTCAACGGAGACATATTCTCGATAGTTTCAGGTGTAAACTCAGTATTAGACATTCTCTTTTTTAAAGAAATACAAAGTTTGCTTTTTGAATGTATAAATTTATCAATGGATGGACAGAACATATCTCCATCGATATAAACTTGTCCATACAGAATTTGTGGTTGAAACACTCCCGGAATTGCACATGAACATTTCAGAGCACTAAGAACTGGAACATTTCCTGAAAAAATAGTAGGGTTGCCTTTAGTTAAATTTGAAGCAACCAAATACAGTGGCATCTTTGCGTCAGAAAGAACCTTATCTCGAATATTTATGCCGTGAGATTGAAACAAGTCTGCAACCATTTTTTCAAATGAATCCATAGAGTTCATGCCTTTACGAGAAAATGTATTAGAAACCGACTGTAGATCAACATCTCCCAAAAAGTTGGATAAATTAAACTGATTATTTAAATTTGAAATTCCTTCCTTATCAAATGGAAGACCAAACGCAATATATGTAGCAATCACTGCTCCCACCGATACACCATAAACACCATCCGGAAATACCAAATCTTGTTTCTTTGAAAGTTCAAGAAGTGCACCAATATGTAGAACTCCTTTAACCCCTCCTCCACCAAGACCAAGTGCGCGGAATGGCAGAGACATTCTTATCTTAGTATAAGTAGAGATGTTGCGTGCTCGTGACGTATGGGATGAACAAGAAGAGCGAAAACAGAATCGTATGGCAGCAATGGTTCCTATAATTACTCAAATCCAGGCAAAAATCCGACAACACGCAGTTCATAATCCAAGTGCTCCGTATATCGTGTATGAAGTACCGACCTATGTTTTCGGATACCCACTTTTCCCTCTGAAAGAAGCATTGGAATTTTTGGTTGGTGAATTCTCGAAGGCGGGTTACTGGGTTTGGGTTGTGGAAGGTAAATACCTAATGTTATCGTGGCTCAAACCCATAAAGTCTCGCGATTTAGGTAAACCTATTTTAACGACAAATTACCGTCCGCAAATATATGATCCAACCTCAATCCCATTTCTTTCTAATAACTAATGGAGTGGGACGAAATTGTTGGCGGAACCCTGAATATTGCTATTTTGGCCGTATTCTATACAGTGTTTGGAGCATTCATTTCGTATATACTCTTCCATCTGTTTGATGATTACGGTAAGGAATGGGAAGGTCGTGGCATTCTTTACCAAACTGCGGATGTTGCTACAGAATTAACATTAGTAGGCGCAGTTGCTTTTTGGACGACAAAGATCATTAAAGAGTATCCTCCAGTGTTTACAATTCAAACATCCTTAGATAGAGAGATTGATGTATACATTTCAGGATTATTCTTCGCGTTTTCTATGTTTATTTTCTTGAATGATTTATCTACCAAGATCAAGTATCTGTATGAAAAGTTCTTAAAATCAAACTTTGTTAAGGTCTTTCCCGAAAATTGGTCGATTATGAAAATGATATTTGGCTCGCATAAAACGGAAAATAACGAATCTACGGAGTGAATACATCAATGGACTGCAAACATTCAATTGTTGTAGACGAAGGTGAGCAAGTATGCGAAAAGTGTGGAGTTATTATCAGCAAAATTATCGACGAAAGCGCGGAGTGGCGCAATTATGAAAACAAAGGAGATGATCAGTGCCGAACCGGTTTTACAATATCTGATCTTCTTCCCGAATCATCTTATGGATCCGTTATGTCTTTTAAAGGTATGCATCCAAACATGAAAGCCGTCCAGCGCCTAAGTTGCTGGTCTCTTTCTTCTAATTCCCAGCGATCATGGATGGGAATATTTGATGCAATTCAACTATCATGCTCACACGCCGGTCTTCCTAAAGCTATTGTCCAGGAAGCATGTGGTATGTACAAAGCACTTGAAGACGCTCAAAAAGTCCGAGGAGAAACAAGGCGGTCAATGATGGGTGCTGCGGTATTTGTTTCATGCCGTAACCACGATGTTCCGCGATCACACGAAGAAATTGCCAAACTGTTTCAAGTGAATATTCGAGCTTTATGCAAAGCCATAACCCATTTCTCTAACACAGAGAACACTGTTTTGCAAACTCAAATAGGGATTGCTGAGAGATTATGTGCATCCCTAAACTTGAACGATGACCAGCGTCAGAAAATACTGGATTTGTTACTGGAAATTTCTCTGAAGTCAGAAGATGAGTTTGAGCATACACCCAAGACTATTGTGGCTGGAGTGGTTGCCCATATTATGGGATTGAAAACCAAAGCTCAAATGAAAGGAGTATCTGAATCTTCGGGCGTTTCATCGTTGTCTATTCATAAAATTGTAGGCAAACTAGCTTAATTTACCTGTAGAAGTTTAACACTTATTACATTAATAGTGTAATTACGGGCGATTGTTGATGCACCAAATTGGGTTGATGTTGCCACAAATGTAAGCGCTCCGTTCACTGTTGGGTTAGTAAATGTAACAAACTGATTAATTGTTTTAAACAGTGGTTGAGTTGCAATTGTCAAACAGCCTGCAAATATACTTTCCTCGAACACTCTTAAAAGTTGATCTCCAAACTGAAAATAATCACTATTTCCAGCGCTATTTGAAGCAATAGAAACCTCTACATTGCATGACATGAGATATGTCCCTGCAGGACAAGAAAATGTGGATGTTGTAAACACAGGGCTCGTTGATGGAGTAATCGTATCAGATAGTGGGGTTGTAGTTAATGATATAATTGCCGGCATTGATCCCGTAGGTCCCGTAGATCCACTACGTCCCGTAGGTCCCGTAGGTCCCGTAGGTCCCGTAGGTCCCGTAGGTCCCGTAGGTCCCGTAGGTCCCGTAGGTCCCGTAGGTCCCGTAGGTCCCGTAGGTCCTGTAGAGCCTGTAGAGCCGACACCTCCAAAGATAGGTCCGCTAGGACCGTAAACATTTCCAGTCACATAAATGTTATCTACATTAATCATATCGAGCCGTACATCGTATGCAGAATTACCACCTGTTATCCCATTCACAATTTTTGGACTAAACACATGTTGAAGTAGGTTCCGAGTATTGCTCCCGGAAAATGGATCATTTCCATGACTGGCCATATTATTAGTAAGATGGACAAAGAGTTTAACTACTTTTCACCACATAGTAGTATGGAGCCTCTGTTCGACCCCTCCTCTAAGACTCTGGGAGAGCGATATACTTTGTTCCCTATTAGTCCGTCAGAAGAGGATCTTTACAAACTTTATAAGAAAGCGGTGGCATCCTTTTGGACAGCCGAGGAGATTGATTTCAGCAAAGATAAGGAAGATTGGGAGAAGCTAGGAGAGTCAGAGCAGTATTTTATTAAACAGGTTTTAGCATTCTTTGCAGGATCAGACGGAATCGTGCAGGAGAACCTGGCCACACGATTCCAAAAAGATATCCAGTCACCGGTTGTTCGTCTATTTTATGGATTTCAAAATGCAGCAGAAGGTATTCATTCGGAAACTTACTCGCTTCTCATTGATCAGTATGTGAAGGATCCCAGCGAGCAAGCCAAGTATTTCCGTGCGATCGATACAATTCCATGTATTTCCAAAAAGGCTGATTGGGCTCGTAAGTGGATTGAATCAACAGAGTCCTATGCGACTCGTTTAGTAGCATTTGCGTGTGTTGAAGGAATCTTCTTCAGCGGTTCATTCTGTGCGATTTACTGGATCAAAAAGCGCGGACTTCTTCCTGGGCTCACCTTCTCGAATGAACTCATCTCTCGAGATGAAGGTTTGCATACTGAGTTTGCGGTAACTCTGTATCACAAGCTACAAAACAAGCTCACAAAAGACGAGATTGTGCAAATTATTCGTGAAGCCGTTGGAATTGAAAAGGAGTTCATTACTGAAGCACTCCCTTGTTCTCTTGTTGGAATGAATGCTCGTGATATGTCTCAGTATATTGAGTTTGTTGCTGATCGGTTAGCTTTGCAGCTAGGCCTGCCAAAAATATACAATTCTACAAATCCGTTTGATTTCATGGAATTGATTTCGCTGGAAGGTAAGACCAATTTCTTTGAGAAGAAGGTGTCCGAATATTCGAAGCCCGGCGTTGGAATGAAGAAGGAAGATATGGTCTTCAGAATAGATGAAGAGTTTTAGACAATGAATATTCTTGTGATAAATCTTCCCCATCGCAAAGATAGACTGGAGTCATTTATGAAACATTGGAACTGGATAGGCCATATAGAAGTTATTAATGGTGTATTATCAGATATACTTCATACAGGATGTGGATTAGCTCATATAAATGCTATTCGTACTGGGCTAAGAGATGCAGACTGGTGTTTGATATTAGAAGATGATGCTAGATTAAACTGCAGTCATTCTGAGTTTTTACATGCGGTAGATGAAGCAGTGACACAAATTACAGAATGGGACGCTGTAATGCTTGGTCCAAATTCGCATAGGCAATTTATTCCACCGACTAAAGTGTTTGGAGTATCTGCAAATTACCTAAAGGTATCATGCACAAAAAGTATCAGAAATTGTACGGGTATGCTTTGGTCAAAGAGCGCACTACCCATAATTCAGGAGTATTCTAGAATACTGAATGAAGGATATGTTTTCCCAATTGACAGAATGATAACTTCATTCAAGTATCCCTGGGTATGCACTCGCAATACAGGCGACGAATCACCCGACGCAGTTTTAATGAACCATTTACCAACTGTGTGGGTTAGTTTAAGAGTTCTAGTATTTCAAGAACCTGGTATTTATTCGGATAATACACACGGTAGTTCCAGCAATTTATTGACTGATTCGGTAGTCTATATGAAGGAGCTTGAATCTAGAGCGGGTTTACAGGAATAAAGCTCTCTGCTGTAATGTCTGTATCATGAATCAGCACCTTATCATGGACTGGATTCTCGAGCTTAATATGAAAAACATCAAATGGTGTAGCACGGAATACTTGATGTAATCGAGGGTGCTCACCGGCCTTAACTTCCTCAGTTTCATCAGAAAACCGGATCTTGTGCCAGTAAGTAACAACCATCTTCTCTTCGGCATCAGCATACAATCGTCCATCGCCATTGGCAAACATATCAGTGATTGTGGTGCGCTTGAGTTCAACAACATTACTGTAGCGGCCACTTGGCTGGAGAATCTTGGTTCCGACTACGATATCTTCAATGGCAACTGGTCCGCCAAGAGTCTCAACCTTAACAAATCCTAGGAAACATCCTACAGTCACATTGATTGAGGCACTGGCACTTCCATATGAGTTTGTCACAGTTATCGTTACAGTGTACGGTCCCTGGGTGCTTTGGTTCGTGACAAGAACAAACCCAGCACTTAAATATGAGAGAGCTCCGGGTACAGATGTCGATGGGGATGCTGTAACCACACATGTAGCACTGCGGCTTGTGGTGTTTGTTTCTGTCCAGCTCAGACTTGCGGTCTGGCCGCCCGGGCCATCGCTGCTTTGAATAATTAAGTTGCTAATTGTTGGTATTGGTGGTGCATACGATGACTTCTTACCATTTGCATTACCAAGAGGCGAATTAATGGGAATAAAGTTGCATGGTGTTACAACTTTATTAGAAAACGAGGTTAAAAAATCAAGTGGGCGTAATACACTTGGGACAAATGGTGATAAATGAGTAATCTGTTTACCTCCGGCGGTATTTGTGCGTGAATCAATCGCCGCATATTTTTTAAACTGTGTGAACTGGGAAGCGTCCGGAGTTGGCATTGTTCTAAACACACAATTTATCGGTGCCAGGTTTGGACTTTTCCATTACCTACATAATGCTTAGTAGTATTGGCCTGTGTGGGCAAGAAAGTTGATAATTTTATAGGATCTTGTAACGAGGTTATGAGTGGAACTGCTAGATGGGGATTAGGCTTAGCAGAATATACTGTACTCGCCAATTGTGTGCTAAGATTCTTGTAGCGAGTAAAATCGGACGCAGAGGTCTGTTGCGGCATTACGTTTAAAGACAGAAGCTTTATTCGACATAAAAGAAAAATGCAGCTAACATATGTCGCCGTCGTGATTCTTGCATCCATGGTTTTTGTTTTATCAGGAATGGTAGGGTACTTGTATTGGCAGCAGACGCGGATGCTCCAGCATCTCCAGTCGCTTGCGGCCGTTTTATCAACGCAGCTAGTTCGCCGTCCCGAGACTGAGGCCCATCTAGAACCCGAGCCCGAGCCCGAGCCCGAGCATGAGCATGAAACTGAAGCCGAGACAGATGATGTGGTTCTGCCTACCGTTGCTGAAGCTGTGCGAGAAGTTGAGGATGACCGTCTGTCTGTCGAGAAGGTTGATGGGCCCCCGGCGGACGATCCAAGCAGCAAGACGGCTGCCCAGCTTCGTGATCTTCTTACGCAGAAGAGCATTCCTTTTGGAAAGCGCGATTCCAAGGCAGTCCTTCTTCAGCTACTAAAAGCTACAGCTTAAAACAATGAAGCTGTATAATCAGCACCTAGATAAATTGGCCGAAGGATATGATCAAATACTTGCATTCGATTGTGAGTTTTGGAGAGTATCGGGAGCATTGGGATTTAGTGCAATTCCTAAATCTACGGACTTTTTTACTCCTCGCGAACTTGCTGGATTCTTTATTAAAAAAGTTAAAGGAGTATGGGACTATTCGGGATACTTTTTTGTTACATTTAGTCCACCTAAAAATAAAGATATTTCATTCGTATCATCTGAGTTTGCATCAGTTTCGGCAAAGACTGCAGAAGAAATGAACAAGTACCAAACTGTATTCCAATCATCGTCGGATGTGTCACAGGATTTGATCAAAGAGAGTTTAAAAGTGTATCTTCAAGATAAACATATTAAGAACAACCATAAACCCAATTCGTGGATTAAAAGTTTCTTAAAAGAGTTCCAAAAATCAAGAGTTGTAATTAAAGGCACATATGATTTGGACGCATTAAAAAACATGTGTGTTCTCAATAATTACGAGTATCTTGAGCCGGCTGGTATATTTGACATTGCTGAATGGAATACTGAAAGTCACAAGTTATGTGGAACTGCAAAACTAGAAGGAACCTACGATTGTATATCAAAACACATTGATGATTCAGGAACTAAAACTCGGCGTTTACGAGATATTTTACCATTAGGACGCGCTCACGATCCCGCGTCTGATGCAGCAATGACTTTCTTAATAGCGATTTATATAGTTGCTGCTTTTGAATAATAATGCGGATCGTAAGCTGGGATGTGGGATTGCGAAATCTAGCATTCTGTGTTTTAGAAGGAACAAATAGATCCAATGTCAAAATTGTACACTGGGATCTGATTGATGTGATGGCAGAAGGAGCAGGACACGATTCTCCAAAATGCTGGAAATGCCAAAAACCAGCGAACTGGTTGAATGGAAAAAAAATGTATGCTTGCACTCTCCACAAAACCAAATGTGCTAAACCTCCCACAAAAGTGTCACTGAATAAGAAAACGATTGACGAACTAAGGAAGGAAGGAGAGCCATTTGGAATTGTGTCTACAACAAAGAAAGGGTATGTTGATATCCTTTATACGCATTATAATCTGAATGTTTGGAAACGCTGTATTAAGTCATCAAAGCAATGTTCGGTTGTGGACCTTTCTGTCCCGATCGCTGCATCACTTGAATCTCGAAAGAAGTTGTGGGAAGGCGCTGATCTGATTGTGTGTGAGCAACAGCCAGATAAGCGGATGTTGTGTGTTCAGGCTATGATTCATATGTGGTTTGTATGTCAAGGATTCAAGTGCACCGGAGTATCCGCCACACATAAACTGACAAATATCTTGACAATAGACCCCACAAAAACATACAAGGATAGAAAGAAGACCGGAATCATTCACGCAACCCAACTGCTTCCCCTCGCATGGATATCACATATGCTAAAGCACCCGAAGAAAGATGACCTTTGTGACACATTTTTGCAAGGGTTGTGGGTGATGGAGCATACGAAATGAGATTAAGCGTACTTTACTGGAGGAAGAATATCGCTATAGAATCCTGAGAACTGGAGGACAACATGAAGAAGACCGAACTTGGCAACAAGCATTGCAAACTTCTCCCAAACATCGGATGTTCGGAGTGAGTATCCTCGCAGAGTTGCCATCGCCAAGAAAGTTAGTGCAGGAGGGAAAGCCATGAGCATAACTTCTGAAGTGAAAGACCATGGGCGATTCACGGGGTAGTAAGTATCACGGACTAATGCCGATACTGTAATAAGGAATACGAATGAAATGCCAAGAATAAATATGATGGCATCGGTAATTAAATCACCAGAATTGATTCCAAAAATTGAGCGAGAGTAACTATTTGCAGTAGCAATTGAAAAAACTCCGAATACAACTGAAAGAACTCCTCCCAAAAGTCCCCCAATAATCAGAGCCCACCATATAAAATCCATTTGTTGTTATTTGCGTTTATAATTTTCATATCAAGTCCGTAGTTCACACAAATGGGAGATATCTTCGGAGCAGACTTTTTGACGAATCCTAAAATTGCAGAGGCACCCGATATGACTATGGCCGATCTAGGATCGATCGACCTTCCATCTTTCGGAGAGCTGAAAGAAGAGCCACGACTCATGCCCAAGCTTAGTGAGACGGGGCCGGTTCAGACAGGTGAGGGGTTGAACAATTTTAATGCGGAGCCATTTTTTCAGCCACAGCCAAAAACTGTTCGCATGAATGATGAACACATCATGAAGGAGAAGTATGAGATTCTTCGTAAGTTTGATCGCCTTTCCAAGCTCGGTGTTCCTATGCGCAAACGCTTTACTCTAGATTCTCCTATTGACGAGATGAAGATGGAGCTTGAATTCATTCGTCGCGAGAAGGCGATGGATCAGACAATCAAGCAGTTTTGTGATTGGTATATTACCGGAATGTCTGCATTAGAGTGGAGCTCCAAGAATGTTGCAATTGTCCAAGCGTTTGGACTAAACCTCAGTGGTCTTTCTGAGTCGGCACAGATGAATGTAGCTGATATGGAAGAGGATTTTGAGGAGCTGTATGATCTTTACGGTGACAAGCTTAAGATGCACCCGCTTGTCCGTATTCCTATCCGCACTTGTATGATGGTCTACATGGTTCATCTGACGAATCAGATGGCTCAGAAGTCCCCCATTCCAAATATCGATCAAATCCTCAAGACGAATCCGGATATTGCTCGTCAGCTCGCAACCGCTGCAATGCAGCAGCAGTCTCAGGCTGTTCGTGCTGCAGGTCAAGTACCACCAGCTACTGCTCCTCCACCTCCATCAAACCCTCTAGCTGGTCTATCAAGCTTCATGAGCTCAATGATGCCTCCACCTCCACCGCAACAGACCAATGTTCGCACTCCGGTTGCACTCAAGACTGCAATTAAGATGCCCAAGCCCCAGGCTCCTCAGATAAATCGCACAGATTCTCGGCCAATTCCAGAGGCAGCTCCTACCCCAACTCGTGAAATGAAGATGCCTCAAGTCAATATTGATGACTTACTCAAGTCAGTCAATGCTGGCATTAATACGGAAACCAAGAAGGTAAATACTACCCCCAAGAAGGGTGGATCCACTGGCAAGAATTCTGTGACCATTAAATTATAAATGGGTTCGCGGTTAACAAATACATCTTGCTGCTGGAGTCCACGCAAACGGTGTCCAGAACATGATCCATCTCCTCCTCATAAATATACGAACCAGTGGTATCGAGACGAAGATGACCGACAATATGCATTCAGAGTAAGAAACAAGAATTGGGGTGATGAAGGACATGATCCTGATATTGCGAGTATTGGCCAAACATATAATGGTGAAGATATGACTGATAAAGAAATGTGGCGTAGAGGTTACTAGAACATTGGAGGTGTATTCTTATCATATGCTGGCTGATCGCAATTCTTTAAACCAGCTTTTGATCGTAGGTTTCTATCTGGACTGTTATGCATTCCTTCGCGAGAATAGACTGACGATCCACGAAATAATCCACCTGCTAAAATTACGAAGCCAGCCGTGAGTAATACTGATACAACCAAGTTACGAGTGCCTACGAAACAAACGGCAAAAATTGCCAATCGACGAAGAAGTATGTTCTGGCCATACTCTTCTTCGTTTGTGCTGAACTCATGGACAATATAGCGACTTGCTACATTTGTCAGGAGAATCATTATACCAACCGTAAATGGCGACGAAGCCACGGCATTAATATGGTCCATTACTTAGTAAGAAGCAAACTTTTCAATCGCATTCGTAGCAGACGCAGGTTTAGGCGTCTGTGTTGCTGGAGGAGGGGCAGTCACCGACTTGCCAGCCTTTGCATGGTGGGCTGGCTTATCGCCCTTCTTCATGATATCTTTAATTAGGTCGGCAACAACTGGCTCCGGCACTCCGGCTGTCTTAGGCTGAGCCTTGGTCGCTGGCTTCTGTTCAGTAGGATCAAGATACTCGGTCACTGACTTGGCTGTCATAATATACGCAATGCCCATAAATACACCGACAATCAGACTGTGGCATACAGTCACCCACAGCATGGCAAGTAAAAATAGCGCATGGCCTACTGGAGATCCCAGGAAATCCTTAATATGCGAAGGCGGGGGGTGGGTGAAAAATGCGACATACGCAATCAAAAGGACTACAAGAATTAACTCGGTCTGAGTTAGTTTCATTTGTTATTCCTGCGTGATTTCTTTTGGTGGCGCTTTTTGTGTGTTCGGCGAGCACGACGAGTCTTTCGGCCACCCTCTTCACGAGCCCGCTTCTTAAATAGAGTTAAGCCCGTCTTTGTTGGTTCGCGGACATGTAAACACGCGTTGCTTAGTGATTGGCCCGTTTTTGCTGCAATATGTTTAGCTGCGCGAACACGGACATCATCTAAACCTTGGCACTCGGACGGGAGTTGGTCGTCCACATCCATTTATCTATTATCTATTTTTTTGTATAATCTTTTGGATAAGTGGGAAGGATGGCCAGTTTAGAAGAAGTTTGGGGATCGTCATTCCCAAAGAAATACCATAACATGGCATCCAAGCATTATAAAAAAGAAGAGCCGCGGGATGCCGAGAAAGAGGGGCGAGTATTTCCAACCCCTATTCACCGAACGAATGCAGCTCTCCAGCGGCATCGCAAGACGATAGATGACTTGTCTGCAAGTCTACCTATTGTCCAGAATGATGAGGAGGCAGAGTCGAATTATGGTCCAGCTCGAGTCGAACGTACCGAGCATTTTACTTCTACGAAGGCAGGATACACCAAACCATTTGTAGATTATGATCCAGGTGTTAATTTTGCGTATGCCCCCCAAACATTTCAGAATGCTGCTCACGAAATTAAGCTTGATAAAATTATGCGTATGATTGAGCAGAATCGCACAGGTTACGAGACTCCATCATCACAAGATATGATGCTCTATATTTTTACCGGAGTATTCTTTCTGTTCACGCTAGATACTTTTGTAACTTTAGGTAAGCGAATGGGTTAAGCCCGATCAGAAATACGAGTTTCAAAAGATGAAAAATCATCAAATGTATTATCTAGCATTTCAAGTTCTAGCGACAGTGAAAAGTCGACAGTGCGATTGTTATTTGCAACTGCACCGTCGGATGTCCAATACATGAATCCTGTATTTCCTTGCTGGGCGTGAGTGCGAACACGAATATGCAGGCGATCTAGAGTACCTAAAGCTGGAGAAAAATGCGTGATATTCTCCTGACCAGAGTGATCATTATACTCAATGAAGGTGCCGTTGACTACAGCCGGAATCTTGGCTAGAAACCCATCGCGGTAAGTTGACTTATTCGCACCAACAGCAGTCTCGTCCGAATAATTCAATCCTTCAACATCGAGTAAGAAATAGTAGGTTGATGAAGTTATGGCAGTATCGCCAGAATAAGAAGTAACGCTGTTGTTTTGTCCTGCAGTGTAAGGGTGCGTACGAGCACCAGCGCCACCTCCGGATGGTACGACTATAGTTGGGAACTCGCCGCTCATGACACGGATAGAAACAACATTCTGGTACTGACGAGGGAGGTACACTACAAAATCGCCATTCGTGTAGTATTTTGAAGTATCGCGATCGGCCGAGTCGATAGATACAACCTTCTTCACAGTTTTGAGTTTACGAACTGGATTGGAAGGTGCAACAATCGCTCCATTATAGTCGAATGACCTATTCATTTGTTATATTTCACATGGGAAGTTTTACAAGTCTTATTAAACCAGCTTCTTGCCTTTGGAGTTTTCTTGGCCTGGCGCACAAGATCGGCATCTGTTGTGTAATGCGTTTTGCCACAGGTTAGCATACTTGCTGCCCGTGCATACCCCCATTGCTGGGCAGTTGCACCGGGACGATGACCGGTTCTCCATGCAGCCATCCCGCGGTTATAAGACGCCTTTACTACAGAAATAGGAACTCCAGTTGCTTGAGAGTAAGCTTTTAAAGAATGGGCTTGAGGGAACTTCCGTCTCCATTCCTTAACATACTTAGAGGTGCGAGTCTTGACACCCTTATCAGTTAAAAATGGTTTATATGCTTTTGGATTTTTCCACGACATCTTACGACGGCGTGTAGCTGTAGATTTTCGTTGTTTATTCTGTTTAGCCGTAAGGCCACGATGATACCTTTCGGGCCAATACATTACTTTATAGAAGTGGGAATTAGTATATCTTCCAACCCGATATCTTCTGAAACACTTATCATCTGATATATAGATTCTACCGCAATACAAAATCGCAAGAATGCTGGAAGATTGAGAGTATATCCCGAATCTATTTCATATTCTATATATGCGGCTGCCTGCTCGGCTGCAATTTTTGCTTCTTGCAAATATGCATGTTGATCAGGATTCTCGATAATCATAAAATCTTGAATGGATTTACGAAGAGTATAAAGCAATTCAACATTGTTGGCATACCACAAGTCCTCAAAATCATCTTGGTCATCTTTCATACTTTCTATATCTTCAATTGTTTGGCGTAGAAGTGTAAGATTCTTATGAATAGTTACAGTACATTCATCGAGTTCCATAGTTAGTGAAAAACTGTTTACATTAAATAAATCCATTTTTATTTACATTTGCATTTTTCCCATGAGCTCAGCAAGATCGTCCTCATGAACATACTGGCGAACGAGCGGCTCCAGATTTTGTGCGAAGAGACGATACACCACCAAATCGTAAGTTCCTGTAGTTCTAATTGAGTCAATCAAGTTCTGCAATAGAACTTCACAACGCCGACCGTTCTCGCGAAGTTCAGCGATTACACAATCATCATCAGAAATGATTAGAATATGGTTGAAGCTCGGAAAGAACTCGCGAGTTCGGATAATGAAATCTCGATGCTTTGAAATCCATTCGGGAGTTGGATGTGTATCAGAAAGAACCTCCATAAGCATGATGTAGTTCGCATATTTTTCTTGTTCGGAAAGTGTTTCATCCATGTCTAGCTCCATTGTTCCATTAGTCTGCATTGATCTTAAGCTTCAAAAGTCCATTTTCAAGGGCAAGCTCCTTGTTGCAGTTTGGGCACTCCATCTTTGGCTCAGGAGAAGGATCAGGAGTCACCTCAGTCGAGAAGAAAGCATAACCTTCATCCTTAGTTGGTCCATAATCAAAGTTCTTGACTGATTTCAGAAGTGGTTTGCCATGAGACTTCAAGCCAGTAAATGCACAAGCAGGGAGCCACTGAAAGTAGTCGTAGCTTCTAGTCAGGAACTTGTGGCCGGTCTCCTTAAAATACATCTCAGCATAACTTGATCCCTCAGACACTCCTGTCATAGTTTCTAGCTTACCCTCGGGAAAGAGGAACCGTTTCTTCTTTGTTTCGGGAATTGAATCTACATTCTTCATGTTGTTTGAAATGAGTCGCGCGGTTGGGACAATGTAATAAGTCTTGCCAACGACGAGATCTTGTGGGTTGATGCGCTTGTACATTTTGATTGCTAACTTAAGATTTATACTGAACTAATCCATTTTCAGCGGGGAAGCATCTCAATTTCACGCTCGCCCCGGTGTATTCCACGACCACTCCATCCAGTTCCATCTCGAATGACTGTTGGTAAGCGATCATAAAATGCAGGAAGTGAATCATACCATACTGATCTAGTAGAATAAGGACGGGTTACTACAAAAAACATTATGCCAACTAGAATAACAATTAGGATAACTACCCAGGTTGCCATTGATTTAAGTATGATAAACTTTAAACTGTAATGAAGAAAATTGGATGTATTTCTCAAACTTATGGGAATGAACGAATTCATGAAATTAAATGTATTTCACACGATGATACTGGCGGAGCTCTTCGAGATTTACTAGATGAAATATCGTTCACATTTCATAATTGTAATCCAGAATTTATTGCTAAAAGTCATAAGATTCTTACAACACGATTCCCAACATGTAAGTTTCGAAGTATCAATAATGTAAATTACAGGGATAGTATTATTCAGCAGCTTTGTGATATGAAAAATATGGGACTAACCGATTTTGTCCTTTTACAGGATGATCATTATGGAATTAACTATCCTGAGAATGTGGAGTATGTCAAAAGTATCGTAGCTTTTTACAAATCAAGACCAGACATTAAGTATCTTCATTTGCATCAAAGGGAAGGGTATCCGTCTGCGAACAGAGTTCCAAAAGAAACGGTAGAGTATTCTGGACTTTTATTTCATAAATATGATTCGCGAGATTTTAAAAAGGATGATTTTTATGGATATAACGATGGTATATTTATTGCATCCATCGATATGTTTATAGATATCCTCAAAACAAATGGAGTTCCTGAGGATGTATGGGGAATGGAATGGTGGCTAAAATGGTTATTTGATAATTATGAGCATGATCGTTGGGGAATAGAAAAGGTTCTTTTTGATTCAGTATATATGCATGGAAGAAATACTTCTACTGATTTGAGAGGTTCATTGAACTGTATTTTTGGAATGAAACCTAATTTTGAGGAAATTATTAAACCTTGATCATAGATCCTGTTACCCAAATAGTTACGGCGGCAGCTACCTGGGCAATAATGTAAGAAAGAGCCTTAGCCTTACCTATTTTTCCGTTTGCTAGAGCCCATGCTGTGATTGCAGGATTAAAATGTCCGCCTGAAATCTTTCCACCTAGACCAATTGCAATAGCTAAAGCCGATACTACAAATAGAGGAGATGAAGTAAAGGCTACAGCGCCAATCAGTAAGCATGTGCCAAGATACTCGACAAAAGCCGGAGTATACATTTGTATTATGTTGATAAGAGAATAGATATGAAGTATTTAATAGTTAAGGGTTGGCTTGGCTTCGGAGACAGGCTTGAATCTTTGCAGATGTGTGTATCATTTGCTCAGCATTTTAAAATTCCAATATATGTAGATTGGTCTGATTCAACCTGGTCTCATGGTTCTGAAACATTCTATACTTATTTTAAGCTTTTGATGCCAACCTTTTCACTTGATGATATTCCAGCAGATGCTACTTACTTTCCGGAATACTGGAAAGGCAGAATTAAAGAACCATTCACTTCAGAGTTATTTGCTAAACAATCCGATCTCAAGTTGAATTTGGGTATTCTTACAAAGAAAGAATACCCAGCAGATGTTGTTGTTTCATCATCTATTGGAGGACGAACTTTATTTCATGATTTATCTTTTTTTGCAAATGTGTTTCGAGTTGTTGATCCTAGGATATTAAAAGAAATTGGGGAAAGACAGACTAAATATCCTTTATATAAATCTTTAGGATTTCATATTCGAGGAACAGATCGTACTCGAGGACAAACGCATCGTGAACGAAGTATTCAATTAATTGCCGTAAATGCTGTAATGTATGGGGGGTTTAATGATAAACCTATGATCACCGTATCTGATGACAAAGAAAGTTTAATCATTTGGAAACGATTTTTTCCAAATACTACCGTTTTTAGTAGTTTATCGATTGAAAACTCATCAAATAAAGGGAACCACCATATCAAGAAAGAGGATCTTCTTGTCTCAAAAGATGAAATGAATACTGATATGTTAGTTGATTTCTTTACTTTAGCAAGTTGTGAGAAAGTTCTTTCAACTTTTAGAGATAGTCGTTTTGCCCGTGAAGCAGATCGTTTACGCCCGTATCTCAAACAGATTTTAGGAAACGAATAAATTAAGTCAGAAATACATAACGGTATGCTTACTCTACAAGGGTACAAGATAGACAAGAACAAGGTTCCGAATCTCATTCAATTAAAAACTGCACTGACTGTAAAACCATACATTCCGTCAGTATTTGTGAAACCACAATATGTTCAAAAATATCCGGTGTTTACGGAAACAAAAGATCATCTCTTTATTCCAAAACATTACGGAATTGCCGAGTTTGGAGTTCCCCACAAAACCGAACGAGATATTCCTAAAACTCCCATAGAGTTTTGGAAGTTCGAGGGAAAGATTCGCGATAATCAGGTAGATGTTGTAAAATCGTATTTAACTCCTGAACCAAGAGACGGTATTATCTCGCTCCAAACGGGCGGAGGTAAAACTGTTTGTGCTCTTTACATTGCTTCACAAATCCAAGTCCCCACAATTGTTCTCGTCCATAATACTTTCCTACGAGACCAGTGGATTGAACGGATTCGCGCATTCCTTCCTAAGGCTCGAATTGGAACTCTTCAAGCGGATGTAGTTGATATTACCAATAAAGATATTACGGTCGCCATGCTTCAAAGCGTAGCTCTGAAAGAGTATCCTTCTGGAACTTTTGAACGGTTTGGATTTGTGATTGTTGATGAGTGTCATCACATTGCATCAGAAGCATTCTCTCGTGCCGTTCCCAAACTGACTTGCAAACATATGTTGGGTCTTTCGGCAACTCCGGAGCGTAAAGACAGACTAATGTGTGTGATTAATTGGTTTCTTGGACCAATGCTGTACAAATCAGACACATCGGATAAAGTTGATGAGAAAGTAAAAGTTGAAGTATACGAAATTGAAGGTGACGAGAAATATAACGAGATTATCTATAACAATTCCGGAGTGATGTTTACGACTCTGATGATAAACAAGGTTGTAGAATACGAGCCCCGAAATATTATAGTTGCTGGACTGATTGAAGATTTATCACAGGAAGACGGAAGACAAATACTAGTTATGACGGATAGAGTAGGGCATACCAAAACTCTATTTGATCTTCTTCCCGATCAAGTTAAAGCTACTGCGTGTATTCTCGGTCGTGATGTACCTGCTAAAACACGAGCAGAATGGTGTTTGGAAAAGAAGATCTTGATTGCGACATATCAGATGACAAAGGAAGGATTTGATGTCGCAACATTAAACACTTTAATCATGGCAACACCGCGTCCCGATGTTGATCAAATCATTGGACGAATCTTGAGAGTTGAAAAGTCCGGTCGAACAACTCATCCGCTGATTGTGGATGTCGTAGATCCCGCATTCCGCCGTCAGTTTCAAGCTCGAAATAGTCTGTATAAAGAACGAGGATACAGTGTTGAAAAAATGAAACTATTGTAGAAGTAATGGGAAAGACGCGTCGAAAGCGCGGAGATAAGAAAACACGGCGTGGCGGAAAGATTCTGGGCGAAGGAAAGTTTTCATTTGTCGTAGACCCGGCTGTTCCATGCAAAGATGGTCGCGATATGTCGAAGTATGTCTCTCGCATATCTAAACGGGAAAACATGTCAGACATCGCATCCAAAGATCATCCGAAACTCATAAAGAAATTGAAAGAACTTGATCCGGATCAGAAATATTTTTATTATCCGGAATACTGTGAACCTGGACCCATGTTAAAAGAAAACAAGATGGATGGTGTGACATATTCAAATAAGAAATATTCAGAAATCCTTCTTCGTGGAACAGATGTTTGGAATCCGCAAGGTCGCAAAAATCGGTCATGGCACGGATTTCTAAAGGGTAAGAAAATGGGTCGAAAAGTAGAGTTTAATGGTCGCTCAAATGAGCAGTTAGAACACTTAAAAAAAGCTATTGATTTACTTCACGATAATGAGATTGTCCATCACGATCTGCATGGACAGAATGTTATTATCGCAGATGATGGTATGCCCCGCATTATAGATTTTGGATTTGCAACCGTTGATTCCCCTCAGTCTGCCATCGAGTTAGAGAAAGCTCTCGTTGATTTTTCCTGGCCCAGTTTAGATGTGAACTGGTTTAAGAGTCGTTAACGAAAACCCAAATATGAGTAAATAGTTTGAAGCATCGATGGTTTAGGAGTTAGGAACGGAGTGTTGATATCCCAAAAAAGGGGATTTGTTGATTTCTTTACATACTCTGCATTATACTTCACTTGAAGCCAGCTCTTCTCGCTCAACCGATGAAGAATAAGAATATCGTTGGTGTACGGATTGTAATTCACAACTCGTCCACTGGACCCATATTCAACATATACGGAATCATTTGGCTTGAACATTTAAATTATATACCATCTCCTTCGTCAAAATCAAATTGGCCGCCTGTCTTGGAATAGTCATCTAGAGGACGATCAGCTTTATCTCCATAATCTCCATAGTCTGTCTCTGTGGGTAATCCATTATCTCCCAAACCATCATCATCTTGACCATCGCGACGAGTGAATCCACCTTCAGGCACCTCTTCATCAAAGTCTTCCGTATTACCTTTTTCAATTGCAGGTTCCTCGTAATTATATTCGCGCGCAAATATCTCGCGGTCTTCATTCGTAATAATAAATGGTGCAATACCAATATCCAGTAATCGTTTTGTAATTTCACGCTGTTCATCGTTCATTTCTCGCATGCGCATCTTGAAAGTTTCGCGTTCTTTTGTCCGAGTTACATTCACTTCTTTCTCAGCATCATCTTTCTTTATAAGAATCATGCGCATACTCAAATCACGATTCATTGCTCTTCGTATTCCTTCTATAATTTTATCATCACTCTTAATACTGTCAAATAGATCATACAGTATACCTCGTGCAGCATCGCGAACTAAAGAAGGAGACTCATGAGTATTCAGAGATGTGCAAAACTGACGATAAGGAATCACATATGTTACCGGATATACAAGCTCAGAAACAATATCTAAAATACGGTTAAATAAAGAAAGAAGCGCAATTCCATCGTTTTCCGTCTTAATAAAGTTCTCAATCGCATCTAACTTTATTTTAGGAAATCCCAGCTTTACCATTTTAGTAATCTCTTTAGTGTCTGGGAACACATAGGAATACTTAAACTTGGGAGGAACAATGAATTGTGCAGTGGAAGATGGTTTCAAGTTATTCCAAAGTTCTAATTTATCCTGAACAAGACTTGGCATCAATTTTCCGGACAATACCGTAAACGGTTTTTGAGTTTTACATTCTCCCATCTTCTCACTTCCTTGACGGGTACCTGGAGCAAACTCATACTTCAAAGGAAGAATAATCGGGAGTAGAATATCATTCTTCTCAACTTCCTTATCAACAATTGAATATCGAGCTTTGGCGGTTTCAAAATCTGTCTTGAATTTCGTGTATGCTTGCGTAATATACCGTACTGTTTCATCGCGAACCTTGCGCGAGTTGGTCTTGATCGCACGCAGAACTGTAGCAATTGGTTCCTTGAAAGTATTTGGAAAGGCTTCAAAGGTTGATTTAATAGAAAATAAAACAGCATCCAAGACTGGCGAGTCTTTAGGATCGGTTGTGTCTCGAGGAAACCCTGAGAGTTTCAGTATCTTTGATCCAAACGACCGACGGGGAATTAAGAAGGGGTTGTGCGTTTGTAAGAGCGTAACAGCCGCAGCAATACCTAAAATACCTTCTACTCGGCGCTTATCGGCTATAGTCAACTTAGCGCTGCGGCGAGCGGCACTCGCCACTTCCCTCAAGTTTTGAATAATTGGAAGTAGCTGGCTTTCTGTAGGTAACACTTGTAGGATTGACAGAATTGTATATAGAATAGCTTCACCCGCATTATTCCCATCAAAGTTAGCTTTCAGAGCAACTAACGAGTTTGTGAATGATGGAGGATGTGACTCACCATGATAAACTTCCTGTTCATTAAGAATACCGTGAGATACAATAGGGTTACCATTCTCATCAAAATCGTCTTGAGCTACAAATACATCTGAATTAACTCGCTGTCCACAAAATGTACAAACCTGAAAGCCATCCTCGGGCGTTGTCCATTTCGTATAAAAAGCCAGGCGATCGTGTTCCAAATCTCCGCCTAATTGGGCCAGCGTATGCATACAAATGACATACAAATTGGCCGCATCGTAATACTTGTTGTTTGTCACACTCAGATCGCGAACTAATAAATTGATATTATGAAGTTTATCGGCAGACTCCAAACTTGGATCGGAAAGAATAATATTTACATTCTTACGCATTTCAGAATATTCAGGAACTTCAAACTTCTCATACACTGGAGCAACAAGTTCTGGAACCAACGGTTGGAATGCTTTGAGCAGTTTCTGATGTTCGCGAATCAAATCAGTAGGGGTTGTTTCAGACCAGGCTTTCTTACCTTTAGAGATAATATCTTGCTTTTCTTGAGCAATATATGTAACTGGAGCACAAAGTCCCGGAGTAAGTAATAGTTGTTTTCCCTTATTATCGTTGTATATTGGAGAACGGTAGACACCTGAAGCCAAAAAATCTTCAAATGTTCCAGTCTGTAAGCATTCCTCTGCCGTCGATGGTGGGAACTGAACTTCGGGTCTTGGTCCAGGTGGTTCGGGAGGAACTAGCCCAAAATCACCGGCCTTTGTCATCAGCATTTTCACGATCATTGCACCAGAATCTTCCTGTCCCGATAACCAAAATCTAGGAAATAGTCCAGAGCTCCATTTGAGATTATACGATTTTTGAAGATCCTGACTCGGAGCTAGAGTTTCGCGAGAAGGAAACACGACTGACATTACAGGCTGACTCATAATCGAATCAACGGGAGGAAAACGCTCTTTCCACGAACTCCAAGGAATCCGATTTAATTTAATATCATACAGCTTTAGGTATTTCATTCCTTCGGTATAAGGATCTGTAGTCGTAGGAACAGCATGAGACAGAATAGCTTCAGTTGATGGGAAAATTGTGTTTAACGGTTCGGTTGTTATATATTTCGATGGATTGTTCGATGCTAAAAATGGATGTTCTGCCAACGGTCGAGCAATTTCTAACGGTCGCTGACCAATATAGAATCCTACTGATTTCATACCGTCAGATGTATTGGGAATAGGAACAGATACTACATCAAATGTTCCATCATCGTGTAAAGCACCTTTTGTTCGAGTATAGGTTGGTAGAGCAATGATAGGATCCTTTCCATCTTCGCTAACTAATAGTCCGGATGCCGGAACACCCTCTTCTGAAGCATACGGACGAGGAAGCGCGGCAATCATAGGTGCATAATAATTTGGGGTTGTACGGCGGCTTTTATCCATTAAAGGGTTCCAGGACTCGGCAAATGAATATTTCTCATACTTGAATGGTGCATAAATAGGTTGTACCCATGATACATTGACTGCTTTGCGAGACTGATCTACACGGTAATCTGTTGTGGTTACTACAATATTTTCATCGTATACTTTCTGTAAGCGATCAAGTTCTATTTCTATTTTTTTGTATTCAGATTTTGAAATATGTTTCTTCTTTGGAAGAACTTTGTCATAGTAATCATTCAACTGTTCCTGTAATGTAAAAAATCGAAGTTCTTCGGGGCGCTGAACTTCTTCTTCGAACTCCTGCGTTTCTATTATTTCAAATTCCGAGGGCTCAAATATGAGATCCTTCTCCATCGTTATTCTAATAGCAAACAATAATCCTCAATTGTTTTCTTCGCCGCAATAAGAATACTCTCAGGACTCTTCTTCGTAGTAAATTGTAGCACCATCATGTTTTTGAGTGGGTGAGGAATATCGTATGAGGTAAACTCTACAAGATCCTTATTATCGTAAATAACCTGCTGAAGTAGATTTCCTAGTGTATGACCACCCTGTTCAATTGCTACACTGTATGGCGGGATCATATCAGAATCGTCCTTGTCATACTGTTCGTGCTTGATATTCTTGAGAGCTTCTGCCATGTAAGTATCAAGTCGCTTACGAAGGATTTGAACTGCCATAGTGAGTAGCTCCCGAGACTTCAGTACTCCTATACTTTCAATAGTTAGTTCAATCCAATTTGGGCGACCGTTCTCGTCACGAGAATATGACTTTTGGTAGAGAAAGTTATCAAACAATCGAGGATCGCCACCTCCCTCCACATGAACCTTACGATCCTTAGCGACACGATCGGGATCAGGATGCCATTTTGTTGATGCAGTACAAACATGAGACGCATTCTCGGAATCGAGAGCTAGACGACCTGTAATATGAACAACTTCTCCCGCACGAAGCTTCAGGAATAAACTTGGAGTATTGAAGTCCCGATCTCGCATCATTAATCCCTCTCGACCAGCCTCGACAGTAAAGTCATCCGTAGTTACAGTTCGAGCTTCTTTGTTCGTAACAATTCGTAGCTCAATCTTTGCGTCCTTAATAGTAGCGGAATCTGATGGTTTCACATTCACTGGAAGACGCTCAGTGCGATGCTTGAGCATTTCGTGCGGAACTTGAGAAGTATTTTGAAGAATTTGAACATCTCGAATCACAACACGAGGAATACCAGTAATAAGGATACGGCGAAGAGCATTAACGAACCCTACTGGAAAGTTTCGAAGTTCGCAGTACAGCTCGAACCCATTGTTGGTATTTTTGATATTTTCAACCTTTGCCATCTTGTTCTCTTCCATTTCGTTATGTTTCATTCCGTTTTTTTCCTGAAAACTCATAACTAAGATGTCCCAGCCATACTTGTTTTACAGCGACCGGGATCCGAATTCAAAGCAAATTATTGAGACACTTAAGGCCCTCAACAAGGCAGGTCTGTATAAGTTTATAGATGCTCTTACTTTACAGCCAAATCAGCGTCCGGCTTGGCTTAAGAAAGTGCCTACTCTTTACATACCCGACACCAAAGAGGTCATAGTAGGCAAAGATATTTTTGGATATATTGCAAAACCTACCAATTCTCGGAAAGAGCTTCCTACGAAACCTGAAGCGGGCGGATCTAACCCACAAAATCAAATGGGAGAACTCTCACCATGGGGTTTTGAAGGGCAGGGAACAATAGGTGAGTCTTATTCGCTATGGGAAACGCCAGGTCAATTTGCAAACTCCGAAGGAAGTAGCTTATACACTTTCCTTGGGAATGCTGTTGCTGCAGCTACAGGTGGCGAACCTACTTCAACAAACACACATGATGATAAGTCCAAAACATCCTCTAATTCAGATGTAGGTAAGCGAATGGAACAAATGATGAACCAGCGCAAGGCAGAGTTTGGCAGTGTTGAGCGCAAATAAGGTCGAGTTATATGATTTTAATAGAAAAAGCTACATTTACATAATGGCATCCAAGCAGGTTTTGACTGCAGCATTTTTTGATCAGTTTTCAGCATTTTCAACTGAGTTGTGTGAAATGTATCCCGATGATGCAGATTTTTCAATGTTTTCTACAACCCTAAAGATGATGAAGATGACGAATCCATCCCTAATCATAAAATATGTTCGTGACAATGTCCTTCAGTTTGAAGATAAGATCATGCGGAGCGATGAAACATTCTTCCTGGACTATGACTTTGCAGAATATGCAGAAACTGTCGATATGAATATTTTTCAAAAGCTTCGTCAGTATATTTCATCTATGAGTCCTTCGTCAAAAATTAGTGTTTGGACTTATATTCAAAACATTGTTCGACTAGCTAAAGCTATTAAGTAATGCATCCGGGTTCTCAAATCCATATAAATCTTGAGGATTTAAAGTTTGAAGTTCCCGAATAGCATCCTCAGGCTTATCAAAATTGCGAAACATAATTTGGTTTACTTCCGCCGGCGACCAACGGTAATCTAGACTGGGCGTAGTCCAATCTTCAAAATCCCGATCATAAAAACTATTTGCCATTTCACGAAGGATCTCGCGATTACACTTCTTGAACTGGACAATCATATCAATTCTGCCAGGGCGAATAAGCGCCTTATCAATTCTCTCAGGATAATTGGATGAAATGGCGATAATTCGACCTGAACTTTCTAGCGTACCGTCAAGTAGGTTCAATAGGAATGAAAGATCGATCTGTTCGGGTTCATCATCTTCTTTATGTGCTGCAGCCCATGCGTCTTCGGGAGTCTTTTCTTTCTTAGGCTCGGGTTTCTTGAAATCGCGACTCATGATAGCATCTCCCATTGCATCAATATCTTCGATAACATACAGGCGCTCATGGATAGGAATCGTGTACTTTTCTACCGTATTCCCATTATGAACATGAATATCATCGTTGTAGAACAAATGAGTAAGTTGAGCCTTCGTTTTAATCTGAGATAGATGGATATTAATAATATGACGATGAGCGGTGTTCGCAATAGCTTTTATGGAAGAAGTTTTCCCACACCCAGGACCTCCATGAAACATGAAGCCTAAAGTATACGGAATGCCCTTCTTTTCGTACCAATCTTTACGAGTCAGGAAAAACTTTACATGATTACGAACCTTTTGGCGCTGTTCAAAAAAGACATTTTCAAATGTACGAGTTGTATGAAACTTGTGCTTCGTATAGATAAGATGGGTGGTGGGTAAAGAGTTCTGAGTAGATTTCTTGGTTTTCGTATTTGTCATCATATCAAAATAGTACAGTGAAGTTCCGAGTTTATTTGCTTGCTTCCGCTCATAATCTGCGTTGCATCGCTCAATAAAATCACGCAAAAATTGTGATTCGTGATCATAACAAAAAATACGGAACTTTACACTTTCAACTTCCCCTTCAGTATGTTTTAGATTCGTGAGCTGGAAATAGATATCCGGATCGACCATTATGGGTTCAAACTCGTTTGGCAAATAGTCGTGATGGTTCATGAAAAGCAGATTGCGAATTGCAGGAATCATACTCACATAATGAACAACTGAATCCATCTTAGACTGGCTTGCAGATAGAGTATGATTAGGCTGCTTTCCACCTTTTATAACTCGTTCACATTCAACCGTGGCTCGGATATGTTTGTTTGAGGGAGGGGGAGGAGTGGATGGTTCTAGACGCTTTCGACGGCAACATACTTCCTGAATCCAAGGAAACCATTGAGGATAAGATGTAACAATCTTATCGTACAAGCTCATTCCAATGAAGCTGTAAAGTGGGTTACGACCCATGCCCATCGACATCCCCATGGTCATCATCATTTGATTCCTCATCAAATCTGCTGTGTTCTGCATTATTGGTTAAGTATGGCATTATGAAAACGGAATTATTTCGCACAGGGAGGTACATAGTAATAATGGGTGAAGTACTATCTCTTCAAATGCCGAATACAGTGATTAAGCGTCTTCGTCCAACCGAGTGGATCGTTATGCTTCCTCCAGCAAAGCGCGTTAAGACATTTCACGAAAATGGAGCTAAAGCACCATTCATAGATAAAATCGTAACTGTAAATTAAATGGCCACAGCTACCCCGCGTACAGATGTGAAAGAGATGGATGATCATATCGCTATTGAGATGGAGCCAGTATCGGCCGCTGGCCGTAAACGCCGTGGATCCCGTCGTCGTGGTGGATTTCGTGAGCAGGGTGTCAACTCGGCATCACCGGTACCACCAACTGCTCCTCAGGGTCCTCTAGGAGGCCGGCGCCGAACTCGTAAATCAAAGGGCAAGAAGCGCAGCACTCGCCGTCGTTAGTTAAACACGGCGAATACACATATCTAATGTAGGAACATTCACATTTACTGGCTTTGACCTTTTTAGTCGAAGTTGTTCAGACGCCTTTTCCACGACATCATGTGAAAGCGAAACATACTTTTTGATATCGCGTAGCGGTCCCTGAACATTCATGGATGGAAACAAAAGACGGATAGGATGAATCTCAGACAGTACAATATTGTTATCGCCAGTAACATAATTGCGGTACTGCTGAATATCCAAGGGTCCACCAAAGAGTCTTAACAGACTTCGTGGTGGGGCAGGAGACAGATCTCGATTTACATACAGATCGGCATAAAGATGACCTAGAAGCGCATGACGGTTCCACTTAGTCGAATCCGAAATCTTATTGTCCGCATAATTGAAGGATAATGCACATTCGGGAGAGCAAAAGTTTCCTTCACACGAATAAATATTGTTATACACATCATACGAGATTGGAAGTACCGAACTTACCCAATCAAAATTGTGACAACACCAAAAACACGCAGTTTGTGGCGAATACCGTTCAACTTGCACTTTAGATAGAACAGACTTAAGCAAATCAGTATTAAACTTCTCTGTATTGGTTGAAAACTCTGCATTCAAAATATCCGAATAAGATGTAGCATCTCCTGCCGGAATAATTTTTGACTCGCGATCTTCCGTGATTTTAAGGAAGAAAACAACAGGAGACTCGTCGACCACCTGCGCTTTTGTCACTCGGGGCTTTCGTACGGGCATTTACATTTATTATTCTCCAACCGTCAAAACCAAATGAGAATAGTTTGTATGACAAATGAAGGACAACTTCCTATGATGAAAAATATGCTTAATTCCGCTATGAAAGTAGGTATGGATATGTCACTTTTTCATTGCTATATTGTTTCAACGAATAAAGAAGCAGCGAACTACAATACTTTCGAGTTCAAGAAATTAACAACCAAAAAGCTTGAAGTTATATTAGCGAATATGCAAGATACGGTTCTGTGGGTGGACAATGATATTGTATTTTTTGAAAACTGTTTGAGCGATATTCAAAAATATCCCGGCACATTTGTTATGCAAGATGATCTATGGGGATATTGTACCGGATTTTTTCTGGTAAGACCATCTGTATTTGCCAGTTCATTGATTCATCAATGTATTCAAAGGTTAAACTTACACTCTAAAAGCTCGGAAAATGACCAGCATGTATTTAATAGTCTGTGCAAAAGCACACCAATTATCCGATTAACAAAATTGCCAACTGACACATATCCAAACGGAGACGTGTATTTTACACAAGGCAAGAAAACTGCTGCGAAAATACTACATAATAACTATGTTTCAACATCTGCTGAAAAGGTCCAAAAGTTTAAAGATAATAATTTATGGGATGAAAGTGAATTGGCATTTCATGTAGTTAAAAAATACTACATCTAAAACGAATTAAAACGGTCAAGAAATTATATGTCCTAAGAAGATGGACCTTTCCAAGCAATACCGTAAGCATACGCATCGCGAGCACATTCTTTCTTTACCGGATACTTATATTGGCAGTATCGAGAACACAAGCGAAGACCACTATATCATCGACGGCGAATCATTCAAGAATGAAACTGTGAATCCATTTAATCCAGGCTTTTATAAGCTATTTGACGAACTACTTGTTAATGCACATGATCATGTCGTGCGTCTGCGCCAGCGCAACTCGCCAAACCCGGTCAAGAATATTGGAATTTCAATTGATGACAATGTCCTGACGATTCGCAATGACGGTGAATCAATTGATGTCGAAAAGCATCCAGAGTATGGCTGCTATATTCCCCAAATGATCTTTGGCGAACTACTGACGTCCACAAACTATGACAAGGCAGAAAAGAAGCTTGTAGGCGGAAAGAACGGTTACGGTGTTAAGCTGGTAAACATCTTTGCTAAAAAGCTGGTGGTTACCGTTGTTGATGGCACTCGTAATTTGAAGTATGTTCAAACTTTTGAAGATAATATGTCTAAGATCGGGGAGCCGGTAATCAAGGCATGTAAGGTCAAGCCGTATGTGGAGATTTCATGGACGCCTGACTTTGCTCGGTTCGGGTGGAGGACAGCTGCAATTCCGGCAGGGATTCTTAATGTCATCGAGCGACGCGTGTCTGATCTCGCAATGACAGTTGGGAAGGAAGTTAAAGTTACATGGTGCGGCACACATATTAAGTTCCGAGACTTTACAAGCTATATCTCCTGGTATCTTCCGAAAGATACAGTTGCCGTGGCAGATGTGCCGCAATTCGGATGGCAGATTGCAGCCAGCGATACTCCGACTGACAAGTTCTTTAGCGTGTCGTTCGTGAACGGCATTTGGACCCGTTCGGGAAAGCATGTGGATGAAATTGCTAATCAGATAGTTTCGTATTTTGTAAACCATCTTGAAGTAAAGAAGAAGTTGAAAGTCAAGCCTTCGCTCGTAAAAGATTCGTTGTCAATCTTCATTAACTGCCTTGTCGAAAATCCAAGTTTTAATAGTCAGACAAAAGAAGTTTTGACGACTAAGGTTTCATGCAAGTTATCTGAAGACTATCTCAAAAAATTGGTCTCCAAGCTTGGAGTTGTGGAGCGAGTCATGGCTCAGCAAGCAGTAAAAGATACGAAGGAAGCATCAAAGACTGATGGTAAGAAGCAGTCAAAGATCACAGGTATTCCCAAGCTGGACGACGCAGTTTGTGCTGGCACAGCTCGTAGCCATGAGTGTGTGCTGATCCTCACAGAGGGAGATTCAGCTAAGGCAATGGCACTGAGTGGTTTATCACAAGATCAACGAAAGTATTATGGTGTGTTCCCGCTGAAGGGTAAGCTCCTGAATGTAAAAGATACTTCTGCAAAGAAGGTTGAAATGACTGAAGAAATTGCCAATCTCAAGAAGATTATTGGTTTGGAATCAAACCGTAAGTATACCGACATTAAGTCATTGCGGTATGGTCGAATTATGATCATGACAGATCAGGATTACGATGGCTCCCACATTCGGGGTCTACTTATTAATGTATTTCATGAGCTGTGGCATGAACTCATCAAGATGAACGGGTTTATTACTTACATGGCTACTCCAATTGTAAAGGCTTCGAAGGGTAAAGATGTGCGATCATTCTATACTCAGTATGATTATGAAGAATGGCGTAAGACAGCTGCTTCTCGCGGTTGGAGTGTGAAATATTATAAGGGATTAGGTACTTCTACGAGCACTGAGGCCAAAGAATATTTCAAGTCACTGAATGTGATTCCGTATGCGTTTGGAGTCAAGAGTGACGAGAAGATCGATCTAGCCTTCAACAAAGCGAAGGCCGATAACCGGAAGGATTGGCTGAAGACTTACCGTCGCGAAGATATTATTAATTCAGCGCCCGGAACTTCCCTTACATACGAAGATTTTGTCGACAAGGATCTCATTCATTTCTCGAACTATAATTTGGAGCGGTCTATTCCTAATGTGATGGATGGTCTAAAAACTTCGCAGCGCAAGATCCTGTTCTCAGCGTTCAAGCGCAACTTGAAGCATGAGATTCGCGTAGCCCAGTTTGCTGGATATGTGTCCGAGCATTCCGGATACCATCACGGTGAGGCCTCGCTGAATGATACGATTGTTGGTATGGCTCAAGACTTTGTGGGTTCCAACAATATGCCATGGTTTGTTCCACAAGGTCAGTTTGGAACACGGCTTCAGGGCGGTAAGGATTCTGCATCGCCTCGTTATATTCACACTTATCTCCAACCTCATGTTCAGAATCTTGTTCCGAGCGATGACTTTCCGTGCCTGAATTATCGTGACGATGACGGTCTGCCGGTTGAGCCGGATTGGTATGCTCCTATTCTCCCCATGCTACTAATTAATGGTTCTCGCGGTATTGGCACTGGCTACTCCACATTCATTCCTCAATTCAATCCTCATGAACTCAAAGATGCTATCGTAGAGTGGCTAAAGAAGGGCACTGGTCTGAACAGGGAGTTTGCGCCTTACTATTCTAAGTTTAAAGGTAAAATCACTAAACTGAATAAGACAGATTATGAGGTATCTGCTAACTTCAACATTTCTGGGGACACGACCACGATTACCGAACTACCGATCGAGACATGGACGATGGACTTCCGCGAGAAGCTCGACAAGCTACTTGCGGAGGGGACCATCAAGGACTATTCGGATACTTCTACTGACACAGAGGTCTTTGTTACCGTCAAGGGAGGGCTCACCGAGGTCCAGAAGCTACTTGTTGATAAGATCAAGATGACGAATATGCATGCTTTCAATTCCAAGTGCGTTATTCAAAAGTACGAATCTCCAAATGCGATTCTGTATGAGTATGTGGGTGTCCGGCTAGAACTATACCAGAAGCGGCTGGAGTTCATGCTCAAGACACTGCGCGACAAGCTGCCGTATCATGAGAATGTTGTTCGGTTTATTCGACAGCAGTGTGAAGATAAGCCTCGTCCTGAACTGCGGCGTAAAACTGCCGAGGAATGCGACAAACTTCTTACAGCCGAAAAGTTTGAGAAGATTCGCGATGGATTCGATTATCTCCTCAACTTGCCAATTGCATCGCTCACTCTGAAGCATGCTCAAAAACACGAGAAGGATCTTGCCGATCTGAAGGCTCAAATTGTGGATCTCGAGGGAAAGACTGCCAAAACCATGTGGCTATCTGATCTTGAACACCTAAAGTTCTAAAATAAATCAGTATGTACATACACCCAGTCTACAATCCAGTCTTTTTCAATTAATCAATTGGGGTAACATAGGTCGATAAAAGAGAGAATGTTACTTGAGAATTATCGTATACAGTAAGTGTTCCACCAGTCGCAACTAAACCACCACCTACAAATGCATACCCTTTCCCAGCAGTTAATACATCTATAAAAGAAACAGATGCAGTCGCAGGAGTGTCAGTATTGCTTGGGTTTGTTACAGTACCAGAGATTCGATCAAATGCAGGAGCCCGGACTGATACCGTAGCAGGATTCCAATGACCAAATGATATAGACTCAGGTTCACCAGCACCTAACAAAAAGTTAGCAGATATTTGGTATAATCCTGTAACTGTCGGAGTAAACCCAGAGTTTAAGAAATAGTCCCGGCTTACAGGCTCATTACTAAGACCAGTAATTCCAACGATATTTCCCCCACAGTATAGTGATTTGTAAGACGAATTAATTCCGGCAGGTGGAGATTGAGTCCAATACATTACCGGATTCGTGCCAGATATTGCCGGAAAATAAGGAGAAGCATCCGAGTTATATGGTCCAATCTGTTGATTTGAACCACTATTATATGTAACAAATGAAGCGTAAGGATTCAACATTGTTACACCGTTACCCCCAGCTCCTGCAGGTCCCTGCGGTCCTTGAGGTCCAAGAGGTCCAATAGGCCCCTGAGAACCAGTTGCTCCAGGAGAACCTGTAGGTCCCAAACTTCCAGTTACACCAGTTGGTCCTACACTTCCTGTACTTCCTTGTGGTCCAGTTGGTCCTTGTCCTGGCGAAAGAGTTGTCACAACCTGACTGACTGAATTACCATCCGTCCAAAACTCTATTTGTCCAGTAGTTCCAACCGATCCAGTAAATCCTGTCCATCCTTGATTTAGTGCAGGTACTGTAAAGAAATCAACTAAGAAGTAGTCAGTTGCTGGATTATTTAGAGTGACTGCACTTGGAACTTGAATATTAAAGTTGTAAGGGGTATTATCTCCTGCTAGAGGATTATTTATCTGAATGAGTGGGCTCGATGCTATCCCGGTTACGCCACCTGCAGTAAATACTGAAAGATTTGCGTATAATCCAACCGGGATAGTTTTTGATGACACACTATATGGTTGAATAAATGAATATACTTCAATCAAAAAACTCCAGGATCCAACAGGAATAACTGAAACACCAGGATCTCCAGGAGAAGTTTGAAACCGTCCTAGAAAGAAAGGACCTGTAGTACCTGCAACTGGACGGATGTACGAATAGTAACCTAAGTATCCTGATCCAGGGTAATTTGGGTTTTCAGGAGCATTATTAATAACTGCGCTTGCAGAGAATGGTCCAGTATATCCTAAAGTAGGTTGAGTACTAGTGGGGTTCTGAGCATGAAAGTAATATATCTTTCCAGATGAAAACCCATTTGTTCCAGGTGTTCCCGGTGAACCTGTTGGTCCCTTAGATCCTGTTGGACCGTTATTTCCTGGCGATCCCGTTACCCCACATGCTAAATTAACTGTAGTTGTATTTTGTGAAGTCCACTGACTCGCCGAAAGAAACGGCATTATGTTTAAACTTAGATTTTCATAATTTCATACTAACACACGTAATGGCACAACCTCCAACATATCAAGAATTACTGGCAGAAGTTTTTGAAGAAAATGCGAAGAATGTTCTAGTATATCAGCAGGAGTTTGAGCACGAAGATGCCGAACCGTATGAGGAAGAAGACTATTCAGACAATGAACTCGAAGACAAAGACGAATTCAACAAGTTTCCGGGCGCACGTGGCAAACCTGAAAATGTTATAAAACCAAAGCCTAAGTCTGACCCCTCCGGTAAAACAAGTTATAATATTGATAAACACATCCGAACATACGCAATAAATATTGATGGACGGTTTCGTGGAAGTATTCTGCTGCAAACCGCTCCATCGTGTTCCGGCCAAACTACATTTATGGGAACAAACTCTGCAAATTTTGCATTCAATCCATCTCGCCAATATAAAAACATTCACTCAATTCGCGTAACATCGTTCGAGTTTTATAATAGTTTTTATACTTACTCCTCTATTAATCCCATAACTGGTATTGGTCGTGGAAATACAACTCTTACAATCACAGATTTAGGCCCAACATCGTCGACCGGATTTACTCCTGTATCTTACCCAATCACTCTTGAAGATGGGAATTATGTAATTGTCGATCCTATCACTAATCCTGGTATTCCACATAATCTACTAGCAGTTCTTCAAAGACACATTCAATCATTAGGAGGTGGTGTTTTTTCAGATATGGAAATCCTTCTAAATTCGTATTCGAATATTGTGTTTTTTAACTCAGTAGCACGACAGTACCGTTTAGATTTTCCAAAAACAGCTGATAACCCAAATGGAAATGGTATTGGATATAATTTAGGATTTTATGGAACATCGTACACATCTGTAGCAACGACTCCAGCACCCTCGCCATTCTTTTCTATCGCAGGAAATGCCATCATAGCAGAAACTATTTATGATTCAGTCGAAGATACTTACATTTACTTAAAAATCAACGACTATGAAATTATTAAGCACCTCAATTCCGATCAGACCGAGTTTGGAGCTTTTATGAAGATTCCCTTAACATCTCCAAAAAATGCCATCCAGTTCATGAATTCGACTACAAATACTGCGGCACGCGAATACTTCTTTCCTCAACCCACAAATATTTCTAGTTTCTTGTTTGAAATGACCGACGCATATGGCAAAACTCTTCAGATGAACGGTTCTACATTTTCAGTGACATTGGAAATCCAGGAGATCTTGCAGTCAGATATCTACGAAAAAATGTTAGAACTCTAAGTATAATGGAAAAGTCGGTTCTAGAACAGATCCAGGATCCTTGGGTCGAGAACCGTTACAACCTAACATCTACGTCTGCTCAGTACCCTGCTCCCAAACATGGTGGTCGTGTTCCTAATATTAATAATCCCGAGTCTCGCGATTTCCCAGCTCGCCCAGCTTCAATGTACACTGGAGGCACCCCTATTCCAGGTTATACGGCTCGCACCGACCTTATTGGACACATCCACAAGTCCACGCCTCTTAACGAGGTCTTCTTTAGTGATGCAAACATTGAGAAACTTCAGAAGGATATACAGCAGCAGGTCTACCTAATGAGTGGAAACAAGTACATGATCGATCGACAGAATGACGATGACCTAAAAATTATCATGCGCAGCTACTATCTTTCTTTTGCTCAGAATAATCCGGCAACAGTTTCTCATGAGCTTGCTGATCTGAATGGTCGGGTAGTAGGGTTTGCCGCTGGGCGTATTTATTCAGAGGTCGATTTCCACAAGTTTTACCTGAAAGACATCGAGGAGTTTGCGTCGCCTATTGCTAACCCAATGAATACAGCATCGTATGGAACTCGTACAGGCGAGCTCAAGTCGTTTTTTTAGAGTTAAAATCATTTAAGATCTAATCAATGGAAGTCATACAATTTAATGGAAAGACATACGGTAAGGAAAACTCCCAACTGTATGTTTTTGAAGAGCTGTGGGATACATTTCGCCCAATAACGCGAGTATACTGGAATGGTAACAAGTTCGTCTTGGATGATTCTGTATATAAAATCAATTTATTTGATCCAATGTATGGATTTGGAAGCAAAGAAATGAAAAGTCACTGTAAGTTTCTTACAAGAACTACTGATTTAGAATGCAGTAATATCTCCTCGCCCCAAGATTTTTGGACATGGTGTAAAACACCAACAGAATGGTTTCACGATCGTCCGTGTGTGCTTGGAGGATGCGAATCTATGGATTGGAAAAAGTATATCAAGACTACCGGATCACGCCCTAGGACTTTGAGACATGCACCTTCAAGTCGCGTTACAAAGCGTTTAGTCGGTAAAGGAATTAAATTGTAAATGAGGATCAATATCATTTCAAATTACCGTCCAAAAACTGGACTTATGCAAGATGTAGGTATTCTTCGCGGGATTCTTGTAGCGGCATATGGTGAAGACATAAAAATGAATCGCGTTCATCACATGATGCCGGAATGTCCCGAAGCTGAAATAAACATTTTTCTAGAAGTCGTAAATCCCGCCTTATTTCCATTTGCTGGTCACAATATTTGGATCCCAAATGCCGAATGGACTTACCGAGCCTGGACCGACTATATTCCAATGTTTGACGAGATTTGGTGTAAGACAACCGAATGTTTGGACATTTTTACAAAGTATACGACCAAGGCTCGGTATATTGGGTGGACATCCATTGATAAAGTTTGGGATCCAATTAAGCATAAAAAGAATTATTATAAAGCTATTGTTCCGGTCGGAAAAAACATTTTTAGAAGTCCTAAGCCACTTCTTCAGGCATACTTTCGTATTTTGAACTCAGATCCTAAACTATACGCGAAGCTACCTGTTCTGAATATTGTTTACGACTCTTCAGTCATTCACTTTCATGTTCCCGACGAACTTAAATCAAAAGTTCACCTTCATGATAAGATTCTTACAGATACTGAGTATGATGATCTTCTTCGTGAGTGTGGACTGTGTATTTGTATTTCGGCATGTGAGGGATTTGGTCATGCCGTAAATGAAGCGTTGTCTGTAGGATGCAATGTTCTTCTTTCACCGATTCGACCATTTATTGAAAATATTGTAGGGTCGGATCTTAACCCGGGATCATTTTATGGTGAAGTGTCTGAAAAGATCGACCAAGTAGAATGTATTGCTACTATGACCGATACAAGTGTTCACTCAATTATGGATGCCCTGGAAGCGTATGTAGATACTGATCTGAAAACTAAACGGCTAGGATCTGAGTTCATGCGAAAAATGTACGAAAAGAATCATAAGGCATGGGTTGATAGAATTAAAAACTACCTTTCGGGACTAAAGATTGAACCTTATTCTCTAAACGCAACTTTTCCTAAAGAAGACGAGCTTCCAGATGTTTCAATTATAACCATCACAAAAGACCGTCGTAAGTTTATGCCTTTAGCCAAGTATTCTTACATGATTCAGTCGTATCCTGAAAGCAAACTCGAGTGGGTGATTGTAGATGATGGCGACGATCCAATTGAGGATACTTTATTTGGAGTTCCTAATGTCAAGTATGTTCGGTGTGAGAAGATGAGTGTGGCAGATAAGCGTAACTTGGGAGTCAAGGAAGCTATGTATGATATCATATGTATGATGGATGATGATGATGTATATCCTAACAATAGTATTCTACAGCGGGTAGCTATGCTTCTCAAGGAACCCAGGCGCAAATGTGTATTCTGTACGACCATCCCATCCTACGATATTTGCAAGTATTCTTCATTTATGAATGTTCCACCAATAACCTTACCTATGTCTCAGCGTGTATCTGAAGCAACGCTAGGATTTACTCGGAAGTTTTGGGCTGAGCGCCAATTTCAGAGTGGGGTTCAAATTGCGGAGGCTGACGCATTTATTCGCGATCGCGAGCAGATGTGCCGGGAAATTTCCCCGCAAGAAGTTATTGTAAGTTTAGTTCATCCGATGAATACTAGCTCGCGTCGTATGCCTGAGATGAAAGAACCTAACGGATGCCATTACGGCTTTAATGAAAAACTATACGCATTAGTCTCTGAAATCGGTGAAGATTTAATAGCCAAAGAGACGGCGTAGGCCGGACTTGCGCTGGCTCTTGCGGCGGCGGCCGCCGGCGGGGGCAGCAGGGGCAGCAGCAGCAGGCGCGGCTGGGACATCACCGCCCTTTAGGACAACGCGGCCCTTAGGCTTTAGGCCGAGCTTGCGTACGGCCGCACGGATCGTCTTGGCTGAGACCTTGCGGACCTTGTGGGAGCGGCGGCGGCTCTTGCGGCCACCGACTGGGGCTGAGTTTCCGGCAGTTCCGTTTAGCGTAGTTGGGTTGGCGTATCCCTCCATTTTGTTTTATATTTACCTTAAGAGAAATTGTTTAGGCCGAGCAGGATTGGCAGGGCTCGACTGTGAATTTTTGCGCACTCGAGGCTGCTTTTGTCCGCAAGTAATAACACCCCGTTTTTAGACCCTGTTTCCAAGCGTAAATATGCATAGACGAGATCTTGGCATATGTGGGCTCAGTCAAGAATAAGTTAAGTGACTGCGACTGACAAATAAACGGAGCCCGGTCGCGAGACATATTAATGAGAGTTTTCTGAGGAATCTCCCACGCCGTTTTATATAGCTCTTTTAGATCATCGGGGATCTCCTCAATGTTCTGAATAGATCCATTATGCGCAACAATCTGTTCGCGCGTCCATGAATTCCATAGACGGAGTTTAACTAGATCATCTACGAGATACTTATTTACAACCATGAAATCGCCTGCTAGGACACGGCGAGTATAGAGATTCGAAGTGAACGGCTCGAAACATTCATTATTTCCAAGAATCTGTGATGTAGATGCTGTAGGCATTGGAGCGACTAGAAGAGAGTTACGAATACCGTATCGTTCCATATCGCGGCGCAGATTGTCCCAATCTAAAGTAGGTGTTACACCCCACAGATTGAACTGAAAGTTCCCATGAGATGTTGGTGATCCTGGATAGGATGGGTAATATCCGACCTTTTCTACAACTGGCATTCCGCGCCAATATCCTTCAACCGTATTCGCCGCCGCAGTTTCAATACTGGATTGGCAAGCTGCGTAATAAATGTGTTCGAATATATCTCGATTTAGCTTTAGTGCTGCCTCGGAAGACCATGGCAACCGCATTAGAGCAAATACATCAGCCAATCCCTGAACTCCAATCCCAATAGGGCGATTTCGCATATTGGACGCGCGGGTTTCGGGAGTAGGATAGAAGTTCTTATCAATCACAATATCCAAGTTTCGAGCAAGGATTTGAGTATAGGTTCGGAGCTTCTTAAAGTTAAATACACCATCTTCTACAAACTTAGGAAGAGCAAGTGATCCAAGATTACATACTGCCGTCTCATTCGGTGAAGTAAACTCCATGATCTCGGTACAGTTTCCAGTTAGAATGCCATTGAATACACCAGCGTGATTCAGTGGTTCATTGAAGCAGTAAGTGTCATCATACCGTCCGTCAAATTCAACCGAAACTACTTTCTGCGATATCCAAGACCTATATGTGCTATAATATCCTTGAAGAATCATTCCCGCCTTCAATTCGCGTGCTTCAATACGTTCGCATTCTGCGATTGTAGAGGCAGTGGGAAGAATGAACTTATGGTATTCAGTACAATACAGAATTTTGATATTCTTGCCAATTTCAGTATCGTTACTCTCAATGACAACACGAAGTAGCTTTTGGTTCGTACCCGTCTTAACAATCTTGACACAACTAAATACTTCACCATTCCATACACTTACAGTTTGATTCTCAAGATCGCGAATACATTTAGTCCTATCACCAGTAATCGTAATACGAGTCTCCGGTGCCACGCAAAGATTGGACGACTTGATCGTGCCCAGATTCTGCTGGTTAGATTTAGAGTTTGCGGCGTCCTTGTAGCAAAGGTAAGGGTTGCCCGTCTGAATCTGACAATCCAGAATCATCTGCCAAATCTTTTGGGCGGGAACAGTCTTGCGCCCCTTCGCCCGCCTCTCATAATGAATATACAAACTATCAAACGCCTTACCCCAAACTTCATCCAAATCAGGACATTCAGAAGGACACATCAGCGTCCACTCCAAATTGTGTTCTACGCGATACATAAACAGATCAGGGATCCAAAGACCATAGAACAAGTCACGAGCCCTGTCCTCCTCGGCACCCTGATTCAGCTTGAGACGCAGGAAGTCCTCGATGTCCGCGTGCCATGGCTCGAGGTATACTGCGAAGGAACCATTGCGCTTACCTCCTTGGTTTACATACTTAGCTGTATCGTTAAAGACTTTGAGCATTGGAACAATTCCAGTAGACTCACCATTCGTACCGTGAATCTTAGATCCGCGCGCACGAATATTGTGCACTGACAACCCAATTCCACCTGCCCACTTGGAAATCTGGGCACAATCACCCAAAGTCTTGTAAATCCCTTGAATAGAGTCATCGGCCATTTGAATCAAGAAACAAGAACTCAGCTGAGGAGTTCGGCTTCCGGAATTAAAGAGAGTAGGAGTTGCATGAATGAAGTATCCTTGCGACAGAGCATCATATGTCTCTTGAACCTTAGGAAAATTAGTACCATGAAGCTGGATGGCAACACGCATCCACATATGCTGAGGTCGCTCTACAACATTTCCATCTACCCGCAGAAGATAACCGCGCTCTAGAGTCTTGAATCCAAAGTAATCAAACATATAGTCGCGAGAATAATCAATCATAGATTCATATTCGGTCTTATGCTTACAAACTAAATCATGATACTCATCTGTAATAACTTGAGTTGCTCCGTGATACAGTTGCTCTACGCAACCCAACAGAGTATCTGAAGTGATCTTCTGATGGTTATCAATCACAATTCGCGACGCTAGTTTCCCGTAGTTTGGATGATACCGAGACTGCATCATTGCACAAGTCTCACCAGCAAACTCATCTAGCTTAGAGGTTTGCATACCATCGGTCAGCTGATTACATACCTTTTGGGCTACAAGGTCCGGATTCACATGATCAAGGCCCTCTGACAACTTTCTGATGCGCTGCAACACCTCATCGAAAGAGACTGGCACTTGATCGCCATTACGCTTAATTACGAACATCTTAGTCATTTAAAAACAGTATCCAATAAAATCCATTCTTAAGAAGCCGCTAGCTTTACAGAAATATGCATCGACTCAAGCTCACGAATAATAAGACCAAGAGAATACGGAGTTTCGAGAACTGTACCCTGAAGCTCGGAGGATGAATCTAGGTAACCAGTTTCAGGTTGGAACAGAACTTCAGACTTATCTGAGCGATCCATTAAACTTTCATTCAAAAACTTTGAAATACCGTGTGAAATCAGCACATCCCGCTCCATTTCTCCAATTCGCAGACCGCCCTCATTTGAACGACCTTCAACTGGCTGATGAGTGAGCAGTTTCTTGGGACCTGTAGTGCGGTAATTGATCTTGTCTTCTACCATCTGCTTAATTCGGAGGTAGTAAGTAGGTCCCATAAATATTTCGGATTCCATCATTTCACCAGTCTGCCCATTGTACAGGATTTCGTGTCCATACGGATGTAATCCTATCTTGTCCAACAGATCACGAACTTCTATAACCCGGTTCTTCGCGGCAAATGCTGTAGAATCTACCAGGCATCCTAGATTTAAACCTAGCTTTACACTCATGGTTTCAATTAACTGGCCAACTGTCATACGAGATGGAAATGCGTGCGGGTTCACAATAATATCCGGGCGTAACCCTGAAGCAGTAAACGGCATATCTTCTTCTGCGACCCGAAGACCACAAGTTCCTTTTTGTCCATGACGAGCAGCAAACTTATCTCCCAACACTGGAACGCGGGACTCTGCTATACGAATCTTTACGGCTCGAATGCCTTCACTAGTAACATATCTATAAACTGAATCAATAATTCCATGCTGTCCGCGCTTTGGAACATACGATTTATCTCGAAATCCTGTAACTTGACCTGAAGTATTCTTAACAGGTGTAACTATTCCAACTAAAACTGTCTTATCATCAATCTCTTTACCCTGCATGATAATACCGTCTCCATCCAAAAGATCATAATTGTATCCCTCTTTACGTACAACCGTCTCACGAAATCTTGGATCGGCACCCACATTCGCAAACAGAGTCGATTCAAACACAGAAAACTTACCTTTATCGAATCCTGACGATATCGCTTCCTCAGCAATATCGTAGGAGTGATAATAAGTCGTTTGGAACATTCCGCGTTTCAGCGATCCTTCGTTCATCAGAATCGAATCTTCCTGGTTGTATCCCGAATAGACAGAAAGAGCAACAATGACATTCTCGCCATACCCAATACATCCATTCTTACCCAAAACTGCCGAAGTTGTCCAAGTTTGAGAAATTGGGCGCTGGGCGTAATTGAGCCAAGTCGCTATAGTATCAAACCGTTTATTGAACGCTGTATTGAACCATGAGGAAGCCTGTTTAGCCTGTTGGCAGCTGAAAGCATTACGGGTCGCTGGATCGTGATCGCTGTGTGGTAGAACACTCCCAGTAGCCGAAAACATCACTGTAGGATGAATTTCCGACGGACGAGTTGGTGAAAAGGCTTCCATATTAATGCGCAAACTTTCGGACTCTTGGGCATCAATGTAATCAATAAGTTTCAAGTCCATATCTGACCACTTTTTAATACGCTGAACCGCCTCAGGCTTCACTCCTTCGCGGTAAACTGGACGAGAAGGACGACCTGCGTCTGTAAACACAATATACTCATTATCAATACGATTCCAGCACAAAGATACAAACTTGCTCATTTTACGACCGCGACGCAGTTCAAGAAGTTCCGAATGGTAGGTTTCAGCATCACTCGTAAATACTCCAGCTAAATCTGAATTGATAAATACGCGAGTCCAAATAGGATTCCAAGTTGATGGATGAATCTGCACAATTGGAATAAACTTTGGAAATTTGGAAATTATATTTAAAATTTCAGACGGAGGAGACGCAGTAGAGATAGCACAAAGTAGCGTAAGTGATTTGGTCATACCGACACCTCCGCCATCAGGGTTATCTACAGGACACATCATTCCCCAGGAACTTCCATGAATACGACGAGGTTCAACAACTTTCAGACCTTTATCCATCTGAAGATTCACGCGGCGTAATTGAGCAGCTGTGCCTAAATATCCATAGCGAGTCAGTTCCTGTGAGATTCCATCCATTCCTCCCCATTTTCCTTTAAACGATTTCTCGAGAGCAAAGATGAATGATTTATGAGACCAGTAGTATGCATCTACATTTTCAACATTCACTAACTCTCGAAATTTCATTCCGGAATACTCTTTCTGTTGGAAGTGAATCCGAACATCAAGTTCTTTCACCATACGCTTAGCCACCTCTTTGTAAATACGACGAAACTCATAAAATACTAAATCTCCTGAAGCATCTAGGCGCTTGTAACGGTAATGATCGCGATCACTTTTGCCTTTATTTCCTAGCGCTACATCCATAGCCATTCGAGTCATCATGCCAAGCAAATAAGCCTTACGACGGTAAAGAGCAGGAACAGATTCTTCTTCACGGCGAGTGCAGTGTGGAAACATTTCCAAATACAAATTCATGTAAACTCCACCATTGGTGCGAGTACGATGCTGGCGACGAAGAACCAAAAGGTTAGGATCCTGGTTCTGATCTGACTCTTTACGCATTTCTGCTGAAATGAATGTATCGTGAGAAAGAATCAGTTCCATAAATAGTTCATCATACACTGACCGAGACTCTTCTGGAATAGCTGCGAGAATAGTATCATAAATATCCTGGTCATTTGTGAGACCTAGTGCATGAAACACACTGATAAGTGGGACTGATTGGGTGAATCCTGGAAGTGTTATTAGTGCTAAGCGCTTTTTGGAAAATGACGCGAGATCATCGGTCTTAGAAATCGTATCATAATCATTGGGCTTATCGTTCTTTGGAGGAATTAGGATGAAGTGGGAGTAAGGTCCGCGAGTTCCGTCATCAGAGACAGATCGCATCGCACCAATATACTCAAACTTTTCAGCCTTGGTGGCACCTTCGATCTTGATAGCTGATTCCTTCTCGACCAAACCACGAGCAGCCTCACCATCTGCTTTTACAACCCGCTTCGATGCATAAAACAAATTATCGGCAAGACGCTCTTGGGTTAGAAGCACCTTCTCGGCTCCACCAATGATGAAATACCCACCTAGCTCAAACTTACATTCTCCGACCTCGTACAACTCAGATGCATTCATAGTAGAGAGGTAACACAGCGAACTCTTTAACATCAAAGGAATCTTAGCAATCTTAACATTTTCGAAAGTTCGAGTTTCAGTCTCCTTGCCCACCGAGTATTCGATATCTATTGTTCCCTGAATATCTAAAGTATATGTCGTATTATCGAGCCGGCATGAGTGCGGAAGGACAGCTTTGTTGTCATCATCGACTGGCGGGAGATACTGGATCTTGTCACCGGCTTTTCCACCAACATAAATCTTGATACTGCGATCATCACCCAAAACAAGCTGTAACGGATTAGAACCCTTAATAAAATTGGGAATCTTTGTATTGAGCATATCGGCATATGAATCCAAATGGTGCCTGACTAGAGGGTTTGGAGTATCTTCAAAATAGGTGTCAAAAACATGCCTTGCGACCTCCATTACTTTCCTTGCAGAAAAACAAGAATGAGTTATTCCGACTTAGTTGTAGCTATTATTGCCACTGCTATTTTTACAGTTGCTTTTTTAGCACTATATAAGTATGTTGTTAACCCACAGAAGGTCTTAACTATTGGAAAGTCACAGTGTCCTGATCGGTGGACCTATAATATCGCAACTAAGAACTGTGAACCACAATATGATACAAAATGTACTGCATTTAATCCAGATGCGACGACACTACAAACTGCAGCTGCAAAATGTAATGTAGCCCAAGGCTGTGGAACTTCATGGCCTGGTAACTGCCCTTAGATGCGCATACCGAGAATCGAACTCGGGCACAGGCCTTATAAGAGCCTGGGACTAACCACTATCTTATATGCGCATTCTTACTACGGTGAATGCGTTTAGATTGTTTCGACTTAGAATGGTAATGTATTCTGAGGTTTATAGACCCGTAACTTTAGACGATGTTATTGGATACATTGAGGAAAAGAAACAACTAAAGGAATATTTGACCTCCACAAAATACACAAAATCAGTTATTCTTTCAGGTCCTCCCGGTATTGGTAAGACGACTCTAGCTCTTTGTGCTGCCCGGACTTTTGGATTAGATCCATTAGAAATTAATGCATCCCGTTCGATCCGTAGCTTTGAAGATGTTGAAAAAATCAAAGATGCTTGTAAATCTGCAGTCAATATTCATTCATTCATACTTGGTCAAACACAAAAACGAACATGTGTCATTTTGGATGAAGTAGATGGATCTGATCCCCATGCCCAAAACAAGATCGTTGAATGGGTTCGCGACCCAACAAGGAAAGTTCATATAATTTGCACAGGCAATGAGCTTCCTACTATTTTCAAGCGGAATACAGATTGTATAGATAACATCAGATGTTTTCCTCCAAGAGCCGCAGATCTTCAAGCTTTTTTTCCGGACCAAGATATTTCGTTACTTCTAAAGGAGTGTCAGCATGATGTGCGCCGAATGATGCACCGAATACAGTATGGAGTTTCAGATATTATTCCAAAGTTTGTGTCACCTCCTACTGGTCTTCAGTTGGAGCAGAGCTTTCTGATGAAACAGCGGATGTTTGGCCTGTCTGACCCACTTCACGAATATCGTAACGACAGACTGGACATCGCACACTCATCGAAAACCAGTTTGAAATACAAGACCGGTGGTAAGAATGTCGACACTGTCTGATCCGAACACCGTTGCTTGTAATAACTTCCTGGCAAATTGCACATGGAGAATCGGATGTTTCGCGAGTCTCTAGTGCCGCATTAATTTGGAGTTGGCTTGGTGAAACCACGACCGGTTCATTAAAGCGAGCAGGAAGTGCCAGTGTAAAAATGGCATTGGCGGCAGAGGTATACATATGGTTCGTATAAATACGGTTCACAAGCTCTAAAATGAACGATTCTGAGTTCATGTATCGAGTTAGCAGACCAGTGCGAGCAGGATAATTCAGTAGACGAATATTCGCATTACTGAAAAATTCATTACGGCCCTGAGCAAGGGCAAGCACAATTTCGAGGATATCTTGATCCATTTTAGTTACTTCCTTAATTGGTTGAAAATCACTTAGCGTTTCAAGAAAGCATCCATTGGACCGCGCTTATGTTTAGTTAAGTATGAAGCACTCATAAACAGCAGAGAATCTAGATCCTTTTCCTTAATTTTCAGGACTTTTAGAGTCGCTTCTTCTTCATCCAAAGTTTCACGGTATTCAGAATAGAACTTATCGTAATTCTTATTCTTGTATCCGTCCAATTGATCAATAGCTAGTGCAAACAACTGGGCTACAGGATTTTGTATTTGATTGGTGATGTAAAACTCAACATCGGGTTTCATTTTCTTTTCGCGAACATAATCGATATGCTCAATTTTATCTCCCTGCTTCTTCTCATCTTTACGATTAGCAACATACACATACGAAAGACGATCACCTACCTGAGGCTTATTTCCTGCATCGCGCTCTTCCATTCGGTCGGCAAGAACTCTATGAGCAATTTGCCCTGGGTTCTTGTAATCGTCTCGCAACTGCTTCGATAGAACATACTTTTCAAGCGGATACTCATTCTTCATAACCTTGACTAGCATTTCCTTCACCAATTTCTCAGCTACCTTAATATTACGATGTTCCATCAGCGAATCTAGAGCTCCACCAAAGATATCTTTTACGATTGGGGCATTATCGCGCCGCTTTAAAGCTACTCCCATCGTCTTGCGCTTACACTTTTTGATATCGTCCTCATACATCATGCCTACATACCTCTTACGGCAGAACAGAATGAATGGGAAGAATGTCTTTTCATACTCGATCCGATACGAACGACCACAGAAAGCAGTAATTCGATCTGCTGCTTTCTTACCTAGTTCAATACTTTCAGCCAGATCTTTCGTAGCAAACTTGATGAATATTGAATCCGTATCGCCATAAATCACTTCCCCACCAAACTCGTCCTCTACGATCTTTTTTGCATCACGAATACGCTGCCGACCAGCAGCAGTCGTGCATGCTGCTACCTCGAGCTTACGGATCGGAGATGTGCTAGAACCACACTGGCCATACACAGAATTAGCTACAACCTTATACGCTAGCTGTAGACCATTCAGAACGGACTTTTGAGATTCGTCGTCAATTTTTTCCATAAGTTTACGAGTCTCCTTCCGCTTCTTGAGGAGGATATCAAGTGTCAGCGGAAGTACACCTACAGTTCTAGGATCGGTATTGGGCTGAACAAATCCGCAAGTAATACGGCCTGAAGGAGCTTTATCATCTCCAAAAGTATCGTACGAAATCTCGTCAATCTTATATCCTTTGCTCAAAAGTTCAGTTCCATCAGACCCTTCTTGTCGCAGCTTCTTTCCGGTTGCTGAGAAGGTCTTGACATACACAAGTGTATCAGGAGACAGATTAAACGCAATCATATTTGAAGGATACAATGAATTGAAATCTAGAACGGGAATCGGTTGGTCTAGATACATACCAATCTTTGGAGGCAGAACAATAGCACCCTCATAACTTGAATCTCCCTCATATCCGTCCTGGGTCATAATGATCTGATTACGCTTTGAAGCCTGATACACAACCGCTGAGAATATCTTGATTCCTTGTCCGCGTAGAAAGATATACTGAATAGGGACCCGACATACATCTGCCATACCTCGAGCATTAACAATCGTGTCGAGTTTAGCCATTAAAGTAAGAACTAGGTCACAATCTTGAATACAGTACTTAGCAATAACAGCTCGGTCATCAGCAGACCCGCGATGAGACGCAAACATATCTTGAGCACTTGTATCGTCCTTACCAAAACACCACTCAAGCTTAGAAATGTCGTCGGGTGTCAGGTCATGTAGAATCTTAGTTTCTGACCGAACAACAAACCATTTTGAATCCTTTTCAACAACCTGAAACTTCTCACCTTCACGGTAGGGATTCGTGGTATTTGTCATGACATCAAATCGCACTAGATTTCCTACAAAGAGTCCACGAGTCGTTTTCGTATGGATCTTTACATTCAAGTCATCTAACCGTTCAATGTTTGTAACTTTATCACGCAAGAACACGGAAGCTACATTATCTAGCTTGTATGAATCTAGGTTCTGCTCACGCCGAACTGATAGAAGCAGATCAATAGCAAGCCGGCCAGGAACTTTTAGGTAACGAACAGCAAATGTACCCGAAGCTAGTTCAAACTTCTTGGCTTCGGTGTGCGAATAGGTTATGGAACCGCGATTCTTCCAGTCATCAATTTCAACTCGGCCAATATTGAATATCAATTTGTTATAAGCACACCGATCTGCAATATATGAGTCGTCAAATCCAAATGTATTATACCCGGCAATAATATCCGGATTCTCAAACCGAATACATTTCATGAACTCTTCAAGAAGATGCTTCTCGTTACGGCAACTTACAAAGTTTACAGTTGGGTCAGAAGACGGAGAACATGTACCCGAAACAAACACGAAGCGCTTGTAAGAGCTGAGCATGTCATCTGTATACCGGAAAGACACACCGATTTGAATAATCTCATCTGAAGGATTTGACGCGACTGGAAAGTTCCCTGATTCGGAATATGTCTCAATATCGTAGCCGGCAATGTATAATGGCACATTGGCACTTACAGGAGTAATTTCAGTATACTCAACTGTAAAACACACATCAACATTGTCATCTCCAGGCTCTTCTTCC
>Ga0207959_1000014_pt1 | contig 65578 bp, 73 predicted proteins | sample CryBogCBH20Aug07_FD_184609 | JGI IMG/M metagenome (GOLD analysis project Ga0207959, IMG submission 184609) | Freshwater microbial communities from Crystal Bog, Wisconsin, USA - CBH20Aug07 (SPAdes) (version 2) | ecosystem: Environmental > Aquatic > Freshwater > Lake | place: Crystal Bog... | reverse complement strand
TACCTGCCGTTGCGCCGTTGTCTCGCATTGAAATTTGCGGAATACTACTAGAGAGTATTGATTGTTTTGCTGATCCGTATTGAGATGTTCCGCCAAGCAACATGTTACCACTAGCATCCAGCGTCATATTTTGATTAAAAGTAATAACGCCATCTTTTACTGGCGTTCCGGTTGATGACAACCAAAGATGATTTCCACCGTATTGCCAGTATTGCGAAGCTGACGCAGCGGAAGTATAGCGCCATGCAGATGATGAGTAATATGCGTTTTGACTTAAGAATATTTGAAGATTATTGAATGCTGATAACGAACCACCAGCGCCAAAATCAAACGCTTTAAATGTGCTTGTCCAAGCACTCGGAGCCACACCTAGACCAAGATTACCAGAACTATCAAGACGCATACGTTCTGTATTATTCTGTAAAAGTATCAATGGATTATTAGTAATAGTACCAACAAAACCTAAATTTGTTCCATAACCAGCGTTTGTAGAACCTGTTAAACCAATTCCTAATGCTTGCCCGCCGTCGTTATAACATCGCAATGAACCAGCATTACCAGCGCTAGTACCAGTTATACGCGCTTGAAAGTCTGTTGACGCTTGAGAAACGTGTAATAGATTTGATGGTGAATTTGTACCAATACCAAGATTACCACCAAAGTAGTTAATGTGGTCTGTAGCGTTCTGATAAACACCATACTTGTTAGTTACTGTGCCGGTAGCAGCAACGGTCACACCAGCCAAGTAAGCATCATAGTAATTGGTTAGTGTACCTGTTCCAGATCCTGATGCTGCACCGACTTGAGCAACAGTATAAACACCATAGGCAGTTGTTGATGATCCGCTGAATCCTGCCAATGCGCCGATATAATTTGCAAAATTACCACCATACATATTAGTAATAGTGCCGTTATAATTATAAGCGGCACCTAAAAGACCAAAAGCATTTCCAGAAGTATAACTTATTGATGTGTTGGTGCTATTGTAATGACCAGCAAGAGTTATAGATCCATAAGTGGCAGAATTTGTTGCTGTTGATATATCATTATTAGAATTTCTGACAGCACCACTGTATGATCCATATAAAATAACTCTATCAGTGCCGGTAGAACTTGCAGCAATAGGAATATTAAGAGTACCGTAACCTACTGTGGTATAACCATTGGTGTTCAATAGAGGTTGATTGAATTGACCTATTGCTGTGAATTGGGCAACAGATGAAACCGTGTTTGGATTGCTAAAGAATCCGAGATATAATCCACTGGTAACAATATTTCCGGTAAGTCCAATAGTATTGCCAAGTTGTGTCGGTGTTCCTGTAACACCAACAGTTCCGTTTGCTATTTGTAATTTATACGATGGGCTACTCGTACCAATACCAACGTTACCATTAGAAACAAAATAGGCAGCGTTGCCAATAGTTACGTTATTAGTACCAACAACGATAGAGTTGGCAGACACTGTTCCTATAGTACTGATAGTTCCTATTGGTACGTCTGTCGGTCTTGGTCCGATGAATCCTGACAACTACGTTAACTCCATTACAGATAATATGGCGTCTATAGAACTGGCTGTATTAGAAACAACGTAAATCGCGTGACCGGTCTGTAGAGCAATCTTGTTAATTTCTAGAGAACCGCCGACGGGAATAGGAGCTAGCGAAACGACAGACGTGTTGCTCGTCCCGTTATAGTGATAGACGTTGGCGGTTACTGGAGATGTGGTGATATTAGAAAGGGATAGAGTCAACAACATAGCGTTAGTCGACGAAGCAACTGTATATGAACCAACTTGGGTATTAGTCGTTCCAACCGCTCTGCTTTGAAAGTTCTTAAACGTAGCTGGCATACTTAATTCCTTAACTTAAAGCGACTGCAATTGCCAATGCGGTTGTTGGATTATAATCAATACCATTAATATATATCGACGTACTATTTATGACGCAGTTCGAAACTGAGTTTCCAAAGGTAATGGAGGTGGCGTTAACAGCGACAGAGTTAGCGGCTGTGTTTACCGTTAGATACTGACCTAATAGACCGATATTTTGATTCTGTGCCATTTATTACCTTTTTAATTATTATTTATTATTATTTAATACCTAGTAGAGTTTTAAGTTCATCGACCGTAAGACCAGCAGCTGCAAGCTTCTCTGCAGGCGTTAGTGGTGTTGGAACTGGATCTGGATCTGCTGGTTCAGGCGTGTTTCCTTCTTCTACCCATGCGAGATACGCCCTATAGTCGGAGTTTGCTGGATCGTTAGGGATGAAAGCGTTGTCTTCAATTCGAATGATAGTCGTTGAATTTGTTAGTTTATACATGATAATCTCCTGTTATAATTCTGATGATGCTGTGTAGTGGACGTATGATAGTGAACTGGCCTGTGCCCCTGTCGGTCTAAAGAAGAAAGACGTCGTGCCTATATTGAATGCTCCGGCAGCGCCCCACAGCGCCCCACCATTTAATATCGACTGCGCTGAACCTGCGGCACCATACGTATAAGATAAGACGTTAGAACTACCAGCGCCGTCCCATAGAGTAATACTAGGTGCTGCTCTCATCGCAACTGGATACTGTATAGCTCCATATGCACCACCAAGTCCAGACGCTCCTTGAAAAGCTCCACCCTGCAAACCTACCTGTGTTGCCGTTCCTGGTATTGTTCCTATGTCATAACTCTTTGAGAAGTATCTCTGACATAGAGTCATCTCAGTTCCAAAGTGTCTTCTCTCAAATGCGGTGGCAGTTGTTCCTACTTCTAGCTGCACACCTGTGATATAAAATGTAGCGCCATTAGTGCCTACTACTGAAACGTTTCCTGCAGGAGCGTTATAAAAACCAGATGACCAAACATTTGCTGTTGTCGATTGAGAGGTACCGCAACCAAGACTTATATATACACGAATTCCTACACCATTATTTGTTAACCATGTTCCTATAGTATCTCCTGGAATTGTCATAGATACATATTGCCAAGTATTAGGAGTATTAATTGTGTATGTGTATGCATATGATCTAGAAACATCTGAATTTGATAATGATCCACCAAACAGTCCTGTTAGACTAGATCTTACCCAAAAAGATAGTGTTACGGGTCTAGCACTCGATGTTCCCCAGCTTAAATCAGAAATATTATATCCTTCAACACCCTGTTGTAGCGTGAACCAATCTGTTGAACTAAGAGAATAAGAAGAAAGTGAAGTTATACCAAGATAATTAGTAAATCCTACTGGTGGAGTAATTGATCCAGCGTTCTGTTGAAACGAATATTTTGAAGACTGAGTGGCATTAGTAGCCCACCTATCAAGACTGTATGCACTTGTAGTTACGGTGTTAGCAGTTCCTGCAAATCTCTGATCAATTCTCATGTCGCCATTTATGATACGATTCTTCATACCCTGATACTGATTGATAGGAGTACCAGCAATTGTGACGTTGCCATTAGCGTCGAACGTCATAGTGTTTGACGATGAGGGGTGTTGAAGATTTATAACTTTAAGTGTTGACATTATATACCTTTATAATTCTGCTGATGCTGTCCATGCTCCATACCACAAAGAAGAACCATATGCGGTAAATCCTGCAGATGAAAGATTTACATTTAAGCAAAAACCCATAGTTGTTGCCTGTTGGACAGTTAAAGATGCATTTACCCAAGAACCGCTGGTGTAAACTGACCAGCTACCAGCAACTGGGCTAGTAACAAGGTTAGTATTTATACCAGATATAGTAGGAGTAGCTCGCATTGCAGTTGGAAATGCGAGCCAAGGAGAATAACCTGATGTTGTGGCATATGTTCCAAAACTACCAGAAGAAAAACCTGGACCGCTATATACAGATCCATTAGCAGGAACTGGTGTTTCTGGACCAGCATTCTTACAGAAATATCTTTGACACAAAGTTAGTTCTGTTCCATAAGGTCTAATTTCAAATGGCGTGGCTTTTGAGCCAGCTTCTAGCTGAACGCCAGTAATATAGATTGCAACTCCAGAAGCAACTGATGTTGTTGTGACAATTTGAGGTAACAGAGTCAGCGCATTAGATGGAACAGTAAATGTTGCAGTATATCTAACATAAGATGATGTAGCGGTTACTGATACTGCGCTACCGAGATTCGTCCATGATCCAGAAGCAGGATTATCTGCTGATGTACTATAATATAAATTTATATTTATTCCAGTATTAACTGATGCTGCTAAATAACAGCTTACTGTTACAGTTTGACCTTGTAGATCGTAACAATTTTTAGTTTCAATTGGTTGTTGTATCCACATTATAGCAGTTGAACTTGCAAGTAACTTAATAGCATTCTGAAATCCAGAAGGAACAAATGACGTTTCTTGAGAAAATGTAGTAGTATTTGATGCGTTTTCATACCACCTATCAACTGTTTGATAACCAGCAGACGTGCTAGATGTACTTCTCTGCCATATCTGCATTGCACCATTAATAATACGATTTCTAAAACCAGTTGCATTACCACTAACAATTGTGCCAGATGTTGTTAAGTTGCCGCTTGAATCCCATGATGGTGCACCAGACGAAAGCATCGCAGGAGCAACAGTACCGCTGTCTCCAGTAGTAACAAGGTTGGCATTAGTAGCAGGAACAGTCAGCGTAGTAGTCGCTGCAGTGTTTGCTGGATTAATTGTTACTGAACCACCACCTGCTGAGTTTAGTTTAATTGGCATATTTTAAAATCCGTAATGTTCTTCGATTATAATGATACCTGATCCACCTGCGCCACCAGCATAACCACCTGTTCCGGCAGTTCCTGCTGTTCCACCAGCGCCTACTGTATATGAATAAGATGATGCCAGAGAAGATATTATAGCGTCAATATAAGCTCCTGCTCCACCACCACAACCGCCAATGAAGTTAGTATTAGTACCGCCACCAGCACCACCACCACCAGATCCAGTATTTGTTGCTCCTGCAAATCCAGCTTGTCCTGCGGCTCCTGCTGGCGCTCCTGCTGATCCAGCACCACCAAAAGGAGAAACTCCTCCATGACCACCAGCAATTTGTGGTGTGGAACTATAGTTATTATAAGAAGCGCCTCCCATACCACCGAATAAACCAATTCCAGAAAAACCAGAACCTAAAGTTGGTGTGCCACCAACGCCGCCATTAGAATTTCCACCATATCCACCTCCACCTCCGCCAGCAGTTGATGACCCAAAAACAGTATTACTTCCACCTCCACCAGTTCCTGCAACGGCTGATGAAGTATTTGATGATCCACCTGCGCCACCACCGCCACCAACCATTCTAACACGTAACCAAGTAACACCAGTAGGAACAGTATATGTACCAGAACCTGATGTAAGAACAGTCTGAGTAGGTCCTTTGATACCAGACATAGTTCCAGAACCAGTCATAGATATATTTGAAGTGCCAGTAATGGTTCCGGATCCGTTTATCTGTACTGCCATACTAACCTCTTAAGAAATAGTCCAAGTAGAACCAACTGGAACTGTTACGTTGATGCCGACATTTATCGTGATCGGTCCTGGTGAGAAAGCGTTCATACCAGATGTGATAGAGTAATCTGCAGCTACGGTGGTAGTCGTCTCGTAGAACGGAGTGGCAGCGAGCGTGATAGCGCCATTAGTATATATGCTGCTGTTCACGACCAACGGGCCACTGAAGCTAGTATTACCAGCGATGGTAACGTTGTTCAGATACGTATTACCCTGAACGACTAGATTGTTGCCTACAGATACACCGTTACCAGAAGTGACGAGTTGGTTTACTCCAACAACCAACCCATCAGTTTCTAGTTGTAGCTTGTTTAATGACATTTATTATGCCTGTGCTTCCGTCCATGATAGACGACCCTGAACGACTGCGTTAGCTGTACCAATATTAGTAGCAACAACTGTAAGTACGTCTGGACCGTCTGGGTAGATATTAGTGCCAGGAGTATTTGTTAGACCACCAGCAAGAATAGAATTACCAAGATCTCTAAGTTTTGTTAGATCTGCAGAAATAACTGATTGGTTTGTAGAACCAGCAGAGTTCACTGCATAGAACCCGTAGATCACTTCACCGCCAGATACATAACATGGACCAGTATGATCAGCAATCTGAGCTAGAGACGAAGTACCAGTTGCGATACGAGCAAACGAAGAAAGGTTTCCGTTTGGACCAGTATAACCTGTTGTTGTACTGGTTGAAGCAATTGGTGTACCGTTTAGAATAAGCTGGATCAAGAACGAACCGTTAACAAGAGAGTCCGTACTATTTAGAGTCAACTGCATACGATTGATAATTTCTTTCAATCCTAATGAGTTAGGAACACCAGAATCGACTGCTGGTGATGAACGAACGCTAAACATAGCAATTTGTTGGTTATACTGAACTGTTGCAGAACCAGTACCAGTACCTGCCTGAGACATAGTAATTGTATTATTTGTTGAACCAGCTGCAACAGAATAAACATATGTACCAGCAGGAATGTTGTTTCCTGATAGAAGCATTCCTGGCCAGATCGGAACAGTGTTGGCGATTGATACTGTATTTGAACCAGAAGTAACAGTTACAGATGCTACGTTACCCGAAATAGCAGTGGTCTGGATCGTCTCACCAAACGTAAAGATAAGTGATTTATCGTTATCAAACTGACCATCCATGATAACAGAAGTACCCCAGTGAGAAATAGTTGGAGCAAACTGTGGAGCATGAAGATATACACCAATTGGTGCTGTCGCAGAATACGTATGAGCAGCGTTAGCAGAAGCCATCTGGTTGAAGTTTAATGTAACTGTACCAGTGGCAGTCGCTGCCTGAGACATAACAATACTATTATTTGGTGAACCAGTTGTAATTGAATATACATAAGTACTTGTTGGAATACCTGTACCAGTAATTAACATACCAGGTTGGATGCCAGTAAGAGCACTTGTTGTTGTTAGTAGGGCGCTATTACTTGTTGTTAATACAGAAGCAACAGTATTTGATGCCTTACCTCTGGTCAAACCAGTAAATGTATTTCCAGAAATACCAGTATAGTTTACATATTCGTAAGAAGCTGGATCTGAAATAAGCAATGTACCATTACTTGGAAAACCTGAAGTATTACTTACCTGAAGAATTGAAGTATTAACACCATCAATTGAAGCACCAAGAACTGTCTTTGGTGCAATGGTATTTGTTTCATATCGACCTGGTAAGTTACCAGAACGCATCCATGCTTCATTATTTTGGTTACTGTTTACGAAACGATGGCAGTAGAACACCTTACCTTGTGTGTCTCTGAATCCCATACGAAGTGAACCAGCGCCATACCAAGAATAATCTAGATAGAACATCTGCATCTTGGAAAGATCAAGAACAAGTCCTGAAGGACCAGTACCATCAAGTTTATCAATATTAAACTGAGATTGTGGAACACGTATATCAACTGTTTTAGAAACAATAGCATAAGATGGTGCAGTTAAAGTTGAACCACGATATGGTGGTGAAATTGTCATAGATGTATCAGAAAGAATATCTAATACTCTATATGAACTACCACGAATAACAATGAAATCACCAGGAACTAATTGTTTACTGAACTTTGTAGTAACGCCATTGATAGTAGCGCCAGTTACAGTAGCTGAACCGTTTGTGACTGTTACCTGACCAGCGATCTGGTCTGTTGATCGTCTACGAACTGCCCAAAGAGTCTGACCATCAAACTCAAAGAACATACCATTTTGGCTATCAAATAGACCAAGACGATTTGCTGCACCATACCATCCAGTTACAGAAACTACTGGCAGACCAGTTGCTGGTGTGGCTGATGGTGTTGATAAGGCAGTATACTGAAACTGGAATGCATTAAGAACAGCTGTAACAGTAAACGATCCATTATAGGCTGTTTCGTTTGCACTAGATACAGTAATTGTTGCGCCTACATTGATCTGATGTGCTATCTTTGTAGTAACAGTTACAGTTGTACCTGAAGAACTAATATCATCAACATTAATATTTGGTTTTAGAATTGTACCAGTAGAGATCTGAATACCTTTACCTGATTGGTAGCGGAAATATCTACGTGTCTGACGAATTGTCTGGTTGTTATGTGCCTGATTACCTGTGGTAAATTGAACACCACCATCAAACGCACGATGTAGATATACACCATCTGGTCTTGGATAAACGATAGCGTTAGTGACAGTTCCAGATGGAGAAGTTGTTGTTAGAACTGTGAACACTGTGCTGTTGGATACGGACGCTATCTGATAAGAAGAATTAATAGGACCACCTGAAGTCACAGAAGAGTTAGCAATATAACAACCATCACCTACCTGTAATCCATGTGGTTCTGTAGTAGTAATAGTAATAGTATTACCAGAAACTGTTGGCTGTGATGATAGAGTATAAGCAGCACCAGTATAGAAAGCACCAGTGTAAACCTGAGTTAATGCAGAATTATAGATCGAACCAGTGGTGCCTGTATATGGATATCTTGCAGTATAGGTGAATGCAGTTGAGTTTGTTGACTCAACCATGAATGGTCCATTACCACCAGAGAATGCAGAATCTTGCATCAAGAATGGAGTACCATTTGCTGGTGGTGTTGATGTGTAAACTGCAATAGTTGCAGATCCATTAGTGGCATTAGCATTAGAGATAGTAAATGGATTCTGTGTGTTAACATAGAAGCTAGGACGATTATTTAATAGAGTAAGTGTTTCCCACTTAGTTGGCTGAAGACCGTACTCAAAGTCAGTATCAATAAGAGCTTGTGGCTGTGAAGTTCTGATCTTTCCAACTGGATCAAGATATGCTTCGTCAGGAGCAAACAATTCTGCTGGTTCATCAACAACAATCTGTAATTGTGAAGAAGATGACATTGCAGTTGTATTATAGTTAAGTACAACTGTTGTTGTTGGATTAGTTGTGTTTGTTCCCTGTGCGATAGTATAAGCAGTCGCAGTCAGCGTTGGGTCACTGAAGTTATAGATTACCTGGTTTGTGGTAACGTTAGTGATCAGCAAGAGACGCTCACGTGGGATTACCCTTGGAATCACTACCGTTCTTGTTGATGGTGTAAATGTATATTGGGTATCTAAAATAACTCTTCTTGCCATTGTTAAATTTCCTCTATGGTCCGAACATTATATTTAGGGCAGAAAACGGTGTCTGCTTGTATGAAAAACTTGGTGCTAAATCTTGGCTGGTCCTGTATGTTCCATAAAAACTCATGCCTCTTGTCGGTGCTGTGGCAAAAGTGATGGTAGAACCGCTTAGTGTAAACCCAGATTTAAACGTCGAAATTTCTGATAGATTATGAAAATCATATACGTAACTGGCAGGAGTTAATGGAATCCCACCAATGACTATATTTATCATATTTGGATTTGTGGGTGTTACTGGAGCGCTGTTGACCGTTAGTGTGAAAGAATTAGTAGTCACTCCGTCAAAATAGTATGATAGATCATCAAGTATGTATGTGGTGCCAACACCCTCACCATTTGCATAACCATAAGAATTGGCAGTAAAGAAAGCGTTAGCGTATACGGTGTTTGATGCCGTATTTACTGTTAAGTAAGCGCCAAATTCTGCTAGTTGGAAGTCTATTGCCATTTGTTACCCTGTTAGTGTATTTAATAGTTGTAATGTTCTTCGATGAAGATGATACCTGAACCGCCCGCACCACCAGCATAACCATTGGTACCAGCAGAACCAGCTGTACCACCTCCACCTACTGAATATGAATAAGTAGCACTTGGAGAAGCAATTATAGCATCAATGAATCCTCCTGATCCACCTCCTCCACCACCAGTTACAAGATTTGTTGTACCCGCACCACCACCACCGCCACCGCCTGTATTTGTTTGGCCAGCACCACCAGCATTATTATATTGAACGCCTATAGCACCACCACCAAAGGCAGAACTTCCACCATTACCACCATTTGAGTAGTTACTTCCTGCTGCTGCTCCACCACCGCTACCATTGAATCCACCACCACTAAATCCAGATCCTAATGTTGCACCTCCACCAGCACCACCATTAGCACCTCCACCCGATCCACCTGAAGCAGTTGAACCGCCAAATGTAGTAGCACCTCCGGTACCTCCTGCAGGATTTGTTGTTCCTCCTCCTGCGCCACCTCCGCCACCTCCAACCATTCTAACTCTCAACCATTTAACACCTGTGGGAACAGTATATGTACCTGAACCAGATGTATATATGGTTTGTGTTGGTGATTGAATTTTTGGAGAATTATCATGATCATAGACTGTCGCAGAAGAAATATACCAAGTAAGCGGAGAACCTGATGTTGGTGTAGGACTGCCTGATATATAATAGAAATGTGTTGAAGAGAATGTTCCAGAATCACCGCAACGAACAACATACACATAATCTTCCCACTTACCAGTTCCAACATTATCTGTTGCCCAATAACCATTACCTCCTGTTCCTGTAGGATTAGAAGCAAAATTTAAAGTATAACCAGAAGGTAATTTTGCTTTAAAAACACATGTAATAGTTGCATTTGCTCTGGTTGAAGCAGCAAAAAAGAAACCGCCATATCCAGGTGTTTGACCAGAACCAGTATGTTGTACCTGTAACACATAACCACTATTAGATGGTGTTCCAGATGGTGCTGAAATTCTAGTTATTGTTGTCTGACCTGATCCATTATTATCATATACGTTTATTGAATTGTTTCCAGAAAAGAAGTTTATATCTGGATATAGACACTGGCCTGTTCTATAAATTGCCGTTGATATTCTATTCTGACCAGAAGTGGAAGTACCATCTACTGAGTACCAATTTAATTTAGTGTTGTTGTATATCTGGCCATTAGTTAGATATAATCCACTGTTAATATAAAGATTCAACAAATTTGTAGTACCATTTGGATCAACATAATAAGCAGTATTATCTGTGTCGTAGAAAATTGGTGCTCTAAAATCAGAAGTTGCTCTACCAGTTCCAGTAACATCTAATTTAAAACTTGGACCACTAGTAGCAATGCCTAAATTACCAGAAGAATCGATGCGCACATATTCGGTTAATGTTCCTCCAGGACCTACACCACTACCACCAGTAGTAAAACTAGTACCAACACCAAATAATAAATTTCTATTTGCCGATTGTATAAAAGTTGGTCCAGTATTACCAGCAGAATCACTATTACCCATAAGAATCAAAGAAGCACCGCCGCCTCCTGTTCCATATGGACTCATATTTAAAACTCTTTGTCCAAAACTGGTTGTTGCATTAATATGAATTTGACCTAAAGGCGTTCCGACACCAATTCCAATATTACCATTAGAGTCAATACGCATACGCTCTGAAGGAACACCGTAGTCATAAAAAGAAAGATAATTAGCATTATCAGGAACAAAAAGACCAAAAGCACTATTAGGTGAGATTAATTGTAATCTTGCTACGTTACCAGCATTAGTATTAACCTGCGATACTATACTAGATGTGGTTATATTAGATAAAACTTGTAATTGACTAGTAGGTGAAGTTGTACCAATCCCAACATAACCATTAGACACAAAATAAGCAGAAGTACCAATGGTGAACGTGTTAGTAGCTGTTGAGTTTACAGATATCGAACTAGCACCAATGACAGTGTTCACTGATGAATTACCAATCACCAAAGCAGCAGGAAACGTGATAGTATTAGCGGCGGTGTTTACCGATACTTCCTGACCAAATAGACTTAGTTGTTGGTTCTGTGACATTAGTTACCTTTATGGATGAGATGCTTTATATTCATCAAATTCTCTTTTTAATTCTTGTAGTGCTGCTGTTAGTGTAGCAACCAATTTAGACGCATCAACGCTTTGATATTTTGGTTTACCCTTTTTATCAATATCATCTTTTTCTCCAACAACACATTCTGGAGCAATTGCTTGTAACTCATGAGCAATAAAACCAATTCCATCAGTATCATCAGATACCCACTTAAATGTAACTGGATTTATTTTCATTATTTTTGACATTGCATTTTGTATTGGTAAAGTATCTTTCTTTAATCTATAATCTGATGAAGTTGCATATGTAGTAGTAGTTCCACTTACTGATATACTACCACAAGAAGAAAATGTTTCGCCATTATTATAGAAATTAATTGCTGTATAACTACCTGTTCCAGAACCATTTGTTATACCAAGGCCTGAATTGTTTCCAGCATTTTTAATAAACATTGCCCAATCAGCGGCTGATTGTTCAACAACAAATTTAACATTAGTTCCACCTAGAGACGTCGTTCTTCCTATATAAACAGCACCAGCAGGAGTAATTCTCATTTGTTCAGTATATGCAGATCCAGTAGTTTTACCTATTGCAAAAAATTGAGAACTGGATATGCCTTGACCCCAGATAAGATTTGTTTCTGAGAATCCACCAGAATAGTTACTACCAATCATCAATCCAAATGTACCAGCTGGTGCAGTTCCAGTACCAACATTACCTGTAAACCATGCATAATTGGTAGTAGCCGCAGTTCCTATTCCACATTGTAATAACATTGTTGGTGCGTTGGTTCCAATACCAATATTACCATTAGCAGCAATAGTCATACGATTAGTACCAGTAGTACCAAAATTTATCGTGCCATTAGCATCATTATTGTTTATATTAAAAGCGCCATATCTATATTTTACTAAATCAACAGTAACAGCGGCTCCACCTGTAGAGTTAGCTGTGATAATACGCATAATAGTGCCAGAATTAACGTTTGTGGTTTCTGTGTTATATAGATCTAAATAACGAAGACCGCCAGCAGGAGTAGCAGCAGCACCACCAATATTAACATCACCAGCAGAAGAAATTGCCATTCTTTGAACGCTGTTGCTGGAAATTGTAATTGCTTTATTTTCTCTATTATTGATAGCTAAACCACCAGCACCATCAAACCCAAAATATGCGCCATTTGCTGCATAAGTTGGAGTATATAAATTAATTCCAGCAAATTCATTACCACTAATTAATACAGGACCACCAGCAATATTTGAATTTACATGGAGTGCTGCAGTTGGAGAAGAAGTTCCAATTCCCACATTACCATTAGACACAAAATAAGCAGAAGTACCAATGGTGAACGTGTTGGTAGCAGTTGAATTGATTGATACAGAAGTAGCGTTGATTGTGGCGTTGACAGAAGAGTTACCAACGACGAGAGCGCTAGCAAACTGGATCGTGTTCGCAGAAGCGTTCGCCGTCACAAACTGAGCAAGAGTTCCTAGTTGACTATTCTGTGTCATTGTTTACCTTTTTAACTATTTATTATCCATTCATCGTGAATGCTGTTACTTGAACCGTATATGTTCCTGATCCCATTGCAAGTCTATACGTGCTAGATGACTGGCTATAAGTTCTAGAAGCAGGAGTACCAGCAACTGCAAGCGAACTTATTACGTTTACTGTTCCTGTACCAAGACCAAAAAGAACAACGTCCATGAATCTATTTGTTCCATCTGATCCATAAACGAGACAGAATGAAGCGTACTGGCCTGAATTTAGAATCACAGTCGCACTAGTAGATACGCTTGTAGACTGACCTTGCATGTTGCAGGTCGAACCACCAGTAATACTTGCATTATTATACGTTGTTGCTGCTGTTGATCCAGAATAAACGCTTAGTTTATGAGCAGGAGCATTGTTACCAATACCAACGTTACCATTAGAAACGAAGTATGTTCCTGTACCGATAGTGGCGGTGTTAGTAGAAACTACTAGTGACGCAGTGTTAGTTATCGTGGAGTTAGCAGTAAACGCCGTTCCAATAGTATAAGAAGTAGCGTTGACAGTGTTGGCTAATATAGCAGCGGTGTGTGTTACCGTGTTGCTGAACGTGATCGTATTTGAGAAGTTGTATTGATATGAAGAAGCGAGAGCAACTGAACTAAGTGCTGCCTGTGTAAAACCAACAATATCAATTTTTGCACCGTTTATAGGTGGCACCACGAACACTATGTTTGAACCAGAACTAACATCAACATCTGCAGTATGGAGTTTGACGCCGTTGAGGTATACATCTAGCTGTCCAGCAATATAACCACCAGGAATACTAAATGTTGAAGTTGTACCATCTCCTACGAATGAATATCTTGTTGAATATATGTTTGACCAGTACACCGATGTTCCATTAGACGCTAATACTTGTCCATTACTTCCATAAGAACCATTTGCAGAAATACCAGCAGAAGAAGTAAATACTAGATTAGAGAATGTCTGTGTATTAGACCAAGAATATTGTGCAGACGTATTAGCGTATGAATAGCTTGCAGGAGTGTAACCAACAACTTCAATCGTTTCGCCAGCAGCAGGAGCTATAGGAAATACAATATTACTTCCTGAAGATATAGTAACATCAGTTCCTGGTATCTGTTTAACGCCAGTAAGATATACATCTAGCTGATTAGGCACATAACCACCAGTGACAGTAAATGTAGTACAAGCACCAGTTCCAGTAAATACCTGATCAATCTTAGTCGCTAGACTGCTCCAGTAGACTGATGTACCATTTGAAGTCAGAATCTGACCATTACTACCATATGATCCGTTAGCATTAATACCAGCTGTTGATACCATATAAAGATTTGCGAACGTCTGAGTGTTTGACCAGACGTAAGAAGCAGATGTGTTTATAGAGGTATAATTGATTGGAACTAAACCAGTGAACTGTAACTCTGCGCCATTTGGTGGTGGAGTTGTAAACGAAACACTGACACCAGTTGTGACATTTGCGACAGATGGAAGTAGTTTTACACCATTCATATAAACATCTAGCTGGTTAGGAAGATATCCACCTGAGATAGTGAAACTGTTTGCAGTACCATTACCAGTTGCGAACTGTCTGACGGTTGAGGTCTGTAGTACGGTCGACTGGAAACCAAATACGTCAACGATATAGTTGTTTGAAGGCGTTACTATAAAGTTTACAGTGTTTCCTGAAGAAATAACTACGTCAGTTCCAGGTATCTGCTTAACGCCGTTGAGATATACTTGAATACTATTTGGAACGTATCCACCTGAGATGGTGAAGCTGTTTGCAGTACCATTCGCTGTAAACTGTTGAGAAGTAGTTGTACTGATACCGTTGGCAAAGTATGCCGCTTCACCGACGACGTCTATCAGAGCGCCTACAGGAGGAGCGGACGCGAGAGTAAACGTGCTGCCATTAGTTACTGTTACTTCGGTTCCATTTCTCAACATAGAACCGTTTAGGAATACTGAAATTTGATTAGGGGTATAGCCACCAGTTACGGTGAACACCGTAGTTGAACCATCACCGGTATACTGCTGACGAGTTACCGCGATGCCAGTTCCAGATCCACCAGATGGAGTCGCCCAATATACTCCAGTTCCTGTGCTCGTTAGAACCTGACCAGAAGTACCGTTGCTGCCTGCAGCTGTTACGTTGCCGGTCACGACAAAGTTATTTACGGAGATAGACTGTCCGTTGGTGAATCCACCACCGCCACTAGAGACAGTGGACCAGTATACGTTACCACCGGCAGACGATGTTAGTACCTGTCCGGAAGTTCCAACGCCACCGTTAGCGATTATAGCGCCGTTAACATATACGTTTGCTGTGTGTGTGATTACGCCGCTGAGTGTGAAGTTACCAGAAGTATTTACGTATGCAGAGGCAGGAACGCCGTTGAGATAAGCAGCGTTGTTGGCTTTTCCTGTATATATCGTGGAGTTTACAGTGGCATTAGATACTGAGTTGCCAATAGTAATAGCTGAATTTACAGATAGAGAAAATAGATTAGCGCCTGTCTCGAATACTAGAGTACCATCAGTAGAGTATAATTTTTGATCAGTTAGATTTAACGCAAGCTCACCTATGTTGAGCGTGCTCGTTGTTGGTACTTTACCTGCGACGCTAGAACGTCTTAATTGAAATACTGTATTTCCAGCCATATGGCACTCCCAAACTCAGTATATACCGAGCGTTATTTCTTATTCTTCAGTTCATTAAACGTATCTTGTAATTCTTTCTTTTGTCTCTGATACTCGTTATTTAACGAATCAAATTCTTTCTTAAGAGTTTCATTAGACGTTTTTAGCTCTGATATTTTATTATTTAGTATACCAATCTGATCGGTGTATTCTTTTAAATGACTTCCACCACGCTTTTCAACTTCTTTCACTCTATCGTCACATTCTTTTCTTACTTCATCTACTCTTTTCTCATTCAGTTTAGTGATCTCATCGATCCTATCCCTGAGCTGTTTATCAGAATTTTTTAATTCGTTTCTCTCAACGGTCACGGCCTTCAGAGAATCAGAAAGCTGGTTGACCATCTTCATATTATTTTCATTATTCTTAAATAGTTCTTGGTATTGATTTTGTAGATTAGCGTAGCTTACTTCGAGCTGAATAGTCTTTCTGATCTGTTCAATAAAGAGCTGTTCTTGTCTTTGAACGTAAGCTACTGCTATATTTTCCGCCTGTTCACTTTCCATAATATATCATCCTTAAGATTAGAAGCTGCCTCCATCGAGAATATCATAGACGACAGTCGTGCCGTTTGATTGAAGAACCAGGCCGCCTGTCGAGTTGAATGTTACTTCGTTAAAGCCGTTTGTCGTATTACCGATAAGCAGTGAGTTATTAGCGACCGTTGCCTTACCAGTACCACCAGAAGTTCCAACAAGTGGAGCAGATAGTGTTAATGTATTAGCAACAATATTAACACCAAGAGTGGAGTTAGCGGTGATCTGAACGTTTGAAGAGTTAGCGACGAACGCACCACCGACGCCGTAAGGTACTAGGTACGCCTGTAGAGTAGCGGTAGATGAGTTAGAAGAAGTATCAATTGTGATCGAGGTGTTTGGATTAGTATTAGAACCAAACATCCAGAAGTATGGATTGCTGTTAGAAGATCTAGCAGCAACGCGAACCATACCTGAATACCAGATACTAGTAGCGTTACCTGCAGGAGAGAACCAACCAGTATCAACCACGTCGCCGGTGGTATTATTATCACCAAGTTCGATGATGTTGTCGTTGACCTGGAGAGTTACCGTATTAACTGAGAACACCGTACCAGTGACGACTAGGTTGCCACCGACTGTAGCGTTTCTGATAGTAAGATCAGTCGCCGATGCGTTAATATATGCACCAGTTACTGTTACGTTTGAAGCAATGGTAGTATTAGTTCCGTTGAGGAATGTATTACCATTGTAGGTCATAGATGTAGTATTCATACTATAAACAGTGCCAGAAGCATTGCTCATTAAGTATGAAGTAGTATTAATTACTGTATTGCCAGTTGAGTTAGATACTGCAAGTTGTGGAGCGGCAGTTACTGTTCCGTTACCAAAAATCGCACCATTACCAGTGATAGAAACTGCACCAAGAGTAGTTGAGTTACCACCAATAGTGTGAGCAACTGCAGTAATAGTGGAGTTGCCCTGAGAATTGGCAATATAAATTGTTGGAGCACTGGTAATAGATGTATTACCGAGAGTGATACCGGCAGAGTTGACTGTCGCAGTCGCCTGAGTAGAAGTATTACCTACGACCTGGAAAGTAGTAGAGTTGGCAACAGAATTAATAGTTGTGTTACCAAGAACGAGCGAAGTTCCGGTGTTACCAGTGATGCCAGTAAGACCGATGGTTATTACGTTGGCAGTTGAGTTGCTGATAACGTGAGAAGTTACAGTTAGATAGCTATTACCGAGTGAGTTGGCAATAGTAATTGTCGGTGCGCCAGTTACTGAACCGTTACCTACTGTAAGACCGCTGGTGTTGACAGTGGCTGTAGGTAGAGTCGTAGAATTACCAGTTACGACTAAAGCAGTTGAGTTAACAAAAGAGTTTGATAGGTTATTACCGACGTAGAACTGAGTTCCACCGTTGGAGAATACGCCAGAAGTATTTGAAACATACACAACCGAAGTTGCGTTGCTCATAGTAAATGAAGTAGTATTAACTACTGTGTTGCCAGTTGTATTGGCAAGAATAACCTGAGGTGGTCCAACGATAGATCCATTACCAACGAATACGCCATATGCATTCATAGTGGCGGTTGGAAGAGTAGTATTATTTCCGCTCACAAAGAATGAAGAAGCGTTCTGTGTTGTGTTACCAGAGATGTCGCTTACGTAAACTAAAGTTGTATTTACAACAGTAGTAGTTCCAACAGCAATAGTATTACCAACATAAAGAGTATTAGAAGTCTTAGTAAATGTAAAGCCAGCAACGCCGTTGGCCACACCGGAGTCGTTGAACTGAACGTATGTATTAGCACCAGAAGTACCAGTACCCCAATAGACAGCTGTACCGTTAGTGACGAGAACCTGACCATTAGTACCAACCGAACCGTTTGCAGTAAGAGTTGTTACTATGGCATTAGCAACAATGATTCTATCGATACCAGAAGTAGCGTTAGCGACAAGAGCTTGGTTAGCAGTAAGAGTACCAGGATATCTTGCTCCACCAATTGCGGCAGTTGCGGTGCCGTCTGGAAGACCGATCCAAAGTGTGTTACTGGCTTGGGTATAGGCTAGTTCGCCGTTTGAGAGACCAGTAACAACGCCATTGGCTACCGATCTTTTGATTTGAATCTTATTATTGGCCATTTAAACGGTTCTCCGGTTTTTGAATTATTTATATTTTTTAAAAAGTCCCACCATCTAAGTTGCCATCGATCTCAGTAAAATCTATATGCTTCACGACATAAGTGTTCGTAGGCTGGTCGTATATTGGTACCGATCCATCAGTTCTTTGTGCCAGATTTACGTCATTCAACTGATCAAAGCTGTTGACGCCTGTTGCCAAAGTAGGAACATTTTTCAGTGTTACTGGAACATCTGTATTTATGATTCCAAGATTAGACTTTTTTGATACAACTACGTTTATGGTCTTATTTGTGGACATTACGTTAACGGTGCGCTATTAGGGAATATGTTGGTGTTTGGTGCTGCATAAGTTACCTCTGTAGCTCCTGGGGTTACTGTGATATAACCTTCTATCACTCTTGATACGACTTTCACACCATCTAATATCTCTGTCACGTCTACGTCATATACATATCTTCCAGGAGTTAACGAAGCTGTGGTGTTAGCATCTAAACTCAGAGTGATTATACCGGCCAAAGAATTGATTGAAGTAGTAAATGGTATAAAAGTTGAAGAAGTATACCATTTTTTCATTACAGAATTTGCATAATAACCTAAAAGATTGATGGGATCTCCGTTTGAGTCAGTAAGATTCAAATCGGTAGAAAATGTAGTTCCTTGATCTATGACTAAATGTGCTTTTGTTGCCATTAGATCTTCCTTAAACTATAGTTCTTACGTATTTTACGGTACAGTTTGCTGTCGTACTTGCAGCATAATTGGTGAAATAAAGAATAACATGAGTAAGGTTAGAGCCAGCTGTAAACACCCCAATTGAATTGTTTGTTATGAAAGAAGCATACTCAGTGATATACGGATTAGTAGTGTCATGAGTAACAAGAACTTTACTGGTATAATAGTTATTTACTGTGTTATCTTTTACACTTAATAGATATTCAGCGCCATTAAAAGCTGCCATAGGAAATGCATCGATACCGAATAGATTATTACCTGAATGTTGTACTGAACCATTAGAAACAGAAACGAACGTCCAAGCACCATTAGCTGCGAGCATAAAATTATTGCCATACTGAGAAGCAGTTGGGCCAGTAATAGTTGTTGTTACTGTACTATTTGATATAGTCAAAGAAGTAGAATTAGCAACAGTATTAACAGTTGTGTTTCCAGAAATGAATTTTCCAGCTACTGTGAAATTTCCAGTTATCGCAGCATTACCAGTGGTAGAAGTTGTACTTCCATTTGCATCAGTTGTGACAACGCATGTGGTAAAATAGTTTGCCATCTCGTTCGTTCTGTTGCGCCAGAAATCGAACGTTGAAGATAATACTGTATTTTGAACTAATATCATTTATTATTTTCTCTCAATAATGCTTGTAACATGGATTTAATTTCTGTCAAATCTTTTTCTACTCTATCAATTCTTTCATTATTCTTGATACTATTATTTATAAGTTGTTTTTGTTTTCTATATGATTCCAATTTGGCATTATCTATGTTCAAAATAGCGCCTGTAGTAAGATCTTTAACAAAACCATCTACATTAGTTTTTACATAGTTATTGCTTTGTAACATACAATATTCCTTATAGTTGTAATGCTAATGCTTGAACGCTATCTATAATTGGAATTTTAGTGCTGTCTTTGGATTGTAGAATTATTTTAATTTGGAACTGTTTGAATTTGGTATAAGAACCACCAGAAGCATTTAGGTATGTCAAACCAGCGGGACTTACTGAATATCCAGTCGCTCCAGTATTACTTGTCAACCAAGGAGTTTGAACTGTCAAATATGTTGAATTTGCAATTGAGACTATAATTTGTTCATCGCCGTCGATTGCAAGAATATTACCAGCGGCAAGCTGACCAGTAAAGTTAGTTCCTGATCCTATAATTGCATTGTTTGTGGTAGATGTTGTGAATGTTCCAGTTAGTAGTGTATTGGAAGATGTTGACAAATAAGCAGTTGTCGGTGGAACAACAATGTAATAAGGTTGCCCAGTATAATTACCATTAAATGGAGCATTGAGAGTCATAGAAGTGTTTGAAGTTATAGAAACAATCTGTCTCGCTGATTCATTGAAGGTGCTATTTGCTTGCATATTGATCCAGTAACCAATTTGGTTCTCATCTCCAAATAAAGTTCCTGTACCTGTGATAGTTGTGCTGGTGTTTGAAGCAGTGATAGTTCCACTTGTAGTAACAAGATTATAATAATTATATGCAGAGAATGTATATTCTTTATAGTCTGCTGGGTTACTTGGGTCGCAATATAAATCGTAAACATTATTGTTTAAAGGAGTCCATGTTTTATTGCTAATCGGATCTGTATCATCTCCATTTAAAAATTTACCATAAACTTTAATATCAGTTCCTGGTGGTCTGTGAGCAGAAAGGATTATTTGAATATCCTGTGCGTCTTGTCCAGGTGCAAGAGTAATAATTTTTGAAATATATTTTGTTCTTGATTGGCCATTATTGAAAAATTCATTATAAACAATCTGAGGAAAATCTACTAGATTTCTGATAACCAGAGCATTTGCTCTGACAGTATCAATCATTGGTGAAATAAATTCTGAATCGCTATTGAATATACCGTTGATCACCATGGATTTAGGGAAACCACTCATAAGATATTCATTAGAAACACTAGATACCATTCTTTCATAATCATAAAATTCTCTCTCATACCCAAGAGTAATCTGATTTGTTGTTGGGTATTCTGACTGGAATGTATTACTGGATCCAGTATAATTGAAAGTTAGTCCAGTGCCTGCCGGAATCAATGTAGCAAATTGTCCAACAATGTCATCAATTTTTGGATTATACATAACAGCTGTGTTTGCATATGCAATCAACGTTGCAGTATTTGGTGTGTTGAGAGAAGCCAAATATGAATTAGCATATCTGTGGATTTGGATAAAAGAGTTACTCGTAAAATTGGCTGTTGAATCCTCAAGATAGAATAAACCTTTTACACTATCATAATATCTTAGATTTCCATGTATTTGGGTATTAGCTGTGGTAAATGTTGAATTTGATGCTTGATAGACTACATCACCAGGAAGAACTGTTACGCTAGTATTAACATATGTTAGATTATATATTGAAATGTAATCAGTGTTTGCATTTAAAAACACAGCATTACCAGATAATGAGGAGAAACTTGCTCTTTTCAGATTGAATTTGATATATTCTGTCTGTAAAGCTGTCCATTCACCCATGGTAGCACCATAGAATGCTGTTCCTACAGTTGGCTGACTATAGACTTGTTGATTTGTGGCGTAATCAATATCACCTAAGTTTGCAGAATAAACAAAATAATCTGGATCGCCAGCATCAGGTCTAACTATGAATGCATATTCTTGACCGTTATTAAGAAACACTGGAGATTCATATTTAAATGTAGTTGGCACTGTTGAATTGGTGCTGGTGTTAATTTCATTATAATTTAAGTGAACAGTGGAGAATGGTAATATTCTATTACCATCAGGATATCCATTATTTACTTCGCAGAGATATGTTGTTACGCCATGATCTGATGTTAAAGATTTCTGTTTGAAAAAAAGATCAATAGAAGTCGCATAAATACCAGCTTCGCCTTGTGGTGTGTTGATAGTCAATCCTTGTGCGATCGGTTCATAATATGAAGAAAGATTAATAACGTCAGCAATAGTTGTGCTATGTACGCTGACGTTTGTTGAAACAACTGTATTAGATACAGCCATAGTTCCTAATACTGGATTAACAGTTGTTAGTGTAACGCCTTGTTTTGTCACACTCAAATTAGAAGCAGTAAATGAAGCAGAAGCTCTTGTCGTTAAAGCATCTGATCCCTGTGCAATATTATCCACGTCAACAATTTCAAGAACTCTTTCGCCTGTTCTGAATGTACCAGCAGGAACAGAAAACTGACCAGAAACATGACCTTTTGAATTAGAATAAATTGCAGCTCCCCAAGAACCAGTCAATTGAACAGTTTGAGCAGTAGAAGTGTCTAATGATAATGATGTGTTGCCAGTTCCGGCATTTTCAAGAGCAGGAATAATTCCAGGAGCACAATAACTATCAACCAAAACGCTATCAAAGAAAACATGCATTCTTTGGTTTGGTCTCATGTTATAAGCATAAAAACCAATAACCTGAGGCGCCATATATGGTTGAATAGAAACATCAGTTATAAAATTACCAACATTAAATGTATTAGACTGCGAACCAACAGTTAACTGAATTCCTTGACTAGTGGAAGTTGTGACTACTGTGGTTGTTGTTGTATTAACTGCTGCCAATTTAAATCTCCTGATTCAATAATATAATATTTATCCTTGATATGTTGGATAACCTGAGCCAATATTTTGATAGTTAGGAACGTTACCTAAAGGTTTAACAATTGTAGATGATGTATCAGAAGATACAGCTATAGTAGTAGAAGAAGTTTCTGCACCCCAACCAGTACCACCGTGACTACCTACGAACGATGATGATATAGAACCAATCTGCCAACCAGCAGCTGCGTATTGAGCAGCCACTCCGGCGATTGCACCACCCATGTTATAACCAAGGTTCACATTTAGTGTTGTTGCAGTTCCAGTGACAACTGAACGAACAGTAGTTGCTTGTGTTGTTTGCCATGGACCCCAAATAGAACCGAATGGAGAAGAAGCAAACTGTTGCCATGGTTTAGTATTATCAATTGTAACATTAACAGAAGCAGTCTGATTCAAATCAATATTATCGTTAAAGTTCGGTAACAAAATCATAGAACCATTCCAAGCAGCAGAAACATGCGCAGATGATCTATATTTTGTGGCAAAAGGTTGACTCAAGAATGAAACTTCAGTATAAGGTAGAGTTACGCATCTACCTGTCTTTACTACGTTTGTTGAATAACCAGAACTGAATTTAAGAGGAATAGTTTCTTGAGCAAATTTAGGTCTAGCAATACCTTTAGCACCATCAATTGCCACTGAATATTCCGGATTAGATACATCGCTGTACGAGAAATCATTGAATGGTTCAACGAAAATTCCGTTTTTAAATCTGTTTAATCCATTAGCATCGGTAACTGTCAGAGCAGTTGCTGATTGCTGTAAAAGTGACAAAGAAGTATAATATTCAAGATTGGTAATTCTTTGATCAAGTTTACCAATGTCAGCCATCTTATAACCTCTATTGGTGACAAGACTACCAGAAATAGCAGTAGTTGTGTCTCTTACTAGGTTTTTAGACAACTGATTTAGAGTCTGATCTTGTAGAACCTCATCAGAAGATAATGATGGGAAAGGAGGAACATTAAGCACAGATACAGCCATACCATTGTCTGGAAACAACGGAGTCTGTGGATTGGTGCTAGATAATCCTTCTTTAACTTTAATTATATTGTCAGCAGTAATATAAACCAAATCTTTTCTTGGAAGATACATGGTATAATCAGCTTGAAAATTTCTTCCATATGATGGAACATTCAATGAAGTAGAATTAGCCAATGTTAAAGTATTAGAAGGATTTACGCTTGATGATAGAATAGCTGTGGAAACTTGAGCAGAATTTGAAATATCAATTTTACCAGTATCAACAGCAGTACTTATAGATGGAATTCTGAAATCAACATAATCCCTTAGATACTTCTGACTTCCATCTGTTGCAACATATAATGGAACTTCTTTGGTATAAATTGTTGAACTGTTTGCCAATGAAGGGTTATCTTGAATTGGGTATGATTCAACAGTAAAGAAGCCAATACCAGGAGAATTATTAGTAGTAAAATAATCTAATTGAACTAATAGATTTGGATAATCGCTTACTCTATAACCTCCTTTGCTATAAAGATAGCCAAGGTCATAATGAGTATCTTTCTGACCAGTATCAAAAGAAAAACTGGAAGTAATGTTTGTACCATTTGTTGAATATGATGTACTGTTGCAACCATAAACAGCAGTTACTTTATGAATATCACTAAACCCTAAGCACCATGGCCCAAGAGGATTAGCAACAGCATTAATACAAACAAATCTATCTTTGTTTATTACTTTCTTGGCTGGACTAACGCCAGTTCTCAGTACATCATAATAAACATCAACCGTATTGGCAGATTGTAAAGTTAAACCAGTAACAACGGTGAATGATGTTGAGTTTGTGACATTAATATACCCATTAATAGAATTAAGTGGATTTGGTATTGAAATAATTTTTCCTTGAAGGAAAGATTTGTAATAAGTTTGTCCACCAGCAGTAACACCAAATGACGAGTCAACAGATAAGAATGTATTATTGACAATACCAGTAACAGTTCTTATCGTAGAACCTACTTTAATTTGATCTCCTGGGAAGAAATTAGAAATAAAAGTACTTGAAGTGCCAATTACACTAGTATTAGTAGAAGAAACAGATACAGTTCCTGATAGAGCTGTAGTATCTACGTTTGCTGTGCAAATAACTTGAGTTGTGGCAGAATCAGCATATGCCAGAGTTCCAACGCCATAAGGAAGAGTATCAGTTCCACCTGTTGCTGAAGCTGGTAAAGTCACAACAATAACACCATTGGAGTATAGTGAAGTTGTTTGATGTGATCTATATACATACTCAGAATTGTTATTGTTTGATCCATCTCTTAATTTCTGAATACCATTGACACCAAAACCATATATCTGACTTGCAGCACTGGCACCCACTAACCCAGCAGAATAAACGTCTGCAACACCTTTCGGAGAACCATTAAAGTAAAGAGATTTAATATTGCTTGAGTTGTATCCGTATCCTAATTGTATATTAAACACATGTATAAGATATAATGCACTATTAGAACCAGGAGTTCCAGAACTATAACTGAAACATCTTATTTGTGCTGTTCCTATATAATTTCCAACTGGTGTTAAAGCTGAGAATGTTCTGTTGGTAATTGCTAATTGTGGAGTATCATATAATTTTACTGTTTGTGCTTTGTCCATTGGAAATGAACCAGCAACTTCATTACAAATAAAATAACTACCATAATTAAAAGTAATCTGTTGTTGTTTGTTTACTTGAGTATCTACGCCTCTTCTCATATTAATGTAAGCAGTTTTCAATACTTCAACGAACTGACCTTGGGCGTAACCAGAACCTGGATTGATTCTGCCATAAACATTATTTCCTGTCTGCGTTGGTAAACTATTTCCTGCAATATTAGTAACAGTATCAACATAAAAAGGATTTACTACATAATTACCAGCTTCATCATAAATTCTTTTAGCAATAGCAGTGCTTACTGTAGAATATAATTGGTTAGCAGAAGATTTTGTTATAATTGTGTTAAAATTATAAATTGCCACTGGGTTGAAATTAGAAGTGTTAGCGGCAGTATTTGGATCTAATGCTAATAGAGTAGGTGTGATCTTTAATCTATGTGCACCTGGTGCATTTTCATTTGGATAACCAAGAGCATTATCATATAATGAAGAATCTTGATTTTCTGTTACAATAGTTTCAATCGCTTGGAAACCAACAACATTATTTCCAGCGTCTGTGCCAAAATTGTTAACGAGCCCAAACGTTGGAGTCTGTACTGTTACGAAAGCACCATCAAGGAAAACAACACCCTGTCCAACAATAATACCATGTGCATTACCAGTAGTATTTGTTCCAGCTACGTTTGAAAGCGTGTAAACATTAGCATTGTTTGTTACTAAAGTAAGACCACTGTTGCTGACGCTGTAAAACTGAAGTAGTTGACTGTTAGAGAATATGATAGAACCATCAGTACCAGTGTTAAGATAATTCAGATATATGATATTACAATTTGGATAATTTGCTTGGAAACCAACGTTGGCAAACACAACACGAGCACGAAGATTGTTTGTTGGAGAAATAGCTACGCAGTTAACGAATGTTCTTGCATCATACCCATTGGCTGTTGCATCAGCATCTGCAAGGAACACATAAGGAACTACAGGGACATCATTGATAGTGCATTCTTGAACAATATCACCGTTCTTAAACGCCCACTGGCCGAATTTTTGAATCTGAGACTGTAAAATATTTTGTAATTGTGTTAATTCGCGAGCCTGAACTGCAGTTGATGGACGAAAAAGAATTTGATAATAATTCTTAGTCTCATCGTAATCATTATAATATGGAGGGATGTTTAAGTTCGTGGTGAAAGCCATGTAAGTTCCTACTAAACTTGAATAATTAACTTATAAGATTCTAGCTGCGTATTCGAGCGCTGCACGTCAATCAAATTTTGAACGTATATTGGCTCAAGATCTTTAGCATATATATTACCAAGTGTATTTATAGTAATCTGTGTGGTTGTTCCAGTATTAGAAGCTATATATTCACCATTAGAGAAATTCTTATCTCCTGTCAAATACACAGTAGTTGAATTGGAAAATGCCACAGTTCCAGTTGCATTACTGGTCTGTCCAACAACAATGTCACCAACATTGTATGTCACAGTTGGTGATATGTTTGCTTGTAAAACTTGACTGAAAGTGGTATTAGTCCAAGAAAGGGAGCTTTTTGCTCCATTAGCTTGTATCAGAACTCTTGGATTTTTCAATATACCAACTTTGTTGTAATGAACATTTGTCGGTATAGTACCATTTTCATTATTAGAAAAATTAAAAGCAACACACATTCCCTGAACATTCAATTCAGAAACTGGATCGTAACCATACCCACCAGGAGGTGCAGTGATTGCATAGATATTAGCCCCAGATCCATACAAACCAGATAGGATATATGTATTTGCTCTAGAGATATTAGAACCAGTATCCGTTACTACAATTTTGTAAATAGAATTAGAGTAAGCATTGACAACAGAATACGCGATAGGATTGGTGTTACCATCAGTTTGGAATACAACTTTTGGTGAGATGATGTACTGGGTAACGCCAGGAGTTATTACGTTTGTGTTGACTGCAGTATCAACATGAACCCAATTACCGGAAGAATTGACATTATAGTTAGTAACTGTTTTTAATTGAGCAGTGCTCTGACCGCTGGTATAGATATATATACCACAGTTAACAAAGAAATTAGAAATTGGTGACTGTGTACTTTCAATCTGAACTACGTTTGTTGATGGATTTGATTGAATAATACCATTAGCATATGTTCTATAGTTCGAACCACCATTAGCAACAACCACAACATCAACACCAGAATTTATAGAAGCTCCAATAGATAAAGTATTGTTAGCATACACAGGGGCATATGCATTTGTGGAAAATCTTTTATAATCAATATCAGAAATTGAAGTTATATATCTCCAGACATAACCATCTGTTGCTGAAGTCCAAGAAATTGGAGACATAGTTGATGGCTGCACAATGGAAGGAGAACCATTGGCGTTATCCAAACACATATATATGTCATGAGAACCACCGGTAGTAGATGGAGGAGTAATCACATAATATGATGATGAATATAGATTAGCATTAGTATTATCATATCTATCATATACTGTATTTGATGCCCATTGGATATTCTTAATAACCGGCAAGATGTTATTATTGGTTATTTGTTTACCAAATAACATCTGCCAGTTACTTGTGAAAATTGTGGTGAACTCGTCCGCAGTCAAATCTGGCACACCCGCTGTCAGAGAAACTGGATTTGAAGCGAATGCATAATAATATGAAACGTTAGATGAAATTGTATTCACTAAATCTTCAATTAATGCCTTTTTATATCTTGGAAGAAGTTCACCCATTTAGTTATTATACTCCGATAGCTGTCCAGAACACGTTTGATGCAGTTGCATTAGAAGTTAATATAGTAGCTGCAGCTTTTGTCCATGCAGTAACAGCAGGAGCATAAGTAGCACCGGCAGTATTACTTGATGCAGTAATTGAGTAAGCATTAGTAGCAAACGCTGGAGTGAATGTAATTGAACCAACAGTAGCATTTGCGGATACCCAGCCCCACATTAAACGAATGCCATTTGGTAGATATGTATAACCATTAGCGGCATTAGTTGATGAACCAAGAGTAAGAGTGTTACTGCTTAAAGTAGCATTTACCACACTTATGGTTCCAATACCAATGCTTGTGCAAGAACTAGAATTACCTACCAATACAGTTCCGGTTCCGGAAGCTGAGTTAATGGTCACTGATGTTGGTGTTAGTACAAGGTTTCCTGATGGACTTACTAGCACGTCAGCAGTATTGTTACCGAAACCATAAACTGTTGAGTTACCAGAATAGAAGTGTGTTGAGTTAGAATAAGCATAGACAGTTGAGTTACCAGTTCCAATAATAGAACTGTTAACGACTGTACCACCACCAGTTGTCTGGTAACCAGCACCAAACCCAATACCAGTAGTTGTTACTGTACCATTAACCGTAAGACCAGTTGAGTTAACAACCATCATTAAGTTAGCAGCAGTATTGCCAGTAACAGCATTAGTATAGAAACTTAAACCATCTGCAGAACCAACTGCGATACGGCCATTGCCAGTAACGTAATCAAATATGATACCGTCTGTGTAAGTTCCACCAAACACGCCAGTCGAATACATACCGTTGGTAGCTTGAATCGATGAATTCACAGCAAACACGCCAAGAGAATTTGCCACAGCATACACCGTGCTGTTACCAACATTCAACGAAGTAGAAGTCACAGCGGCATTAACTGTTGAGTTACCAACATATAGATTATTATTAGCAATAACAGTTGCTGCGTTAACATAACCAAGGAGTACGGCATTATTACCGTTAACAAATACTGTATTTGCGACAGTCAAAGAGTTAGCGCTGATAGTTACTTTAAGATCGGTAGATGTAGTACCATTGGCATGGAACTTAATAGTGCCGTTGTTGGCTGCAGTACCGATCGAAAGGCTACTGTTAGAAGAATAAAGATATCCTTCTAGAGCGCCGCCGATGTTGTACGCTGTCTGATTATAGTTCGAACCGTTGATACCAAGATCGATGTAGTTAACAGAATCGTTACCAGAATCAGCAGTAAGAATAAGATCTGTAGTAGCATTGTTGCCTGTGTTGGCGTTCTGAGACACGAACTCAAAATAGTTGTTTACGTTGCCGTTACCTTCTACGCCGACAATGCCACCAGTAATACCAGCAAAGTTATAGCCAGAAGATAGACCAATACTTACTAAAGAAACAGCGTTAATAACGTTCGCAGTAATCGCAATTGAGTTTACGATACTGTTTGACTGTGTGTTTCCAATATAGATCGTGCTTGTATTAACACTAACGTTAGAGATAGTATTAAGCAGAACGATAGAAGAAGTGTTCATCGTCGCGTTAACAGTGCTGTTTCCAATAAACAAATTACTAGAAGCGTTGGCTGCAATAGAAATAGAAACTGGATTTACAGTAACAATGCCAGTTGTATTTGAAATTGTTCTATAAGTCGCTGCTGTAGTGGCATTTGCTGTCGTATTTCCGATAGTAATAGAAGAAGAATTGATAACAGAGTTGATACTAGAATTACCAACTGAAACAAAACTTGATCCATTAGCAGCAACAGTTACCGAAATAGGATTTACAGTAGTTGTTCCTGAAGTGTTTGCCAATGAATATGATAAACCAGTGCCGACTGAATTGACAGTAGTATTACCAATTACAATTGTTGTGGAGTTTGCGAAAATGTTGACCGTAGAATTACCTACGCTAACATTACCGGAAACAAGTGGCGTAGTATATAAATCAGTAAAATTCTGATTTACTTTATTCATCGCATTGCGTAGTGGATCACCTGTGCCGTCGTTTGGTACTGATCCAATGTTAATTAGTTGTTGGGTCAACTTTTATCTCCTTTAATAGCTCAAATAGGTAGCGTCTGCAGTTAAGAATACGTTATCGATCGAGAAATCTGTTTCGTCCATGGTTACATTCAAATAATATTCATCGGCTGTAATTAATCCGTTGTCAACTGTGAAATTGGTAGTATCAACAGAAAAGAATACTTCATGAACTTTTTCGTAAATTTCAGCAACAAGGGATTGTCTAGAAGCCACAGAATCTACATTAAAATAATCACCAAAAAGTTCCATACCAGAGCTATGGAACGTGTTATAAATGATTTGCTTATATTTATCTAATACACTAGCTGCCCTGATCTGATACGAGTAATCTTGGTAGAAATAACTGTCTTGTATATATTTATCCGAATTCAAGAACCCTCTGGTGGTTGACCAGTATCCAGGAGATACGCCGACTCCTTTTTTGTTGATTTTTCCTGTTATTTTACTATATGTGTTGAGCATGGTTGGTGGCGCAAGAGAAGAAACTAAGTTAGCTCCAACGCCATGTGCTGTTGCCACACTAATAATTGGTGGATATGTGTAATTTGCTCCCATATTAATCAGGGTGCATTGTACGATACCACCAGAAGTGTTTGTTTGGATAAAACCATTAGCTTGGACTGATGTTGTTCCACCGGTAAACACAAGCTGTTCGCCATTAGCATAACCAGTCCCACCCAGCACAACTTCTGGAGTTGTAATACCATCATAAAGATATGCATTAATCGTTTCGCCTTGTAGATACCCTTTACCTGAATCATATGCGATGGCTTGGCTTACGATATTGTTACCATTATTTGGAATAGCGCCAATAAAAGAGTTTTCGCCAGGAACTGTTCCATCTGTCATATACATTGGCGGTTCATATAAAGCAAATTGAGATCTCATCAGGGATGGCGTTATGAAATACTCAGCAGTTGAAGTTGATTTATTATTTGGAGAACCATAAAGAATGATTAAACTATCATTCACTACTTTTTGAATAACCTGGAATTCTAAGGTTGTGGCATTAGCGCTGTTTGCTTGTAAACCAATAACATCATTTGCATTATAAAGAGAAGTAAATCCAGTACCAGTTCCAACAACATATGGAACTTTATAATATTTTGAAAATGGCGTAGAATTATTAACAGGTTTATCTGTCAATGTTATTGATGTATTACTATTAACAGTATAAATCACATGGTATTCTTGTATTCCACCAGTATTTGCTGTTTGTATTCCAATAACATCACCATTAGCAAAAATATTACTAAAAGTGGTACTTGTTCCAGTAATTGTGTTAGATGTTGTGTTGTAAGATATTGTTCCAAGTTCTAGAACATAAATATTAGCATTATTATAACTTATTGTTCCAATATTAATTGGTTTCGAAACCAAAGAAGAACGTAGGAAAATCTCAGGAGAATAGATATAATTATTACCTGGATTAATGTTTGTTAATGAATAAACAGATCCAAAATTATTATTAGAATATGACAAGAGATCATAGATAGCATAACCACCTGTGACCAAACCAATAGAACCATTACCAGAAGGATCTCCTGGGAAATTATATGTTGTTGCATTAAAAACAGTGTCTTTGTAGTCATAAATCAAATCGGTATTATATGTGTAATTTTTAACGAATGATAATGGTCCAAGATTGAATGATGCACCATATCCAGAATTGTCACCAAGTGCTTTGTAAAAATATATGGAGGTGTTTGGTGTAATACCAGCTCCACTTTCGATGATATAATATTCAAGTGTTCCTTGTGATCTTGATGTTTTTGTAACTTTTAATTTACCACCAACTCCATAAGAAACTGGTTTCCCAGTTGTTGGATCAAAACTGGCTATAGAAAGAATATCACCAACATTAAACCCATCACCACCGTTGATGATAGTAACATTAGCAGTTGAACCAATAACCTCTGGAGCTTCAAAAATATTATAAGCTGCATTATTTGCGTAATTGATAATTGATTCGCCTATTACGAAATCTGCACCTTTTGGTATTATGTTAGAAATATATAAACTACATGTAATGTTGTTGTTAAGAGGTTCTATATTTACGCTCTCTACCATACCAACTGTGTTGGAAATAGTTCCGACTACTTGAACTCCTCTCAAGGAGTTGAGAACTGGAGAATTGGTTACTTCAATATATTTTGGTTCAATCCAAGTTCCATCTGATACCTTTAACATATCATAACTTGGTCTATAAATTTCTATGTCTTCATTATAAATTAATCTGAACAACAACTCATAACATCTATCTGTTCCCTTGGAGCGATAGATATCTAATATGTGTTTTAATAAGAACTTTTTATTAGATATAATACTATATGGAATTCCATACAGATATTTCTTTTGGAAATAAACAAGAAAATCTTGTATTGTGTTTGATGGAGTTGTATCAATATCTCTGTATTCGAAAAGATTTCTCGCTTCTGCTATTACATTACCATCTTTTTCTAGCCACTCGTAGTACGCCTGTAAAAAAAGAATAAAGTTTGGTCCTTCTTTCTCGTAAAAAGAAGGGAACTGATTTTGAACAAAATTTGATATAAATTTTTCTACGGGTAATGACATATTAGTTTGATGTGCCTATTGCGTTAATTGTTACATCTATTGGTTCAATCAATAATATTTGATTTTTATTTACCATAATATCTTTATTTAATGTTTTCATATATATTGAAATATATTGATCGTAATAAGAAGTAATTAAAGTAGATATACTTATTGTACCAGTTGAGTATTGAATTGTTCCAAAATTACTATTGAGAATAGTAAATATTCCATTTACGACAGCAAATACTACTAAATTCCCAACATTATCATCTCTTATGTAAGAAAGAGGATAATTTACACCAGTTGTTGGGTCGACATATGTGAATGATGAAGAAGTCAAAACTGGTTCATCAGAAAATGGTGTATAAGGAACATAACCAATAGTTGGATTTGGCGTTTCAATATCTGCTGCATTGTTAAAACTGAATGAAATAGAAGTTGTATAATTTAACAAAGGAGATAATCTTTTAGCAAGATATATTTTTGTTTGATTGGAAATTATACTTGGTTCTGCCGTATCAATATTAGCAGTAAATCTACTATATCTAAAATTATTATTAAAATGTTCTAAATTTGTTGCAGAGAAATTCATAATATTATTTAATACTAGATTTTGAATATCATTAACGAATAATGTAGTTTGTGTTGGATTGTAGTTGATAGTAGAATCAACTCTTACATACAAGTAATCCGGATCTTTCATTACAATTCTCATCTGAGATTTGTCAGACATATAATTGGTTATTTCATTTTTAAGGTAATTTGGAACAATAGTTGCGCCATTTGGTTTGATTGAAACCACAACAGCGCCATATTGTTTGGGTTCAATTTCTTGACCACCAAACACGCTAATATCTTCAATATATGATCCATATTCAGCAAGAATTAATGATTTATAGTCATCGTTAGAAACGCCACGCTCCTGGGTAGCATACCATCTTGGTGCTCTGAATCTTATACTCTCTAAACCTTCAGCTGTGGCTCCACCAATAGAATTCGCAAGAGGAGTCAAAGAACCAACATTAACAGTTCCATTATTCACTTTGTTTAAATTTTGAGAAAGCTGGAATTTTGAAACACCATCTGCATCTGGACCGCTACATATTCTGTAATTAACATTGACAACAGCGCCATTTTGTGGAATTCTTCCATAAACACCGTCGCCAAATGTTAATTCATATAAACTATTTTGTGATGCCTGTAGAAAATATATATCTGAATTGTTATTGAGACCATACAGGTTTGTGGCTTGCGAGAAGATATTATTCGAATTACCGTTTCCTTCAATAACATTAACAGTCAATGAACTGAGATCGATGTTTGGGTTTGAAAGAATAAATCTTTGATTTTCTATTGTGTAATCAACAACAAAAGATTGGTTTATGTAACTGCCTTGGAATAACTCTACATTGTTGGCATAATATACATCATTGGCAGAAGTAAAGGTTGCAGTATATGAAGTAACAAATGTAAAAGTTCCATTCGAATTAGAACCAGTAAATATTGTTCCTTGAGGTACAGTTAATTTACCACTCAAACCTATGGTATTGAATACGATATTAACATTCGCAGTTGATGATTTATAAGACTGCGGAACATAGTTTAATTCTTTGGCATGAGATACTACTGAATCTAGTTTCTGAGCAGAATCCATAAACATCTCAGAAGCTACCATATTGAGATAGAAGGAATTGAGATATGTATTATATGACATAACGTCCAGAAGAACGTTCATATTGGAGCCAGTATAATCGTAGTCTCTGAAAGTTGTCTGAGATTTTAGATAAGTAACAAAATTATTTTTAAGATTATCAAAATCTAGACTAGTAAGGTCTAAGGTGCTATTTGCGGCCATTATCGGACTCTTTTAAGATTTAGCGTTAAATCAATGGGATTTGGATTATTTATTATAGAAAAAATTATGTTCACAATCAAATAACTGTCATTTTCTGAAGGAATAACACTAACATGTAATTCCTTAACTCTTTTTTCATAATATCGTATAACATTCTCAATATACAATTGAAGATCTAAAACAGTGGTTATATCGTTTGGTTCAAACAAAGACTTATTAACATTCGTTCCAACGTTTGGCTGAAAGAACCTTTCCCCAATATTTGTTAATACTAGATTTTTCACAGATTGCCTCACAGAATTTTCATTTGTTACTTTGGCCAAATTACCACTATATGGTGAAGAGGCAAATGAGTCCAAAAAGTCTGAAAAATATTCAGCCTGTTTTGTATTCTGTGTAATAGTATCTGCTCTGGTGACTGTCATTTTTCTTCTTTCTTATGGGAACGTTACTGGTGGTGAATTCATGCCGCCACCATTAATCTTGACTGGATGACCATTAAGGTCAAGTTCACCCTGTGCAGTAATTTTAATTTGCGATGATTTAATTTCAATTTTATCACTAGAAATTGTTATAGATGATTGCCCCACCTTTATTGTAATAGTTTGTTGCGCTTCAATAGTAATGTCCTGCTGACTATTTAGAGTCATGTCTTTCTGTGAATTCGCAGTAAGAGTATCTTTAGAAGTCAAAGTCATTGCTTTGGATGAAGCAGCATCCCAGGTATTGTTAGTCGAAACTAACATAGCACCATTTGAAAACAATCTAGCCTTTTTGTCTGTCTGTGTATCCCAATTTCCCTGAACATAATGGCCATCTTCGCCAGCTGTCTGAAAATAACGATTACCGCCTGTAAATTGGGTGTGATCACCTGCATTATATAAATGATGACTTGTTTGAGAATCATCAGAACCAATATAATGAACGAAATCGTCTTGCGAACCTATTCCAGAATCACCTGCTCCACTATAGTGGAAATGTTCATTCTTCGCTAAATGTAATAAATTCTGATTATATGCTCTTGTGTAATTTTTAGCACCCTCTGAGTGATCATCACCAAGAACAACTTTTCTTAAATTCTCTAGATTTAATATATCATGTTGGCCTTCTACTGAAGTAGACTGGCCTTTTGCAACAACTTTATGTCTGGATCCTACTACAAGTTTTCTCTCGGCGCCATCTTGTCCCCACTCTTTATATGTTCCAGTGGAGTGAGCCATTCTAATAAGTTCATTATTTGGGGTGTTGTTCCAAATCTCTTCATGACCACTCAAATACTGTGTTACTTGGCACCAAGGATATTCAACCTTAATGTCTGTATTTGGTAGTTTCTGGTTGTTATTTGCAGATGACATATTATTTGCCTGTACTTACTGAGAAATTTGATGATGGAGTTGCAGCTGAACCTTCGCTGACAGAAGCTGCAGCTATACCACCATCTAGAGCTGGATTTGCCGCAAAAGTCGGTAAAGATGGATTACCAACATTCAAACCACCAACACCAGCAATACCACGTTGTCCACCAATAACTGCTCCATTTTCTGTTTGACCTTGACCATAAGCCAGAAGACCCTGACCCTGATCAGCAGTTCCTTGTGGTTTTTGGTTCTTTTGTTGTACCGCCTGTTTTGCTGCATCTTTTTTTCTTTTAGCAAAACTCATCTGTTTTGACATATTCTGTAAAGTTTGTTGCATACTGCCTTGACTTAATACAGAATTTGGTAAATGATTTTGTTGTGCCATCTGTAATAATTGCCCCAACAAACCAAGTAACTGTTGAGCAATCGCCATAGCGCCATCACCTCCAGCTCCATTACCCATAGAATTGTTCAATCCTTGATTCTGAACAGCGCCGTTGCCTTTATCCATTATTCCAGTCATAGCAACTAATGTTGTTTGTTTGAGGGTAACAAGTTTTGATAAATCAGTAATCATGGCAAATATTCCAGCATTTACTGCATCTTCATTTGGATGTTGAGCGTATGGCATGGTTGGTGGTCTTGGTGAGAATATTAATTCTCCGTTTGGTCCTTCCCATTCAATATAACCAGGATAAGGATCAGTACTAGAATAAGTAAATACTTGAAAATAACCATTAGGAACAGAAGTAAAATCAACCAAATCTCCTGGCAACTGAGCTGCAGGAAAAGTGTTTGCCGTTGTTACTTTAATCACAGGAACTCCACCAACAATTTCAGTTGCAGTAATTCCACTATATGGTGGAGCCAATACATAAAAAGAATTACCAGAAATATTTGCTGTTACTGTTGTGGTAACATCATACTTTGGAGCAACTCTATTCATCATATCCAATAAAGCAGTATAGAGAGCTTCTTTCTGTAAAGCTGTGAGCGATGCAATCTGATCTGTTGATGTGACAGAACCACCTAACATATTTAAAATATCTGCTGCAGTCGCTGCGATTGTTCCTATTGTCTGTGGTACATAATAAGTATAAGTCTCAGTTCCAGAACCTCCAGCGTATGGTCCAGAAGCACCAGCAGGAGCTCCTCCGCCTCCGCCGCCACCTCCTCCTCCACCACTCATAATTCCACCCATCATACCGCTTAACTGACCAACCATTTCACCAAGACCAAGTTCATTTGATAGCATTCCCATTATGCCACCAAGGCCACCACTCATTAGGCCATTAATTCCAGACATACTTGTCATATTTGATAGTTGAAGTATTTGTTGAATGTTTTTTGGTGCTTGCGGAAGTGCTCCGCTTTTATTTTGAGGATCAACTTTTAAAATCATACTCATCAAATCAGATGACTGATTAGCACTGGCGATAGTTGCTAGATTAGCAGATTTAGAATATTTCTTTTTTGCTTTGTTTGTTAGTTCTTCGCCTTCTGATTCTTCAACATGATGTGCTTTATTGTATTTGTCATCATTTTGTGTTACGTCTTGTGCATTCTGATCAGTTAATTTTGATCTTTGGTTGCGAGGATTTGACTGAGATCCTCTGGCTTGCATTGGAACATCACTATAAGTATCGTCTATATCATCTTTACCAAGAGTATTATCTTCTTCGGTTTTCTGTTTACCGGCACGAGCAAATGTTCCAAGAATAACAGGATATTGTTGTTCTTCATCAATAAAAAATACTATTACTCTTGAGCCAACAATCATACCAGTTGGTGATGTTCCTATTCTTCCTGTTGCTGCAGAATAGATAGGTTGTAAAGGAGTTGCCCATGGAAGGTCTTCGTCTTTGATATTCTGTTCATCGTCATGCATACCATAGATACGAACTTGAACTCTGCCAGATTCCCATGGATCTTTTACACTTCTTACTTCAGCTGTGTAATACTTATTCATCAAACCCACCTTTCATGAATTCAACAACTGTAGTATATCTTGGAACTTGACCAGCTGGTTTTATCATATGTTTAACTCTTAACGCCAAAACTTTAGCAGTAATTTGTTTTTCTTGGTCGCCGCCACTAGCGCCATCTGATTTATTTGGAATATTCAATTTCATAGTTTTACCAACAGTTATATCTGGATTACCATTTACTTCCATAACTCCTGTATCATTCTGTAAACGTGCAATCATTGCTTGCTTGTATGATTTAGACTGCGTAATATAAGTTTGTTCTTTATCGTTTGCAGGATCAACAAAAGTATATAATTGATCTTTTTGGTCTTTTTGTGGTTCGTTAGTTGTTTGTTTTTCTTTTCTTATTGGAGATTGGTTAGCGGTTGGTAATTGAAAATCTTTAAATTCATTGTCTTCTTTTTGTTGTTTACCTGAAGCAAGATTGTATGAATTTCTACCAGAAGCTGCATTGTATCTGTAAGGAGTAAAGAAAGAAGCAGGCACATTAAAATTTATAATGTTCTTGTAGTCGTCTCCAGATGTTGTTGTTTTATTACCAACTGATGGATCTTGGGTGTATTCAAATCCAATACCCATATCTTTGTCCATCATTTTTTTGAATGTTGTGAATACTATTTCTTGTTCCCCATTGTTTCTACGCTCAAACAAAGAAAAACATGAACCATCCTCTTCATAATTTTGAGAAACATGTCTATTATGCAAACTTTTTATAAATTCATGAGGATTCCTACTGTTACCTAGGATTCTTTGTTTACCTTTAGTCTCTTGTTCTACATTTAATTGTTTATCCGAACCCCAATAATTTTCAACAACGTCTTTAACTATGTTAGAAGTCTGATCATTATAGCTCTTGTTTACTGCTTTTGATCTTGATTTCAAAAGTTCCGGAGAACAACAACGTAATTGATATATTTTTGCTTTGTTTGCACCAGTGTGTTTCATATCAGCATTTTGTAACAGTGCTAATTTGAAATTGGCACCTTGACCGTTTCCTCCAGGAACATCGATGTTTATACTTACTTCTTCGTCACCAGATAATTGCCCTTGCCCAAGAGCATCATTTGAATCAAGCACAGTTATATCAGCATATGTGTGATGATCAATGCAACTTTCATATACGTTACATCCCATCAATACTAAACCACTAGTATCAATATTTCCTATTTTGAACTGAACATCTACGTCACCAGGAACAGCCATATTACTTCAGTAATCCTTTGAGTGTTGTTGCTACCTGTTTAGCGTATTGTGGTTGAACTACTTTAATTGATTTGTTGTATTCATTTTTTTCATTTTCATAATCATAATATGTTACAGGAGAAAAATAAGTAACTTCCTCTGGTAGTAAATTCTGAGCATAATAAGAAGAAGAGTATATAGCAGTATTTACGTTACTTTCTGTTCCATAAATATAACTGTTGTTTGTTATATAAGCATAGCCATACAAATTTGACTTTACGTATGGTGGAATAAAATGATGAACTTCTGAAGTTGTTCTTATATCATTTAGACCGACTTTTGGTCCACCTAAGTATGTCGAAAGACTAAAACCAGAACTATTGGCAGCCACAACATAATAATAAGTATTAGCAGTCAGCGCTGATAGGGCTGTATTTCCTGTTGGTACCTCATAATATATTTGTTCATTAATATCAAATATTAAATCTGAATTAGCTAAAAATATAGTAGCAGTACTTCCATCATAACCAGCAGTATTTGCTGATATTGATAGTTTATTACCTACTGTGAATCCAGAAGTATGTTGTATATAAACATATCCATTATTAGCGAATACTACTTGACCCTGACCTGTTGTGTTTGCATCATAGTAAACTTTAACAATTTCATCTGCAACGAAATTAGTATTACTAACAGGATATGCAACAATGTTGTTGGTGTTTATAGTTGTATCGTCTTGTTTTCTTTTATAATTCAAAATACTTCCGCTTAGAGTATATTGTGCTTGCCAATATTTTAATAACGTTGGTGGAAGAGCATCGTATTCGCTCACTGATATAGTTTCAGAGGAAAACCAATTATTTCTATAGAATTTTGTTTTTGATTGAGCAACATCAATTGAACCATATTTTAAATTAATAAAAGAATAGAAATCATTTTCTTTCATATACCAATCATAATAAGGATCTGTTACTTGATTTGTTAAATATAATAACCAGCTATAATAAGAATCTTGATATGTATTGTAAGCATGTTGATCTGCTCTTTCGCCGCCAGAAATATCATCAAGATAATAAACAAATGGATTCTTTAATGTGTTGTCAGTAAACACAACACGCTCTGTTATATCAACAGCTTGAGTGTTTGCATAAGTTATTTTATTAAATTTTTCGAAATATTTTTCTGACATTATTTTACCTTATTAAGCAAGATCTTCTTGAGTCCAATATTCAATTTCAGTTAAATTGACTCTCAATTTTACCTGGGCTGGACCCTTTGATGATTTAAAAAATGCTGGCATTCCTGCTCCAGTATAATCAACATCAATAGACTCAATAACACATGGCTTGAAACTGAATAACTTATCTTGAGGTATAAATTTAACTGTAACAACATCCGGATATCCAAGAGTTGCTCCATTAGTTCCAGCAAAATTACCACCTTTACGTGGCTGCATGCTTTTTCTGAATTGTTTTATGATAGAATCCAAACTATCTGTTTCGTCTGAGTTTTTCGGCGCCAATGTCCAAGAGAAAGTAAACTTTTTAAACGCAGGAGATTTGAATAACATAACTAAAAATGGATTTGGTATGGAACCTTCAAGGTATCCAGCAATCTGAGCAACTGATGAAACAATTGCTGGAGTCTTTGACATTATATCTTCGCCAAAACTCTTAGGAGTCCAATCAACAGTTGGATGATCGTTGATTTTTTCTGGCATAGGCAACACACAAGTTTCTCCACCACCGGCAACTATTTGTGCCCCCTGTGCAATGGAACCTCTTTGATACTGTGAAAACTGAAATGACATATAATAATTTAAACTTTTAATGTCTGATGGAAAGGTGGCCATTAATACCCTCTATAAATATTTTATATTTTATTTATATAAAGTTTGAGAGATTGTATGCCAACATATAAAGGTCATTTTAAGCCAAAAAACCCAAACAAATACAAAGGAGACCCAACTAATATAATATACCGTTCGCGTTGGGAATTGAAACTGATGAGTCGTTTAGATGATGATCCACAAATTGTGCAATGGTCTTCGGAAGAAATTATTATACCTTATAGATCACCGATAGACAACAAAATACACAGATATTTTCCTGACTTTTGGATTAAAAAATCAAATGGTGATGTTATATTGATTGAAGTCAAACCATATAGCCAGACAAAACCACCAGAAGTTATCAGCAAACCAACGAGAAGATACATTAATGAGGTTGTTACTTGGGGTAAAAATCAAGCCAAATGGAAAGCTGCAGATGAATACTGCAAAGACCGTGGTTGGAATTTTATCATTATGACAGAACACGAGTTAGGGATCAAATTCTAATATAAATACCATGAATTCAACCAGCGGATCATAAATGCCATCAGTCACGTTCCAGAACTTATTAAATCAATCTAACGTAAAATTAACTGCTGATGCCAAGAACTCAGTCGACTGGTTCCGCAAAATGGCATTAGGTGTTCAGAGCGTCGATACAGAAAAACTAATAGACACCAAAGAACCATTCAAAAGAATATTGAAACTTTCTGAGACTTCTGTCGGCAAAATGTATATGTTTGTCTATGATCCTAAAACTAAAGATAAACTACCATATTATGACATGTATCCTTTGATATTCCCAATTGAATACTACAATGATGGGTTTCTTGGTTTGAACTTACATTATTTACCACCAGGAGCCAGAGCAAAATTGATGGATGCTCTGTATGACACTATAAATAATAACAAACAGAACAAAACAACCAAATTGAGAATATCTTATGACATATTAAGCTCTGTGAAGAGATATGCTTATTTCAAACCATGTATAAAGAGATATCTTTTTGGGCATGTTAGGTCTAATTTTCTGTATATTGCACCTGATGAATGGAATATAGCGTTGATGCTACCTACTCAGAAATTCGTTAAGAGTGCTCCAGGCGGTTCAACAATTAGTGTAAGCATTGATCAAGTCTATAAAGATTCAATAAGAAAGTTTTAAATGTTTAATGTAGATAGCTTTAGATCAAATATAGAAAAAAATGGTTATCTTCAGAATAACCGTTTTAAAGTTACTATTGCTCCTCCTAATACAATGCAAGGCGTAAGTAATAACATACCAGAGTTGCTTACTTTCAGAGCTGAATCAGTGAAAGCTCCTGGGATAACATTACAAAGCAGCGATGTATTCAGACATGGTATTGGCGTAAAACAAGCAATGCCTTTCTCCGGAGCCTACACTGACAATGTTATTTCTTTCATATCTGATGGTCGTGGAGATATCTGGTCTTTCTGGTATTTGTGGATTAATTCTATTTTTGATTTTGGTGGCGCCGATAATGTTGTTGGCGTGACGAATAAATTACCAACTTATGAATTAGAATACAAAGAGAAATATTCCACCAAAATAACCATTGAAGTATTTGATAATTATGGTAACGTTTCTCAGACGATTAACATGTATGATGCTTTTCCAATTTCCATCAATGACATGCAACTGAATTGGGGAAACAACAATCAATTGTTAAGAATAACAGTAGGTCTATCTTTCAAAGAGATGACCATAGAGGGAGCTGGATTCTCAACTCCGGAACAGGGAGTGTCAACTGTATCAACTCCACCTTCAACTGTTCCTCCAGCTCTATTCACTCAAGGCACTTCTTTGAGTCCAACTACACCTTAACTTGTATGAATTAATAATCATGGAGATTTATAATGTCTTTACCAAAAATTTCATATCCAATTAATGTTATTAAAATACCTTCTTTGAATAAAGGGTTTAAGTTCAGACCATTTTTAGTAAAAGAAGAGAAACTATTATTGATAGCCAAAGAAAGCGATACTCCATCTGATGTGTTGCAGGCCATTAAACAAGTGGTAAATAATTGTTCTGTCGATGATAAATTTGATGTGGATTCTGTTGCTATTTTTGATTTGGAATACGTGTTCTTAAAACTACGTGCCATGTCAGTAGATAACGTTGTTAAAGTTGCATACAAAGATTTTGAAGATGATAAGGTTTATGAGTTCAGTGTAGATCTCAATGCAGTTGAAGTTGAATTCCCGAAAGACGTAAGCAATAAAATTGAAGTGACAAAAACTTCTGGTGTTGTTCTGAAATATCCTGCAGCCAGTTTGTATGATGATAAAGATTTTATCAATTCAGAAAAAGATTACATTTTCGAGTTGATTGTCCGTTGTATCGATAAAATCTATGATGGCGAGAATGTTTATGAGTCAAAAGATTATAAACTAGAACAAATCAGAGAGTTTCTTGAAGATCTAGACGTTAAAACTTTTGATAAAATCAGAGAGTTTTTGGTAAATCTTCCGGCGATGAAACACACAATCAAATATAAGAATTCTTTGGAGCATGATAGAGAAATTGTATTAAGTTCGTTAAACGATTTTTTTACCTTGCGCTAAACCACAATACATTGCATAACTATTATTCAACAGTATTCAGTTTAGCACAACATCATAAATATTCAATAAGCGAAATTGAAGATCTTATACCATTTGAGCGTGACATTTATATAGATATGTTGTCGATGTTTATTAAAGAACAAGAAGAAAAAACAAGAAACGCACAAAGGTAAAGAATGGCTAGGAAACAAGGTCAAATAAATCCAGGTGAATTTGTTCCGATTGGTGATGTCCCACCAACTCCTGGACAATTACAACTTCAACAAGCACTGAAGCAGTTCGAAGAAGATAACAAAAAAATACAAAAAGAAGAATCTGCTTCAAGAAGAGCTGCCAGAAACATTGACGCCTCCACAATATCAGCACTAAAAGACCTTACTTCTGTAGTCAAAGAACAAAAAGAATACATTACAAAATTAGAACAAAAAGAAAAGAAGAACGAAAAGTCAATTGATAAGATTGCCAATGTAACCAACACCAATAATGATCTAATGCAGAAAACATTAGATGTTCAAAACAGAATACTATCTGAACTTGTTAAAATGAATAAAGGTAGACAGGCTGACACTGACAGATTATATGATGAATTACATGATATTGATAAAGATCTCAAAAATTTAGAAGATGGAATTGGTGGTAAAGAATCTATTTGGGATAAATTATTTGGTAAACCAGATATTGAAGTCAACAATTATGGCAGAAAATCGGGCAGAAAAGGTCTTGGTAAAGGAAAAGGATTACTATCAAGATTCTTTGGTGGTGGTGTTAAGAGTGCTGCCGGTGCTGCCACTGCTATTGGCGCTGGCGCTGCAGCATCTATGGCAGGTTCTGAGACAGAACTATTACAGCAAGCTGCTGGTGATTGGGGGGCTGGTGGTAAAACTGTTTCAAAAACAGCATCTGCCAAAGCAATATTCAAAGGTGTTCTTGGTGGAACAAAATCTGTATTAAAAGCAGGCATAAAAGGAATACCGGGAGTTGGTGCTTTAATTGCTACTGGCCTCGTTGCCATGGACAGTATAAGTTCTGGCTCTAGTCCAGGCGAAGCAATATCAGCTGGTATTGGTTCTGCAATTGGTGGGACTTTGGGTGCTATTTTGGGTAGTTCTGGTGGACCACTTGGAACTTTTGCTGGTGGTTTGACTGGAGCTCAAGGTGGTGAGATGCTCGGCAAATACCTTTATAAAAGCATGAATATGTTTGGTGGTGCTGAAGTTTCATCTAGCGTAAAAGACGCACAGAAAGTTCCAGAAAAGAAAGAAGAAAAAGGTTGGTTTGAGTCTGCAAAAGATTGGGTAAAGGAAAAGGTAGACACACTAACTGGTAATAGATCTGGCTCATCTGCTTCCGGAGCAGCTGGGCCAATAGCAGAGAAAAGCATTAGCAATCCTGTAATGGCAAAAGAAATATTCGATTATCTAACATCAAAAGGTATCGACAAAACTCATGCTATGGGTATATTAGCAAATATACAAAGAGAATCAGGGTTTAATTCTGGTATAATTGGAGATAATGGCACCTCAGGTGGATTATTCCAACATCATGCTGATAGATTTTCGAAGATGGTGGCTGCAGCTGGTCCCAATTGGCAAAAAAATTGGAAAGGTCAAATTGATTATGCTATGACTGAAGGAGATATGAAAACATATCTCAGTAAAAAATATGCTGATACTGGAGCTGCAGCTGATGCTTTCGTTACTGACTTCGAGAGGCCAAAGAATCCTGGAAAGGATATGGCAACAAACAGAAGTTATATTAATTCATTAGAAAAAACTGTTAGTAAAACTTCTCCTGAAGCGTTTGCTTCCGGAAAAGAAGTATCTCATGATGCTGCAAGTAAATTTGGTATGGGAGCTTCTACTGGTCAGAAAATGCCTACTTCTGCATCTCTTGCTGCTTTACCATCAGCAACTTCTGGAAGAACAGAAACACCGGCAGCTGCCACAGCCACACCACAATCAAGTCCTATATTATCAAGCGAATCCAGACAAAAAGAATCAGCGAAAGGTTCTGTTCCATCTGGAGACATTGTTGCTCTTGGTAAATATCTACAAGGTCAAGGAATTAATGTTTCTGAACATCCATCTTTCGGAGGAGTGAAAGCTGGAGGGCATGCTAAAAACAGTGCTCATTATAGAGGCGAAGCAATAGACGTAAATGGACCTCCAGGAACAGTAGAGGCAAATGATCCAGTATGGGGTAAGAAATTTGATGCTCTTGCAGAACAATTAAGAGCAGCTGGTTATAAGGTCATCTGGAGATCTGGCGGACATTTTAATCATTTACATGCACAAATTGGTGGAGGAAGTTCTGGTCATGAAGGAGCAGACCAAACTTCCGGAGCAACAGATACAAACCAATCAACAGCAATGTCTGGCGGTTCTGCTGCTCCAGTACAACAACCACCAATGACTCCATCTATGAATATGCCAATGGGTGGTATGTCTAATATGATGGGAATGATGGGTGGCATGGGAGGAATGGGTGGTATGGGTGGCATAATGAATATGGCTATCCCAATGATTGGTAATTTGGTTGGTGAGTTATTTGGAGCAGGAAGCGCACAAGCAGCAGAAATGCAAGGTGGTGTTTCTAGAAGTGCTGATATGCTTGGACCATTGCCAATGTTCAATCAACAACAACCTAATAGAGAAGAAAACGAAAGAAGTAACAGTGCTGCTCAGCCAAGTTACACAAATCCATTTAATACATTTAATGCGCATGGTAATGGTACAGAAATTTCAAAGAATTATATTGACAACTTCCATGCTTCTCCAGTTTGGTTACCATCTTTAGAGAAAATTTTTGCTATGGTCGGTAGTCCCAAAGGTAAATTAGCATAATAAAAAAGGGAGCCGAAGCTCCCTTCTTTTAGCCAGCGAGGCTCTTAAAGAATTCCAACGACTCATCGTCGTCGTCATCAGTCATACCACCAACCTTTGCAGATTCAAAAGATGGAGCTGACTTTGCCTTAAGAGTTGGTGCTTCCTCTGAACGTGACCAAGGAACATCCTCCTCTTCTGCCTTCTTAATCTTAAGAGAAGTCTCACCGGAAAGAACCTTAACCAACTTGGCCTTTAGTTCTTCGTAGCTCTTGAAATTAGAAGGATCAAGGAATGCCTTCAACGAATGTTCAGAATTCCATACCTTCTCGAGTTCAGAATCGTTCTGAAGTAATGGCTCTGACTTACCAAACTCTGACTTATCATAGTTACGATAACCTTCAACATTACGGATCTTGAGTTTGAAGTTAGCGCCTGCCCAAAGATCAAATGGATTCATTGGAGTTTCGTCCTCAAACTGTGGCTCCATTGCTTCCTTCAACTTATCAAAGATTTTCTTACCATACTTAAACAAGAAAACCTTACCTTCGTTGGAAGGATTTGCTTGATCCTGAACAATATAAACATTGCTAACAAAGTGAAGACGACGCTTCTGTTTACGAGCTTGTTCACGCTCTGGTGATTTGTCGTCAGTTGTCGAGTTCCAGAGTTTAGAATTATACTCAGAAACTGGATCCTGTTTACCAATAGTTGTTAGTGAGTTTTCAATATACCAGCCACCTGGTCCCTGGAAACCATGATCGAACATGCGGATAAAAGGAACATCCTCATTTGGGGGAGCGGGTAGAAAACGAAGAACAGCATAACCATTACCAGCCTTATCAACTGTGGGAGTCCAAAAGCGATCATCGCCTTTCTTTCCTCCACCTTCTTGGTTAGAAATCTTATTGAGTTCTTCTGTTAGAGCGTTTAGTGACTTTGAACCTGATGATGATTTAAGTGACTTGAAGTCCATGTATTATCTCCGTATAAGCGTTGTATAAACAGTGTATGAATGGCATTTGTATCGCCATCATTATTTAGTATACCCCAATCAACCATAAAAGTCAAGAACTATCTTACGGTACTTGTCCTTATCATACACAATGAATGGAGTATATTTTTTCACTCTTAAGCTGTATTCATCCCATACAGGATCATATTTCATCTTAGAGTCCCAGTGTTTCTTTGCTCCTGTTAAATCTAACAGAATACAAAGAGTTTCCAAGCATATGCTGCCTGAAAGATATAATCTGAAAAGAACAGGATGTTCTCCTTCTCTACAGATAAAATTATTATTGAATGGAGTTTCTAGTTTTTCTATTTCATTTTTAAACGTATAGCCAAGAGACTGTTGTCTTTTCTTCCATGTCTGGTATGTTTGCTCTGGCTCTGGCGTATATGCTAAGTCTCTTATCCATAGTTTGTTGTTATCTGCCAGATTAGCAACAAGAAAGTCATGAACCTCTGGATGTTTGGCTAGTTTCTCGAAGAATATCTTATCTTTACGTTTCTGGAAAGATGCTGGATTGGCTCGCATCTTTCCATTGTATTTGAAATAATCATAATCTGGTTTCGAGAAATGGTTCTTAAGACCTAGATACTCACGGTAACAATCATAAGGGTTCATCTTCCTCTTTCAATATATTCATAAATTTAACAAACAACCCTTTCTCTCGGCCATATGCCTCTATTTCCCAAGGTTGTTCCCAATAATCCATGTTGTCGCTGTCATATTTTTCGCCCAACCATTTAGTCATACGAACTGGACGAAATATGTCTTTTAATTCTCCCTTGGCGTATTGCTTAAGATGCACCATCTCGTGGGCAAGCGCCAATAGGATCTCTTTTTTGGGTAATTTTGAGTCTATAGTTATGAGGAAATCTCTGGCTCGATGATTGTCATCGGTCCAGTCGCAGTAAGCGTACTCGTTACATCCTCTATCAAAATTCTCAAATTCAATTGTTAGATCAATGTTCTTGGAGAGTTTAGTTCCAAGTAAGTATTCGCCATAGAACCGAGCAGCTTTCTTAACAATATAGGTAGATAAATCTTTCTTGGGTTTACCTACTATCTTGATAAACATTTGATACTCCCACAAATGTTGAAGCTCGATTATTTATAATGGCAGACTTCTACCTCTCTTTGTTTTTAAAAGATTAGCGGTCTCTGCTTCCATACGGATCTTGGCCCGGAGTACTGGGTCTTTCTTGATCAATAGGGCAGCAGATTCCACCTCATAGCTGTTCTGTTCGCACCACATAACAACTGCATCCATATACGGGACATCTTTCATCCAGCATATTTCCTCAATTTCACAAGCGAAAGATTCGTTCATTCAGTCTTTCTTTCCATATTGTTTTGTCCATAACCAAGAGTTGAACTTTGATACCTTTGAAGCCAGCTTATCGACAAGCCAGCTGTTCCAGAACCAGTGATCGTATTTGCCCATCTATAACTCCTATTTGATTGTGATGGTTGTTTGATTGCGATTTGATTTCACGAGGTCATAAAGAATTGCTGCATTACTGGGACTAAGTCGAACACAACCATGTGATTTCGGAGAACCTAATCCGCTTATATGCGGAGTGCCATGGATAGCAATATTTCCATTGAAGAAAATAGACCAAGGCATAGGAGACATATCATATAATCTAGAATAATGCATGGATTCCATAGACTGGACATTAAACGTTCCCGAAGGTGTAGAATATCCTTTACGGGCTGTTGATACTGGCCAAACATCTAGTAACTCTCCATCTTGGTATACTTCCATAGTCTGATGACGTTTTGATATTACAACATCATAATCTGCCATGGCAGGAGTAGAGAAAGCAATACATAATGCAATTAGATACTTTTTCATTTCTTCTCCATATTTAGAATTCTACCTTTAGTATAACCTAAATTTAAATATTTGTCAATATCTTCCGTTTTGATTTTTTTATTCTCTTTTCCATTTGTTATCCAACAAGTTCCATATTGAGAATTTTTAGATCCTTTTTGATGACCATTGTTTTTATGTTTTTCTTTCATTTTATCAATAGATTCTTGTTTGTGTTTTCTGTTTTTCCAAGTTCCCTCTGGGTAAATTTGTTTTACTTTTTCTCTTCCTATTTTCGAAATAGTTTTCATATGAATTATTTCTTTTTCATCTTTCATCATCAATTTTCTAGTTTCAGAAAGAGATTTTAATCTTCTTTTCTCAGACTCTTCGGATCTTCTTCCGTTATTCATTTTATTTCTATTAATAAAACTGAAACCACCATATCCGCCTTCATTCAGATTGTATGTTTGTTCTGATACTATAACTAATTCTTTTTCTTTGTTCTTCATATCTGATTCGTTGTCATATACATAAAGAATTTCTTTTGAAAAGTTCTCTACGCCGTGTTTTTCTATGGCACGTTTCAAATATTTTCCAGAACCCATATAATTATCTTCTAGATCTTTTGTTTTGTGCATTCCGATATAATATTTACCGTTTATATTATTTGTAATCCTATAAATAGTATAGTACATAGTGCTAACCTCCGATTGTATAATAGTCTTATTGTCATCGCTATTTATACAATCGGAGTGCTTATGTGATTCCGGCATGATTCGAACATGCGACCTACTGCTTAGAAGGCAGTTGCTACTATCCTGCTGAGCTACGGAACCTTTCTGTGTATTCAAACTATTGGATGTGTATTCTTACCTTTAAGACTCTTCTTAACGAGTTTAAGCCAGAGCTTACGTTCTTTCTTAGCATTCTTATCAGAGATAGCCTTATAGAACTTCATAATTAATCGTTGCGTCTTACTCAATTTAGCCATTTTACTTCTCCAAATTAATTGCCAGATTCTGTTTCGAGGTTCTGGCGGACCCAATGATCATGCTGCTAGAGCAATCTCAAATGGTGCGTAGTTGTCGTTGGCACCTGAACGTTGTCTTTGGTCTCCTTAAACCTTTACCACACCAGTCGATCCTAATTTCTGGCCCATCATAAACAGATAACACTCTCCATACCTTCTCGGTGATCAAGCCGAGGCCTACTTCATTGAGCCTGCGTCCAGTTGTTATCTGTTTATGGTGGACCAGCTGGGTACTGCCCCCAGGTCCTGAATGCTTATTTCGTTTCTCTCAACGACCTCGGCAATTACTATTTATGAAATAAAAAATTGATCACTATTCTTTTATCTGATTTAATTGGACAACTACTAGCATGATAATAATCAGAATCAAAGAAAATAGATTTTCCTTTTTGTGGAGTTATTCTCCTGTCAAGTGTAACATTCTCAAATTTGTCATCTTTTTTCTCTTTAAATATAAAAGTATCCCCATCAGAGTCATTAACGTAATATAATAAACTTTCGCCAGGGAAAAAATTTGAATCTACATGCGGGTAATTATATTGTTCGCCCGAGAATAAATTGTTCTTGACCAATAGATTTGCTTTTATTCTTGATAATTTCGGCATAAAATCTTTATTAAATTTCTTTTCCAATAAAAACAAAAATGGATAAACCAAACGAAAATAATTAGATTTTATGGAACCATCAACAAAAAACGAATGAGTAAACTGACCTGTGTTCATTGTGTTGTTATCTTTAAAGAATGAACTTTCTAAGTCTTTATTGATAGTGTTTGGGTTATAATACCATGGAAAATCATGCCCACACAATATATCATGTATCTTATCTACTTCTTTTTGACTTAATAGATTATCCATGATAATCATCATCTATACTCTTCTATTATTGCTTCATCGGGCAAAGCACTACCAGTTGCATGGGTTCGAAGTTGCGTCCCGTACAGCACACTCTGCGTACTTTGCTGATTGGCAACTAGCCAAGCCACAAAAGGATAACACCATTATTGATAGGATATACTTTTTCATTTTATTACTCCGTGTTTAATGAATTCCTCAAATCCTTTTATAATTATTTCTATTTCTTTATCCGTTTTATCTCCATGATAGAGATCATATCCTATCATAACACGATCTTGTTCGTTTTTATTTGGCTCAGACCAGTGCTCAACGTTAGATGGAAAAAACAATGTTTCTCCTTGTTCTAAACTATAAGTATGTTCACCAACGTGTAATACGCCATTACCTTGTAAATAAAACACAGCACTTATGAGATTGTCAAATGTTATATGTTTATGTGGTCTGATATATGAACCTGTTGGATATACATTTGCCCATGCCATTACAATTTTAGAATTCTCAAAACATTGTCTACCATTAGATGATATAAAATCATTAAGTTCATCAAACTCAGATAGAGTATGAAGTTTTCTGCCATTCTTAACAAAGGCAGTTGTGTGTGCCCTTGTTAAGAATAAATCGTGAGCGTCCAACTTCATGGACTCTTCAACCATATTATATACTGTTTTCTTTATTTCGTCAATATTACCTGTGTAGGTTGCCTTTAACATCACAATTTTGGAGATGTCTTGTCTAATGCTTTGTTGAGTATCTCCACAGTGTCACTATTATACATTACCTGAGCAGCGACAGATTGAACGCATACTGATTTGATGTTCTCTGCTTTATTATCTTTTGGTTTATCATAAGAAATAGTAATGGCACCACCACCATTAATCCAAGTCTCAACGTAAGTATTAGATAGTCCTTCTCCACGATACAACACAGCAAAATTTGATTCTTTTAATATTTTATTGATTTTTTCTTTTGGGCCACAACCAATAATTTCCTTTGGTCTATCTTCTGCCAGAGCAGGAGTTGTAAGAAGTAGTGCTGCCAGAATAATATGTTTCATTTGTTCTCCTATTCTACATCAATAACAGCATTAACGCTGAGGCATGTGTATTCTATTTTGTTTTGTCTACGATCATAGTGGTAAGTATACTTTAGAGGAATTCCTCCCGCTTCTAAACACATATTGTCAAAAGCTTCTTTGTGTTGTTGTTCTTCATAAGCAGCATATACTATGATAGATAGTAACACAATTGAAAGAAAAGTCATAACATTTAACAACGCTTCGATTAGTTTTTTATTCATTACATCACCCTCAGCAGTATGGTGTTTTCGTTAATGCGCGATTGTAACGACGCATTGTTTTTGAGTTCTTGATCAATCTTTCGTAGAATAAGTTTGCCACCTTCCAAAACTTTCTTGACGATCTCTTCGGATTTGCGACCCGTAAGTAATGTGGTCGACGTTTCTTCGTTATACTTAATGATCGAAGTCCCCTTGACATCAAGACCTCCTCTGTCAAGCGCACGAAATACCGAGAGAGTCTTATACTTTGTGTTGAACGCCCAAAGTTCTTGTGCGCCAATGATTTTCTCAGGATTAACTGACGCAATTTTGAACGTATTATCTTCTTTCTGGTACTTAAACGATTTAAGTTTTTTCTCGACCGATTGGACTCTCGGTTTTCTAGGATTGCGAGTTCTTTTCGCCACTCCGGCATACTTTTCGGCATCATCGCACATAGTAGAGTAGAATTTAATAAATTTTTGTAGATCGCTTTTTTTGTAGCGTCTATATCCTTCTTTGATCTGTTCATCTTCACCTTCGTATGCTTCAATCAATTCCCCAAGAACAGGACTCAGTTTGTCAATAATACGAGAAACATATAAAGACGGGATATTGTTTGCTTGAAGCCAGTCGTAGAATGAGAAGTTATCGTTCGCTTCAATGTGATCGTCAATAAGTCCCTCGACCTCGCCCAAGATATCATGCGCCTTTTCGTTAACTCTTTCTTGTATCGAAACTTTCGGTTTCTCGACATCAGTTTCCTTTGGTTCTGACTCAATATATTTATTACAAATATCGTTGAGTCTGTCCTCCAGATATGGTCGAGCATCAACTGGTAGTTCATATCCTTTTGTTATAAGACGAGCAATCCAAGCAATGGTAGTTGGAACAAGAGTATCAGGTATAGATTTAATTTTCTTTACTTCGTTTACTCTGCCCATATTCTTAAGATATGTTACTAGATATTCTTTTGCTTCAATATTGGTACACATATAATTATACCAATTCAATGCATTCATGTAATCTAGTTTTGTGAGTGGTTTGGTAAATACTGGCTCATCGCCCAGATGTTTCTGGTTAACCACATACTGCTCTGACTTTGTTACCCGAACAGTCTTTGGTTTACGTTTAACAATACCTGGGCGACGAGCCATTACTATCTCCTATTAAGCAGCTTCAGCAAACTCTACAGCGAGTTCAAGAGCTTTTGTCTTAAGACCTTTATTATATCCATACCAAGCAGAAGTCAAGCGCGAATCAACTGAACGACCCATGGTATGATCAGTCATATACGTAACAGTATTAAATGCTGACCACCAAGATCCCTCAGCATATTCTGCACCAGGTTGCTCGTGAACGAGAGACAGAGCCTGTGAAGCATTGCGAGACATATCTTTCTTGTTCTCGTTGTCACCAGTAACAGGAAAGATGCGTTGGAAATACTCAACGAGAGTTTCTTCCTTATACATCTTAGAGCCAAGAAACTCTGCCATCTCTTTATACTGAGTCAACTTATCCTTGGCGATACCAAGCATCATTTTAACATTGTCTGCCTGGAACTGTTTACGATGGCTGATCTTTGCCATTCGTTCAACAGCTGAATTGAGAGACAATGATAAAGTATTGTTACAGACAACACGGATAGGAGTGAAACGCACATCGGTAGAGCATCCATATTTGTGGAAGTTAGAGAACAGTAGATAAGAATCAATCTTATCTCCCTTGAACAACTCGAACGATTCATTGACCTTGGCCAATGCCCACACTATCTTACCATCTTGTAACGAACCAGCAGTATGCATCTGCATCTCGCCAGCAGCAATAAAGTCATTGAAGAATTCGAATGCTTCTTGATTCTGTACTGGATTCCAGTCATTAGATACAATGTCTAGAATCTTATTATCAGAAGAACGAACAAGAGCAGAACGATCAATCTCTTGTGCTTCATCATTAATAATCACAAATGCTTGTTCTTTAGAGACTGTCCAATTAAGTCCAGCTTCATCAAGCATTTGAATAGGAGTCAAGTCTGGAGAGACTTGTTTTCCTAGATTGTGCCATGGCACATCACCAGCATATGCCATTTGAGCAACACCATTTACCATCTCGATCATATGAGCCATTTTAGTTCTCCGTCACATCAACCATCATATACAAAGTATACTATTCTTTTTAAAAAAAGTCAAGCACTCTTTTCATTAGAACGAGTGGCTCCACCTTGATGTGCAAATTTAAAACCACACATCCATTCTTGTTGTCTGTAGAGTTCTGACTGCACTAATCTATCGTTCGACTGGTCTACCAATATATAATTGTAAGGACAATCTTTAATAGATCCTCCATCTAGATAATGCTCTCTACCTTCTTCGAAAAACTGATTAGTGAACTGCCACTCAGACATTGTCTTCCTCTTTCTTTTTTCGATCAACACCAATAAAGTTTTCTGGGTGCCTCAATATCTCCGCAAGGAAATTGGCAAACTCCAATAGATCCTCTTTGTTATATCTAGCACCAATCTTCTCTTCTCTTAGATATGCTGTAATCAAACAATATGCCTCATTGGCTGCTGGGTATTTTAACTTATCTCCTACTAGCATGCTATCTCCTAACTGTTATGCTCTGTTCACAAAATCATAATAATTATCTATTAATTTACGCATTCTTACTTCTAATGCTGCATAAGCATCCTCGTCCATAATTCCAATTAACATATCTGTATAATCTTCTGGCTCAAGAAACTTCTTACACAATTCCAAATATTCTTTGGCAGTTGTTGGTGGGAATACATTTACGCCGACAATCTTGTAGGGCCAGTCGGGAGGAAAGTCATCCTCCTCGACAAACTTTTTTGTTTTGGTCTCAATTTTCTGTTTGACAGGAAATTGTATGACTTGAGCAGTCATTACGTACGCTCCACTCTAACAATAATAAATCTTGTCGATTGGTAATATCCTACTTCCCAAACATTTGTATCTACATTATATCGACGAATCACATCACTTCTCCTCGATTACTGGACTTCCGACCAATCTGCTCTGTCTAATCAGGTGTAAGAATACAATTGCATCCTGCATTGTAGGGAACTTTTGCCTACGTTCAACAATGTATCCATCTTCATTCTTAATAGTATAAGAAACTCTAACGGACTTACGATACTTCATATCATTCTCCCATTGTTGTAATTGTGTATTTATTTAAACGGTTTACCCGAAACCCAACCAACCAGACTGTGCCTAGTTCCTCTAGTGACAGTTGTTACTCTGTGCATAGTAAAACTAGGGAAGGCAATTATTGTTCCTTGTTTCCTGTCCATATTCTCAGGGAATTTCTCCCCTGCATTCAACAGCTGCAGATCACCACCATCATAATCATTTCCATCAGTCAATTGAACAACAATACTCAGCTTTCTTATTGGCCCCATGACTGTTCTATCATTATGTGCATCATATCTGCCTGTGGGTGCATTATATTCTGTGAACTGTAATCCCTCTGTCATTCCCCACAGATCAAAACCAAAGAACCTTTTGTTCAACGCCAGGACAGGACCATTCAATCTCTCATATACCCATCTCATTTCATTTGAATCAAGAAACAATATATTACTGTCTCTTATGTTTTGATGTTCTTTTTTTCCACTAACAGTTCCTTGTTCTAATGTTTTACTCTTAGCATATTGAATTATATCTTGACACTCTTTACCATTGAACACATCAACACACGAGCCAAATCTAGCAACAGTATCACGATAAAGAGACCAAGACATCAAGCAGCCATCACTTCCTTAACATGAGAACAAGTGCGACGATACCCGAAACCAGTACAGTTACAGGAAAGAGAGCCAGAATCAGCCATTGTGACTGTGTATTGTTTACCATTTTTACCAGGGATACAAACGTATGTTGGCTCTCTGTTATCAGACTCAGAAGCAACAGTCCAACCACAAATAATAGCGTCTTTCTCCAGAATACGATAGGGAGCATCCTGATCTCCTGTTGTCATTACGAATTGATTATTAGATAACCAAGGGAAATTAGGAACGATGTCCCCAGTATAGTCGTTATAAGGACTAATGAGACAAGAAGGAGAGTAGCGATCGCGGACATCATATAATACATTTTTGATCCTCACTTTCAGTCGCATTTTGAATACCCCAATTGATCTTCAACCAGACTCTTTCATAGATATAATGTATCATTGTCATTATTATATGAAATATCAGAGCACTTGTCAATCCAAACATTAGATAAGCAACGACAAATGCTATTAGTCTGTAACCAATTGCTCTTGCTATTGTTCTTTTATGACTCTCTACCATCACAATCCCATGTTAGTTTGTATTGATAACAAATTCTGTAAACTGAATCCAGCCCATCTATAATTCTCGTACCGTATCCAAGATTTGTTCTTTTCAAATTGACTAATAACATCTCTGAATATAAAGTAATTAATACTTTTGTCTAATACATTTCTACCATACTGTTTGGCATGAGTCCAAAATGGTGTGTCGAACGTAGATCCACCAGAGTAATGCAAGCAAATAATCTCGTGTATCTCATTTGCTATTCTATTGAAATCATAATCTACCATTACATCAGATTTTGTGCCGAACATATACTCATAGAAATATCTATTAATTCTGTCGTAGACGAATAGAGAGTTGGCAAACATTGGCTCGTAAAAGAATGCACTATTACCATTCTTAATAATTCTACCATCCAATATATTATTAGAATAGAAGTATTTAAATTTGTATTCTGTATTATCTAATGCAGTAACACCAATTTGCTTGGAGAAATTCTCACGAGCTGTGTCAATATCTGTTATGTTATCATTGAACATATATCCGTAACTCATTCTATTAGACAGAGGCACACCAAACATCCAGCCATCAGGAGTTGCTTCGTGTAATGTGTATATCAAATCCTTAACAACAGGCCCATTGTGCACCAATCCACGATTGAGCGGCGCATTCTCGAACACTGTGTAATTAGTATAATCTTTGGGAAAACCTCTACAATCCATCACATAATCAAACTCTACTGGTTTGCCATCCACAACAACAACTGCCTTATTATCTGTGTTGTGTAGGCTATCGACATTTCCTTCGATAACAGAGAATTTATCCCCCCACATATCCTTCAATCGTGCGAATGCGAATTCTTTTAATTTAAATGTGTTCATGTGTATTGCAAGATTACCACCGATAAATGGATTATTGAACTCGTGCTCTCTCCAATTGACATACTTTGTGCCCAATTTAATTGTGGCATCTAATTGTTCGAGATCTTTATTGTGATCGAACAATAATCCTTTCATAATACTATCTAAGAATGGAGGATTTGTGCTCTCGCCAATACCAACAATTGGAATGTTTGGCTGATGTATAGATGTAATTTCCCAATCATCCAACCAAGCACAGTAATGACACAGTGCCTGTATACCAGCAGATCCAACGCCAATGATTGCTATCTTATTCATTATTGTATTCCTTAATTAATTTCTTATACTCTGGATTTGGATGTTTATACAAATGCTCATAGAATATTTTAATAACATTCTTGGCAGTTGTACCTTCAAACATAAATGGAAAGAATGCATGAATGATGCTTGCCATACCAATACAAATTAGTATGACACCACCTTTGATTGCCCATATTAAATGATTAATATAATTGGTCTGACTTAATAATAAGTGACGCCTAGATCGATCTAGTGCATTCATTTCTTCTCTTCTTTCTTATGCTCTCCGCACCAGTCGTTGTGATATGTTTCAGGGAACTCTATATTTTCTTTATATTTAACTGGCGGATAGCGGCGACACTCGTAAGTATCGCCTTTCGTATCAACTCCTTCTGGTTTATCCCAGTAGATGCAGTTTCCGCATCTCTTTTTCATTTACAGCACGTAATCTTAGCGATACGCTCCCAGTTTGTATTCTGTTTACGAAGAGCGCCAAGTTTAATTGCCATACGGAGAGACAACTCGCGAAGAGAATCAGAGTTTCTGTCGATGAATGACATAACATCATACAATTCTTCGTGACCTAGATTGGCCAATAATCCTTGTTTGATTACCTGTTTGATGCGAATCAGATAATCGCGACGTGTTTTCATTTGTAGATCGATATAATGAGCACGAGACACCAATGCCTGCAGATGTGGCGCTAACTTGTGACCTTTATCAATCATAGCATCAAAGTCATAATTAGAGATAAAGATAATTGTACCTTTAAACTCGAACGAGCGAGGGACAAGCGCACCAGTCTCATCGTCAATAAGTTTGCCCTCGCTCATCCAAGAAACTACTCTACGCTCTGTGGTATCGCACACAGCTTTGAGCAGATTAAGCGACACATCGTCAAAGAATATAGCATCGGCATCGTCAAAGACAATTACCTGTCCTTCTTCTTTGTAAGAATGTAACAATTTAACAAGACCAGTCGCACGCACATATCCCTTGACGATTGTGTAATTGATCGCCGACGGATCCCATTCGGCCAGTCGTTTCTCTACTGTATAGGATTTGCCTAATCCGGCAGGACCAGATACAATAAGAGCACGAGAATTGCCACAGGTACACGCTTCGGCAAGCACATCAAGAATATCAAAGCGCTCGGCGAGTCGCGCTTCAATCTCGGCGTCAGTTTCGGTAGAGGGAGCGGAGTAGGACACTTTAATATTAGTAACCTTATCGGCGATAGATTTACGGGAAGTACGGAAACCAGCTTTCGGAACACCACGAGGCATTAGATCACTCCGTTATCAATCATCATATTATAATTATACCCTAAAACTGGTATTTGTCAACCCCCACAGTTTAAAAAGTTTATGAACTGTGTTTACTATCAATCCTCGTCCTCCTCGGGTCGCTCAATTCCGTAATAGTGATCTAAGTGTTCTCTGACTCTATTGTCGTCGCCGAGATAGAAAACGTAATCGCCGAGTTCTCTACGATATGTTTTGTCGACATATTCAAATCCGCCGTAATATTGTAGACAACCATCATGCGTCTTATGAATAACAATTGTATCCTCGTCAACCCACAAACGATATCCGGCACGAGGATCTAGGCGTAGTTTATCGGCGCTTGTCTCTACCATATTACTATGGATATAGTCATGAACCTTATCGTCAATTTCGTAGAGAAACTCGAATGTCGACATATTATTCTCCATCATAACCAGTAATAACAATACGATCAGCCCAACTAAGAGCATCAAGCACACGAGTTAATTTATTATCATCAAAGCCAGTACCTCCTTGACAGAGATATTCTTCGATAAGTCTTATTACTTCTGTTGCATCTTCCGATGTAATCGTAGCTTCGCATTGCATATTATATCCTCCGAAGCAATGAACCAGATACTTTCCATTCCGTTGTCGGTGTTTTAATTGTTACAGTTTTCTGATTAACACGGACAACTGTGCCGGTAATCAACTGTCCTGTTTTTGTGTGGTTGAAGGCGACATTATCCCCACGAATAAACGACATTGTTGCACGTGCCTGTAGTTCTCTCGAACGAACATTTACGGCAGCAATTGCTTCTTTCAATTCTTCGATTGTATCGATCGCAAAGATAGCTTTAGTAGCGGCAGACATCACTTTTCTCCTCATCATCATATACATATTATACTATGTTTTAATAAAAAGTCAAGCGTCTTGTTCAATTTCGATTATTCGAACATCTTTGTCGTAGATTTGCTCCGGATAGAGCCAATCTAGGAAATTGTATGCTTCATCATATGTGTCAAATATGTATGGTTCTTCGTGGTGTGGCGATATATCCCGCCACTCCCAATTACCTTTTTTGTTTTCTCTGCCGACCTGCAGTTTAAACATTGTCTTTAATTTTAGAATTGATGGCAAACACCATCATCAGAAGAGACAGAATAAGCATAAACACAGCATCATCTGTCTGATATAGGAATACTTTTTTGTAGATAGCGACGAGCAAATCCACAATCGCCAGCATTTCATAAGCAATAGTAATCATTTTATGGCCTCATATTTACCAGAATACCATCACACATGGCACGTACTGGTTGTTCCGGAAATCTATTTTTTAATTCATCGAGGGCAGTTTGTATTACCCAGTCTTGATTTGCAACACTTTTCATCGTCATCCAATTTTTAGAAGCGATGTTTTGTAGTTGTATTTCTACATTGGACATTTTTCTCTCCTATAGGATCCTTTACCTTTTCGAGCTTTAACTACTCTACTATTATATTGACCAGAAGTCAATAGAATTTTCGCTACGGGATTAGATCTCCCCGAATAGGTTTTTTTTCTCTTCATCGGACATCAACTCCTCACAATATGCGAATAAATCACCATCCTGGTATAGCCTCCAGGTATTTCCGTGTTTATCAATATGTGTGGCATTATCAACAACCCAACTCCACACATCCCAGTAGGAATCATTCTCAGGATCAGGACCAGTCCTTAAAACATTAAGATCCCATTGAGAACCAGCCACCCAACTCTTTTCACAATTCTCCGCAAATATTTGAGGTATATAGACACCTTGGTGATCGGAAACAAGAATTTGTATGCCAGACATATTAATTCCTCCAATTACGGGCAGAACAATTGAGTAATTGACCAACCAATTCTATGACTTTATCACTATGACCACCGATGTGCCATTGATATTCTTCTTTTGGCGTAGTTTTTTCCTTATAATCATATATGGTTGCGACCTCGCCGGAACCAAATTTAATAATCCATTCAGCGGTAATTTTATCCCCAGTTGTATTAGGTTTACCAAGAACAGATACCAAATTGTCATAAGTTGTATTGACATATCCTTGCAAACAACTCATATATGCTTCTTTATTCCCAACGATACGATATTTCATATTATATCTCCGATCAGTAATCAGCTGTTAGTTCGCCTTTATCATTAATAAACACAAACACATTATCATCTAATAGATTACCATCAATATCGTAATAAGTCATTTTATATCTAACATTACCATTAGATACAGCAATAAATTCTACGTCCTCAATATCAGAACTAGACTCATTATAACCGCTGGCCTCTAGTAAGTATACTATATCGTTCCGGGTTAATTGAGTTAAATTAGTATTGATATTCATTAGTATATCTCCTCGGCTGTATCAACTATTAACTCGGCTAATTTCTGATTATACCTAATACCTCTATTATTCAACTCATCCTCACACATAATAGTATAATCAGACACAGTAATACCAGAATAACCAAAGTTCCAATAAATCAAATAATGTAATTGATCATCCGTAAACCTATTAATTACCTTTTCGCCTTTCTCTAATCTATCGGCCAATTCCTCTATACGCTCAACCCAATTATGGTCTATTTTATCCTTAATAGTAATCATTTTATAACTCCTGTATAAGAGAATATAATTGACCGCCGAATTGGTCTTCTTGATATACCATATTTACTATGTGACCGTCAAGAACTATTGTATATTCGTCTGTTTCTGCTATTAATGGGTTTTCGCTAATAGCCCCACTAAAAGCCATATAATCATATTTGTCAAACGGACGGAATTTACTGGTTGCAATAATAGTCATCAACTCGGCTGAATTAGGATATTTCATAGGATTTCCTTTCGAACTCATATTATCAGTATACCCTAAACTGTGTATTTGTCAAGCCCTAAAAGGAAATATTTTTAAAATAATTTTCGTTTATATTCGAACGTAAACGAGTCTTGGCGTCGGTCGCTGTGTGTCTCGCCTGTGTCGCTTTGTGTCGCTGTTCTTGGTGTCTGTGTTGTGTCCCTTAGTGTCTGTGTTGTGTCTAATTCACTCGTTTTTTGAGTGATATTTTTAATCCTCATTTTGTAATCGCAGCGAATTGTTAAACCACTTATTTATTGAGTGGAATACCACACGTCACCAAGAATTATTAAACCAATTTTTAACTTAAACCAAACCCGTTTTCAGGATTATAATAATCAACTTCATCATTATTATTAAGTTCAATATAATAATAATCATTATAATAATCACTTTTATTTTTAAACGCCTTTAGTTTAGTTTCAAGAATATTAATATTATTATAAACCCCTAATAAGTCATTATTATCATCATTATTATTAACACCGAAAAGAACGAATAATTTATTAGGCATAGTTTTTTCCCCTTTAGTGGCTTACAAATATGATTATACCCGAAACGCCAAAATAGTCAAGAAAAAAGTAATAGTAAACGAGAAAATAAATTTAATAGTAAACGATTAAGTTTACGTTCGTTGGGGGTTGACTTTTTCTCAAAAATAGGGTACACTCTAGGGAGTGGTTTGTTGAGGCGGGTTGGGTCTACCACTTAGTTTACTAACAATAGTAAACGAAAAAAAGTAATAGTAAACGAAAAATAGTGCTTGACATTTCCACAGAATACGGTATAATCATATATGTAACGTTGAAAGAGGAACTGCTATGAGAACCCAAGAGATCCAGAATGTGATTGGTCTGTCACTGGTAACAGTTGGTCTGTTAGTGTTCGTTGTTCTTACTCAGATACTGGATGTGATACAATGATGGATGGAACCAAGACAGTAGTAGTGTCTGTTAGGTTAACTGTACCAGAGGATATCCATATGCAAGAGCTCGTGAATGAGCTTGGGTATCAGTTTACGTTCGTTGATGAGAATGGTAAAGAGAGTATCTTTGACTCAGAGCTAACCAATGCAGTGGAGTATGCATGATGAGAGTGCAGACCTATAACCTGAAGATTGCATTCTATGATGAGAGCAATCATCTACAGTATGCAACGTTTACTAACATCTCTCGAAAGGCTGTGGAGTACTACAAAGAGTACTATCGAGAGAACTATGTAGTGAAAGCTCTTAATGTTCGTTAAACCACTGAAAAATGGAGTGAAATACCCTAAGTCACTGATTTTGAACGTGAAATAAAAAAAGTAATAGTAAACTTTAAGTTTACGTTCGATAGGGGTTGACAAATCTGGAAAATAGGGTATACTGACAATATAAGATGATGGAATGGAGTGATGTGAATGTCTAAACGTGATGATGCTATCCAAATCATGAAAGCTAACGCTGAACTGCCTATGCGCGATGTGGTCGCTCTGATCGCTGATCGTATCGGTGTTACTGATGCCAATGCTAAATCATACTATCGCTGGATCGTTGCCAATGGTAAGGCTCCAGGCACTGTCGAGCCATCTACTCGTGGCCGTAAGACAGTCACCAACAAGACACCAAAGGCCAAAACAGTCAAGCCAATGAAGTTCCCCAAGGTGCTTCTGACTGACAAGCCAAAGGTCACTGACAAGACAGTGGAAGAGCTTGCTGACATTAAGGCAAAGAACCTCGCACGTCTTAAGGCTGTTGGTAAGAAATACATGAAAGGCCAGTATGCTGAGCCACGTGTCTCTGATGAGCCATTTGATGAGTCTGCTGTTCCCACTCTTGAGGCAGAGCTTGACTCTTTCAAGGCTCCAGCGTTCCTCTCCAAGGACGATGTGAAGGCTCTGGTCTAACACTATCTGCAGTGCGATGCAGCTGGGGGTGTCTCTTGGCATCCCCGCTCTTCTTAGATGGGTACAGGCTCGTGCGGGCGAGGCGCCGGTAAAACTGACGCCCAAACCTTGTGTAAGCGGAAGCCATTGTGACTTGCAAGCGAGCAATGGCAGTGAGCATAGTAAACCTGTATCCTTCTAAGAAGAGTAAACCACTACTTTTTTAAGTGGAATGTTTACGTTCGAATATAAACGAAAATTATTTTCAAAATAAGTAATTTTAGGGGTTGACATTTCCAGGATTTCAGGTATACTGAGTATAGTTGATGATGAGGTGATGAAATGAACGTATACGCTGTATTCCATGCCACCAGCTACGAAGGATCTGAACTCTTGGGAATCTATCAATATCTCTCTCAGGCACAGGAAGCTGAGTATGCCTGGAGACTCCAGTGGGCCGATCATGCTCTGTATACTGGAAACAGTGCTTGGACTGAGATTCGTGAGATTGCTCTTGGGGCTGCTCCTACTAATGATGCTGGAAAGATTGTGGAGGATAAGTGATGGCTTACTTGAATGCTCTCGATGCGGACTCTGGATGGGTCGTCGTATATGTAACCATGGACGAGGTGAACTGGACTGGCCCTTCTAGTTCTCTCTGGATCGTTCCGGGCACTCTACACGAAAATGCGAGGTGGTAATATGACTCTTATGGAAGAGTTCGCGAGATTCGACAGTCGACTCATAGAGGACGATGTTTGGCTGATCTGGCTCGGCATGGCTCTCTGGGAGGAATGATCATGGCTGAGACCGTACTAGGGCTGCTCCTCGTCCCCGTCATATTCGCGGCGGTGGTGGCGATCGATAGGTACTTTGGAGACTGGTGATGGACTTATCTTTCAACGACTACGAGCTGACGCTCATGAGCGAGGAGGAGATACTCGACAAGGCCGTCCGGCTGTATACATTCTTGTCTGAGAACTACAAAGACGTCACTATGCAGTCGTGCATCCGAGACGTGATCAGGGCGTACGCGTCCTACAACCCGGACGAGGAGAAGGTTGGGTTGTACGCATGAGTGATCTCATAGAAAAGATTAACAATGATAAGATCGTCTTGGAAGAACTAAAAGAGTCCTATCGCGAGACGATCCGGATCGACGACGACGAGGCGCTGCTGAGTGCACTCAACGCGGTGATCTCATACTATTCTACTCATGAAGAGTACCAGGAGTGGATAGTAGAGAAGAATAAATTGAGGGAAAAGAAATGACTGACCATGCAGACCTTGTTGAGAGATTGCGTCGTGACGGTATTGCTGCCCGAGACACATTGAAATGTGTGGAAATGGCGCCTACGGTTGACCCAGAAGATGCGCTTAAAGCCGCCGATGCCATTGAGTCATTGCAAGGTTTAGTTGAGCGATATGAAAGCGAAAAAGATGTTCACGAATATGAGCAGAAAACTCTTTGGGCTTGTGTTGATGCGCAAGGAAAACGTATTGAAGAACTAGAGGCAGCACTAAAGCCATTTGCTGACGCCAGCGACCTTCATCTTGGCAGCGATGATATGTCTATAGCGTTTCGTATAATCATCGGAAACTTACGCCAAGCCCGTAA
>Ga0207959_1000013_pt1 | contig 67337 bp, 81 predicted proteins | sample CryBogCBH20Aug07_FD_184609 | JGI IMG/M metagenome (GOLD analysis project Ga0207959, IMG submission 184609) | Freshwater microbial communities from Crystal Bog, Wisconsin, USA - CBH20Aug07 (SPAdes) (version 2) | ecosystem: Environmental > Aquatic > Freshwater > Lake | place: Crystal Bog... | reverse complement strand
GCGCGGCAACTTACAGGGTATGCAGCAGTTTGTGAGTGCCCAGGTTGCTAGTGGTGAAATGGATTATAATACTCTTACCCCGGTACAAAGAGAGCAGTTTTTTGCACACTACGGGGTGGATTATAACTGGATAATGGACTCGTTGAAGAATAGGCCTGAAGCGGTAGCCGCCGGCGCCATAGGCATTTCTTATGCTAAGATATTGCGGGGAATGAAGCCTTCGGCTTTGCTGGCTTACCGGTTAATACAGGACCTGGGAGTGGGGAGAACGTTTGGTTTAAAATCGTTTAAAAGTGATGGTAAGTTTAAGTACTTTGCTGTTGGGATAGAGGATGCGGTAGAGCATAAAGTGCTGTCTACTGTAACTCAGGAAAATTTACGTAGGTTAATGGACTTTGGGTTTGATTTCGGTACGGTGTACGTTACCCTTATGTATGATCCTTCTATAAACCGAGGATTTTACAATAGGCCCAGGTACTCGTTCTACCTTCCCGGCACCTACCAGGGTATACCAGTACTATATGGCCGAATTGAAACCGCTAGCGAACTGGCCGGACAAACCAAGTTATACGGGCCAAGATCAAGTTGCAATGTTACTTCATTAATAATGGAAATAAATATATTTAACGCCGGTAGAAGTAGATATGTAAATTCACAAGGTAAAATGGAGGACTGGTTTAATTATATTGGTTTGCCTTCACCTTTTGATAAAAACATACATACTGCAATGGAGGAGGCCACGAGAACCAACTTACACGGTATGAAGTGGTATATGGACGGTAAGGATAAGGAGAAAGTGGTACAGGAGGCAATGTTTGAAATGTGTAAGAAGTACGGCTTTAAATCTAAAGACGAACACTATATGCCGCCTATTTGGTTAATGATCGGATCATTGTTACAACAGTTTGATCCTGAACATACCCCTCTATATGGTGGGGCCTGGCCAGGGTTGTTTGATAATATAGATACAAACCTCGTTTACAAGAACTTTCTTAATGCTATAAAATACCAATGTGACAAAATATCCAAACAGCAGAATAGAGTGGTTGTATCCCTGGATGAAATAGTAAGTATATGTGAAGGTACATATAAATTTTAAGCTTAATAATTCACTCCAATGCGTAATCAATACAAAATTTTAGCCGAACAGTACAACCAGGTACAGGACGAAGCCACAAGAAAAAATCTAGTCGGTATGCAAAATTATATTAATAGTTCTGAACAGGTTAAAATGAAGTACCTAGATGCTAGTGAAGCTTTTTGGAATGCTACAGAAGCATTAACAAATGCTGCTCAAGATGCAAATGTAATAGCTTTATTTAAAAAACTAGACCATATGGTGTCACGTAGCGGTGGTGATCCCGAGGTAGTATTACAGGGTACAGATTTGGATTTTTATAGGACCTGTATGGCAAATTGGCAAGAAAATCTAAGTGATAATTTTGAAGTCGGCGTTTATTCGCCTACAGATGCAGACTAATATGAGAAATCAATACAAAATTTTAGCCGAGCAGTACGACCAGGTTAATGAAGCCACTAGGGCTAATTTAACCGGTATGCAAAGCTTTGCTAATAGTCAAAGTGTTGTAGCAGAGTACAATCAACGTGCCAAGCAATTTGGTGATCAATTACAAAGTTTAATTACTTTTTGTAATGATAAAAACAATAGTAAAATTTTAAAACAAGCTTTTGTAGAGACTACAAAATTAATGGGTCCAGATGCAAATCTCGGAAACATTTCAGATATGGAATTACGGGTATTTATAAACCAGTGCTGGATCAGAACGCAAGAACATATAGGAGATGTTTTAAGCCGTTTACCTATATCTCCAGCTGATATGCGCTGAAAAAACAATTTATGAGAAACCAATACAAAATTTTAAGTGAGGCATATATGCGCGTGGTAGACACCGATATGAAAGAGGGTATGAGACCGGATTCCGGTGAAGGCGGTGGGATGGGTGGTATGGACCCAGAACAAATGCATTTAATGCTTGCTAAAGCAGCTGTATGGAAAATTGCTAACCACCTACTGAAGGGTGACTATATGGTACACTCTCCTAACGGCAAAAAGCTTAAGCTAACTCAGGTAAAGGATATGCTTGATAAAGCTAATAGTAAGGATGAACTTGAAACAGTGTGGAACGAATTAGGATTAGAATTATTTGATCCTACTAATCCACCTGAACCGTTTGATCCTTCTTTGAACGAAAATCAATTTGACCGTATTGTTAATGAAATTGCAAGCAACCTTTCCAGTAGCGATGGAATGCCACCTCACCTTGCCGATTTATCTACTAAAGCTCAAACCGGTATGGATCAGTTACAGGCAATGTATGCTGGAGATGTGGTGCAACGCTCTACCGGTACTGTAGTCGGTTGGGTAGATAAGAAGGGTATCTTCTATCCATCTAGACCAGAAATGCATTACGTAAAGGGTAACGTGCCAGAGGATTGTGAAGTTGTGTCAAAACATTCAGGTCTAGGACATTAAGATTTAATACAATCTTAAACTAGCTTATTGCATCCGGCTGTATAAATAAAATTATATATGGCCGTACAGGTACTCTTTATTTTAAAACGCCGTGAAGATTATAGCTCTGTAGCTGAATCGCCTAAGGGCTTGTCTACTGGGCTATACAACTCAGCCTCCTTTATGGTTGATATGCTCAATGAGAGGTGTGGGGTTTCAGCTGCTATTGAAGTAGCTATTGACAACAATTGTATTGATCGGTTGGTTACTAAGTACCGTCCGCAATGGGTTATTATTGAAGCTTTGTGGGTGGTGCCTTCAAAGTTTGCTGAACTAATTCCTCTACATCCAAATGTGAAGTGGATCGTGCGGTTGCATTCAGAGATGCCTTTTATGGCAGGAGAAGGCATAGCGATGAACTGGATCGCTGATTACTTAACTTATAAACAATTATACATTGGTGTGAATGCTCCTCGTATGCTCGGAGAAGTAAAAACCTATGTACGTATCGGTAGAGGGTGGGACAAGAAAGAAGTAAATGACCGAGTAATTTATCTACCAAACTATTACCCCCGGGCTTATTGGGCTCCTAAAGGTATTATTAAGAAAACTGGAGTGGTTAATGTTGGGTGCTTCGGTGCAGTACGTCCACTTAAAAATCATTTATCACAGGCTTTTGCAGCTCTTAAATTTGCTGAATATGAAGGTGTAAAATTACGCTTTCACATTAATGTAGGTCGCCAAGAGATGAAAGGCGAGCCTGTACTACACAATTTACAATCGGTGTTTATGCAAGTGGCTAATTCCGGGCATGAACTTGTGATGCATGGATGGACATCAAGAGAGCAGTTCTTAGACTTATGCAGACAAATGGACATTGGTATGCAGTGTAACTTTTCTGAAACGTTTAATATTGTTGGTGCTGATTTAGTTAGTCAAGGTGTGCCTTTAGTAGCTACTAAAGAGGTGCCTTGGTCAAGTGATTTGTTTAATGCAGACCCTACTGATACAGATAAGATAAGCAATGCATTGAGTTTGGCATATGATTTTCCGGTTGCAAATGTACGGATAAATCAATACAAACTTACTAAGTATACTAACAAGACCGCTAAAGTCTGGAAACAATATTTCACACAAAATGCCAATACCACACAGAGTTAAATTACACAAATGGGTTAACGGAGTATTAACCTGGACAGAGCATCATTTTTCTAGTAGGTTTGATGCTGAACAGTTTGCACACGGTGCAGATCATCATGTTGCTAAAGTATACAACAATCAAGGCAACGTGGTAAAAGAGGTAGTTAAAACTCCAATACCTGCAGATACATACGCTTAAGTAGCAATATCATACTTCTCGGTTAAGTACCGTTAATGAAGTATTCTATTGTTATACCTACTTATAATCGGTTGGATCTTTTAAAGACTTGCCTAAAAAGCATTTCTGAAACTACTAATTTAACAAACGATATTGAGATTATTGTAGTCTCAAATGGTTGTACAGATGGTACAGTAGAGTATGTAAAAGCGTTAGGCGAGCCTTATAAAATTATACACTGGCCATCTCCGTTAGGGTACTCTAATGCAACTAACTTAGGCTATAATGTAGCTAAAGGAGATTATATTATTCGTTTAGATTCTGATTGTACCATATTAGGTAATGGGTGGATAGACTTATTAGAAGAACCTTTTAAATTGTATAGTACAGCAGGAGTCACTGGTCCAGCTGTATGTGAACCTAATGATAGTCCGTATGCAGGTGCATTTGCAGTTTCGTTTTGTACGATGATAAAAAGAGAGTTGTTTTATAAAATAGGCTATCTAGATCCTACCTATAATGTTGGTGGGGGTGAGGATACTGATTTTTGTATGAGAGCACAACAAGCCGGCTACACTATACATAAAGCTGGGTACCCAATTTCTCCAGACCCGGCCGATACCGCAACCTCGTTCCCTATCTATCACATGCCTAATAATGTACGCACCGGAGAGACTCATGAGAGTATGCGCAAAAAGGCTTACAGCTCTAAGCTTCTTACCCAGCGTTACGGTAAAATAAAAATATGAATTTTTCTATCGTAATACCCACCTATAACCGTTGGGACCTAGTTAAAGAGTGTATTGATAGTATACTTAAAACAATTGATATAACAGATGGAGAGGTTATAGTAGTATCAAATGGATGCACAGATTTTACACCAGGCTTAATTGCTTCCCGTTATAATAATAAAAACATATACTGTATACATTGGCCTAAACCTCTTGGCTACCCTAAAGCAGTTAATATGGGTATGTCAGCTGCTACAGGAGATGTGGTTATTTTATTAAACAATGATACAGTGTTCTTAGGTAATCATTGGTATGAATGGTTGGTAGAACCGTTTAAGACAACTCCTACTGCAGGGGTTACTGGTGTTATAAAACGGTATCAAGGTGGTAAGCCTTGGATCTTGTTCTTTTGTGCTGCAATTAAACGCGATGTAATAAATAAAATAGGATTATTAGATGAAACATTTACTCCAGGGTGTGGTGAAGATATTGACTACTGTATGCGGGCTGTTGGTGCGGGCTTTACTATACATCAGGTCCCCGAACAAACATTAGAGCATATTGGTGGTACAAACAAAATGACCGGTAACTTTCCTATCTATCATGATGGTGGGGTTACAGTTAATTTAAACCCAGAACAGGGTGCTATATATGCCCGTAATATGAAAATCGTTGAAGAACGTTACGGTGCACCCACAGAAGGTCCGTTACCATAGTAAGCGCATTTTTTCGCAGAACTGACCAGCTACATACCAAAACTCGTTCCATACCCGTCTCCTAAACCAACTTACAGGTGCGGTATGATTAAAGTATTTGTTAATCCAGCGATTTCTGTTTCGTGTTATTTCTTCAGTCAGTGCATTTAGCGCCTCTATACGTGTAGTATTGTTCGTTTTCGTGAAGTTAATAACCTCAATCTTTTCTACTTGACCGTTAGTAAACATTGCAGCAAACTCTATCCAACAATCATTATTGCCTGGTTTATCATTTGGTACGTAATCGTAAAATTCAAGCTTACCGTGATAGTTTTGATCTTCCCAATCTTTCTTATCCTTTAGTAATAACAGTCTACCATTTTCAATCTTGTAAGTAGCTAGATACGAATCCAAACCTTTAGTTTGAAACTCAGTACATTCAATAGGCAACCCCTCTTCCCACATTTCATCTGTCCAAGGTAGCTTATCTTTAACTATTACTATATCATACATTCCCATAATTTTATTAGTATAGATGTGTTATTTATTAAAGCAACTACTATGTATTTTTATTTGGATTGAGTAAATATAATATATGAAACGCAATGTGTACACTCTCTTAGCTGAAAAATATAGTTTAATCCAAGAAAATCCCTTGGAAACAGAAATTAATGATGACGGTACACATAAAGGTGATCATAATGTAGAAATGGCTAGAACTAAGGCTTTACAGGCTGCACAAGTAGCACCTAAACTACATGAAATTTTAGAGATGATGGATGAAAATGCACCTCTAAAAGCTTGGATGGTAACTCATGTTACACAAGCTGCTGATATGTTGCAAGATGTATTAGCTAAGTTAGAAGAAGAAAAGAACAGCGGTGAAGAGTTTGAACCAGTAAAAGATGAGTCAAGCTATGAACCAGAAGGCGGAGAAGAGGAAGAAGGTTACGGATTAAGTTCCGGTGGTGGTACAGTAACCGGTATGGGTGGTGTAGAAGGGCAACGTTAAAAAAACAATTTATGAAAAAGTACAATTATACAAAAAGCGATTTATCTAAAAAATACGAATTAGTACAAGAAAGCGCGGTTTTACATTTAAGAAAAGAAATGTTTAGAGAAGAGTGTTGGGACCATACAGCAGGTCGTCCTATTGCAGAATGCTGGAATGAGGACGGTTCAGTTAAAGCTGAATGCTGGTCTTCTGGTCCAGGCTCTACAAGTACAATTAATACCTACTCTCAACCAGGTGGTGGAGACACGATGATAGGTGAAGAAGAACACCCTACCCCTTCCGGTCACAGAGAATTATTAATACAGCATTTAACTAATGCTAAAGAATGTGCTGGTAATTGGATGGCAGAAGGCAACTTACACGAAGAATCTCATCCAAAGATGGAAGCTGTTATGGAAGCGCTTCATCACATTGAAGAGCTTGTTAAAGAGTGTATGTACTAAGATTCTAGTAACTTTTTAGGTACTTTAAGAGCAGATCCACTCACAATTATATTGTAAAATTCTGAACTAAGAATTTTATCTTTAATTGTGTTTAAATTAATTTTATACCATTCTATATGGCTACCGTCTCTATTAACGTTAGCTATCATACCTCCGTCTCCAGGCTTTACACTCATTTTATATTCAACAATTTTTGCCCAGGTATGCTTCGCGCATAAAGCTGCAGTAGTATTGTTTTTATCAACTTTAAGTTCCTTAAAAATAAAATCTATACTTCCCTTTACAGCTCTTTCTATTTTGCTTTCAAAAACTTGTTCTTCTTCATCTCCTTGATCATACTTTTCTGCTTCTTTAACGTAGCTTAAAATATGCTCAAATGCTTCTACGAGAGTGTGTGTAGTAAAATTATCTGGATTTGCCGTTTGTAGAGTTAAACCAGACTTTCTTTCACTAAATGTAATTGGAGAATTAGAACTTTTTATAATATCTCCTGTTTTTAGAATGTCGTTAATAAGCCTTTGCATTGTTTGGTCTCTTCCACGCCACCTACCTATATCTATTTCTTTTTTTTCATACTCTGCTTTTATTTCTAAACCTAAATCACCTTCAGGTGTATAAACTGTTAAGTCTGGTAATGAGCTTGTACGAGTATCTTTAACTTCGTAACCTTTTTTCTTTAAAAAATAATATAATGCCATTTCACCATTACCTGAACCTTTCGTACCACCTTCTGTAGACTCGCTTCCTTCCTTGCTTGGTGTTACTTTATATAAAGCGTTCCACACTTTTTGATCTGCTGGATCAATATGCGGGTTCATTAAATCTATTCCTTTTACCTCTACATCTTGTAAACCAGCTTCAATTAATGCTTTTTCTATAGTTAAATCATACAACTCTTGTTTCTTTTTTTTGTTTTCTAATTCTGTTGCTGCAGCCCTTGCTAGAGTGTCTTGTCTTCTTAGAGCTTTTCTAGCCGCTTTTTCCTCGTCTCGTTTTGCTTTTGCTGCGGCTGCAGCTGCTGCTCTTTGTTCTGGTGTTCTGTTTTTTACTCCGGGTAAGCGACCTCTTCTATTAATTACAGGAGCAGGCGCTTGCGGTCTATCAGTAGAAAGATCTGCAGGCATAGCATCATTTTCAAGTATAAGCTCGTAAACCTTGGCTGTATCTACTTTGCGTATATACTGCTTACCTTTTAAAAGATCGGTATAAATTTTATTTAAATCAGCCATTGTTATATTTATCGTGTTGGATATTGACTTAAGTAATGTGCTACTATATCAAAAAAGTTAACTGGTAACCCGTCTACTACTATAGTAGTGTTTGGTGGTACTCCAGCAGCTGCTGCAAAAGCTTCTTTATCATTATTACGTACAGCTTTACGTACACTAGTAGCACTACTTAAACGAGGTGTGAATACTTGTTCAATATTAGCAAAATTGTATTGTCCATACACACCCTCTTTACCGTTATATTTCTTTAATAACGGTACAAGCCAGTTTTCATCTGTACATACTTTTAAATCCACATTGTCTCCTTGTAGTGAATATACCTTAGAAGCCATATATAGCAAGCTTTTTTCGGCAAGTATATGTCCTTTTATTCTAGGCCATATTGACTCCATACAAGCTACTTTTACATTAAAAGGTAACGGGTCATCCGGTCCTACTGTATTTTCGTTAGTACCAATATAGAATGGCCCGAATGTAGAAGCTTTTTCCCAGGCTGCCATGTGACCTTTATGAGGTGGATTCCAACGACCAAAACAAATACCAACTGTTTTGTTTGGTACTACTGCAGGGGATTCTTCCGTAATTGGAGCTGCTCCAACTTGATTACGTCTACCACCAACTTCAAAATTCTGTTTACTAAATTCTATTCTATCAACAATTTTAACTCTGTTGGCACTTGTACCTATATAAAGCACGTGCCCTTCTCCGCTCATATCTACGTAGCCACCATTTTGATATGTAAATGTTCTTAATCCTTTTAATGCGGGTAATACATTGTTACTGAGTATGCGATGTATTAATAATTTTATTTGAGATAAATCATATGTTGCATCAATAAGATTAATAAAAGAATCTGCATTAGAGTTTATGAAATGTAAAGCTTGATCTTTTCTTGCTTTTGCATTTGCTTGTCCTTTTGCTTTTAATTTCGCACCCGCTTTATCATATTCATTACTTAAATACGTTTTAAACCCTTCTAGGTATTCTTTAGAGTTTATAAAAATACCACCTTCAACGTTTTGCGGTTTAAACATACTACTGCTTTGACGTACAGTATAGTTTAAATATTTTTGAAAGGTGGCTACTAGTAATTTGTTACTAATATACTGCTGATTAAAAATTACATCTATATTTTTTAATCTTGTACGTGCATCAGCAAAGAATTTTTCATAAACAGCTTTTTCTTCTGGTGCTACTGCAATGTTTAAATTTTGATGAGCTGAACCTTCTGCAAACACACCTCTTACATTTTTTAATGTAGCTACAACAGAGGTAACATCGCGACTAGCCATGAATAATTTAAACGAACCGTCTTCCTGCTGTCTTGGATGACATTTACTATGTACTATTATGCCCATTACAGCATCTTTTACATTTTGATAGAGTTCAGACTTATCATCTACTGGTACTGCATACTCAATAGTATTAGGTCTAAAAGTGATAAATTCCTCACCATTGATATTTCTTTGTAATGCAGGTCTTTCTGGAGAAAATAATAAATCTCCGTTATACACATTACCCGAACCGTCATAACCTGCTTTAAGGTAAGGTAAAACGGTTTTAAGTATATTTTTTAATTCTAGGCTTTCATCTGTATAAAATTTATCTACATCTTCTACAGAGTAAATTAATTTAGGTTCAGTTGAAGAGAAAACAGATTTTGTAGCAATAAAGAACTGACCTAAACGTTTTTTGTATAGATCATGTTTACCGCCAGGATCAGCACCGAAAAATAAAGAAGGCGAACCATCAACTTTTAAATTAACACCAGTTTGACTAATACTACCTAAACCAATAATATGTTTATAAAAATGATTTACTTGTACTAATGCTTCATTAAAACCGTCTATACCTTTTTCAATAGCAAGGTCTTCCAGATGAGACAAATGACCTTCTATCTCCGCGCCCATTGTGTCGGTACTTTCTTCCGCTTCTTTTATTATTTGCGGTTTTTTAAAAAACTTTTGAAATGTAAGCATTAGGTCGGATTGTAGTATTTACTAGGCATTAAATTTAAACCTTCAGTAATATAATATGTATATATATTTTCAAGTATGCCACTATCAGCATACCACGCACTTAAAGAAGATACAGATTCATTTAACGTTGTATATAAACTGCCATCTGTGTATTGATTCCAGTCAATAAGATTGTTAACAGGCGTATTGCTATAAACAGGATTAAATACGTAGAATTTGTAATACGTTGCAACTGGTAATTTAAGTCCCCAGCCACAGAACGCACTTAATGGGTAAGTTGTTAACGGATACGATAATGAATTAGTAAAATACGGATCTAATGGTATACCCTTAGCTGCATAGATTTCAACAACAGCGTTATATGATTTTATAACAGGCACTTCTAGTAATTCGTAAAAACTTGTATTAAATACATCATTTATAACAATTAAATTACCAGCAGTAACAGTGGTGGTAAAAACGTTATACGCTGTTAATTGATCTCCTAAGTTGGTATGGCCAGAGGTGGCATCAAAATTAGTATTCCACTTTTCTCTTGTACCCCAGAGTCTTTCGTGAGAAGTACTGTATAAGTCAAATTGTCTTTGTAATACAGGCGGTAATACAAAATTGTAATTATCAAACTTTGTATCTATCATACTTGCAAGAGAGTATAATTGATTAACACCTGAAGTATATACATCTTGATTGTTAGATACAAAATTAGCTATTTTTTCGTATGCTACTGTACCAAAGTTTTCTGTAGGATGTACATTATCACCAGCAATTGCAGATAGGAAAGTTATTAAATTTGTATCATTCGCTATAAATTCTTGTAACGCGTATGATTGTAAATTCTCTCCGTAATTAAAGCTTTCATTTATTTTACGTACAAAATAGGTTTGTTCAAAATCTGTTATATTAAATGTGTAGCTACCTGATATTACTGCGGTACTAACAAACACGCTAGGGCTCTTAGCACCTAGTACGGCTTGTCTATTTGCTAATGAGTAGTACGTTGGTACTGGTTCAATTATGTTGCTAAAATTAGCAGTGCTTAAAATTAATGTAGTTGTTAGTGTGCCGGGTACACTTGTAACGAAATTAACTATGCTTGAAGCTGGTAATGTACTAATTATATTTTTATAATAACCACCAGTGTCCCTATTTAAATAATCGTATCTATTAAATTTAAAAGAAGTGTTATATACTGTAGCAGCATTAGTGGGTGTAACTATAGCGTTAACGTTATTATATAATGCACCAGGTCCTTGTAAAGGATAATTTAGTAATACTTTGTTACTGAAATTTGGATCTGAAGTATATGAACTATTAACGGTTGCAAAAAAAGTACTATCGGTGTCTGGCCATATTACATTTGGTAAAGGTATGGTTCCGCCATCTATTGTAATACCTAAATGATCAGCTGATAGCGTCTTTACATAAAATTGAGTGGTAAGGCCAACTTGAGAATTTGCATATGAAGGTACATTTACATCGTTTACGTCTTGCTGGTTATAAACAGCATTAGTTTCATATGTAACGTATATGGTGGGTACTGCTACAGTACCGTAACCCATTGATGGTAAATCGTCTATATAATAAAAATCTACAAACCCTGTATAACCAACTAATGTACCGCTGAGTGGACTATCTTGTATATTACCTGATGAATTAATGTAAACAGGCGAGAAATTACTTGCAGTTAGTGAAGTGACAACATTACCTTCAAGATCAGTAAACCTCCACCGCGGTCTTAATTGAGCATATTTGTTGTTAGGGGTTGCAACTTCCCAAGGTTGAGATAAAGAATTATCTACATATAAATTAAATACAATATTTTGTAAATTTACATTAGATATATTAAACTGAAACGTTAAAGGGGTTGCCTGATTTAAGAATCCTGGCGGACAAGATTGATAACCATGAAACAAAGCACCAGAAGATAAATTGTTACCGACATCTGGCCATTTAGTATATACCCATGATAAATTGTCTACAATATAATTCCATACTGTAAATGTATTAGAATATATAGCAGATGCAGAACCATCTTTAGGTATAACAATTAATTTAATTTCATACTCTCCAGGCCAGTTATACGTGTGTGGTGGGCTCGTAATAATACTATCAGTTACTTGAGTGATCTCTAATTCAGTACCGTCCCCGTACTGTACAAATAAAGAATATAAGTTAAGTACAGTAGCTGGTTGTACGCCGGTTACAGTACTTACTGTAATCATTACAGGCGTTGCGAGAGCGTAACCACTCGTAGCAGTTACCCGAGTGTCTGCTATTTGAGTGGTAAACCCTGCAGTGTTTATGTAATTTGAAATAGCCATTTTTTATTAAATGGTTATTACAGACGTGTCTTGAGTAACATCTGATGTAACTATAATACGATTTGAGAAGTCGGTAATATCGTTAAAATAAAGCGCTTGGAAGTTTTGTAGTTGATAGTTTTTAGATGTAATTGTTATATCATTATCAGGATAAGAAGGATTCCATACTACTAAAGATATACCCTGTATAATTGCACTAGTGTCTAAGCGTTGTGTGTATACATTGCTTACACCTAATATACTTTCTATCTGTGCAGCTAATGTAATTAAGTCAATATTAAAACCTAGTGTTATGTTAGCTGGATCAAAATAAGACTGTACGATACCTGTTATTTTGTTTTGTATAAGCTGGGTAGAAATCTTTGCTGTACGATCTAATTTTACTACTAATCTAGTTTGTGAAATAATAGTATTAATATCAGCATCAGTTCCGTCACCGTAACCCACTGTTACGGTTTTATAAACCGGATCCATAATAATGACGTCTGAAGTTAAAGTTTTTTTATCAGCAGCGCCATTTATAATAAGAGATTTTTGCGCTGGTGTTAAATAGTTTATATTACTATTTGTATTTAATGGGGTAGCCTTTGGTAAGGCATAAATGTAAATGTTATTGAAATTACATGCAGTAGAGAATGCAATTTGATTGTATAATACTCTGTTATCTTGATTAGGGTTAGTTAAACCAATATTATACAAGTACCGCAAGTGATTGTTAACATAATCATTATTGCTATATACATTAGCATCTTGTACAATGTTATTGTATGTAGATAGTACAAAGTTTTTATAGTCTTGTGCAGTTACTAATCTATGTTGAGATTTAAATGCAGCAGGAGCATTTGAACGAATGCTATCAGGACTTTCCGCATCAGTATATACAGTAGATGGGTTAGCATTATCAAACTGTAATGTAGTTATATTGGTATCATCTAGATACTGTAAATCTGTACTAAACACATCAGCTTGTATGGTGTTCCATTGACCTGTGCTATATATTACAGCAGGTAAATTATCTAATGCACTAGCGCTGATTTCACCTTGTGTGCCTTGAGATACCAAATAATATACGGCAACGGTATCCCCTGAATTAAGAGCTTTACCGTTAATACCATCACCAAATTTTAATTCGTAATTACGACTTTCATTGTATCTTACTTCAAATGTTGTGTCTGTAGCATTTTGTAGATATAACGATTCTGTACGAGTCCATTGTGACCATTTCTTAGTGGTAATGTCTTTTACATATACATCAATATTGAAATGATCTACGTAAACTGCGCTACCAGGAGCAACAAATACTGTTTCATTGCTTAATCCTAAAGCGTTGTATAGTGGGTACTCAGTCCATTTACCTTGATAAAGAATCGTCTGGTTACCTATATTTTCTAGATATTGACCTACAGTAAGTGTTTTTGTAAAAGTAACATCTTGATTAAAGGTGTATGGAGAGTTGCCAACACGGATAAAAGTATAACGCGGTATAGTATATGAACCTATTCCTAGATCACTAGTAGCAGAGCACGTAAACGTTGTAGTTGCTGTTTGTATGCCGATTGGAGAGTAGTTAATTAACTTTACAACACGGTTAATATTTTCGTAAATCTGTGCATCTGAAAACATAGACTCGGATGAAGTCTTGTTTAGATAATACATCAATGTGTGAAACGAGTACGCAATAATACTAGTGATTGCGTTGAGGTTGGAGCCTTCAAGATACTGATCTGTGAACAAGCCGCTTTGTGTTAAACGGTTACGTATAAAATCTCTAATGGTTGTAGCATCAAACGCAATATATTCGTTTGGCTGAATGTTTAATGCTGATGCGTCTGTGTATGTTGTTGACATCTTTAGGAAAGGATATAGCCTGACTTACTTAAGACTCCAGGTACAACAAGAGTACTGTTGTTTAAATAAGGCATTGTTATATTTAATTCAATATAATAAGTTTGCTCGTCTGGATTCATCTGTATGTTTATATTCTGTACAGTTACTCTAGGTTCATATGTAGTTAATCCATTTAATATGGCATTACCAATTCTGTTACCTATAACCGAAGAAACAGGTTCAAACAAGTATTGAGCTAAATTTAATCCGTATGTTGGATTTAATAAATTCTGACCAGGTAATGTATTGAATAGAGCGTAAATTGAATTCTTTACTGCCGCTGCATCATAATCTGAAGTTAAGTCTTTAACTATAGGGTTAGCGAAATCTAAATGCAAATCAGAATATGTATAGTTTTTAGTAGAAACTGTACTTTTCTGTAAACCTGTAAAACTTATGGATGGCATTGTAAAATACTTAGGGAAGGAGTAAGTATTATCATTATATGAAAAACAGTAAGTTTAACTCTTTATTCCAGGAAGCCTATGATCGTTATACTAACGGAAACGGGTTTTTAGTTGGAGATGTTGTAAAATTAAAATCCGGCTACGAGAACAACGAAAACTTTAAAAAGTTAGGCGAGAATGTTAAAGAACGTATCAAATATATCATTAAAACTGGAAACAACATTAGAGTTGGACGTTTACATAACGATAGTGTAGCGTCTAGATACAGTGCAGAAGGTTCAGGAGCTGCACCAGCTAATCTTGCTGATTGTTATGAAGAGTATGCACCAGGTGCATGGCGTAATTTAGTTACTATACCAGTTGAATGTTTAGAAGAAATTAATACAGGTGCTGATTTAGCTTCTGTACCGGATGGACAAAAAGATACTGAAGAACGTGTTTCAGGACCAACCGAGTTTGGTAAACACAAATGGCATAAAGGTAAAGCTGTTGAAGATCAGAACGAGCTCGGTAAAAAACAAAACTGGATCAAAAAAGGCGATTACAAATTAGCTGAAAAAAATACAAAACCTTCTGTAGGTGCAAATTCTTATAATGATGAATTACCACCTAAAGTAAAAGGTTTAGAGAAAGCTAAAGAGCTAAAAGAATCTACACTACAAAAAACTGAAAACGCTTTAGATAGCCTTTACATTAAGATTCTTAACGAAGATGTAGGTACAATGTCAGGTGGAGTAGGTTCTCCTGATGGTAACCAATTAGCCGGTGGTGCAGAAAATTCCATTGAAACTGAATATGCACCTGCTAAGAACCCTAATGAAGGTCCTTACATTAACGGTAAACACGTTGACTTAAGTTCAGTTGAACTTGATAACGTTGATTTAGACGATCCTGATTATAGCTCGGCAATGGCTGTAGCTGCAGTATTCATGGATGGTACTCCATTAGATCCAACTGAACTTGATGAATTAAATCAAGACAGAGAAGCAATTCAAAAAGTAGCAAATGAATTTACTACTTCTCCAACTACTGACGGAGATGAAGAAGCAATTTCTAATGACGAATTAGATGAAGCTGTTTGCCCTATTTGCGGTAAAAATGTATGTGCTTGTAAGAAAGAAGCTATATCAGAAGATATTAGTTTTAAAGCACCTAAAAAGACATTTTTACCAGGCGGGGATGTAAACGATCCTGCTTCAGCAATTAAAGCTTCAAAATTCTCACACCACGGTAGTTAATGCTATTAAGCAGCTAAAGAAATTGATCTCTTGATCCATTACTAAAGCTGAACGATAAAGATATTCAGAGACTTGCAGCAATGCAAGTCTTTTTTTATCTTCTGATATAGAGCTCTTATACACCGCATTAAACAGATCTTTCATTAACTTAGGATAGTCATTTCCAAAGGTTTGTTCCGACTCTATAACGAATTTACGTATAGACGTAAGATCTTCTTTGTTCACGGTTTTATCCAGGATCTCTTGTGCGAATCCCTCGTTATTAATTGTGTTACTAATAGACAATACACCATCAACAACACTACGTTGAATATAGTTAATAATTCTTCGTAAATCCGGATAATGATAACGAATAACCTCTTTAATCTTTTCTATCTGTTCCTTACCTACCTGTATTTTTTCTTGACGTAGAATAAAACTTATTCGTTTAGCATATTCTCCAATAGGAGGAGTAAAATCAGTGAAAACTTGGCATCTAGACTGAATTGGTTGGATAATACGATGTAGATAGTTGCCAGTGAGGATAAAACGGGTATTACCAGCGTACTCCTCCATAACGTTACGCAGAGCTCTTTGACCTGCATCAGTAAAGTTATCAAACTCATCCAGAAAGATGATCTTAATTTTGCCGTCCAGGCTCTTAGTTTGAGCAAACGTAAGAATAGAGGTACGGACTTCGTCAATGCCGTTCTTTTCGCTTGCGTTAATGTACAAGTATTGTGCATCTAGTATTTCATTTATTATTACTTTTGCTAATGTGGTCTTACCTGTACCTGCATTACCAACAAGTAACATATTAGGTATTTCATCTTTACGTTTACATTCTTCTACGAACGTACGTAAAGACTCAGATAGTACCATATCGGCCAGTTTAGTCGGCCTATAACGTTCTACCCATATATTCATTAACTGTTCATTAATTGTCATTATTTTCTTTCGTATACTAAAAGACCATCTCCGCCTATTTCACCCGCTCCTACTTCATATATTAAAGTGTATGGCGTAGTATTAAAAAAGTCTTTTAAAAGTTCTGTTGTGTTATGTGTTAATAAAAATACTAGCTTTGCTTTACCTTGCTTAAAAAAATCTTCATCATCTTTTATTAAGACTTTTTCCCAGCCATCAATATCGCAGTGTAGTATGTCTAAATCGTTAATATTATTTTCTTTTATTAATTGCTCTAAGGTTATACTTTCGCAATCAAATACCTGAGATCTTGTATTCCATTGTTTACCTACACCGCAATTATAAAATACACCTTCACAGCTATTCATTTCAAAGTGCTTTTGACCTACTTTCATATGTTCTATGAAAGGTTCTATCATAATATTAAGTGTTTTATCTTTGCCTAGAATATGCTTAAATAAAAGAGAATAATAACTATGATTGGCACCGAGCTCAATCATAGTGTATAAAGACTTATTAAGTGCTTGTAGCTCTAGAACTTTTTTTTCAAAAAATCTAATAAGCTTCTCTTCACTAGGGTCTTCATAATGTTCAGGCACTTCATTGCGGAATTGCCCCATACATACTTTAAAACCGTATTTTTTTGTAATAGACATTATTTTTTATCAGATGAACCAAAGCCCTTTTCACCACGTGCAGTTTCACTTACTTGGTCAGTCCACTCTACCGAGGTTTCTATATTTTTGTATACTATAAGTTGAGCTACCTTATCTCCCTTCTTAAAAGAATGCGTTCTACTAAGATCAAAGTTACGAAAAAGTATGTCAAGACTACCTCTATATCCTTCGTCTATTACTCCTGGATGTACAGCTAGGTTATGCTTAAATCCAAGCCCGCTTCTACAAGCGACTTGTATCCAGTAACCCGGAGTAATATATGCCAATTGCAGCCCTACCGGCACTATTTTAGATTCCCCAGGTTTAATATCAACGTTATCAATACAATATACATCCCACCCGGTATCATTTGAATGGGCCTTAGTAGGTAGTTTTGCATCCGTATTAAGAGATTTGAAGCTAATTTTTATAATATCCATATACCTCAGTATAATATATTAATAATAATGATTATCAACTGTTATTGAGGAGAAATAACGTAAATATATAAATAAAAGCTGCATATACATATTTAATTATTAATAAATTAAGGAACAGTAAAGACGGATTACCAAAATATTATATTGGCTATAAAGTGCTTAAAAGAGATAGAGGTAGTTATTATGGCTCAAGCAAAATGTTAACTGAAGATATAAAAAATACTGGCATTAAAAACTTTATTAAAATACGTCTAAAAACATTTGACAGTGATACAGATGCACGCTTGTATGAAGAAAAATTGCTAAAACACTTTAATGCGCGGCACAATGAGTTATTTTATAATCTTACTAATGGGGATGCAGATTTTGTAACTAAACCTCAGCACGGCAAAGTATGTTTGAAAGGTGATGACAGAACGAATAAGCAGAAAATAGGGGACAAGAATAAATACAAAACAAGATCTGAAAAAAGACTTTTAGCAGACGAAAAACACTCAAGGTTGATGAAACAAAATATTAATAACGGTTTATTAAAGCTTCTTTTAGAAGGCTCAAAAAAATGGAGAAAAACACCTGCAGGTATTAAAAGGTGGGAAGAGATAAAACAAGAACTCTCAGTAAGAAAGCAAGGCAAAAACAAAAATAATGATATAGGTAGACAATCAACAAGTAATAAGTTGTTAGGTAATGAAAATGCAAAAAAAGGAGCTATTAAATTAGCTTATATGAGCAACAGTGAGTTTGCAATGTATCTATCTACAATATCTCAACACCCCAATATACAGAAACAAGCAAATACAAGACGCGCGAAAGGTATGAAATATATACAAACTGGCATATGGGTTAAACATAAACGACACACTAAAAACAACGTAACCAAGTAGTATAAAGTAAATTATTGATAAATCAAGACTTGCCATAAATATTATTGTGAATCAACCGCCTTTACCGGATAATACAGCATCGGATAATCAAAATGTAATAAATCAAATTGATGATTTTATTGCTGGATTAAATAGGCCAGTTGAAAAGATTGAAAATGTACAAACACCTGTAGAAGATATTAAAGTTGAAGTACCTAAAACAGAGCAAGATATTCAGGACTTTATATTAAAGAATTCTGCAGAATTAGCCACTCTAAGTGTTAAAAGTGTTAAAGATTTACAACAAGTAGTTACCGCAACCGGCGATCCAGAACAGATGGCAAGCTTGGCAAGTCTTATAGCCGCTGGTGCCGGCGCAATTGAAACTATTAATAAAATACATTTACAGAACAAAAAAGCTGAATCCAATAAAGATTTAAAAAAGCTAGAGATAGAAGGCAAAAAAGAAATACAACGTCTTAAAAATGACGGTTATCTTAATTTACCTCAAGGTAACACTAACATATTAGTTGCTACCCGTGAAGAGATGATAGCTCAGTTAACCGGTAAAGTTAAATCTAAAACTGTTGATGTAACTAATGAAGTTATTGAGTTGGAGCCACCGGCTGCTTCGTAAGCTTTTCTTTTACAGCTTTATAATGAGCATTAATTAGCATTAATAGTATAAGACCGCCTATTACTGCACCCACCACCCACATTGGTATGGTAGCAGCTACGTATGCTAAACCTAATGATGCTAAACACCCAATACCTAAAGTAACACTCTTTAACAACACTGCAAGTATTAAGAATAAAACACCAACACCAACTAAAGCTTTAATAATATAACCAAGCATTTCTGCTTTTTGATTTGCTTTCGCAATCTCAACCTGATCTGCAGTGTCTTTTTTAATTTTTTCTAGCTGAGCTTTCTGTTCTGCTTCTAGTTTATTAATAGTTAAGCGTTGTTCTTCTCTAATCTGTTGTTTCTCTTTTTCTTTTTGTTCAATGAGCGCTTCGGCTTTATCTAAGTCGGCTTTTTGATTAATAGCTAATTCTACACTAGCGTTATACTTTTCATATAATTGATCAATTGTCTTATTCTTTTCATCATCTACCTCTTTAGCTACTTTTGCTTTATCTTCTGCAGATAACTTGTCAGTACGGTTCATTACCTCTTTTGCCCTTAAATGCGCAATAAGAGTGTTAATGTCTTGTTTCTTTTTCTCTTGAGTAACTATATAAATTCCGTAATCTAGTGTACCTATTTTAGCGAAGTTTTCATCGTCTTTCTTTTTTGCGTCGTCATAAGCTTTTTGCAAATCAGCTCTAAACTTTGCATACTGTAATTCTAATTGGTTGCGAGCATCATCAACCTTTTTGTTAGCTTCTGCCATCTGGTCAACTTGCTTAACAGTGTTCTCTGCTTTAACTACAGCTGCAGCAGATGTAGTAGTATCAACTTTGTCAGGGTTTAATTTAAACCCGAATTTAGGAAACCCTACACACCCTACAAATAATAAAGATGCCAACGCTACTACGAAATACTTTTTCATAAAAGTACTTACCACTATCTAATGCTTTTAAAGTGATCAATAATTTTTTGTACATCAGATTCACAATAACTACATCTATCTGCACAATGACAATATTGCTGCAGATCTTCAATCGTTTTTATATCTTTATGTTTATCAACGAGATGTATAATCTCTTTAAATGAAACATTATTGCAAACACAGTGTGTATCGTCTAACTCAAGACTCATTAGGATTCACAACTAGCACAAGATAATATTGAACGAGCTAGTTCTTGTGCGGGGTTAGCAGAACGTTGATAGTAAAGACTCTTAATACCGTTCTCCCAAGCAAATACTATTAGTTCGTTAACGTCTTTTGGTTTGGTGCTAGGTGGAATCATTAAGTTTAATGATTGACCTTGATCAATATACTTTTGACGAGCAGCAGCTTGAATTACTATTTCTTTCTGACTGATTTCACCAAACGTCTTGAATACGCCCTTTTCTTCAGGTGTAAGGAACTCAAGATGTTGTACTGAACCACCTTTCATAAGGATAGACTTCCAAACACCTTCTGTATTCTTTTTCTTAGTTTCAAGTAAAGCTTCTAGATAAGGGTTCTTATATGTAAACTTACCTTTAGCTAAATCTTTTACAAAGTAGTTAGAGTTTAGAGGCTCTACTGAAGGAGAAGCTTGACCGAGAATAAACGAACTAGAGGTGGTAGGTGCTACAGCAAGTGTAGTTACATTACGACGGCCATAACCTTTGAGTAAAGGTGGTTCACCGTATTCTACAGCCATTTGTGCGGTAGCAGCATCTGCTTTCTTACGAACAAAGCTCCATATTTGAGTGTTAAGTAGCTTAGCTTCCATCGTTTCAAACCCAATCATCTTGGACTGAAGGTATGTATGCCAACCGAGGGCACCGATACCGAGTGCACGTTGATTAATAGCGAAGTTTCTTGGATGCACCATAAACTTCATTTTTTCGGTCTTATTAATAAACTCAGTCATTACCGCATCAAGGAAGTATACTAATGTTTCTACCGCATCAGTATTTTTCCAGCTGTCCCATTGCTCAAAATTAAGAGAAGATAAATCACAAACAAACGACTCTTCATTATCGTTTGATAACATAATTTCCGTACAGAGGTTGCTTTGATTAATCTTAATGTTTTTATCTTTATATACTTGCGGTGCTTGATTGTTAGCGTTATCAGTAAAGAAAATATAAGGATAACCAGATTCAAAGCGCTTCTTAATAACTAAGCCCCAAATGCGGCGCTTTTCTTTATCGCCTTCAATCATAGACTTTAACCATTCATCGGTTACACAAACACCAATAGAAAGGTTCTGTATGTCATCCCCTTCACCTCTAATCTTTAAAAACTCTTCAACATCCTTGTGATCAATAGGTAAATACGCAGCAAATGAGCCTCTACGTACATTACCTTGTGAAATATAATCTGTTAACGATTCAAATACGGTTAACTGATGGTGTACGCCAGTAGATTCACCACCAGATGAAATAGGTGCACCACGAGGGCGTATTTTACCAAAGTAAGCTGATGTACCACCACCAGCTTTTGACATAGTACCTATTTCTGATATTTTGTACAGAATAGCATCCATATCGTCGTCAATGTATGAACCAAAGCACGAGATAGGTAAACCACGATTACGGCCAAAGTTTGACCAAATAGGAGAAGCCAAGGAATAGAAGCCTTGATGCATATAGTCTTCAAACTTATCTGCAAAGCCTTTTAACTTGAGGTAGTCTTCAGCTGTTTCAGCTATATCTCTTATACGCTTTTCAGCAGTCTCTCCGTCCAGGAGATAACCACGTTCAAGGAATTTGCGAGAGTCGCTATTCAGCCAGTAAATGTTCTTGTTACTCATTTTTATATATTATAGTATACTTTTTATTAAAATAAATCGTCTTCTGAAAAGCTTTGTGACTTTTTAGAGTACTCTACAGGACGAGAGTGAAAGAAGTCGGTCATATTATTACCGAGTAATTCTTCGTTAAACCAGGAAGTATCTTTGAGAAGCTTAGAATCCGTTTCATACACCTCTGGGAACCCAATACCTTTAAGAGATTCGTTAATACGGTCTTTAACAAACTCTTTAAGGTGAGCTGCAGTTAATCCGTCTGCATTAATACCATTAACCATCCAATCAATGATTTTTGCTTCGCTTTCATATGCTTCTTTAGCTTCAGCAAGAACTCTTTCTGTGAGTTCCTCGTCAAAGAGTTCTGGATACTCTTCTTTAATAGTGTTAACGATCTTTATACCAACCAAAGCATGTATATGCTCTTCGTTACGAGTATATTTAACTTGTTGGTCGGTATCCTTAAGTACATTTTTATTACGAGCAAACCAGTTAATAATGTAGAACTGACTCATTAACGAGACGTTTTCTACAAATAATGTAAAAAGTATAAGAGCATAGAGATACTGCTTCTTTGAGTCTTTATAATAACGGTGTGTGTACTTCTTAAGATACTTTACACGGCCTTGTATCCATTCCAATTTAAGATTCTCTTCAAATACGTCTTCAAGACCGAGTACAGTGAGTAGCCTTTCATAAGCATTGTTATGAATAACTTCTGTGTTAGCCATAACGTAGCCTAAATCTTGTAATGAAGGATGAGGTAAATTTTCTCCTAATTTAGCCCAGAACGTTTTTACAGCCACTTCTATTTGACCAATAGCAGATAGGGTACGGATAATAATTTCTCTTTCTTGATCATTTAACTTAACTTTAAACTGCTGCACATCTGATTTAAAACTGAACTCCTTGTGCGTCCAGAATCCATTATGCATGGATTCAATAAACTCTTCAGTCCATGGATAGTGGTTAGGTTTGCGGGAAATCTGTTCGTCAAATATCATAGTTTTAGTTGCAGGGAATATTATTTACGTATTGTAATTGTTTTTACATTTTTATCTCTAAGAAAAAAAATATTTTTTTTTCGCCAGTGCGCTTGACTGAGTTATAAAAGTTAGTTTTTCTTATTATATAATTCTAACTTTTTTACAATATATCGCACAATTTCACTACGTACAATATCTGCCTCGGTTAATGTAAAGACATGGATACCTTTGTCGCGGCTCTCAGCATCGTTAAACACATTACACATTTTTTCAAAACCCGATTTGCCGTTAATATCGGATTGCATCGGGTCTCCGCAAATAAATAGTTTACTGAACTGACCTACACGGGTTAACAGTGTGGTTAACTCTCTAAATGTACTGTTTTGTGCTTCGTCCATAATAATGGCTTTAGCGTTCCAAGAAAGACCACGAAGATATCCTGTAGGTTTACCTTCTATACGATTCTCTTTCATGAGCATATTAATGTCAGCTTTACAGAGTAACTCGTCAAGCTTTTCCATTAAAGGTTCAAGATAAGGTGTAAGCTTTTCGTTTGCGTCTCCTGGGAGATATCCCATTTTATTATCTGAACTCTCAACTATACTACGAATATATATTAAGTCAGAAACCTTTTTTAGGTTTAATAATTCCAAAGCAACTAATGTTGCTAGAAAGCTTTTACTACTACCAGAAGGACCAGTAATAAAAACAATCTTGGTGTGGTTATCTAAAGCTAATTTGAGAAATTCTTTTTGCCTGTTTGTCAAATCCGACCTTTGTCGTATCATCACCGGTCTTTCCAGTTTATCGGCCTGATGTACTAAAAGACTTTTATCTTTAGTAGCAGGTGTATTATTTTGACTTTGTTGAGCTAACTTCTGTTTTTGTAATCGCTTTTTTTTGCTCATCTGTTTATATTTACTTCAAAGCATAAATATATATATGCTATTTAAAAACTTTGATGCAAGGTATGAAAGTCTGTTAAGAGAATTTACCGAATCGTTTCCTGTTGAAGGTCATGCACCTACTTGGCAGAAGAAAGCTGGTAAATCCCCCTCTGGTGGTCTCAACCGTAAAGGTATTACAAGTTATCGTAGACAGCATCCTGGTAGTCATTTATCAATGGCTGTTACTACTAAACCAAGCAAATTAAAACCAGGTAGTAAAGCCGCTAAACGACGTAAGAGCTTTTGTGCACGTATGAGTGGTGTAAAGGGTCCGATGAAAAAACCAAACGGTAAACCAACCCGTAAGGCATTAGCATTGCGTAAGTGGAATTGTCACGAATAAGTTTTAATTTATTTTAAGCAATAAGAAACCCGACCATTGCTGGTCGGGTTCTTTGTTTTAAACGAACTATCGTTAAAATGCTTATTACAGCATTTGAGCAGCTGTACCAGGAACGAATGCCTGACCTAAGCCGGAAACGATAATTAGGTGATAGTATAACTGAGCACCGAAGATGTGGTCAATAACGCCATAACGGGTCATTAAACCAACACGTGGGCTGAAGTCATTTGGTCCGATTGTACGTTGTACCAATACAGGAATGTATGGGCAGTAAACGATACCGGTATCATAGTATTCAGCACCCTTGTAACCGAGTAAGCAGTATTCAAGAGGAGCTGTAGCTGTACCAGCAGAACCACCGTTCGTTGAAGGACGTTGATTTGTCTGATATTGAGCTTCTGTACGTGTATCACGGTAAACGCTAAAGCGTCCGCCTACAGTGCCTACTTTTGCGATACCAACTGGCTGTGTGTTAACGTTACCGTTAACCGAGAACCATTGGAATTCAGGAAGCATTTCTAACATTGCGCAAACACGAGGTGTAGCAATGATGAAGTTTGCAGCGCCACGACGGTTACGGATAGCAACACGGTTAGCTTCAACAATAATACGTGCATAGAAGTCACGATTACGTTCACCTAACCAGCGGCCATCTGCTGAAGCAGCGTTCCAGAATGAATAACCCTGACCAGCACCACCGTTAAGAGCGACTTGGCACATACGGATTACCATTTCACGGTCAATTTCAGCTTGGATTTCGTAGCTCATTGCATTGGTAAGTTCATTATCAATGTCAATGCCGTTCATGTTCTTGAGATCTTGCTCAAGTTCAACGGACCAACGAGCTGCTAAACGACGTGTACCAGCTTCAACTGCAGTCTTTTCAAACGAAACAACCATCTGTGGGATGTTGCTTGTTAATTCAAAGTTGCTTAATAGTTGAGCAATACCTTGGTCATTCTGAATGATTGGGAAGTTAGCATCACCTGAACCAAGACCAGACAAGAAGGTAGCAGATGTACCTGTGAACTGGGTGTTGAGGTAATTCCAACCTACTTCAGTACCGTCTGAAGATGCGGTCCAACCTTGAGCACCGTTAGCGCTTGTTGGGCCGTTATCAATAGCATTAGCACCGAGTGGGTTTGCATCGTATTTATAACGAAGTGCAAAAGCTAGACCAACTGGACCACTCATAGGTTGAACACCAACGATTTCGTTTGTGATCAATTCTGGGAAAGTACGGCGGATCATCGGAATGAGGATCTTTGGTAAACGAGCATCGTTAGAAGCATAGAAGTCGCTTGAGCGACCAGTTACGCTAGGCTCGTTTAGGCTTGTACCGAAAGAGCTGTTTGCGCCACCAGCAACATTGCCACCTGCATATGTTTCAAAGCACCACTTTTCTTGATTTTCAAGAAGAATAGCAGTGTTTAGTTTTGTGTGATCGTCTTTGATTGCTGGAGTTGCATCATCTGCATGCTCAAGCAATGGTGCCCACTTCTTAAGAAGTTGGCCTGCGCGATCCTTATCAATATAGGATTGTGAAGGTTTAATTTGTTTCATATCTAAATAATTTTTTTAACTAACAATATCTCAAGTTCTTAACAGAACTTCAACGTGTAGATATACTTACAAAAAAAAGCCCGATTTCTCGGGCTTTTGTAAAAAAATCTGATTTATTTATCAGTATGTTGTCTTCTTAAGAAGAGGTACATAAGATTCAGCTACGAACTGCTCTCCGATGTCCTCATCAGCTGAATTATAAGACTTTGATACGTTCTTTACTTGTTTGTCTTCTCTGATAATATCAAATCCTTGAGTTTTTGGCTTTGTGGATTCTTTAAGAACTTCTAAGTTCTCTTCTTCTCTCTTTTCATACATTTCTAAAACGTAATTAAAGTTTTCGTTAATAAACTTTGCATCCTTTTCAGCTAGCACACGTTGTACATATGCTTTTTTGTTGGAAGGCAATACAGAAGCTTTCTTTTCTAATAAAAGGTTTGCTTCAAGCTTTTGTACTTTTTCACTTAATAGTTGAGCACCTTTTTGAGCTTCAGCAGCTTTTGCAATAGCTTCATCAATTTGCTTTTTACCATCTAATAAAGCTTCTTTAATGCTTTCATTTACGAAAGTTTCGTCAAGACTTACTAAACGTTTAATCTCTTCAACGATCTTTGAGTTGCGAGTGTTTTGTGTAGCTTCTTGAATTTGCTCTGTAGGAATTGCTTTATCAAGATAGAGTTCAAGATAAGAAGAAACATTTTCCACAACAGTCTTCTTAAATTCGTCAGCATTCTTTGTTAAAGCTGATTCATATAGCTTTACAAGCTTTGTAAGTTTAGTAGAGTGATCTTCATCAATCTTTGTTAATGCACGCTGTAATTGTGAAGCATGTACATCATCAATACGAGATACAATCTTTGTGAGCTTAGCTGTATGATCAGCATCAATAGCTTCTAAAACTTTTTCAAGCTTAGCTGAGTACTCTTCGTCTTGTTGGACTAAAGCAGCTTCAACAGCGAGGGTAACCTTTGCTTCAACAGCTTCTGAAACTGCTTTTAGCGATTCCTCGGAAAGGAGGTCTTTTGTTGCCTCTTTAAGAATTGTGGAAATGTCTTGGCTCATATCGTATTAAATATTTAGTAAATTGTACCTTATTATCAGGATTTTTTGTTGCTTTTGTTTGCTAAAGCTACATCCGCTTTTTGGATACGTTGTTTAAGTTTTTCGTTAATCACTGCTTGTAATGTAGAATTAGCAGCAGAATAGTTATTATCAACTACGTGCTTAATAAAGCTTGCAATTTGTTTCTTTTGATTCATATTATTTAAGATTGTTAATAAAGCGAATAATTGTCTCTCTAAGATATAGATCTACGTCTTTCTTAGGCAACGATCCGAGCTTGTTTTCAAATGTGTCGTATACTTCTTCGTAACGACCATCTTGTTTAATAATAAAATTCTTAGATTCAAGGATACCGTTAACAAATGCACCAGGCGCAGAAGGATCTGCAACTGCGTCAACAGTGATAAGCTTCATATTGCTTACATAATTGACACCGCCCTTTTCATCTACAGTACCTAAAGCTCTTGACGACATACCCATTTTTACACCGTCCATAACTAATGAACGCATGATTTCTCCCAATGGAGTGCGTAGTACTTTGCTTTTACCTTTTACTACATTACCATCCATGCGAAGTTCTGTAATAAGGTGGCACGCTCTTTCACTGCTAACATTAGCACTATTTGGATGTTCTAATTCACCTAATGCTCTGTTAGTTTTTACAAATTCTTCATTGTAACGTTCCACCTCACGAGCCATTTCTTCACGGCTGTAAATACGGTTGTTACGGTTCTTTTCTTCTGCTACCATGTAAACACCAGAAACATAAATATTTGCAGGCTTGTCTTTATTGCCCTCTTCTATTAAATAATCTAGTCCCTCGCAGATAGGGGTCTGAGTTATAAGTTTGTAGAACATCGTGTATACTTATGCATCCTTGCTAAAAAACTATGTAATTACTTGTATTTTTAGTAGTTTAGTATAAAATAACAGGTAATGATATTAAATGATGTAACTGCTACTGTTTCTACTAGAGGTCGTCACAACACAACACTACCTCTTGTTTTATCCTCTTTATTAAATCAGAATAAAAAGCCTGGCAAGGTTATAGTGTTTGATGACAATGATACATTTGAGGATCCACGTAAGAATGATGTGCTTAACAATATACTATCTGCTATGTCTTTAGCAAACATACAGTGGTTTTGGGAGCCTGGTGCTAGAATTGGTCAAGTAGCTAATCATGAAAGAGCGCGTAAGGAGTGTACTACTACATATTTATGGCGTATTGATGATGACAATATGTTATTACCTAATACATTGGAAGAAATGTATCAGTACATTAGCGCTGACCCTAAAGTAGGAGCGGTAGGGCCTTCTATTGTAGATCCTAAGAACCCTTTTAATAATGAATTAGCTTCAAATAAAATTGAAGATATATTTTTAGGGTTAAATGAACAATGGAACTATAAAACCGAACTTAAAGTAAAGGAAGTAGACCATCTTCAAGGTAGTACATTTATGTATAGAGTTGAAGCAGCTGCGTTTGGTTATGAAAAGGGACTATCCAGAAAGGGACACCGAGAGGAAACAATATTCACTTATGAAATGAAACGAGCTGGTTGGAAGTTGTTAATTTTAACAGGCCTTATTACATGGCATTTTCATTACCAGACCGGTGGTATTCGTAGTGAGAAAGATGATAGAATGGCTCATAATGACGAAATGATATTCCGTGATAAATTATCACAGTGGAATGTTAATATAAGCAATTACCGTTTTTACTTTTTAAACAGTGGCAGAGGCGATCATTATGCATTCAAACCTTTAATACCCGAACTATTAAAACGTAATAAAGGTTGTAAGATGGTAATTGCTTGCTGTCACCCTGATTGTTTTTGGGACATTAAAGACGAAAGAATAATATTAAGTTCTTTAGCAGATGCAAAACCTTTCGTTAATGAAGACACGCAAAATGTATACAAGTACATGTTTGATAATAATTGGAAAAATAGCGTAACCGACGCATACAAAAAAGTATACCTATGAAAATTATAATAAGTCCTTACTCGCAGAAATTACCACCAGAAACTTTTAAAAATAATGTTAACCCGAGTATGGTTAACCCTAAAAATTATCCTTATTGGGATGAGTTTTTAGTTTTATTAAAAAAAGAGTTACCTGATATTGAAGTGGTGCAGATAGGAGTAGCCGGTGAAGAAGTATTAAAAGAAGCTACTAATATTAAGCACAACCTTTCTCAAGAAGAACTTTATAAATTAGTTCAAGATTGCGATGCTTGGTTCTCTGTAGATAACTTTTTTAATCATTTCTGTTCATACTATAAAATTAAAAACGGATTTGTATTGTTTGGTCAATCCGATCCTAATATATATGGTTATAAGCAAAACACTAATCTCTTGAAAGATCGCAAGTATTTAAGACCTGATCAATATGGGTTTTGGTGGGATAGGCCATATATAAAAGAAGCGTTTGTAAGTGCAGAAGAGCTATTAAAAAGAGTAATCCCAGTGCTTAAGGCCTCCTAAGTATAGGTATGGCTTATAATTACAACCCGACTCCAGCATACACTAATGTATATAGTACTAGTGGCAGTACGTTAAATTTTTTTAGTAGTGTCGGGTTTCCTCTTTCTGGTGGGAACCCTCCTAGTATTAACGACGTAAAAGTCGGTTGGTTTGCAAATGGTAATGGTATAAACAATAGCATTGTACAGGGTATATCTGGTCAAAATTCAAATTTAATAACTGTACAAATAAATCAAGCTGCTGCAAAACCTGCTAGCACATATTCTTTTTCTCAATTACAATATGTAGCACCTAGCGCAGTATCAACAGTAGGCCCTGCAGCGTTTCTTTCTACCAATTTAAACAATCGTATACAAAGCTACGATATGTTAGCAGAGCGTATCTTTTTTCAATTAGGTGCACCTCTAATCAATCTTGAAATTGCATGTAATGCAGCATATGATATGATTGCATATGCAATTGAATTGTTTACCCGTTTTACACCAGGTACAGAAGAACTATTAATATTTGATTCTTCATTATATACTCCCGGTCAAGGTATTAAGCTTTCAACCCTTATCAATTATACTCCAGAAATCTCAGCATGGGATTCAACATTTCAATCTGGCTGGGATTATGATATGAATGATTATAGAAGGGTTATTGATATATACAATTTCCAGGAAGGTACTAATGAAGGTGTCAATACATTGTTTACTATTGAACAATCAATGGCACAGCAAATGCACTTTGCATATAGTTTAGGTAGTAAAGCATTTGACTTAATTACCTGGCATGTGTTGAAGGACTGGTTAAAGACGCGTGAAAAATTATTTGCACAGAAGCAATACTGCCGCTTTGATCCTCGTACACAAGTACTAAGAATTACACCTGAACCTAATACAAAAGCTGCAAACGGCTACCGTTATTGGGGTTGTGTAGGTGTTTATCTTGAACGCCCAATTAAAGATCTTGTAAAAGAACGCTGGGTAATGGAGTATGCTAAAGCTTTAATTAAAATAGCAGTAGCTAATACCCGTGGTAAGTTCGGTGGTACTCAATTATTTGGTCAAGGTACTATACAGTATCAAGAACTAATGAATCAAGGTGTTACTGAAAAGAAAGCTCTTGAAGATGAATTAAAGAGCGGTATATCGGAAGTTCAAGAACCACCTCTATTTTTCTTAGGGTAATTAGGTTGGCGGTAAAGCGCTTCCACCGGCACCGCCTGGGGCTGGTGTAGGACCACCACCTGCTTCTGGAGCGCCACCTACCTCTGCACCAGCTTCTGGGCCTGGACCAGGTCCTGGACCAAATGAAGGAGCAGCCCCTGCACCTGGTGCAGCACCGCCACCGCCTAATGGACCACCACCTGCTTCTGGTGCTCCACCTTGTTGTGTTAAAGCTTCTTTCCAATTCTTACCGAGGTTAGTTATTTGAGTTACTTCCCAAGTAAAGGCAGCATCTTTCTTTAACCATTCTCTATTAGCGAGAATTTCATCATCATTCCAATTCATATACTTCTTAAGAGCGTATGATTTAGCAATTGTATTTTCTGTCTGTGTAGCGGTTTGAAAATTCTTAAATTTAAGCTCGGTTAGCTGCTGATCTCTCATTGCTGAGAAATGAGAAGGAGGGTTAAAAGTAACTGCTACATCGTTTTCTTTTAATTTATACTCTTTCCACAGTCCCTTAAGCTTTAAATGTGTAATGTATGTTTCTTTAATAGTAGATGCAAAATGTCTTTGCATTCTAATAATAAGCTTAGCAAACTTAAGTTCTTCTCTAAAAATTTCAGCTCCATCAGCAAACTTCGTATCAGGCATTAACCTGCTTGATGGTACACGTAATGCTTTATAAAGCTTGGTAACGAAATAGTTTAAATCTTCTAGTTTACCTAAATTTTCACCACCCTTTAACATTTCCACTTTAGTGCCTTGGTCACCGTTACGTTTAGCGAACCAATAACTATCTAACATTGATTGTGGGTCGTAAACATTAATATTACCACCTTGATCGTTATCATAGGTACGTTTAGACCAATAGTTTTGCATTAAACGTTTTAAATATGCTTCTGCTTTAGGTGCAGGCATATTACCTACGTCTACATTAAATACTAAACGTTCTGGTGCTCTAACTAAACGATAAACAACGATACTATCTTCAATTAATGAAAGCTGTTTGTATGCACGACGAGCTACTTCAAGATAAGGTAAACGAATTGTTTTGCTTTCGTTCCATGTATGAGAGTGAAAATAGGTTACTTGATGACGCTCTAAAGGTATGATTTCCATACCATCTTTCTTCGGACCGCCAGAAGGACCTCTATTATTCTGGTTTATTTGTCCGGTTTGCTGATCCTTAGGAACAGGTTTACGTAAAATAAACCCTTTAATAATCATATTCTGAACATTATCAAAAATAGGATTAATGTGTTCTGTTGGTATCTGTACTAAACTAATAATACCAGCTTCTTGATTGTTTTCGTTAATTACGTTTTCAAAGAAAATTTCAGCATCAATTAAAAGCGTTCTAAAATATTCCCAACCTCTGTTGTCTAGGTTAAATAACTCAATAACATGTTGGTATTCTTTTTGTAGTTCTTTCTTTTGTACGTTATCAAATTTTTCATTGATATGTAATACAGCATAATGACCTTTGTCATCTTTAACTAAAGCTTCATCACAAATTTCATCTAATGCGTGGCTAATTTCAGCATAAGAAGCCATAATACGGTAATCCGCAACCCTCTTAGCTTTGTCTGTATCAATTAAAGCGTATAGATAATCGTGATAGCCTTTATCTACAATAATACCGTTTAGATTGCTTGCAGGATCTTTAGGATCTTGTACAACCGATACAGCTTGTCTTAAGTTTCTTTCTTGTTGAGTACTACCTATTTTCCAAAATGTCTGGAATTTTGGATTAATTTCAGAAATATTATCAATTACGGTGGAGTTGCCGTTATAAGGTAATTTGTTTACGAAATTATTAAACGACTTCTGAAAATAGTTCTGTTGATTCTGTGCCATTATATATTATTTACACTGTTAACTGTTATTATATACTGGATTTGTTAAATTACCACTGCTTTGTTGTTGTACCTACTATTTGGAAGTACGGATACGCACCTGTGTAAGTTGTCCATGGCCCGGTCCAGTACGCACTACCTGGAGGGGTGACAATATGCTGATTAGCCGGAGCACTATATGCAGCTGCATAATCTGGATCAGTATTATTATTATACCAACTTGCATTTGTGTTCATACCTACAGCTACATACCCAGTAGCTGAAAGATTTATTGTAGGTTTCTTGTTTACCCAGTATGTATTAGTTGTAGTGTTACTACCATTACCTTGTGCACTTAATATACTATAATACGTACCTTCCCAGGTATATGAATATAATGGCCAAACAGTAGCGTTAGTACCAGCCGGTCTTGCAGCAAATGCAATAAAGTATGTACCGCCTGCTGCAGAAGAGTAAACGGTGTTCGTAATGGTAGCATAGTTAGCTGCAAACGCATTATTATAGGTGGAAGATAACTCTCGTGCCAGCATACCAGAAGTTGTTGCACCTGTAACATTGTTTATAACACTAAAATAATCAGCGCTTGTAACAGTTACCCAGGTACCTATTGCTGCTGCATTATAAGCAGATATACTTGCAGCATTAATTAATGCACTTAATATAGCATCTGTACCGGAATATGCAGGTGTGTATTCAATAAAGGTTTCATTTATAGCTGTAAGATTGTTTATATACATATTAGAACGGCTTTGTTGATGATTGAGTTATTGTACCGTGACTTGTTACTGTTTGTATTCCGCTACTATCAGTTGTTACTGCATTACCTAACATTAAATATTGAGTATTAGTTATAGCGGTTAATGGGGCGTTCGGTGCTGTAATACTTGTTTGTGTTGGGTCATAAACATTTGAACCGACTACAACTCTCAAATTAGTCATATAACCCGGCCATTCTTGTCCGTAATATGTTCCAATATCGTTAGTGGGGTTTGATGACGTATAGTAATTTATAGTATTTGTTTGCACACCAGATGAACTTCTAGCTGCAGAAAGACCTGGCGTACTTCCAAGAAATAGCGTTTCTTGATTACTACTATTTCTTGTTAAAGCAAAATAATACCACTTGTTTACACTCATCGTAGGAACTGTATATGAAAACTGCCCGTGACCGCCATAACTATCTGTGGTTATGGTGGTAGAATTAGTAACAAATAAACTCAAACCCCATACAGCATTAGCACCCATTATACCGTAAGCGTTAGTAAAATTAGGTAATTGAAACCAGCCTTCAATAGTGTAGGCACCACCAGCTATAGATATACCTGGACTGAGACTTAAATATGAACCACCGTGGCTAGTACTGCCCCCTGTAAATAATAAGCTACCTGCTAATGTAGGTACTGGGGTGACATCGTAAAAAACCGTATTACCTGTACTAATATTTCCTATTATCATACATCATATTACTGATCTATACGGAAACTTCTACAATAGTTGTTTGAAGTAGAACCACCTGTATAAGCACCGACTGCGCAATATGTACCGCCAAAGTTAAGACCTGTTATGTTAAAGCTACCTTGTAGGTTATTATTTAAGTAAAAATCCATATAACGGCTACTGCCTATTGTTCTAAACTCTAACTTTAATGTATAGAATGTGGATGCACTCACCGTAGATGCACTGGAGTTGTATACTGTTACACTACCAGAACTACTGGTTTGCCCTGTAGGATTAAACGGTATATTTAACGTATTTGTGTTGCCGTTCCAACTTGCTTCAAACTGTTCTGCAGCACTATAAAAGTGTACTTGTAAGCCCACCGCGCTTAAACCAACAAATTGAGAAAGATTAGGGTTACCAAACGGTAAAGCGCTTAATGCACTACCTATTAATACGTACGGACCATCTGCACCGGTGCCACCAAAACTTGTAAAACTGGTTTGTACGGTAAAATCTGTTGTGTAGTTTATTTGAGGTATATTCCATACAACAAACCCACCGTAACTGTTAGTAGCTGGGGTTAACTGTACTCCGTAGTTGTTACTAATAAAGCTAGTGTTACTACCGCTGAGTGAACCGCCAACTGTAGTAGGGCTACCGTTTACTATACTGTTCCAATAAAAATTAGTTCTCTGAGGATTAATTGATAAGTTGTTTAGAGTAATACTAGAAGCTGAAATCGCATTAGCAGATAAGGTTGTAATACTTACAAAACCACTAATACCAGGTGTGATGTTAATATTGCCGTTTACAGCAGATACTGAAATACTTAAAGCATTAGCAGCTGAAATATAACCAACTCCAGTGGTACCTACAGTCAATGAACCACTTACTGTAGCACTTGCTAGCGCACTTGCTCCTGAAAAACCACTATAACCTGAGATGCCTGTATAACCAGAAATACCTGTATAACCTGAGATGCCTGTGTAGCCCGAATACCCGCTAATACCCGTATAACCTGATACACCGGTGTATCCTGAGTAGCCGCTAATACCCGTATAACCTGATACACCGGTGTATCCTGAGTAGCCGCTAATACCAGAGTAGCCTGAATATCCTGAGGTACCAGCGCCGCCACCACCTGCAGATACCCATTGTACCCCGGTACCCGTCGTAGCTAATACATAGCCTGCAGTACCCAGAGTACTACCAGCATATATACCGCCTGTAGCAGACAATGTACCAACACTGATTACCCCTAACGGTCCGGGTGTTAAAATTATATTACCGTTTATTGCAGAGACTTGCAATGATAATGAATTAGTAGCCGATATAAGACCGTAACCAGTGGTGCCTAGTACTAAAGCGCCGCTTAATGTTGCACCTGTAGCGATTGCATTGAGACCGGAAAACCCTGAAAAACCGCTAATACCTGTATAACCTGAAACACCTGTGTAACCTGAAATACCTGTATAACCACTATAACCAGAAACACCAGAATAACCGCTAAAACCACTATAGCCTGAAATACCTGTGTAACCTGAAATACCTGTGTAACCTGAAATACCTGTATAACCAGAAAAACCGCTAATACCTGTATAGCCAGAAATACCAGTATAACCGGAATAACCTGAAACACCTGTGTAACCAGAAACACCACTGTAACCAGAAACCCCTGTATAGCCGCTAATACCTGTATAGCCAGATGCACCAGTAAGGCCAGAGTAACCACTGTAACTTGAATATCCGCTGTATCCTGAGTAGCCTAAACCGGAATAGCCTGAGTAGCCACTTTTACCGGAGTAACCAGAAATACCTGTAAATCCTGAATAACCAGAAATACCTGTAAAGCCAGAATATCCTGAAGCACCATTTGAACCAATTATACCGTTAGTACCAGAATAGCCCGAATAACCGGAAGCACCATTAGAACCGACTACCCCATTAATACCAGAGTAACCCGAAAACCCAGATTCCCCAAAAGTATCAGCTATAGCACTTAGTTGATTAATAGCGTAATTAACACTGTTAAAATTAGTGTTAATAGTTTCATTACTATTTTTTACTAAGTCAGTAGGTAAAATTGGTATTATACCACTATAACCAGAAAACCCACTAACTGCTATTGCAAATTGAGAGCTTATTAGTGCAACAGCATTATTTAAACTCGTGAAATTAGTATTAATAGTAACTAAACTATTACTAAGAGTATCTGTATTATAAATGGGTGTAATGTTAGCCATGTTTAACTATATTATTTACACTGTTAACCAGGTATAGGTGTTATCGTTCCAAGTAAATGTAGACTCAGTCCAGTTTAGTTCCTCTGGATTAATAACAACAATTTGTATGCCTTTATGTGCATATGGCATTTGTACAGGTGAATTAGCTTGATATGTATCTTTTGATAGTATTGAATATCCTGCAGGATTTACCACCACAACATCCATATATGTGTCACCTGCACTAAGGCTCGGGCCTTGATACGTTACGATTAGTTTATTGTTATTAACTATTTGATAATTTAAAGCAGGTATTAAATTAGGTAAATTAGGGTATAAAGCAGATAGAGACGGGGTTTGTGAAAATGCAGTTAAAGTAACAGTATTATTTGTACCAATAAATGCATTTGGTACTGTAGCGCTTAAATAAACAGCATTAGTATAACTAAACTCATTACCTAATAATGTTGCTGTACCTGAAAGCTGTATAGGTGTAATCCAGCGGTCAGTAAAATTAATAAACGGGCGGGCTGAAACAGTTACTGTTTCGTTGTAAGGAGTGCCATTCAGTTCATTTAAAATATTAGCTATAGAACTATATTGCGAATCATCTTGTGGTATATTGTCTGTAGCATAAAAATTACTATCAATCTTAAATATTCTACCAACTGGGTTTTGTATGGACTTAAACAACCAGCCTTTTATTGTAAATGTAGTATCACAGGTTACTTGTGTGGGTTGATTATTATTTAAATCAATCGGATACCCCATTTTTAGGCTACCATCCCAAAGTATTTCTGTTCTTATTTCTTGACCAGGTAAAGCTTCATTTGTCCAAGAAATTATAAAATAAGGATCACTCCACGGAACGAAATTACTAAGAATTTGATCCATATCTGTCTGAAAACGTGTTAAAATGCTGATATTAACAGTAATATTAACAGGCACCGGTTGCATAGCTTTAACACTAGCAGAATCGGTAGAATTAAGGTTATAATAGTAACTTTCTAGTTTATTAAAGACTCTATTAACATCACGAGATATTGAACCTATGCTAAAAGCTACCGCGGGAATCGTTATTGTCTGAGCTTTATTGACTAAATCGTTTAGAGCTCTTTGTTTTGGAGAATAAACATACCGAACTGCAACAGCAGCTCCTGGATTACGCATATTATCATAGCGTCTAACTATAGCTCCGTCAAAGGCTTGCAAGAATTGTGCTAATAAATCCTTGATCTCCCAGTGGTAATTGTACAGCTCCATAGCTATACTTACATAAGTCTATCTAAAAAGTGTTTTGGTAATATGTTTCTGTTCTCTGTAATGGCTTTTTTAGCTAATCCGTCAAGAATGTACGTAACACTTTCATCTTCTTTAGTTCTCGTACAACGCCCAGCAGCTTGAATTAAAGAGATAAACATTTTCATACGGTACCAATCTGGGTCTCTCTCAGAAAGCATTTTGATACGCTTATTTGCTAGGGATGGATATGGTAATTTTATGATAATTTGCCATTTTCCTAGGTCTCCTTTAAGATCTAACCCCATAGTTAATGAAGGACTTACCAAAACTGTTGAATCTGTACGTAAATTATGCTCTTTTATTATAGTTTCATTAGTAGAACCTTCTTCTCTATACAGAAACCTCTTACCATTTAGCTTATTTTGTAAAGCCTGTGTTATTTCAAAAGAATGAGTGTGTATAATTCCTTTTTCATCTTTGTGATGATTAGCTATTTTTACAGACTCTTCAATAATTTTAGGCAAATTAGTTTCTTTAGTCTTATAACTTAAAGGGTACTTGCTACCTGCAATAATAGGACTCTTTTTTGTGTCAAAAGTTGATTGTAATTCAATGTACTTGTAACTAGTAATACCTAAGTTTCTTGCAAAAATGTCACGGTCTACAATTGTTGCACTCATCAGTACTACTACTTCAGCATAATCAAACAAGCAATGAGCTAGCTTGTCAATTTTTAGTGGTGTAATTAGTACTTTTTCTGCATCTTTTTCAACCACATATTGTGCGTCTTCCCAATGATTGACTGTGTGTATGACAGCTTCATACAGTTCTTTACGTTGTTGCTGTTTTACTAGCTCTGCTTTATGTTTTTCGTAACGAGGTCTATCAGAAAATTCACTAATTGCACTCTCTAATGCAGTACAGACATCAGATAACCACCCTAACACTTTTTTCGGTGTTTCTGATGTAAGTTTATCTATAGAAACTCCAAGATAATCAAACTGTCTATAGTTAATGTATGCTGAAAAGTTTTTAACTATTTCATCTTCTACTTCTGAAGCTTCATCACATACAATAATTTGACGTTTTTTAAGATAATCAGGTAAATTAAAAAAAGAAGCGTAATTAAGTACAGTAAACTTTTCAATTAACGCGGTATTTCTTGTTTCATAGTATGGGCAAATACAATCACCCCAACACTTCTTCTTAAGATTAGGTGAAATTACACATGGTGCATGATCAACAGTAAAATCTCCATCTACTTCACATTGGTAATTAGACTTACCTTTAAAAACAGTACTATCATCAAACAATTCCCCATACTGATCTTGTAAAGCTTTAGTGGTTGTTAAAGCAAACATACCATGCGGTGCAAACCTATTAAATGCGCCTTCAAAATCTTTATCGTAAGCTTGATAAGATTCAATTAATTTGGCATATTCAGCCTCTGCTTTATTAGTGGTATTAGCAAGTGTCTTACTAAAAAAAGACTTACCAGAACCTGTAGGTGCTTGTACTATAATGTACTTAAAACCACTATTTATAGCTTCCTCTATCTGCTGTAACCCGGTAATTTGATGCTCTCTAGGTTCGCGGTTTTCAGGAAAATAACTTAAAATTGGTTTTTCTATCTTCATTAAATTAAAAGATAGAGTATACTGTAACTTTTATAAATTACAAGCTAGAAATAGTTAAAACACTATCATAAAACCGACTATTTTTGACTTTTGTTACTCCTTTAAGAGCTATCAACAAATCAAAATCATTTTCTGCAAGTGTTTCCAATCTATAATCAAATTGTACTTTATTTCCGTTGCTTTCTACAGAATACGGAAAGGGCACTTCAAACGTTTCTCTTTTTTTCTCGTTAACCACAATAAAAGACAGGTAATTACCGGATAATTTATACAATAACAATTTACCGCTTTTATACGCTTTATGTTTAAAGCAAAATGATACTTCTTTTTGTAGAAGTGGTTTAATTAGACTGTCTATTTTATCGGTCATTTATGCATGAAATCTACTTTTTGTGCAGACGACATCTTTGAAAGCACTTTATTAAAATAATCCCAGAATTCATCTGGTGGTGTGGTTTTGATTACACTTATTACTTCCACAGCTTCAGCTGGTATTAACCTAAAATCTTGCATAAAAATATCCCAGGTCATTACCAATCCTTTTTGTTCAGGGCTAAACTTCAATCTACCTGGAGCACCATGAAAATTAAGTGCCAAACGACCCGGTGTACTGTTAAGTAGATTGGTATCGTTTGTAGCAAGCATTCTTCTTATTGGATCTCCGGGTAGTGGTCTACGTCTATTGAATCTTAGCTCAACAGCGTGGGTGTTTAGTATTTGTTCTAATGTGCCTGGTGACATCCATATTACTTAGCGGGAGCTGCCCTACCAAAAATACGCTCTTCGTTGAGAAATACGATGTTTTTTAAACCATTCATTTTAGCACACTTTAATCCAAAGTTACTTGGAAAGATCACGTACTCTCCTTCTTTGGTTTTACAACGAGGACCAGCTAAGATTACCTTAGCCACACGCCATGCAGATTGTACTACGTTGGAAGGTACAAAAATACCCTCTCTCATAATAGCTGTATTATCTTCATTACAATCAGCAAATTGACACATCATAATATCATCTAAAACTGATGTTAATTTCCAGTCAACTAAGTTTAGATCTGACCCGAGATAGTTCTCAAGTCTTACCATACCTTTTGTATTGTCTGTCTCTACATTTTCATTAGCTTCAAGAGCTTTATTTTGTTCATCCCGAGAGAGACCGCTTTGTTTTAAGCCTCTTTCAATTTTATGTTGTAGATTTTTCTTCATTTGGTAATTTTATATTAAATTGTTCTATGTATTGACTTACCTCTCTACTTGAAATTTCAAGGTTATTTGCAATATTTTGAATTGTCTTTACATCCTTCTTAGCTTCTTTTTTAGTTTTCTTAATATAACTAATACGCTTAAATTTGCAAGCAGGTATAATAGTATCTAAAGCAACAAACCAATCTTTATTGGTTTCCATAGTGATCCAATACCTATTAGTAGTCTCATTAATGATATGAGCTATAGAGGTAGAGTGCATAGTACACCAACGTTGGATAAGGAACGGTTGAAATTCCTTATCCTCGTTGATGTTAGTTATATCAGTATCCTTTGTTTTGTAAAGGATTCTGTTTATGTGTGTAAACATTAAACAATAACTTTAGCAGTAGCAACAAATATGTTATCTACCATTTGATAGAATTGTTGATGTACTTGTAACTGGAACTTCTCTGCATCTACAGGTGAAAGGTTAGTACTATATGCAAAAGCAGGGGCTTGTTTACCAGCTGTAATATTAATACCGGTATGTCCAATAGCTACATTATCCTTAGAGTATGTAATACTGACTGAAGCTTTACCTTTTTGCTGAACAATACCGCCTTGAGTAAATTCTCCGTGTACAATTAAGTCATCACCTTTCATTTCAATAGGCTTCTTAATATAAGTGTGTAAAATATTAGCAATTGCTGTATTAAATAAGCGCTGAAAACAAACCGCACCAAATGGGTCTAAGTTAGGTATTTCCCAGCAAAAGTTAATCATAGAATCACTATAGATATAGTCTTTTTCTAATGAATCTTCTAAGTCAATAAGATTTAATGTAACTTCTACAGGGGCTACATAACTAACAATATTACCCACAGCTAGAGTCTTATCTCTAAAATATTTATAAGCAAAACGCTTGTGAATAAAATCGCCGTTATAGATAGTTTGGTCTTTAATAATCATAATAGTATTATAAAATGTATTTTAATATTTTCCAGTATTTGCTTTGTCTAAAAACCATTTTTGACCTGCAAGCCATTCATCTGTAAAAGACTTTAATCCTGGTGAAGAATGTACAACTTCAATTTCTGCTGTGCCAAGCTTTAATTTGGCTTTGTTGCATTGTAAGCTAAAGTCAATATCGTAAAAATGAAATTTAGCTGGACATGTTTCATCAAAGCGTACACCTGCTTTAGAGATTTTCTTAGGGTTGAATGCTAAAAACAAGCCGTCTAAAATGAGTACTCTACCAGACGTTCCAAAATTAGTGTTAAGCACGGTACCGGTTGAATCAACATGTTGAACACTACCTCTATGTGTGTTTTTAGGACACATTAAATGCCATAGTGCGGGTTCTCTTAAAGCTGCATTACTACCACCTGCTAAACCTACAACATCATAAACCTCTAATGCTTTTTTTAGTTTGGTTGCCCAGTTTTTATCAGTGATAACCACATCATCGTGAGTTAACAAAAGTGTACAATCTTCGTCTTTATATGTATCAATATAAGAATTATATATTTTAGAAATAGCTGATGTGTTGTTATATACACCGTTTAATGTAAACGCACTATTTAAATTTTTACTATTAGTAATAGTAAACTTGCTTCTTTCTTTAAGGTTTAAGTAAGAAGTAGCAGTAGAACAGAAACCAATATAGATGTTCATTAGTCCTTAATAACTGTTTGACGAGGTATATTAGGTATTTTGTTATTAATTTCTTCTATAGTAAAATCGTCACTAATACCTGTTTCATATATGAAAATATTATATAGTTTCATATTTTTATCGTTAATTCTTTCTGCTAGTTCAAGCATGCGTTTACGGTGCACAGGGGTGTGATCGGAGCATATATCACAACTTGCAGTAAACAATAGTGATTCTACTAGGAGTTGTTTTTCTTCTGTGTTTAGCTGTAAGCCTTTCATATAGTGCTTACAGTATAAAGGTTTATAAAAATAAATCTACTACTATTTACCGAAAAAATGAATCAATAAATCTGTAACACTACTTATTAACGCAACCCAAATAGCTGTTTGCATATGCCAATGCAAACCTTGTTGTTTTTGATGTTTTGCTTCACATTTGTTCACTGCAGTGTATGTCTCACTGTGATACACTTCCATTAAGTCTCGGGTTTCATTAAAACGACTATCCATTTCAGCTCTTAAATGCATTATATCATTATTAATAGTCGCAACCTGTTGCATTAAACTAGGATGACCGTTACCGTCCCGAACAATCTTGCTTATATTAGCAAGGTCTTCTTTTACATTGACTATATCCCTATTGATATAGTCTATAGCAGTATTTCTTTCAGGTGTTTTCTTTGCAGGCATACCCTATACTTAGAATACAAAGTATGGAGACTTATGCTTAAATCTACCAGCAGGTACTATACATTTGTAATCCTGTATTTCATATACAATACCCTCGTTTAAAGATTCACTACCTTGAAATTCGGTAGATGAAAAACATCCAGATATTGGATTTGCAAATAGAGTACTAGCGCTTCTGGCTAAATAAGTTTTATTAGTTTTATTATTAAAAGCCCATACAGCAAACGTGCCTTTAAGTACTTCCATAGCTTCTGATACTTGTTTTTTAATCTCTAACATACGAGGTATAATACAGCTATCAGTTCTACCAGTAAAATCTTCGTCAGGAAAATACTCCTTACACAAACTCTCAAAATTACTAATAATACCGTTATGAGAAACTATCCAGTCACCATAAGTGAACGGATGATTATCTCCAGATTCAAACGATTTTGTTTCTACTGTTGGTCCCCGAGAATGATAAAGATAATAACGACCGTTAGTATCTATACCTGGTGGGTTAAAGCAATCTACAGGTTCATTAAAAATGCCTTCTGTCTTTTGAACGCGGTACTGATTGTTAGTATCTAATACTAACGCGCCTGAACTATAATAACCTCTTGCTAGGTTATCTTTATATAAACTAAAAGCTATATCTCTATCTTTACTACCCGCTATACCGCACATATTATGTTAAATAGGTTAAAGGTTTGCAATCGTACTGTTCCCATGGAATATTACGTGAATATTTAATAGGGTCAATAGCTTTATTATCAATAAAACCTTTAATACGTGCAGCACACGATACACATTCCCCGCAAGCAGGGTCAGTACCTTCATAACAAGTATGGGTCTGTCTAAAGTCTACTTTTAAGTCAATACCAGTCTTAATTACTTCTTCTTTAGAGTAACGCATAAACGGTGCATTAACTTTAATAGTGTTTTTACGGTTAAGTCCGTATATGTCGTTAACCTTATTAAGAAACATTGATGTACAGTCCCAGTAACCACTAAAGTCATCAGTTTCTACAGCACCGTAAAACAAGTCTTGTGCTCCAATTGACTCAGCCCAACCAGCAGCACTTGTTAATAATAATAAATTTCTAAAAGGAACATAACTTAAAGGTTGAGCGTTACCAATATCATCTTTAGCTTTCGGTATTCTAAGATCTGTATTAGTTAAAGCTGACATTGTAGAGATATCTCTAAAGAAATCCATATCAATAACTTTATGTTCTTTAACGTTACACACTTTAGCTTGGAATATAGCGCAATCAATCTCTCTAGCAATCCGCTGCCCGTAATTAAACGTTACAGCATATACTTCATCGTATTTAAGTGTTTTAGTAACATAATGTAATAACACGGTACTATCCATACCGCCTGATAATATGACTAGTGCTTTTGACATACAGTTATAATAGTGTAGATTTATAGAAATTCAATAGAAAAGTAGTAAATAATGTATATGAAGAATTTGTTCCAAGATGCATTTAATGAATCCTTAGATAAAGAAGGTGCTGGTGTTATGCACTTTAAAGATCAAAAAGCTAAAGAGGCTGGTAAAAAGGAATTCAAGCTTGGCGGCAAGACTTTCCCTGTAAAGGAGAAAAAGAAACTTGAAGATGAAGGCGCTGGCGTAATGCATTTTAAGGATCAGAAAGCTAAAGAAGCTGGTAAAAAGACTTTTGAATTGGGTGGTAAAACATTTCCAGTAAAAGAAGAAAAACATATGACTGCAGCTCAAAAAGCTGAACGTAATAAAATTTATAAAGGTCTATCTAAAAAGAATGTTGAAAAACGTTACGGAAAAGATATTCGTGGTAATATTGCTACAGCAAAAGCTTTAGCAGAAAATGCTTACAGTGCAGCTTTAGGTATGGAAGCCAAACCAGCTCCAACACCAACCCCTGAACCAGATGGTGATGCAGCTTGGAAAAAAACTTTAGACAAAGACACAGATCATAGTAAGTTTGACTCAGAATCTAACCCATCATTAAAGTTAGATACAGAAGGTGTTGAAAAAGCACGTCAATGGATCAAAAAGCTTGATGATATGGCAACATTCATTAACGGTACTGATGAAGAAAGTTTAAATGCTCAAATTAATGCGCTAGAAATGCGTAACTCAATTCCTTTTAAAGGTATTGTCCGTCGTGAAGAAAAGCGTATTACTAAATTAGCAGAAAACTTACGCGGCTTAGCAGAACTATTCAAAACAGTAGTTACAAGCTCTGGTAAGAAGATTCACGACGCTACAAGCAAAATTAGCTCTCGTTAATTACTTTAAACGTCTCTGGAAATTCTTCCGGTGTTAGGTCTTTTACCCAGCCACCAGGGGCTATATCAGTTAAACGTCTCGGTTGTGTTACTGCTATTAATTTTGTTTGCATTTAATTTTTGAAAATTCTATTAAACCTCTCATACCTTTATGACAGTTAGGTAGAACGAAATCAACTGGTACATTACTAGTGTTCTTAGCTATACACATTTCATTAAGATCTTTATACGGCACTGAAGGCCATATAAATACCACTTCTCCTTTCTCTAATAATTCTTTAGTTATTTTATAAGAAGTCTTATCTAACCATTGGTTATCTAATACATAAACTAAATTATGCATAGGATAAGCTTTTTGTAACATTTCAAGTTGTTCATCGGTAGGGTGTATACCAGCTAATGCTACACTATTACGTAAAAACATAGCATCAATAGGTCCTTCCTGTAAAAATATATAATCTATATCAGGAGAGACTTTATCCAAATTAAACACTCCTTTATCGCTGTTAACCTTAGATAGATACTTTGCTCTATCTTCATCTTCTTTATATAATGCTCTAGATTGATATGTTATTATCTTTCCTTCTATGCTGTAAAACGGAAACACTACTCTATTTTTATGAACACTATCTGTTAAGCTAATCCAGAGACTTTTCGGTCTATTAATAGCAGTGTCTAAGCGTCTTTTATTGATAAACTCAAGAGCATCCCTAACTACCTGATTCTCTTTATAAAATGATACCTGATTACTATCAAACAAATTAATACTATCGTATGGTAAAGGATTAGGGTTTGCTTTCTTATAAAAATCCGACTTCTTAATAAGCTCTTCAACTGTATCAGCATAACTACCAGATTCAGCTAGTATTTCACTAACTGACATATGAGTCATTTCCTTAACAAACTCTAATCCGTTTTTACTCTCACCACAATTGTGACAAAATAAATGATCATCTTCTGGAATATAGAAGAATCTACGTTTTTTACCAGTGCTCTTACCTTCATGACAATACGGGCATTCCGCGTTATATGTATTAGCGGTTTTTTTGTATACAGGTCTCTTCGCGTATTGGAAGAACGTTTGTATTACAAAGTTTTGAGGTATGATCATAAAGTAAGTATATGTTATAATGTCTCTAAAAAATAGCAAATTTATTCAAGGACTTTATACCCCTATTAATAAAAACAAATACATGGGTAGTACGAATCCTGTATACAGATCTGCATTAGAAAGAGATTTCTTTTTATTTTTTGATAAAAACTCAAATGTTACTGCCTGGGTTAGTGAAGGTATAGTTATACCTTATTATAACTACATAGATCATAAAGTACATAACTATTATGTAGACTTAATTGCAGCAATCAAGGACCAAAGTGGTAATATACAAAAATACTTGATTGAACTCAAGCCTTTTGCTCAAACACAACCACCCGTGCCATCTGAAAAGAAAAGAAAGAGTACAGTATTGTATGAAAACTTAATGTGGCACAAGAATCAGTGCAAATGGAAAGCCGCGAGTGATTACGCGGCTAAAAAAGGTATGAAATTTATTATTCTTACCGAAAAGTACTTATCTTAATATTTTTCTTGATCAACACTGCCACCTGTATGTCTTACAATGTTCTGAATATCAGGATCAAGTTCAGGCTCTAATTCATCATCTGTAGAGAGTGGTTCTTCTATATCTTTAGCAGATTTACCGGGTTTGCCTTTACCTTTACCCTTAAGACCGCGTAAGCGCATAATTTGATCTCTGACGCGTTTTAATTTAGCATCAAGATCTGCTTTTAGTTCTTCTGAGTTTGGTTCATTAACATCGCTATCGGTATCTGTTGCACCAACTTCTTGTTGTGCATCATCATAAACCGATGCAACTAACTCTGGGTCAAGATCAAGTGCAGCTGCCACGTCTTCAGCTGTTGCATTTTTATTGTATTTAATAAAATCAGCTACTTGTTCTTTTGCTCTTAAAGCTTCTGCACTTCTTTTAAACTTACCAGCTGGTTTTTCAATTGATGAAACTGGTTCAGAAGGTTCTGTTTCAGCTGGTTTATTACCAAGTTTACCTGCTTTAAATTCTTTATTAGCATAAGCATAAGCAGTAGACTTAGATAACCCTTTTTTCTCTAGTTCAGCAGCTCTTGCTATAATAGCCATGTTTTTAGGTTTGGCCATTTCAAGGTCAAGCGTGGATTCAGCAATATATTCAATTGCGTGGTCAAATTTCATATATTATACTTACTTTTCTTGGATTGTTTTTTACCTTTACCACCTGGTGCGGCTAATTGATCCTGTATAAGTTTATGTGTAATTAGTTCTTGTTCGGTTAAATCTTTTGCAATTAAAGAATCCTCTTCTCCATAAAACTCGCACTTATTATTAATATACAAAGACATCATAGCTATACGTTCTAACTGAGAACCGTATATTGGAATAATAGGTGGGCAGTCCTCGGTTTCAAAAAAGCGAGATCTACCAGTGAGCCATGCTCTATAAATTGTATCAAACAGTACTCCAATTTCGCCACGATAAACAGGATCAATATCTCTGTTTTCTTTTTGAGTTAATAAAACATCGTTTTCTTTAGTAAGAGGAATATAAAATATAACAGAATAAAACTTAACTGATTCTCTCACAGCTGCCACCACTTTATCAATATAAGCTTCATCTATATCTCCTAGACCTTTTTCATATAACCACAACGAATACACTAAGTTATCAATAGGTGTACGATCAAATACCATTTTCTTATCGCCATAATTAGCCATTGCCTCATCAATGAGATAGTTTAAAATAACATCTTGAGATTCTTTTGTACCTTCCTTATTGACTGTTAGTTTCTTCTCTTTAATAAGATCACGGTATGTTTTTTCTGGCTTATTAAGCATAGGCCATTGCAGACGCATATCATCTACAAGCGTGGATTTACCGACACATTGGGTACCTATAATACCTATTTTACTAAGTTTGGAATGGCTCATTTATTAGAATTTACGATTAATAGCAATATTAGCAACCTCATTCATCATCTTCAGGTGGTTGACCGGTTTCAACATCTACCCAATCAAGTACACAATTGTGAGGTGGGTTGTAACCTATAGCTTTAACAAAAGCGTTAAACTGCTCTGTTAGTTCCTCTAAGTCGGCTTGACCGTCAAATATAATTTCAATTTTACGAGGCACACTGACATTAATATCGTCATTAGTATGCTCTAACGTATATGTGAATTTTATTTCTTGTTTCATATATTATACCATTTCTTCAATAATACCGAGTATTTCCGCTACAATTAGCAATACACCGGTAACCCAGAAGGCACCGAAGCAAAGGCACGTACCCGCAATAATACGAATAATACTTTTAATGATGCTAATGTTTTTATGTTTTTTAGGATCAGGAATGTCGCTCATATATTAAACCGATAAAGCTTTATCCCATAGTTGTAAATGTAGTCTATTAGAAAATTTAAAACCGTACTTCTTACAGAGTTCAGCAACTGTAGGTCCAACCTCTATTAATTCTTTACGGCTACCGCACATTGGCATAATCCATACTTGTTCTGAACGTAAACCGATATCTGGATTATTGAGATAATTTTCTAAAACCTCAGTTAAATCTGACTCTTGTTTAGCTACAAACTTAAAGCAGGCATCGTGCACAACTAAATAGCGTAATACCTCTGGTTTGAAGCGTTTTTCAATAGGATCTCCATTACTAGATAACTTAGGAGAAGTAGTATATGTTACGTGTACACCAAGACGAGACCACTCTTCATCTGGCATAATAGTACCATTAGTTTCAAAGTCAATATGCAATTTAGGTCTACCTATATCATCAGCAGTAAGGGTTTTACTGTAATTAATAAACCCCCAACGATCTCTAATGAATTTAATAAAATTAAGTAGTTTTTTTTGCTGTAAAAAAGGCTCCCCGCCGCTTATTTTAAAAAGTGCACCGTTTTTAAGTAACTCGTGATGCTCTCTTTCTTCCATATATTTTGCAATTTCAGTAAAAGTCATTTTGTTCTTTATACTCCAACTAACGTAACTATCACAACCAAACGGAGAGTCAACAGACTTGAATCCTTGACATGTTAAATTGCAACTTGCTAGACGTATAAATACTGTAGGGTAACCAATATAGCGACCCTCACCTTCTAGCGTATTAAAGCAAAAATCATTAGAAATATACATATATTCTTTATCTGGATCTACGGTATTCATATACTGGTATAATATTATAAAAAAAATACAAATCAACTGTTAATTAACCTTCGTATATAGCTGAATTGTCCGGGTGTTCCCAAACTTCTACTTTAGAACACCAGCAACGACCATTAGTTAAGCTATCTACATATTCGTTTGCAAGTCTATGGCATAGCTCGGCAAATCTTTCAATACCCACGCCGTCTTCAAGTACCACTAGTTCAATCATCTTACGTTGTTCTAGTAGTTTAAACATATCTAAATCGGGGTCTTTTGCCCAAACTACTGTCTTATGATCAAAGTAATCTTCTAAAGTAGTTTTAAGTCGTTTCAGGGAACCGAAGTCTACAACCCAATTATTATTATCTAATACATTACAGGTGAACCAAAACTTAGCCTGTAAGCGGTAACCGTGAATAAAGTGACAATGACTTTGTGCATAAGGCTGTCTAAATGCAGCCGATCCTAGTGGAATGACTTTAGTTGAAGTGAATTTACCCATACAGTATAGTATGAGGTATTTTTAAAAGATCAACTTAAATTAAGTCTTTTGTGAGTTTTTCTATCCAATCCTCCAATATTGTTAAATTAATATCTGGTGGGGTAGAAATAACAGCATTACTATCGTCAGCGGAATCATACAAATAGCGTTGAATGTATCGTTTTTCTTCCATAGTTTCTAGATTAATAAATAATCCAGATCTTTTATCTTTTATAACTGTATTACCCGCTAAAGCGAAGTACACACATTCAACTCTCATGAATTCATTAGGTTTAGTATAGCCAATGAGGTTATTAATAAATTCATTTTTATCTCTAGGATTTTTAAAATACAAAAATATAGGTAGATCTGCACTGCTGTAGGTCTTGTTTTTGTATTTGAGTATCACACATTTATTTATAGCATTAGTAAATAATGATATGGCTGTTAACAAAAAATTAGTAAATAAAAATGAAGCCGTGGATTTACCCCCTCCACCCCCAATTAAATTTTCTATGCCGTCGGATACTCGTCCGGCTATGGTACAGAACGTTAGCTCATTTGCAGATTACTACAACCAGGGTCAATTTGATATAACGCCAGACTTTGTTAATTATATAAAAAATGTAGAGAACGGGGTTAAAGCAGGATTAAAACATGGCAAATGGTTTGCACAGCCAAGCTTTGAAGGTGGTACTAAAACTATTGCATACGGTCATAAATTAATTCCAGGTGAAAATTATCCTCATGGTATTACCGATGCACAGGCATTAGAAATGTTAAAAAACGATCTTAATACAGCTTCCAATAAAGCTAAAAAACTCGTTGATAGTAAACACGGCCCTGGTACTTGGGATAATCTAGATAATACAAGAAAAGAAATGTTAACAGACTTTGCCTTTAATGGTGCTTTACCACATTTTCCTCAGTTTATTGCTGGAGTGGTAAATAATGATCCAAATGTAATGAATACACAGTATAAGCGTTTTGCAAAGGGTAAAGAGCTGGTAAATAGAAACCAGCAGTTTGCAGCTAGATACTTAAACCGTTAAATCTTACCGGCTAGTTTTTTAATAATTTCAATAATATCGTCTTTGTTCTTCAGATTAACACCGGAAGATAAAGTCTTGACATCATCTGCATCTAATACGCTTGGATCGGCTTGTACTCTGCAAATAGCATCTGCAGCCATATTAACTAATGTAGTTTCCCAGTTTTGTAATTCAGCAGGGTTACGATCTGCAGCAGTTGTATTATCAGGAGCAGGCGCATTAACAGGGCCTCCATCTTGAGGTAAACCAGCTGGTGGAGGTGGAGGAGGACCGCCAGCACCACCTGCAGTAGGTATCCCAGGGGGTAATGGAGCCTCTAATAAAGTACGGAAAATATCGTCTGCAATCTTATTAAACTTTTTCATTATGTAGTAGTTGAAGTGGTAGATGTTAAAGACTTAATAAAGTCAGGGCTAGCTAATTTAGTAACATCTCCATTAAGTTCAGGGTGTGCTTTAATTGCAGCTAGTAATGCTGTATTAGCAGCTTTAATTGCATCAGCATTTTTTTGACCAGAAGTCTGTTGAACAGTAGCAGCCTGATTACTTGTATTAATAGCTGACTGAGGGTCATTAGTAATACCGCTAGTTGTACCGGTAATACCATCCTCTTTTAATGCAGTTTCTAATACTTTTAGGAATTTACTCTTAATCATACAATTATTTACGACTTTTTTGTATATTTGCACTTGATTTTTATTGGCAATAAAGTAATATAAAGTGTCGTCGGTTTAAGGAGTATACCATATACAGCATAAGCCGTATATTAAAGTAAATAGGGACTCAGGAGCTAAAGCTCCTTCGTCTCCGGTCTTGTCAGACCTTTTATTAGGCTCGCTAACGCTCGCCTTAATATTATATAATATATAGGAGAGAAATCCGCTCATGGTTTGAATGCTGTTAGCAAGCTTTCTATGCCGTTTTTTGTACAAAACCGTTTGATTTTGTTAAAACTATACTTGCTATAATCTACTGAATAGCGAAACTCTTTAAGCTCAGTAGTTATTTCCGTGTATTCTGCAGTATCTTTGCCAATTAATACAGAACTATATGATTTATTAGTAATGTAAAGTAGGATAGGAAAGCACTTTTTTACTTCTTTAAGAAACGTTAAGATATCCGCATTACACGTTTCTTTATTAATCCAAAATATAGTATTCTTTTTGTGTTCTAATTCGGAATACTCTTTTAAAAGTGTAGACAACGTAAAATAATGTACAAGCTTACGGTAATCTTGTTTTGGTAAGCTATCGTATGTTAAAATGTTATACTTTAACAGTTCAGCTTTAAATAAATTCTGTATCTCTGATTCTATTATTGTAAAATCAGCTAGATAAAGATTGTATTTGAGCGGTAGTACCTGCATTATTAGTTATTGTACTATTATTTTCTTGTTGTGCAAGCTTATTTAATAATGCATTTGGTGCTCTACCAATACGACAGTTTATAATGCCGTTGTAATAGCCTTCTTTAAGTAAAACATCATGATCAAACTGTATCTTAGCTTCGTAATAAGCTAATTCAAACTTACTATCACAAAAACGTATTATTTCAAATTTAAATTTGTCTTTGCCAAGCTTCTTTATATCTTCATTAACATCATTAGAGGATGATGTATAAGTTTTCCAATCTGTCTCTATGTCAAAGTGTCTTTTGTTTTTTCTCCCTTTGAGAGGTTTAAGTTTCTTAACGCTTTTAATTTGTTTCTTTCCGAAATATGTCTTACCAGTGTGGGTGTTAGTAATACGGTAAATAAAACCGTAAGGTAAATTATTAGCATCAATATTCTCATTAGTAGTCCAATGGCCTAGATCCATGTCGCCTACTTACTACATACCTGGTAAGGTTCTACGGATTAAAGGAACAGCTTCTCCATTCACTTTTTTCTTTTTACTTTTTTTCTTTTTAGTAGCACTACCCCAAATATTACGTGCATCTCCTGTAGCATAAAAATCACCCGAACGCCCTGGTGTAGATGCATGTGCTTGTCCAGCACCAAAAACAGCAGAAGTGTTTCCAGCAGCTGCTGTCATATCTTCTAAAAGCTTAGTATACAAATTATTAAAGTTTTTCACGTAGATTTATTAATATTATACTATATACTTAGTAAGATTTATGGACTTACTTAATGTAGATAAAATTATTAGTGACTTTCAAACGGAACTTACTAATGATATTAAAATGGATGAGCTCTCTCTTAAAGAGAAAGCAATGCTTGCACCCACCACTAAGCAGAAGTGGGTAGCTAGAACCACTCAATATAAAAGTACTTTGCTCAAGCTTGAATATGCTAGAAAGCAAAAGGTTAGAGAGAAAACCGTAAATGCACCTGTAGCCCTATCTAAAGCTGCACGAGACGAAATAATGTATAATGATGATGATATAGTATCTATCAATACTTGCATTGATCAGGTTAAATTAATTTTAGATTATCTTGAAAAGGTAGAAAAGCTAACCGGTTCTTTAACCTACGACTATAAGAACGCTATAGATTTACAAAAACTTGAAACAACATAATGGTAGTTGAGTTCCAATATGACCCAAAACGTAAGGAAGTAAAAATCGTATCTGATTTTCTTTCTAATATTAAAGAACACTTCAGTGTTAAGAGTCCGGCTGCTCGTTTTAATCGTTTTGCTAGGTTTATGCCTCAGCGTATTTATGCAATCACTCCAGCTGGTTATTGCGGTATTGGGTTAGTGCCTGGTATTATAGAATTTTTAAATAGTCAGAATATACCGTTTGAGATCAAAGTTAATCAAGAGTATAATGATGTTGTGCGTAAAACACATATACTCAAGCCTGATAGTTTTAAAACACTAAATAGTGAATTTAAACTTAGAGATTACCAAGAGATGGCGGTTAGTAGAGCACTAGATAATGGCTACGGTGTAGTAGAGCTAGCAACAGGTGGTGGTAAGACGTTAATTATTGCTAATTTAGTGTATGCTGCATTACATCAGATAGAACCTACTGAAAAAATATTAATAGTAGTACCAGACTTAGGTCTAGTATCTCAAACTTATAAAGATTTTACTTCCTATAATTTTCCAATGGAAGTAGTGAGTAAATGGACCGGTAATACTGAATTAGACCCTAACGCTCGTGTTATTGTAGCTAATATGGGCATATTACAAAGTAAATCATCAGATATTACCTGGTTTAATAAAGTAGGTTTGTTAGTTGTAGACGAGTGCCATAAACTACGAAGAGGTAATAAAGTTTGTAAACTTATTGACAAGGTGCCCACATTAAGACGTATTGGTTTTACCGGTACATTACCAGAAAATAATATTGATACCTGGAATATTAATAATTTTATCGGTCCAGTTATATTTAAAAAGACTACTACGGAGCTAAGAGAAGCGGCTGGTGGCGAGTACATTGCTAATGCACAGTGTTTAGCTATTAAGCTTAACTACGACTTCAAACCAGATTATACGGCAGTATCTTCTGCACAAAGATATTTGTTAGAATTAGACTATATACATAATAGCAAGTTTAGAAACAAAGTAATCAGACAACTAGCTCATAATTTTAAAAACAATTGTCTTATTCTTATTGATCATATAGCTCACGGAGATAATCTTTATAGAGAACTATCCACATTAACGGATAAGCAAGTATATTTCATACAGGGTAGTGTAGAAGTTGAAGAACGTCGCAGAGTACAGGAAATTATGGAACAACATAATAATGTTGTATGTATTGCCATTAGTAAGATCTTTTCTACTGGCATTTCTATAAAAAACATACATTATATAGTGTTTGCTGCAGGCGGTAAATCAAAAATTAAAACTCTACAGTCTATCGGTCGTGGATTACGTGTTCACGAAAACAAAGACATATTAACTTTGGTTGATATTGTTGATGATTTAATTTATGGTATCAAGCACTACGACAAACGAAAAGAATTTTATGACATTGAAAAAATCAAAATTACCGAAAAAACAATTACAGAGTCCGCCTGAAGTGCCGTCTACTGTAAAGATTACTAAGGTAAAACCTTCCTCTAAACCTAAAAAGCCGTTAAGCGAGTCCGCTAAAGCTAAAAAGATTTACTATGTAAGTCCAGCTGAATTTACTGCTGAACTTAGAAAGTACTACGAAACTGATGTAATGAGTGATAACCTTGCACTTATGATACGTAATATTGCTTATGGGCTTGCACATGCTTCAAATTTTATCAATTATACGTTTAAAGAAGAAGCTATCGGTGACTCTTTAATTAATATGTTTAATGCATTAAAAGATAAGAAGTATAATTTTGATAAAGGATTTAACCCGTTTTCATATTTTAATTCTATCGCTTTTAACTGCTGGCGTTCTCGTATTAAGAAAGAAAAACGTATGCGTGATACTTTAGCAGCATATCAAGAAGAAGTGTATAGTGTCATTGGACCTAATGTAGGTGTTGATGATCCAGTAAACCCTAACAATAAACATGCAGATTAAAGGAACAGAAGTCGGTATATTTTCAGACCCACATTATGGCGTACATCGCAATAGCGAGATATGGCATAAAATTGCTCTAGACCATGCCAAATGGACAGCTGAGCAGTTTAAGTCTCGTGGTATACAAGACATCATAATTCCAGGAGACATATTTCATGATCGTAATGACATTGCTGTTAATACTCTTCACATGGCTACTGACGTGTTTGATGTATTGCGTGATTTTAATATCATTATTACCGTGGGTAATCACGATGCTTATTACCGGGATAATTCTTCTGTTAATTCCGTATCCATTCTTCGCGGTTGGAGTAATATTACTGTTGTTGATAAGCTTATCGTCAAAAAACTCCAAGGAAAAACAATAGCCTTCTGTCCCTGGGGTCAAGACATTAACGAAGTACCTAAGTGCGATTTAATTGTAGGTCATTTTGAGATTAACAGTTTTAAAATGAATTCTTACAAGGTATGTACTAACGGGTTAAAGTCGTCTGACTTAACTGATAGAGCACCTTTAACTATTACTGGACATTTCCATCATAGAGAAGAACGTAAATACGAAAACGGTACTATATTGTATGTAGGTTCACCGTATCAAGAAGATTGGGGTGATTTCGGTACCACAAAAGGTCTTTATATATTAGATCTTAATGATTTAAGCTATAAATTTATAGAAAACAATATATCACCAAGGTATATGAAGCTTAGATATACTGAATTAACAACCGGTGTATATACACCTGACACTTTAAAGAAAGCAATTGCAGGTAATATTGTAAAATTCTATGTAGATAAAGTTGTTGAACCTTTCGCATTAGAAACGATTGTAAGAAAACTTGTATCTGTAAAACCTGTAGAATTTACAATTGAACATGATGTTACCGAGCAAAGTAAAATTAATATTGAAGAAGCAGCTAATAAAGAATTTAACATAAGCGTAGAAAAATCCATAGATGAATTTATTGAGCTTATGGATATTAAAAACAAATTAGATGTCAAAACTTACGTCAGTGATTTATACACTAGAGCAGGTAAATTATAGCAATGAAAGTAGCAATACATACTAATGCTCTTGATGACCGGGGTTGTGGTAAAACTCCGTTTGATTATGGTCTTGGATTGAAGAGCTTAGGTCATGAAGTGTGTTATATTACTTCTGGTCTTAGCGGTAACGAAAGTGCACCGCGTATAGCTAAGCATTTTCCGATTTATTATTACGAAGGTAAAATAGATAAAGCACCGAACGAAGCTGTAAGAGGTAATATTGAAAAGATCGTAGACAAGCAAAAAGTAGATTTTGTACAAATGCTTAAATCCGGTAATAATGATCAAATCACACCTACTAACTGTAAGACCGGTATACATTGTGTATTTAGTATGAACGATCCGCACGGTACTGTATATGCGGGTGTGTCAGAAAACTTAGCTAAAAAATTTAATAAAGAGTTATATGTACCGCATATAATAAAAAAATTTGAACCAACCACAGACGTACGGGCATTTTTTAACATACCAAAAGATGCTATTGTGATTGGTCGTCATGGTGGTAGAGATTCATTTGATTTACCGTTTGTACATGAAGCAATTAAAAACATAGTAAATTACCGTAAAGACGTTTACTTTTTGTTTTTATCTACTAATGTTTTTTATGAACACGAACGGATAAAATATATACCCTGGGTAGAGCAGGAAACCGATGTATTTAACTTCATTAATGCATGCGATGTAATGATACACGGACGCTACATGGGTGAGACGTTCGGTTTAGCTGTAGCAGAATTTGCAATCTGTAATAAACCTGTTATAACTTGGACTGGTATGTGGCATGGTGAAAAGGTACCTATTTACGACACTGCACATATTGATAATCTTAGAGGTAAAGCACTTGTTTATAATAACATTGTTGAATTGCAGTATATTCTTTTAAACATAGACAAAACCTATATTAACAGTCAGAATTGGGACACTATTTCTGATTACTATAATGAAAAAGTAGTAATGGATCAATATAACAAAGTATTTTTAACATGAAAATTGGCGTTGGCATAATTACCTGCAATAGAAATAACTATTTAAAAGCCTTAATAGCTACCTTACCTACTGATGTTATTGATCAGTTAGTAGTTGTTAATGACGGTAAGGCTGAAAATCAAATAGAGGTACCAGGTACCTGGTTACAGAATGAAGTCAATCTTGGTGTGGGTAAATCTAAGAACAAAGCAATGAAGTATCTTTATGATGCTGGTTGTGATTATATTTTTATTGTTGAAGATGATATGCTTATTAAAGATAAAAATGTATTTATGAAATACATTGAAGCATATCAAGAAACTGGTATACAGCATTTTAATTATGGTCCAGGATCACCATTTAACCGTAAACAAACAATACAGTTTGATTTACATAACAGACATTTACTTGATCAGAAAAGCCCTGTTAATCCTAGACTTATAGTAGAATATTCTAATAATACCAAAATTGCCTTATACGAGCACACAGTAGCGATGTTCTCGTTCTTTACTAGAGAGGTACTTGAAAAAGTAGGTTATATTGATGAAGAATATGATCAGTGCTGGGAACATGTGGATCATACATATAAGATACACAAAGCAGGTTATCATCCGCATTTTTGGTGGTTTGCAGATATAGCAGATAGTGAGAAATACCTTGAAGAAGCACCTGGTGCGATTGAAAATTCTGCTATTGCAAAAGATAGATCTGCTTGGATGGAAAAAGTAAACAAAGGGCGAGAAATATATAAACGTAAACACGGCCATTACCCTAATCAACCGCCATATGCTTCTAAAGAAGAAGTAATAAAAATGTTAAAAAATCTTAAAAAACGTCGCGAGCTTAATAAATAATTACATGGTATATGTAGACCAATTAATTTGTAAAAACTGTAATACTCCTGTTAAAACAGGTATGTTTTGTGCAGCTCCGTCATACTGTAGATATGAATATATGCACAAAATGCGTAATCCTAAATTAAGTAAAATAATAAATCTAAAAAGCATTAATTTTTATTATTTGCTTGGATTAATAGCTACAGACGGCAATTTACATAAAGCTAAAGGTTATGGTATTGAAATAAATATACACACTAAAGATAAAAATCTATTAAAAAAAATACAAAAAATGTATGGTGGTAGTCTTAAAGACAAAAAAGATAATACTACGGTATGGTATATTTCCTATAAACCGTTTTACGATTATCTTTGTAGTATCGGTATAACACCTGCTAAAAGTTTAACATTAGATGTAGTAAACTTTTTTAATAATCTTACTAGCGTGCAAAAAAACGCATTTATACGCGGGGTTGTTGATGGGGACGGTGGTGTGAGAATATACAATCAAACCAACCCTAAATACCCTACAAAAACTAGGCAGTATTTAGTTTTTGATATAGTTTCTGGATCTAAAGTTTTTTTAGATATGTTAGCCAAATACATAAATGCTGAATTAAAAGAAAATATATTAAACGTAAAAAAAGAAAAAACTATTTATGCTGTCAGATCTTTTGCAAAATATAAACCTATAAAAATATTAGATTTACTATACAAAAATATAGGTAATAATCTTAAAATGGATAGAAAGTACAATACGTACAAATTATATAAAAAAACATTACATATTACATGAAAATAGCTATACTTGTACCCACTCGTGAAAGACTCAATAGAAAACTCACGCTACTTAATTCTATATTGTGCACTGCTAACGATATTAATAATGTTACTGTGTATTTTGGAGTGGATGTAGATGACCCTAAACGAGATACCATCTTAAAAATGGCAAAAGCGTTTACGTTTCTTAAAATTGTGGACATACCCGCACAACCCAACGTAGATGTTAACATTAATAAAATCTGGAATCAATTAGCTGCTGTAGCCACTGAAGAGATTTTTGGCTATATTGGAGATGATATGGTTTTTAGAACTGATAACTGGGATGCAGAAATTATTAAAGAATTCTCAGGAGATAAACCACCTAAAGACAAGATCAAGTGTGTACATTGTGATGATGGCTTTCATAAACATGCTATATGTATTAATGCATTTATGCACCGCACATATTATGATACGATTGGTTATTTTGTAAGAGATGAATTCTTAGTTAACTGGTCTGATCAGTGGATGTTTCAGATTTATAAGTCTCTTAATAGATTGACTTATCGTGGTGATATCTATATTGAGCATCAACAATGGATGGTCAACCAAATTAAGCAACAAAGAAGTATACCACCTGATAGTACAACTCAAAGAATGTTAGATAGAGACGGCAGTGATAATAAAGCTCGTTCCGATGGTTTCTGGGATAAACTTGGACCTGAAAGAGATAAAGAAGTGGCATTTTGGGAAAAAAAGCTTAATATTAAAGCTAATTACGCTGTTGTAGAAAACAGCTCTAGAAAAAAATGAAAACCACATTATTAAGTTTTGGTACCTGGCAATACTATCTAGCTTTAGATAAACTTAAAGAATCTGCTAAAGGCAAGGTAGATAATATTATTATATACAAAGAGTCAGATATAGAAACTGATTTTTATATAAAAAATATTGCTCACTTTAGAGATAAAAGAGGTTTCGGTTACTGGATATGGAAATCTTATTTTATTAACAAGTTACTTAAAACAGCTAACGATGATGATGTATTTTTCTACGTAGATGCCGGTAATTATGTTAGCGGTGATGGTATACAGGCTATTTACGATATTTGCGCTAAAGACGAAAAAGGTGTATTGTTGTTTGATAATAGAGACGGTTCGCCTAATAATACAAACTGGAAAAATGCTCAATGGACTAAATCTGATTGTTTTAATCTTATGGGATTAAATACACCAGAGTACGTTCACGGTAATCAAGTTAATGCCTGTTATGTTATGTTTCGTAAAACAGATTTTAGTGTTAAATTTTTTAATATCTTTGGATCGGTTTGTGCAAATTATAATATAATTTCAGATGCACTTAATATAACAGATAATTTTAATGCCGAATTTAGAGATCACCGTCACGATCAATCTATACTTTCGCTTTTAGCTATATATTATAAAATTACTGTAGCAAGAGATCCTAGTCAATGGGGTAATCCATATATTAGTTCTACTGATACATATAAACAAGTGTTTCAACATCATAGAAAAGAATTTTACTTAAAATGAAGATTTTAATTATACAAGAATATAGTAGACACGCAGAAAATGCACAATACAGAGAATGTCTCTGTCTTCAGCGTGCTTTCCAAAGAGCTGGTTGGGAAGCTGATGTGTGGGGTCTGGGTCATAGTAATTATTGTGTATTTCCTGATTATAACAGTTATGATGTAATTTTTAACTGTGAAAACTATGGTGATCACTGGTTACCTGATTTAACCGATGTAACTAAACCATATAAAATATTCTATGCAGTAGATCCTCATATAAGAGGTTTAGCACCGTATCAACAAATTGTTAAGAATCAGGGTTATAATATGTTGTTTAGCGCTGTAAGAGACTTTACAGCACAAGACCCTCAAAATATGGCTTGGATGCCACCTGCAATTGATAAAGATTTATTTTACAATAAAAATTTAACTAGAGATATACCGCTTGGCTTTGTTGGTAACGAATCAGAATTTACTAGAAAATTATTGCTAGAGTATATGACCACATTGTATGGTTTACAACAGCATATAAAAATATTTGGTGACGCAATGGTAGATTTATTAAACCGCTTTCAAATTGGTTTCAATAAAAATATGGGTAACGATACCAATTATAGAAGTTTTGAATCTATTGCTTGCGGTGCTATGCTATTTACAGATAATAATCCTGCTTATCATGATTTAGGATTCGTACATGGTGTTAACTGCTATTTATACTCAAGTGTTGACGATTTAAAATACGGAATTAAAGACTTATTAAAAAGACCTGATATTATACAAAGCATTGCTAAAGAAGGAGAAAAATTAGCTGTAAATCATACATATGATCAAAGAGTAGCCGGTATGATTGATTTTGTAAAAAGCAAAATTTAAGTAGATAAGTTACAGTATTACTATATTATTGTAACTAATGCAGTACGTCTTCTTTAAGAGTGTAAAAATTACTAATTTTCTGTCTGTAGGTAAAAGACCGGTTGTTATTGATTTTAAACCGGGATTGAATATTATTACCGGTAAGAACTACGACAAAGCTGATAGAGCTAATGGTGTAGGTAAGTCTACTATGACTGATGCTATACACTTTGCATTGTATGGTAGTACTATTAGAGATCTTAAAAAAGAGAATATTGTTAATAACATATACCCTGAAGATATATGTGAAGTAGAATTAGAGTTTACTATAGAAGAGAACCACAAGAAAACCGAATATAAAATTATTCGTACGTTAAACCCTACCAAGTGTTATCTCTATATAAATGGTGAGGATAAGACACGTTCGGGTGTGCCACAAACAACCGAATACATTATTGATATAATTGATACTTCACCAGAAGTGTTTCAGAATAGTGTGGTAATGACCATAAACAATACTGTACCGTTTATGGCTCAAAAGAAGATAGAGAAGCGTAAATTTATTGAAGGTATACTTGATCTTGAAGTATTTAGCAATATGCTAAGTATTGCTCGTTTTGATTTTAATGAAACAAAACGTTTACTAGATATTGAGCATACTAAAGCTGATGAAACTGGTCGTAACTTGCAAGATAGCGTTAAACAGAAAGAAGCTTACGAAGAAAATAAAAAGAAACGATTAGATGTACTCGCTACTCGTCAACGTAATAATGAACAAGAACTAGCTATACTAAATGAAAAATTAAGTAAGCTTGATGCTGTTGATACTGTTGCTGAAAAGCAAATACAAGATAAGTTATCTGCACTAAAGACCGCTGAAAACGTATGTGATAAAAAAATAGCTGCAGTTAATAAACTTATTACTGAAGCAGAAACTCATATCAAGCTTAATAACGATCGTATCAAAAAGCTTAAGAAAGTAGACAGTAAATGTCCGCATTGTGGTAAAGATCTAGCTGAAGCTACTAATGCTCAATACGAAAAGGATAAAGCTGAATGCGAGACTGAAATACAAAAATATACTGAAGTAGTTGGTATTCAGAAGCCGCTTTTATTAGAAGCACAAGAACAGTTAGATAAAGTTGAGAAAGGTATTACTACAATACAAAAGAAGATAAACGATTTCAATATACGTAAGAAAGAAGTAGAAAATATTAACAACCGAGTTAAACAGTTAAACGAATGGCAGGCATCTCTCGTTGTTGATATTAACCATTTACATAAAGACTCTAATAACTTTCAGGATGCTATTGATACTATTACCGCTAGACAAGAAGAAATTAAAAACACTATAGCTAAACATCAAAATAAAATAGATATCATAGAATCAGCTAAATTTATTACTTCAGAAGAGGGTGTAAAGTCTTTTATTGTTAAAAAGATACTAGAGGTATTAAATCTCAGACTCGCTTATTATCTTAGAAAGCTTGAAAGTAATAGTATGGTTAAATTCAATGAATTCTTTGAAGAGACTATTACTAATGAGCGTGGTGTGGAATGTAGCTATTTTAACTTCTCTGGAGCTGAACGTAAAGCTATAGACCTTGCAATGATTTTTACATTCCAAGATATCCGTAGAGCACAAGCTAATGTATGGTTAAATCTATCTATATTTGACGAATTACTAGATTCATCACTAGATGAGAAAGGTATTGAATTGGTATTGGATATAATACGCGAGAGAGTTGAAAAATACCAAGAAGCAATATATATTATATCACATCGTAAAGAAAGCATGAAATACTGTACATCTGGTGAAATAGTTTATCTAGAAAAGAAGAACGGTATTACTGTACGATCAACAACTTTTAAAAATGAATAATCCTCTTGTGTTTGGAATGCCTGAAATGCCACTTGGTGCACCTGTATTTGGTTCGCCTTTAGCCCCTGTTGAAGGATTGCAGCAACCAGCTTATGCACCTCCTACACCGGGTGCACCAGCAAATATGGCAATGAGCTTTGCAGCTGATCATGGTGGATGTGGTTTCTGGCGTATGCATTGGCCAGAAGCACTAATTAACTCATCAGGTAGAGGTGTTATCACTAACTCTACTATGATGCTTTTGGATCCTAGATACTATGCACAAGTTAAATCTGTAAAAATACAACGTCAAGTTACTGAACCTCAATTACAGTTTGCAAAGTTCTTAAGAGATACTTCTAATAAAGGTAACAAGTTTAAACTATACTACGAAATTGACGATGTTATTTTCCCAGAGGATATCCCGTTATACAATAAGTCTCGTACTGCTTTTGTAGATCCTATTATTGGTAAAACTGCAATTGAAATTATTAGACATTGTGATGCTATTACTTGCCCTACAAAGTTTATGGCAGATTATTACACTGCTCGTACTGGTGTACCAGCTATAGTGTTGCCTAACTATTTACCTAAGTTCTGGATGGATCGTTTTTATAATAAAAAGAAAGTCACTGATAACTATGACTTTAATAAAAAGCGTCCACGTATTGGTTATGTAGGTAGTCCTACTCACTTAAACGTAGACAGAATAGCTGGAGTGATTGACGATATTGATCCATTTGTACCGATTGTACGTAAAACATTTAAAAAGTATAAGTGGGTATTTATGGGTGGTGTACCTTTTGGATTACACGACTTAGTACAATCAGGAGATGTTGAATACGTACCATGGAAAACGTTATACGAATACAGCTATGCATTTGATGCGTTAAACTTAAATGTTGCTATTGCACCATTACAATACAATAAGTTTAATCTTGCTAAAGCACCTATCAAGTATCTAGAAGCTGGTGCATTAGGTATTCCATGTGTATGTCAAGATTATGCTCCATACAATACTGATCCAGTTGCACCTTTAAGGTTTAACACAACGGATGAAGCAATGGACATTATCAAGAAACTTTGTGACAACCGTCAATTCTATTTAAATGAATCGGATGCTGCGCGTAAAGTTGCAACCAAGTATTGGTTAGAAGATCACATAGAAGAACACGTAAAAGTTTACTTTCCTTCTTGATTAGTTTGTAAGACGGTACATAATATGTGTTGTGTACCGTAACGTATATTATAACTCTCGCGAATCTATAGCCTATCTATTTACCTGGGATAACAACGGTAATAGAGTTGTTAAAAAGGAAATCTATAGTCCCTACTTCTATGTAGAGACTAACCAAGATAAGTATGACGCTATTTCTATCTTTAACACTAAGTTAAAGAAAAAGATCTTTAGAAATTCATTTGAGCGTAATAAAGCAGCACAAGATGGTGCTATTAAAAGACTTTATCACAATATTCAAGTTGAGCAGCAGTTCCTTATTGAGAAGTATAAAGACGATTACGAAAAGCCTGAATTCTCTGCTAACCCTCTAAAGGTTTGCTTTCTTGATATTGAAGTTTATTCTCCAGACGAGTTCCCTGAAGCTAAGGATGCTAAACATCCTATTAATCTTATAACAATATATGATAACTTATCTGAAACGTTCTATACCTGGGGTTGTAAGCCTTATACACCTTCTCGTAAGAATGTAGTTTATACAGAGTGTAACAGTGAAATAGATTTACTTAATAAGTTTTTAGACTTCTGGGAAAACGACTACTATCCAGATATTTTATCTGGGTGGAATACAGACTTTTTTGACTTTCCCTATACTATCAATCGTATCAATAACTTATTAGGTGAAAACGCTGCTAAACGTCTATCACCGTTAAAGAGTCTTTGGTGTCGTAAAGGTATCTTTGTTAAAGGTCAAGAGTTAGATCGCTGGTATATTCACGGTATATCAGCAATGGACTATCTTGAAGTGTACAAAGGCTTTGCGCGTGGTTTATTAGAATCTTATGCACTAAACTTTGTAGCACAACACGAACTAGGTGAAGGTAAACTAGCTATTAACGCTACTAACTTAGCCTCTCTGTCTGAAAATGATTGGAATAACTTTGTAGATTATAATATTCAAGACGTTGATCTACTTGTACGAATGGAAAAGAAACTACAATTCTTTAAGATTATTCGTATGTTAGCGTACAAAGGTTTAACTAGCTTTGAAGCTGCTTTAGGTAAAGTACAAATTGTTACCGGTTGTGTTGCTTTAGAAGCATATAAACACAGTATGGTTATACCTACATTTGTGTCTGGTCCTACTAGAGATGAAATTGAAGGTGGTTATGTTAGAGATCCAGAACGTGGTTTAAAGACAGCTATTGTTAGTTATGACGCTAATTCTCTATACCCTAACACTATTATTACTTTAAATATCTCACCAGAGACTAAGATAGGTAAGATTATACGTAAGACTGATACTGAATCTACTTTGTTGTTAGCCAGTGGTTCAGAAAAGACAGTACCTAACGAAAAACTTGAAAAGCTGATGGAAGTAGAGAAGTTAGCTATATCTAAAGCTAATGTTCTGTATACACAAAAGAAGAAAGGTGTTGTGCCTTCGTTAATTGACGGTCTTTATAGTGAACGTGTTAAAAACAAGAATCAGTACATTGAGTATAAGAAACAGCTAAGTAATCTAACTTCAGACACAGATGAATACAAAACGTGTAAGTTTAATATGGAACGAGCTGACACCATACAGCACGTCATTAAGATTCTTCTTAATTCTATTTACGGTGTTTTTGCTAACAAGTTTAGTCCTATTTGCGATAGTGATCACGCCGGTAGTATTACTCTTACTGGCCAGTCGGTGGTTAAGCAAGCAGGTATCATCCTTGATACATATGCTAAAGAAAAATACGGAGTTAACGTTTCTCTTAACATTTATGGTGACACTGACAGTACTCATGTTACTATTCAACCGATTGTTGATAAGCTTAAGATAAAACTATTTGCTGCTGGTAAAGTAACACCACAAGGTTTAGATTTAATTGATAAAGAGATTGGTACATATTTAAACAACGAAATTAAACGTTGGTCTGCTGCAGAATTTAAGTCTACTGATCCTCGTTACTTCTTTAAACGTGAATCAATTTGCGATGTAGGTGTTTATCTACAGAAGAAACGTTATATCATTCACGTATTAAACGATGAAGGAGCTAACGTTAATAAGTTTAAGTACGTTGGTGTTGAAATCGCTAGATCTACTACGCCTAAGAAAGCAAAAGAACTGATTAAGAAGGTTATTGAGAACTCTTTGTTAGGCCAGGATCAGATAAAGGCAAACAGTCTTTATAAAGAGGTTTACGATTCATTTAAAACGTTACACGTTGATGAAATAGCTATCCGTGGCGGTCTTAGTGACTTAGAGAAGTATGAAGTAAAAGCAGATGGCTTTAAGATTGGTACTGGTACACCTAATCACGTTAAAGGCGCTATTTGGTATAATCAATTGTTAAAGCATTTGAAGTTAGAAACAAAGTATGAACGGATTACTTCTGGTGGTAAAGTAAAAAAGATTTATATTGCACCAAACAAGTATAACATTGATACTCTTTGTTACCCTTACAACTTTCCTCCTGAATTTAACGACTTTCAAGTAGACTATATTGAAATGTTTGATACAATAATTAAACCGCCTATATTAGCTGTATATGAAGCTATTGGCTGGCGATTACCAGATTTAACTAACGAAGTAACAACAGACTTATTTGACATATTCTCATGATTAAAATATCACACGAATCACCCTTAAGCATGCTAGAGATCTCTCGTACATACAACGATTATTGCTATGCACTTGTACACCTTTTTGAGACTCATCCACAGTACTATAAGTTCTTTGAAGATAGTGTTAAAATGGGCCGCCATGTTTTATTAGATAATAGCATATTTGAATTGTCTAAGTCTTTTGATCCTAAACGCTATGCACACTGGATACAGAAACTTAACCCTACAGAATATATTATACCAGATGTATTAGAAGACTGCAACGGTACGATTGAATCTGCCAAGAAATGCTTATGGAGAGAATGGGACTTTGTTAACGATTCTAAAACTATTGGTGTAGTACAGGGTAAAACCTACGCAGAGCTAGTTAAATGTTATGTAACTTTAGATCAAGAGATAGATGTAGATAAGTTAGCTATTTCATTTGACTACTCTTATTATCTCAAACTATTCCCTCATCCTAACAAATGGGTATCTTATATGATGGGTAGAGTAATAACTTTAACTCAATTAATGAACGATGGTATTATTAATAAAGACAAACCTCACCATTTACTAGGTTGCGCACACCCTAGAGAGTTTAGTTTCTATCAAGGTCCTGAATATAACTGGATTGAAACGTTAGATACTTCATCTCCTATTGTTCACGGTATTAAAAGAGTAAGGTACTCTGATGTTATTGGTAACTGGAAGAAGGAGTCTACTAAGCTTGTAGATTTATTAGATGTAGTACCAGACGAAATACAAGAAAGAT
>Ga0207959_1000012_pt1 | contig 69543 bp, 97 predicted proteins | sample CryBogCBH20Aug07_FD_184609 | JGI IMG/M metagenome (GOLD analysis project Ga0207959, IMG submission 184609) | Freshwater microbial communities from Crystal Bog, Wisconsin, USA - CBH20Aug07 (SPAdes) (version 2) | ecosystem: Environmental > Aquatic > Freshwater > Lake | place: Crystal Bog... | reverse complement strand
TGAAGAGTGCGACAACGGCGACGGCACAGCGAGTATCCCTTTGTATTCCCGACAGGGAGCGTCAATGAAACCTAGTGGCGAATACGTCCTCGTAGACATAGAGGACTTGCCGTTGCTACTTCCGTATCGTTGGATATCAGTTCGTGCCAAGAGAAGCATCAGCGACTACGCCGTAGCGAGGATGGGGAATAGCACCGTTCATATGCACCGACTACTTCTTGGCTCGCCAAAGGGTATGGTCGTCGGCCACATCAACAATGATGGGTTAGACAATCGCCGTGAGAATCTCCGTGTCCTCACCAAAAGGGAGAACGCCCAGAACCTGCCGAACACACCGGGGCGAGGCAACAAGTTCCATAGTGAGCACCGAGGCGTGTCGTATCGCAAAGACCTCTTTGACAAGCCGTGGGTCGCACGAGTAGGCAACAAACACATCGGGTTCTTTCGCACCGAAGAAGAGGCACACAAAGCGGCACGAAAATCTCGTGCTGAACTAATGCCATACTCCGCTAACTAGACGGGCGTATTGTTCCTTCTCTGAAAAAAATAATTTCTTTGGCTCGCGCCTTTGGCTTCCCCCCACGTTCCGGGCCCCCCCCACGCAGGGCAAAGTGAACTTTGTGCGAAGCGGTCTTGACACTCACAAGAGTTGAGCCACAATGTAATAGTTATTCCCCCCATAGATAGAAATCGGATTATTTGGGCTATAATAGATAGCCCCCCGTTTTTTTCTTCGGGGGTTTCCCCAAACACTAAACCCCTATACACTCCGAAAGAAAAATAAATGAATTGTCAAAAGTGTAAGCAGTTCCCACTTATTGAGCAAACTCGCACGAGCCGTTGGTCGCACCTGTTCTGCCACACGGCGCACTACCCGCAACCTGTCTTGGTATCACCACTCACGTTTGGGGCAAAGTAGTGTTCTGTCGCAAGTGTCAAGAACGCATCTCCCAACATCCGTTTATTGTCAAAAAGTGGATTCACGTCAATCGTGACATTGAGACAAATCACGGGGCAATCCCCGACTTTGCCGTAAAGATTCGTGGCGTATTAGTTGACTCGTAATCCTTGACTGCTGGGCGGCCCTATAGTAGGGTTTGCCCAACAGTCAAAGGAGAACAAGTGCTAATACTAACTGCCGGCGGCATACTCGCTATAGCCATTATTTGTGGCGCAATTGCGAGGAACAAGAAGTAATGAGTGGCGAACTACGAAACTTCGTTGAGTGCAAGCACGGGTGGATTGGCTCTTGCCCTATCTGCGCTGAAATTGCCGTTCTCAAAGGTCAGATTGACGACCTCTTCGAGCAGGTTGCCTACCTCACTCGGAATATGCCGAGGTCTACTAGCGACACAAACGAATCGAGAGAGAATAATCTCGCATCGTGAACGTTCAAGGATGGAAAGACCTCGCTAAATGTCGTGGTCTAGATACGAATATCTTTATGCCCGACGATAGCGGGGTGATTTACAAAGAACAAATGGAACGAGCCGTTGCGATTTGTGCGAGTTGCCTCGTTATTGACGAGTGCCGAGACTACGCAATCGCAGAAGAAATAGTGGTTGGCATATACGGCGGTCTAAGCGAACGAGGCCGAGCCGCTTTTGCTAGGGGAAACAAGGGCGAGGTAAGGGAACTTTGGAACGTCAAACACGGAACTCTTAGTGCCTACCAACGCCACAGATGTCGCTGCGCCCCCTGTGCTGAAGCGGGCCGTGACCATTGGCGAAAGAATCAAGAGAAGCGTAAAGCAAAGAAAGAAGTGGCGTAATGGGAAGTTTTGATGACTTTGACGCTTTCGTAGAGAAGCACAAAATCAAGGACGACGAGCTCGGCGTAGCGTTCGCTGCGTGGCTCTCGGGCAAGGGATGGGATGGTGACTTTGATAACGTCGGCCCATCAGAAGAACTAGGCGTATGCGATACCTGCGGAAAGCCCTACGAACTCGCAAGCCGTGATGGGCGTTGTGGTAATTGTGGGAACTGCGACGAGTGTTGCGACCACGAAACCATTACGGAATTGCCAAAATGTAATCACATCGTCGGCTACCGACACGGAATGAATGACGCTCGCTTGGTTGAATTAGACGAAGCAAGAGACTTTGAGCCAAGCACCTTCTTCACCTACTGCCCCAAGTGCGGAGAGAAACTATGAGTGACTTTGATGACTTTGAGTATCTAGAATCGGCAATCAACATCCTGAACGGAGATATATGACTAACTTTTTGATTGGCTTTGTGGCGGGCATCTTCTCGTGCGCCGTTGCTCTCGCTATCGTTTGTTGGAAAGTGCTCAACAAACAAGGTGGGTGGTGGTGAACCTATGGGACTAACTTTTGAGATTCTTATTCCTTTGTTTGTATGGGTCTTTGCGTCGTGGTTTTTCTCGGATAGGTGGCGCAATAAGAACGACGCCTTTTATGTCTTGCTGATGCCGATTGCACTAGTTGGCGCTCTCTTTTGTATTACGCTCTTCTCTCGTTGGCTTTACTAAGGAGTCCTTGTGGGCATTATTGAACACTCATTGTCGTCAAAGTGCGTTTGCGGCCACACTCGCTACCTACACACGGCACAAACAAACGGCGTGGTGAAGTTGGGCGAGTGCAATCAGTCTGACTGTTCGTGCGACCTAATGATTATCAAGAAGCGTAGATAACGTGACCGAACGCGCCCGATTTGTGAGTCGGATAACCGGGGAAGATGTTTACGTCTTTAGTGGTGAAATGAGCGGCTACTACTGCGTGATTTGCGGCCCAACGGGCCGTAGCCTTTACTGCCTGCCCGAAATCATTGACCACAAGTGGAAGCAACACACGGATTACTACTACGAAGATGGGCAAACCAAGTCTCGTCTTATGCCCGGGTGCGAGGCCCTAGAGAGCGTGATTAGCGTATGACCGTCAAGTATCTGCTCACCAATGGAAATCGGGAACTCGCCAAGGATGGCGTGTTTACTTGGACACTTCCCGCGCTGAACGCTCGCCTTACGAACGGCAAGAACCACGTCACTTGCCCAAACGCTGGCATCTGCGCCAAACTTTGCTACGCCCTCGCTGGAGTTTGCTTCGCATTCTCCGCTGGCCTGCTGGTTGGCTCACTACTGAGCGGTAAGTAATGTTGAAAACCTTTCTCATCGCACTGGTCTGTGGTAACCTCGGCTACATCGCTGGTCGTTGGAGCAAGGGGGACTAATGCTACTCAAAGGCGACTGTCTCGTCACGCTGAAATCTTTACCCGACAACTCAATTGACGCAGTTGTGACCGACCCCCCATACGAATTAGGATTTATGGGCAAAGCGTGGGATAACTCTGGTATCGCCTACAACGTTAAGGTTTGGAAAGAGTGCTTCCGTGTGCTGAAACCCGGCGGACACTTGCTGGCGTTCTCCGGCTCTCGCACCTACCACCGGATGACCGTGGCTATCGAGGACGCTGGCTTTGAAATCCGTGACCAGATTATGTGGCTCTACGGCTCGGGCTTCCCGAAGTCGCTGGACGTGAGCAAGGCAATAGACAAGGCTGCCGGTGCGGAGCGTGAGGTGGTGGGTCAAAACCGATACGCTGCTAGACGCCCGTCAGAAGCGGCAAACTCCCCCGTTGGCTTCTCGGACAGTATGGGTGGCTCGGCAACAGCAAACATTACCGCACCCGTCACTCCCGAAGCCCAACGCTGGCAAGGCTGGGGAACAGCCCTAAAGCCAGCCCACGAACCTATATGTGTCGCTCGCAAGCCCCTGACCGGCACAGTGGCCTCGAACGTGCTGGAGTGGGGAACGGGTGCGCTGAACATTGACGGGTCACGGGTGGGGACTGAAACCGTAGTCACCACAAACGGTAAGGGCTTTAACGGCTTATTTGAGGGTGGCACAAACAATAATGGTGGCGCTGAACGAGAAGGTCGCTGGCCTGCCAACGTCATCCACGACGGAAGCGACGAAGTGCTGTCAGGGTTTCCAAACGACGCAGGGCGTTTCTTCTACTGCGCTAAGGCCAGCAAGTCCGAGCGCAACGCAGGGCTGGAGGGGCTGCCGGAACGTCGCCAAGATGAGGACGATTACGAAAGGGCTGGCACTACAAACCCTCGGAACAGAAGCCAAGCCCTACGCCAGAACTTCCACCCCACCGTCAAGCCCCTTGCCCTGATGCGCTACTTGGTCAAGTTGGTCACCCCCCCGAACGGAACCGTGCTAGACCCGTTCCTCGGCTCCGGCTCAACGGCAGTGGCCTGTATCCTAGAGGGCTTTGACTGGGTGGGCTGCGAGATGACCGAGGACTACTGGCCCATCATCGAGGCACGGGTGGCTTGGGCGCACCAACAACAAGTGGAACCGAAACAAGAAAAGTTGTTCTGATGACGAAGGTGGAATAATGGGCGGCCCTAAGCCACCGTGCGACTGCCATAAGGCACAGAACCGTTCCGAGGAACTCCTTTTGGAACTTATCTCTGAGCGACTGCTGAAATACAAGCCCACGTCAAGCGACGAACCGCCAACCGAGCGAGTCACGGGCTATGACGAGGGCTGGTGGGAGTGCTACCAACAACTCTGCGACATTATTGACGCACACACCGAGGGAAATGAGCATAGGATTTTCCAATGATTCGTTTTTCCCGTTGGCTCGTAGAACACGATGGTTATAACGAGGGTGCGTTCGTAAAGTATTACGTCGAAGCCTCGGATAAAGAACGCGCACTACAACGCCTCTACTCCAAAGACCGTGACTTGGACTGGGGTAGCGAGCGATTCACCACTCGTGTAACGTGGCTAGAAGACCTATGAGCCAGACAATCATTCCAAAGTTTGACAAAGGGCAAAAAGTCTTTACTCGCTTTGGGCGCGAGATAACGATTGAAGCCGTAGAGGTAGATGTCTACATAACCTACGTTGCGGCCAATGCCTCGTGGAGTGAAAGCGAACTCCGTGCTGATAAACCCGTAGGTTGCGCCCATAGAGGCCCAGATGGCTCGTATTACGGCGTAAGTAGCCCGCCCGATGAAATGGATTACGAGTTCGTTTTCTGCCCTCTCTGCGCCGTTAGGCTCGCCCCGCCAATAAACAACGGGATTCTCTAAACCCCTATGTAAGATTGCGGGTATGAACAACGAAACCCGTGCTGAAATCGAATCTTGGATTCGCCTCGCCAAGAAGAAGCCTAACTACTCCAAGTTAATTGGCAATCGAAAGGGTGAGCCAGACAATCAGAAACTTTACGACCAAGTAAAGGCCGACGCACAAAAGAAGTTCGATGTCTACCCATCAGCAGTCGCAAATGGCTGGGTCGTTCAGGAATACAAGCGGCGTGGCGGAACCTACTCGAAGCCATAACTAACCCCCGCTTTCCAAACTAGGCGGTAGTATGGCACTTATGAACCACATCATTTCGTATCTTTGGGGCTTTGGGGCTGGCATTGTGCTGATGCTGGTCGTATCTTTTCTGCGTCAGAAGTAGCAAATGAACCCGACAATCCAAAAACTCTTGGAGTTGCCAAAAGACCAGCGTGAGATTGTCCTCAACTCGCTTACACCCGAAGAGCTCTTCGCCGTACAGCAAGAGATTGAGGTAGAGCAAAACGCCCCGAAGCGACGCTGGTACTGCACTCGTAAAGAGTGTGATGGTGAACCACACGCCGGATTCCACTGGTGCGACCACCCGATTGACTCCGAGAACCACACGCCGTTCTGTAAACACGCTCGAACCCCACAGCGACCCCCATACTCCGACCCCGAAGCCCCGTGGCTTACTTGGTTCTTTAGTGGCGGCCGTGGAACCGGGAAAACTCGCGCGGGTGCTGAATGGGTGCTTGATTTAGTTTGGAATCAGGGCTACAAGCGTATTGCCCTCGTAGGGCGAACCCCAGCCGACGTGCGAGACGTAATGATTTACGGCGACTCGGGCATTATGAATTGCTCTGCGCCCCACGAGAAGCCGAGCCACGAACCAACGAAACGCCGACTTGTGTGGCCCAATGGCGCGCAAGCGTTCACCTACTCTGCTCACGCCCCGAGTCAGTTGCGTGGTCCACAGCACGATGCTGCGTGGTGCGACGAGTTGGCCGCTTGGTCTGATGCGGCAAAGGGCGATACTTTGGATACGAGTTGGAACAACCTAATGCTCGGTCTTCGTCTTGGCAAAGACCCAAAGGCTCTGGTGACTACTACGCCGAAGCGCGTGAAACTTGTTCGTCAAGTAATGGAACGAAAGACAACCACAATCACCAACGGAACAACCTATGACAATCTCAAAAACCTCGCACCGTCATTCCGTGACCAAGTGATGTCGGCATATGCCGGAACTCGAATCGGGCGACAGGAGCTCGATGGATTGGTTCTCACTGACGTCGAGGGCGCGCTATGGAGTTTGGAACTTATTGACTCGACCCGTGGGGAGTTGGTGGCGTGATAACGGTTAGGGCGGAAGACTTTATTCGCATCGTTGTCGGCGTTGACCCGGCGATGACGAGTGGTGAAAACGCAGACGAAACGGGAATCATCGTGGCCGCATCAGGGCCACACCAACCCGAAACTTGCTCGCTCGACCACTGCACCGTTCACGGCTACGTCTTAGAAGATGCCACAATCCCCAAGGGGAACAAGGCAACGCCCGAGAAATGGGCTACACGGGTCGTAGAGGCGTTTGATGAATGGGATGCTGGTGTCGTTGTCGTAGAAAGTAACGCTGGTCACGAGCTCTTGGAGATGACGCTACGCACGATTCGCCCGACACTCCCCGTCTTGCGACCCAACGCAGGCGAGGGTAAGAAAGCCCGTGCTGAACCTATCGTGGCGATGTACGAGCAAGGGCGCATCCATCACATAGGCGACCCTGCGCAGTTCGCCGCATTGGAAGACCAAATGACAACGTGGGTTCCCGGGCAAAGCAAGAGGGAATCACCCGACCGTATGGATGCCCTCGTATGGGCGTTGACGGAACTAAACATATCGGGCAGGAAACCCCGAAAGGCCCTGCCCGATATGATGCCGATAGATATGCCGCAGGCAAACGTTTGGAAAGGTATGTAGCCCTAAACGTCTAGTGGCGCAATAGTGAAACCTGTGAAGTCTGTGATTTCAAGGTTTTCAACGAAAGCGGTCTTCGTGTAGTTGAGAAGCGAGTTGAGTTGCTCGTCGCTCAATCCAAGCGTGTGACCGTTTGCGTCGGTTCCGCTCGTGAAGATAATGTCGCCAATAATGACATCAGTTTCACCATAGTTGTCAACCCACAGAGCCGTTCCCGTTGGATTCTGAATAGGGTCGTCGGATAACTTCCCCTCTTCATTGACCCACATCTCAACGTTGAGCGAGGGGATGCGGACGCACTCAATCCACCCACCTACGGCGGTGCGAATTGTGTCGTAGGAAGTTGAGTTGTCAAACTCCACAACTTCACGAACGTTGTTCGTAGAAATCTTTAGTGCTTTCTTCATAGTCACCACCAACTGTCGTAATAGATTTCCATATCTTGACGCATAGCCGTTTCCGCCTCATCAAGAAACTCCATAATTTCCTCGTAGTGGTGTTCGTCGGTCGCCCCGAAAAAGAACCCCTCCGTGTGAGGCAGAGCCTTGTTGGTGGCTGCCTCTCGCAAGTCTTTGAGGTCTTGAAACGTCAGGCGTAGGGGCTGGCAGTTGAACGCCTGCCAATCCTCGCTGATGTCCTCTAAGCCCTGCTCGGCACGCTTGCGGTGATACAACTCTTCCATCCAACCCTGTAGGTTGCTATTCTTACGCCACTGGGCAATCCGTTTGCTCGGCTCTACGGCGTATGAGAAATCCGTGTTGTCCTCATTGGGCATCACGGCAAATGCGTATTGGTCCAAACCCATTACTGACCCCCACCATTAGCGTTGATGAAGTCAACAAAGATTTGACGAGCCTTTGCTGTGTTTTCAATATTGTAGTGACTCATCGTTTGTCCGTCACAGGACATTTCTAGCGTCACGCCTTCGCCCTCAAGATACATCTCCGCACTTACGACGAAACCATTATTCAGGGTCACGACTGACGTGAGGCACTTGATACCGGGCTTCCATACGGGTTCGTATGGCTGCTGAACAGTAGTCATTACTAATCTCCTTTTCTCTGCTCTACTCTAGTTTAGTGCCTAGAGTTTAGTAAGTCAAGGATTTTCTTGAATACCCTCAAGAAAAAAACGGAGTTTTCCTTGCTCAACCGAATCCTGAACTGCTTTGTTTAGTTGGTTGATTGCGTTTGATAGGTTGGCGTTCGTTTCATCATTACGCCGTGTCGTGTCGGCTAAGAGTTGGGCCGCACCCTCGGCATATTGGTCAATCGTGAGCTCGCCCTTTAGATAGGCATCCATCATCTCGATTCCAATTTTGGAGTGTTCTACCAACGTGACGTGCTTCGCATCTTTCGCTCGCTGCTGAAATGCGTTGTCCACCGTTGCGATGAGGTATCCCAACTTCTCGGCCTGATGCTCGATAGAGCCGAGCACCGACGAATCAAAAGGTTCGCTACTCGCCACTGGGGGTATCTTCCGTAGGGCCTTCACCATCCGTGCCAACAACTTTCTCTAAGTCATCTACATAGACCTTGATGCGGTCTTCCGTGAACGCCAATACCCAGCCCAGCGCGTTGATTGCGCCAAAGTTCTGATTGCCCTCTGGTGTTTCCACTTTCGTAGGGTCGTTGGGGTCGGCCAATGCGTTGTGTTTCGCCACAAGTTCGTTGACGGTCGCAACGATAACGTTGTGGACGAACATCAACTCTGCACCGACCGCCGCTTCCTTAGTGGGCATAGCCTTAGCGGATTCTGCGGTTGGGTATTGGATATTAGGGGCGGTATCGCTCATAGCGTTCCTCTCGTGCTGAAATAACTCAACACATAGTAGGGGCTACGAGCGACCTGTGCCTAACTATTCTTCGTCAATGTCAACAAAATTGACGCAATCCTCATCGTGGAAGAACGCATCAAACTTCTTGATAAAACGCTCGTCTTCAGGGGTCGATACCCAGTTGATGTATCCATCGCAGCAAGCCTCGTAGACCTGCTTTGCGTCGGCCCATACGTTGTATCCGCCAGCGCGAAGCAAGGCGTTGTAGTTCCAACAAGCCGGGTGATTGAGTGGCAAGCCCTGAACTTCGTCGGGGTCGCACTCAACCTCTAGGGTCACTACATACTTCTTCGTTGCCATAGGCATCTCCTTTACTAAACCTACGTTTAGATACTACTAGGCGGCTGTGACATAGGCAAGAACCCACGCCACAACCGCCTAAATAGTGGTGATTAGTTAGCCGTAGTGACTGACGTAGCCGGAGTCTTCTTCAAGCGACTTGCGTAGGTGTAAATCGTTTGATAACTGACGTTCATATCTTTGGCGATACGCGCGACAGGCACTCCGTTGCTAAGACGCTCGTTGATGGACTTGATGTTGTCCACCGAGAAGCGAGTTCGACCCGGCTTTGGACCCGTCTTGCGAGCGTTCTTGCCGTTCTTACTCCCCACCGGGCGTCCACGTCGAGCGACGGACGTAGGCTTTGCCACTGCTGGGGTGGTGATAGCCGTAGTCGTTGTCTCGTTCACGAGGCGGATTGCCGAAGCGATGCTCGTGATTGCTGCCTCTTTACGTTCGGCGGCAACGTTGGTCAACGCATCGGTCAAAAGTGCGATTACTTGGTTGTTCTTGTTCATTTCACCTCCCCTCATCACGCCACCGAACTCTCGGTAGCGTTGAACACTTTGACGGAACCATCGGCAAACGAAGCCGTGATAGTTCCGCATACGGGCTCTAGTAGTGCGAAGCGGCGCTCAAGTTCCGCAAGAACTTCCGCACGGATAAGCGACGCACTCAAGTCAAGGACTGAGACGATAGACATCTTCACCTCGTCCATACTCCGAATAGGGTTGCCACCAAACGTGCCGTTGTCAATAGAGACAAGTGGTGATACATCCGAGTTGGAGCGCAAGATACTGTGTGCGTTGCCGAGCGTTCCTGAGTTATAGGGGAAGAACTCAACGTTGTTTCGCAACTCGATTCCTTCACCCGTCTGTTCATAGCGAGGTGTGACACGAGCGAACACATAGTTGAAGTTGTCTACCCTCGCTTCCACACGATTAGAGTTGCAATACTCAAATCGAAGTGATGAACGATTCTCTTTATAACGAATCGTTGAGTTGTAGAACGAAATCAACGAGGTGATGTCGTGGCGAGCAAAACCCGTATTGCTATTTGCTGGTAGCGGCGCAGACCCGTCAAGGATAGCGAGATACGGCGCGGCAAATGTTTCCGCAACCTCATCACCAAGATTGGCGACACGAGTTCGGATTGAGTTGCGGAAACTATTGAGAGCGCGCCTCAAAATAGGGTTGGCAGTTTGCTTGGCCTCGTCAATATCGGCATAGGTCTGCTCAACGTCGCTAATAACAATTTTCACGCTGCCGTTTCTACAAGACTGCTCGGTGTCGTAGTCAAGGGCATCGGCAACGGCGTAGCCCGTTGAGGCGGTAAGAGTCACCAAGAAAGGTGGCAACTTTCCACTAGACGATTCGGCTAGCGCCGCTAGGTTGTTTGCGTAGGCATAAACGCTCTGACGAATTGCGTTTTGGTCAATAGACATACGACTCATAACTCTCCTTAGAATCCCTCGTGGTGAAATGATTGTGAGAAGTCGGCGGCTTCCTGTAAGAAGTCGCTTGGAACTTCGCCTTTGATAGTGAGCGTGAGGATACCGAACTCGGCCAAAGCGATAAGGAACAACTCATCGGCAAGGTCGGGGTCAATAAGTATCCCGAACTGTGTCCACACCCGGAAGGAAATCCCACGCTTCGGATACTTGGCATCCGAGGGAACGTAGGAAGTCTCCCCGATTGTGGCGAGTAGGTCAAACGCGCTCGGTGCTGAAATAGTTTCGCCGTTCCAATCAACCGACCACGTTGCGTTAGTGGGGTATTTCATTAGGCAATCTCCTTGAGGCTTCGCCCAATAGCCTGAATGTCTTGGATAACGCCGTTGCGAACTCGCATATAGGTATAGGGCTTGACGCTCTCAATCCACTCCAACTCCACCTGCGCCTCGTCACACGCCTTAGCGAGCAACGGCACGGTTGAGGCGAAGATAAGCGACCCCTTTTCCGTTGAGCCTATAGCGAGAGGTGAATCCGTCACACGGGCAAGGTGTAGGTCACGCTTGTCCCGTGCGTCAAACCACGCCAACGCCGCCCGACCCTTGAGAGACTCGAGCACGTCTTCGGGCTTGTGTGTGGTGTTCGCCAAGAGAGCGAACGCCGCTTCCGAATCCACCTCGCCGTGACGCTCGCATTGGAGAGCATCAAAGATAGCCTTATCGTTTGCTAGGTGTCCGTTGTGAACGCCCACGATACGACCCGACACAATCGGGTGGTTGTTGAGGTTGTCCTGTGGTGAACCCTGTGTAGCCCAACGAGTGTGAAGGATTGCTCGCTTCGTTGTCTTGGGCATCTTGGCAAGATAAGGCTTAAACGCCCACGCTGGCACGGGGGCTTTACTCACGGCAATCCCTGCCTTCTTATTCTTCTCGGTGAATACCCACGAAGCACCTGTGGCGTGTTGCCCTCGCTCGACAATCTGGTCCAAGAGACACGACGAGAGGCGAGTGGGGTCAAGACCCTCACCGGGGGCTAGGCAAAATCCTGCGATTCCACACATACTTATACCCCCTTAGTTCGTTGCGCCGGTGGCGCGGAGTCGGGCCTCTTCACGGCTACGCTCAAGACGCTCGGCACGACGAGTGAGGAACGAGCGAGTCTCCGAGTGGAGTGGAACGCCGTTCAGCAATCCGCCAAGCGAACCGAAGTCCTCATTGGCGTTCGTGGAGCTCGAACCCTTTTCTACAAGGGCGAGCAAGAAGCGAACCCACGAGGTCAACTTCTCGCCATTGAGCGTTCCTTGGTGCTGACGGAACTCAATCGTTCCATACTTGGCGTAGGAAGCGAGGTTTACAGCGTGGTAGCGGTCGTAATACTGAAGTGCGTTACCAAACCGACTCGTCTCTAAGGCGGTCGTCGCACTAGCAAAGTCGTTCACGACACGGCTATTACGAGTTGCGTTGTCAATGGGCTGGCAATAGATATTGCGCCAACGGCTACGAGCAATCAACTTGTTGATGTTCTCCTGATTCGCCGTGTAGAGGTCCATAATCTTCACCACGTCACGACCAACCAATCCGTCCATACCAACGTGAACGTGAAGCCCACAGGTCTTGTCGGTCTTGCCACCGATACCCTGAAGCGTGTTTACGGCGAGGGCGGCCACAGCCATACCCTCTTCGCCACGCAGGATAGGTGAAACCAACTCAATGCCGTGACCCTGACCCGTGCCACGAGAGTTTACGGAAGCGTCGTAGACAATCTTCCACCACGTCCGAGTGACGTGATTGTGATTCTCGTGTCGGCAGTCAATACCAACCTGATATAGCGCGTCAATCGCCGCCTGTGGGGTGATACCGAAGAACTCGGCTTCGACACCAAAGGTGCGGTCGCTCGGAAGCATTGGGAACTCGGCCGTGTTGCTCACGATGTCGAGAGCCGTGTCTGCGTCACCACTTGCGCGACGACGAGCCGAAGCACGAACGGCCTCTGCCGCCGACTGTGCCTTTGGGCGACCATTAGCGTCAACGTAGCCTAACTGGGCTGCGATGTTGATGTAAGACATACCCGTCTGGCGTAGGTTCCAAGCGGTGTCTTGGCGACGGCGAGTTGCCGCCCGGGACCGGTCCACGTTGGACCAGTTGTAGTTCTCAGGTCGGTTTACAACCGGCATCTGAATCTCCTTTGCTTTCGTAGGTCATCGTTGCCTACATACTCAACTCTAGTTTAGTTTGGAACCAATGTCAAATATTTGTTTGGATTTATTTCGCCTTGTAAATAAAGGGCTTTGAGGTGATAACAAAAAATCTTTGACAAACTCAACCTTACTAAAGTAATGTTATGTAAGTCAAATCAAAACTAAGGAGATAGAGATGACGAAGTATCAACCACGCCACGCAAAGAAGAAAGTTCGTGGCAATGAATACACGCCCGCCGTGTGGACCTACTCATTTATGTTGGGTGTGTTTGTAGCGGCGATGCTTGCTCGATTCGTTCACGGCGTAGTGACGCTTAGTTGGGCCGCATCATTCGCACGAGTGTTTGGAATCGCCGGGGCGTTGACTGTGGTGTTCGCTTTCATTATGGCGGGCATCTACCTCTCATACATCGCTCGGATTGAGCGCCACAATGAGAAAGTTCTTGCTGAAATCTTTAAGCACGTTCGCAAGTAATCCACGCACTACTGCCCTCTAGGTAGTAGTGTCGTGGGCTATGGCCAAAGAAATAGATAGAGGTCTAGCGACCTTTGAGCAACGCTTGGAAACTGAAGCGAGGGCGTTGCCAATCATCAAGGAATATATCCTCTCGCTTGATGCGACGATGGACCTAGAAGATGCCGATATTGAAACGCAACGCCGTGATGATATTGACCTCTTTTGGACACGCGCGCACAAGGGCAAGACCACGACTATCTCTATTGAGGTCAAGGGCGATACGACTATTCAGAACTCGGGCAACTTCGCTTTTGAGACAATCAGCAACGAAATAGGTTTCACGCAGGGTTGCTTTATGCGAAGCAAGGCCGACTACTTCTACTACTTCTCTATTGAGACAAACGAACTTTGGATATTCCCGCTTGCCCCGGTGCGCGAGTGGTTTATCCGTGAGGTGGGGTCACGGGCCAATCGCTTTGTAAGTTTTAGGACACACACGATTCGACCAAATGGCTCGGTTTACGTTACTCGTGGCTACCTCGTTCCAGTGAGGGACGTTGAGCGCGCGTTCGGTTCCGAACTTCGTTATCGCCAAATCCAACGACTCGTTCCGACCAATGCTGAAATCGAGACACTCCTTGCGACGGAGTTCAACGCCACGCTAGAGGAATAGTCGGGTGGAGCTCGTTGACCTACAAGCCTCTGGTTGGGTAGCGACTTTATACCCGTGGGAGTTTGACCTTGCTCAACGTATTGGTATCGCTCGCGCCGAGCAAAACCTCACGAAGAAAAATCGTCACTCCTACGATGCCGAGAGACTTATGGCAGACAACGAGCTCGCCAACGTTCACTCCGTCGCTGCTGAAATCGGTTGGTCTTGTGGGCCGAAACTCGGCTGGCTGGTTGCGAGTGCGCCGAGTGCGCGCCAGCAAACGGCGTTAGAACCGAAACCCGTGTTCGCTTGCTCGGTGGTGGCTACGCTAGGGCGTTGTGGGAAGTTGGCAAGAAATACGAAGACCCAAACAGAGTTTTCGTTTCAGCAAGCAGACTCACGCCAATTTCGCTACTCTTACCTAACGGGAAAGGCGATAGATGAAACTCTCTTTGGCGATGATTGTCCGTGACAACGAAAGCGTATTGGGGCAAACCCTTGAGTCAGTAAAGGGCTTGGTTGACGAAATCGTTATCGTTGACACAGGCTCTAAGGACAACACAAAGGCCGTTGCTGAATCGTATGGGGCAAAGGTCTATGACTTTGAGTGGATAGACGACTTCGCCGCCGCCCGGAACTTCTCTTTTGAGAAAACGACGGGCGACTGGATTATGTGGCTCGACTCTGGTGATGTAATCCCACCGGATTCCGTTCCAAACTTTAGGAAGATGCGAACCGCCAACTTTCTAAGTGACCCCAACACGGATATTGAGGGCATAATGCTTCGCACCAACCGAATTATTGACCCGAACGGCGAAGTTCTCCAGTGGTATTACATCTGCCGAATTGCGCGCAAATCAGCAAATCCAGTTTGGGTAGAGCCAATCCACGAAACCATCGCCACGGATAACAACCGATTCTTTACGTTCCTTGACACGCCTTACATCAACGACCCATTGGCGTTCTACCAAAAGGCAACCGATAGGAACCTACGAATCCTTGAGAGGCTCAAGGCAAAGGGCGACGTATCAGCACGAACCTATTACTACCTAGGTCAAGAAGAATTGGCACACGGAAAGTTTGACGAGGCCGAGGCCGACTTCATCGCGCTTTTGGAAACCAAAGACTTTACATACCAACGCTACTTCTCACTAATTCACTTAGCGAAAATCGCCTACGCAAAAAAAGATATGGGGCGAATGGTGAATTGGCTACAACAAGCCGTGTTCTTTGACCCCACTAAGCCTGATGCGTTTATTGGTCTAGGCGATATCTTCTTTGACCAAGAGCAGTGGCTCAAGGCGATTCCTTTCTACAAGGCGACGCTCGGTATGAAAATCGTCAATGACGGCGCACCGACAAACGAATCGTTCTACAACTACTACCCACTAGGCAAACTTGGTTTCTGCTACCTCAACACGGGAAACGAAAAAGAAGGCTTGTATTACTTGCGCGAGGCGGAGAAACACGCCGTTGGTGAAATCAAGAACAACTACAAGAAACTCATCAAGGACATTAGTACCCAAAGAAAGAAGACCAAATGAAACTTCTCTTAGAGGCAGACTTTCGCGCTGGGGAGATTCGATTCGCCCGTGAAAACAAAGATGGGTTTATCGTAAGCCAACTCCCGGTGGCCACGATTGAGAGCCCAAACATCAAGCAGGTATTGGATAACTCTGCTGAAATCGCTGCTGGCTTCGGCTGGTCAATATCGAGTGAGTGGCAAGAATCAGAATCGGGTGTAGTTATGTGGGCGTATGTTGAACCCACGCCCACCAAAGTCTCGTTCATCTGCTCTGAAATTGTCTCGGAAGAAACGGCGGCTTCCTACGCACAGATGGCGGGGTTCTCGGTAGCCGGAGTAGCCCACCAAGAACTCGTAGCCGACGAGGGCAAGGTGATTGCCACGCTTCGACTCCACGAGCCGTTCGGTTGGACATACGACGACTTCACTGCCAACGAGCCGTTCGCCTACGATGATGAGCCGTTTGTAATCGAGTGACACACGCCTACGACGAACACTTCAAGGTCTGCTTCTCATACGCCAAGAAGTCGCCAGACCGGTCCACGCAAAACGCCGCCGTGCTGATATCAAAGTCCGGGCAAATCATCTATCAGACAATCTCGGCAAATAACTTCCCCCACGGCGTTCCAAAGTCGCCCGACCGTTTAGAGCGACCAACCAAATACTTCTATACGGAACACGCCGAGCGAAACGCTATTTACGCTGCGGCAAATGCGGGTATCAGCACGAACGGCTTGACGATGGTGGCAATATGGGCCTCGTGTGCCGACTGCGCTCGCTCAATTATCCAAAGTGGTATTACGACACTTGTTCGCTACAAGTTGGAAACGCCCGAACACTGGGAAGCATCAGTTGACGCTGCTGAAACGATGTTCCGAGAGGCCGATGTAAAACTCATAGATATCTCCCACGAGATACCGAACGTAAAGCCCATACTTCTAAACGGACTTGAGTGGATTCCAAAATAAATCCTTGTTTGTGTCACTATACCCTGATACAGTATTGGTATGGAAAAAATAACAAAAGAACAGGGAAACGAGCTCTGCGAAAAGGCAGTTGCTCTTCGTGTCGAGCAGATGCTCGCATACAGGTCAGGTGATTCGGCCAAGGCGGAGAAACTCAACGCCGAGGTAGCAGAAATCATCAAGACGGTCGGCCTCGCATTTGACAAGACCGTAACGTTCAAGGTTGTTGCCGAAGCGAACAAGGTTCTCGACGGTCAGCCCCGTAGCACGATTGGATGGCTCTAATGGAAACGACCACCACGACGATTATCAAGGTGTGTAAGTGCGGTTGCACCGAAGCGGAACACCTTTGGACTTTCCCCTCGTACCCCGGGAGTAGCGAAGTCGAGTCGGAATACTTCTCTTGCCGTGAGTGCGGAGAAGCGGCGAATAGCAAAACGTTCGACCCGAAGTTTGTTTGCGAAGAGTTTGTCCTCGACCACATCGAGGGTGCGAAGCCCAACGAGAAGTTGGCTCTTTCGATAATCAACAACGACTACGAGTGGGTTTCTGTTATTGAGTTTATGAACGAACACCCCGACTACGGTGCGGAGTACGAAGCAACGGGCTACCACGTCTACAACTTCGGCTACACCAACTACTCGGATTGGCAGATTGAGGATGACGGTGCTTGGGATGCCGAACTCAAGGTTCTCGCCGTTGATGAGAATGGTGTCGCTACTCGCTACTCGCTCTACGGATGCGAGCGAGTCAACTAATGCCAACCGACTACATTATTGACGCAGACCTTGAGGGCGTAGTCCGTTGCTACTGTGGCGCGAAGTATTGGGATAACTTGCGTTGCGTTTCGTGTGGTGAAAAAGCAAACGCCGAACTCCTAAGCCAACTAATCGCCCTATGAGCGACCCTATAGTTTGATACAATAAAGGAAGACAATGACAAAACTTGACCCCAAAGAAACAATCGTATGGATTGACATTGAGACAACCGGGCTTGACTTCAAGAAAGAAGCGGTGCTCGAAATCGCCGTGGTGATTACAAACAACGACCTTGAGATGATTGACTCCTACTGCAATATCGTCAAGACCCCGAAGCGTAAGTTGCGTCGTATGAACGACTACGTTCGTTGTATGCACACCGACTCGGAGCTCCTTGCCGACCTCAAGTATTTCGGGGGAACGCCGATTGCTGATGTTGAAAAAGAAATCCTTGAAGTGCTTGACCGCAACGGCTTGACCAAGAACTTGCTTTTGGCAGGGGCGAGCGTTCACTTTGACCGCCGTATGTTGGAAACCCGTATGCCGAAGTTGATGGCGCGATTCACGCATCAGAACCTCGATGTCACCTCGATTGGCAAGTTGGTTCAGCGTTGGACTCCGAACGCATACGACCACATCGTTATAGCGAGCGACCCTAATTCGTTCCCTCATCGCGCGTGGTATGACATCTGGGCTACCATTGACTTGCTAAAAGAGTATCGCCACTTCGTCTTTACCGACGAAACCGAGAAGTATCTAGCGGCAACGAAAGGAGAATAGTTATGGGTAAGAAAATAGAAGAGGCGTATTTCCGACTCTCAAACGAAACTCGTCACCACACGAAGTTGGCGCTTGCCAAGCAGACCGAGTTTGAGAACGGCTTTGCTCAAGGCTTTGCCGAGGCCCTGCGTATCGTGGCCGCTATCCGAGATGGGAAGAACTAGTGAGGGTCCACCCTTTTGTCCTTCTTATCCTTGTGCTGAACAGCGTGCTCTTAGTTATTGACAACCTACACGCGCACTAATGACTAAAATCTACAAATCAAGCGTCGATGGCGAGTTCGTTCCAGCCGTGACAATCCCAGCCAACCAAACGCTCGACCTTTGGTATTGCGACGTAAGTGGAAGTATGATTCTTGGTCAATACACAATCAACGGCACGACACTTAGTATCTATTGTCTTGGTGAAATGCGTTGGAACGTGAAAGACCCCGAATCGGGGAACGTTGAGATTTGGCGAAACGCAACCGATATCTCGGTAGAAACCGATGACGAAATCTTTTTGTTGCTAGACAAGCAACTCGTTGACGTTGATATGAATTGTTGGTTTGAGGCGTTTTTTGCTGATGACGACGAGAGCACGAACCTTATCGGCGGAAGCATTGACGAAATCCTAGAGATGTGTTGGGAAACGTTCAAGTAATGGGCGTTTTTATTATTGTCTTTTTCGTGTTGTTGCTCGCCGGGCGAAAGTATCGTTAGTGTTCGACGAAAAGCGATACGTTCTGTTTCAGCAGAAACTAGGCGACTACACAGTTCGGATTGAAGAAGCGACCGGGCAACTCAACGAAGTCGTCCTTTACACGCCCAAAGAGCGGCTCGTTTTTGCCCTGTGCAAACACTTCGACAACGCCGAGAAAACGGCGAACCGAATCATCACGGGCCTCAATCGTGGACGAACGTTTAACCCGTGGTGAAATGACCGACCCCAACAAAGAGTTCCAAGACCTCTTCTCCAACGAAGAGATTGAGTTTGGTATTAACCAATACGCCGAAATCAAACTAGGTATGAGTGGTAAAGAGTTCGCCAACAAGGTGCGCGCTGGGGAACCTGTCCACTTGCTACACAAAAAGGCACAAGAGGTGGCTAATCTTGTCCTATTGCTAGACAAACGAAAGGCAGGGGGTAATGCGTAGGTTCGCAAAAGAGTGGCTTAGAGAGGCTCGTAGCACGTTTGGTGAAATGAGCCCATCAGAAGCAATCGCTAAGGCGTGGCTCGGCCTGCTTTTTGTGTCCGTATTCCTCATCTTTTTCGCCATCTTTGGTATGTTGGTCTACCTATCAGTCCTCGCAACTTCCGTGTTTTGGGGAATCTGGTTGGTATGGGTCGGTATGGCGATTACGTTATGGGCGTTGGGGAAAACGAAATGATTGTGCTGAAGAACTTTATTGCTCGGCTTTTTGTTCACAAAGAGAGCGAAGATGATTTCCTCTCCGAAGAGACACAGATAGAAATCGCTAAGGACGAGGCGCTAAACTCGGCTATCCAACTATGCGTTATCCAGCAGGGCGTCCTCTCTGGGCTAGTCCAATCGCTTGACGAAATGGGAATTGAAGTCGGCGTAGACGAAGAGCTCAATGCTGAAATCGAGCGACTCGTAAGTTCGCTTCGCGCTTCCTACGACCTAGCCGGGGAAATAGTAGGCTTCAACGAAGTGTTAGAGAAAGAGTTAGAGTGACCGAAGACAACAAGCCAAAAGAAGAAATCAAGATTGAAGTTGACTTTGGTGAAACCGCTATTCAGGTCGGCCTAGAGCAAGTAATGAAGATTCACGAGATTGAGCGAACGATGCTCACTCGTGCTATCCAAGTAATCAACGGCTTGACGAAGATGCCTGCCGAAGAGATTGTTGCCCAACTATCAGCAGGGCTTAACGAGGAATATGACAACGCCGTGACCACTGCACAGGCGGCCACGAACGTTGCCAAACTCTATGTTCCGCCGAAGCGAACGCTAGACCTCTAGCGAACGACTACGAAGTAGTGCGGAATCTTTTTGGGCTTCGGCTTGGGGTTTGCACGAGTAGCCGTAGGACGTGGAGACAACCACGCTGGCTGTGACGGTGATTTGGTCACGGGCGAATACTTAGAAAACGTAGAAGTCCACAAGTCTTCGTCATCACTAACGACCTCATCAAAGATTTCCGAGTCAGCGAAGTCGTCTTCGTAAGAGTCGAACGGGTCCTCAATCGTTTCCGAAAACAAGTCGGCCAACTCTGGGTCGCTAAGCATCTCTTCCCAACGCCACTCGTCTAAGAGGTAAAAAGGCAAGTCTGCCTTTGTGCAATCAAAGAACGCCATCCAATCTTCGTCTCTCATACCTCGCGCGTGGTCCTCGGTAATCCCGAACTGCCTCACGCAATAGTTGTAATCGTCTTCCGCCATAAACGACGAAATCTCAATCTTCTTACTCACTTCCACCACTCCTTTCTTTCTACACAGGTCCAATCGTTGTTAGGAACTTCGCTTCCGTGCTGATGCGTCCACGCACAGATAGTTGCCTGCAGCAAGTCGCCGTTAGGCGTTTCAACACTCGTTTCGTTGAGCGTGTATCCCGCACCGATTTCCATTTCAAGCATCGAAATCGTTTGGTCATTCAACTTGATTTCGTAGCACTCGCCAACTGCCTTGTCTGCGATTGAGCCACTCCACACAAGCACTGGGTATTGTTTGTGTGTGTCGGGGTAATACAACTTTGCCCCCTTGATAAACACCTCGCCCAAGTCTTGAACGATTGAATCCTCAATCCAATTGTGTAATGCCTCGCCCTTACGAAGCGTTCCGTATGCCACGAAAAGAATCGTGTCGGGAAGCACCGGGGCTTTAGGTTCGTTGTTTATTGTCATAACCCTAGTTTAGTATGTGCTGATATAAAAATCAAGGATAGATGCTTGACTATGGTTTAGCGACAACATACCCTTGATATGACCAAAGGAGAGAAATGATTATCGTAGGACTAATTGCGCTAACGGCTTTTTTCGGCTGGCTCGCCTCATTTGACAACTACGGCGACTAGAAACTAGGGTTTCGGCCAACAAAGGAGAACAATGAACTACCCCGACGACAATATCGTTGTTATCAGCACACCGCCCAATCCCGACCCGTGGAAACTTTATGTAGGGCGTAGCGACCAAATCGTTTCGCAGATGAATCACTTGTGGAATACGCCAAACGGCGGTCTTATGGAACCAAAGTTCTTTTCCAACGTCGAAGATTATCTCTTCAGCAGGCACAACATAGTCATCATCTCCCCGTGGGTTGATGAAGTCGAGTTCCTCGTTGCGCACTACGCCAAAGCATAATGAACCCAATACGGCGCAACATATACCGCCGACTTCACGCTGATTCACTAAAGACCGGGGTTGCCGACGGCTATCTCGTTGAGCGTTTCAATAGCAAGATTGTCGGCAAGATAACCCCACTTGGCAACATACCTCTACGAGAAGATGATTTAGAGGCTGTCCTTGACGAACTAGATATCACGCCTAGTGGTGATTGGCAGGATACACAACGAACCGGCCTACATAAAGTAAGGTGCTTACTAGGACGGAACTACGGAGTGAAATAAGTGTCGCAAAGTATCGTGTTTGTTTCTTGGCCAGAAGAACGCAACTGTAAGGGCGCATCAACCCAAGAGTTTTTCCCTGAAAGAAATATCACGCCGCCGATACATCTTCTTGAGAAGTGCGACCAGTGCGTATGCGCAAGTAAGTGTGCTGAATACGCCATAGACAATGATGAAATCTTTGGCTATTGGGGCGGGCTATCACGCCAAGACCGAGCGCGCGTCATTATTGCTCGTGGGCTAAAGAGAGCGTTTCGGAAGAAACCGACGAACTTTGTAAAAGAGATTCCGAGTTGCGAGCTCGGAGAGGGTCCGTCCGCAGAAGGATTTGTGGCACATCTTGACCGTGGTGAAATACCCTGTGTAGGTTGCCGAACTAAGTATCGAATCTATCAACGTCGAAAGTATGCCGTTTCAATAATTAGGCACAAACAAGAACGATAGAGTTTTTCCAAACCTTATTGTATTTTTGAGGTATGGCGCACACCACCCGGAACCTAATCGCTTCTATCTTCACGGCTATTCTGCTGACCGTTTCGTTAGTTTCGGCTTGCGGGGCAACAACCACAAAGTTTGGAAAAGTCAAGGCTTGCAGCACCGTTCCGTGGGTCCAAATCATTGACGTATCCTCAAACAACGTTCACCCGCTCGGCTGGACACAACTTTCTAACGCTGGTATCGCCGGGGTCTATATCAAGAACTCCGAGGGCAACTGGTATGTCAACCCATACGCCAAGTCTGATGCCAAAGGTGCGACGAGTGCTGGCTTGCCTTATGGCTACTACTACTTTGCCAATCCCCTCAACGTCGACCCAATCGTTAGTGCTAATTACTTTGTAAAGCACGGCGGGGCAAGTGGTCAGTTGCCACCCGCCCTTGACCTTGAAGTAGCCGGGGCTTCGCCAATAAAGACAATCAAGTGGACGATTGCGTGGCTTGACCAAGTTCGTCATCTCACGGGGCGCACACCAATCATCTACACGGGTGCTGAACAATCGTGGAGTTCGACGTTGGCGTTTGCCGGTTGGAACCTATGGCTTCCTGCTTACCCAAATGGCTACTCACGAGTAAGAAACGTCTGCTCGTTGCCTCTTCCAAAGTTGCCCGCTTCGTGGGATAATGCTGGCTGGACACTGTGGCAATACACGAGCGTTGCTAAACCCGCCGGAACGAAGAACAACACGGATATTGAGGTTGCTATTGAATCGTGGTTTTCTCGGTGGACTGGTGCGGGAGTGGTGATGCCCACAAAGGGAGTGACGAAGGTTCCCGTTCCGCTTTACACGACCGACTCGTATGGTGCGAAAGTCGTAGCAATCCAAAAGATTCTCGTGGCGCACAAACTCCTTGCCAAAAGCGAGGCGAACGGCGTATTCGGGTCGGCAACAAAGACCGCCCTTGAGAAGTGGCAAACAGTTATTGGCGTAAAGGCCGACGGCGAGTGGGCTGCTGAAACGCAAACTGCAAGTAACTTCTATATCGCACACGGGTATACGTTGGTCACATACAAGGCGATGAAAAGCCTCTACACACTTCTTCACTCGTTCCATATCAAGGGGTTCTAATGATTGCTTCAGTCACTATCTCACTAACCACATACGCCACTTGGCAGGCGCTACTTGTTGTGTTGTCAATAGTTTCGACTTCCCTCAATATCTGGAAGTCGACTCGTGGAACGAAGCAGAATGATGCGACCACGCTGGCTATGAAAGACGAACTAAAGGAAGACCTGCGTGAACTCAAGAAAGAGATTCACCAGACGCGCCAAGACGTAGAGGAAACCACGATACGCCTAGAAGCACACATTGACCGAACCTCAGTTGCCGAAGTAGAGCAACTCAAGCCCAAGCGTCGTAAGAAGGTTGCTGATGAGTGACGAAGACAAGGCCGTAGAGGCCCACGTTTCCAAAGTTACGCACAACTACACAGTTCGCTTCCCCGAACACCCAGCGCGCGAAAACGACCCTCACTATATTGACTTCAACCATATTCACACCGCTTGGAAAAAAGACCCAGACAAGTGGCAGTGCTTTATTGGAAAGCATCGGGGCGATTTCTCGGAGTGCGACCTCGTGCATCCGTTGGAACTTCACCACGCCCACGTTGAGTTCTCGCTACAGAACGGCATTGAGTTGGCGTGGCTAGAAAAGGACTACCCCGGAATCTCCGACCCAGACAAGTTGGGCGCGTGGGTGGAGAGTGCTGACAACCTAATGGTCCTTTGTCAGTTCCATCATCGAGGTCACGGCGGCGCGCACGTCGCTTCCGCTAGTGACTTTGAGGGGTTGAAGTATGTCCGGGGCTTGATTATCTAATGATTATTGTCGCACTTCTCACGCTGGCTTGCTTCCTCGTTTCCAATATCGCCTCGACGTTGATGGTTCAGGCCGAGAGCCGTAATCGTGCTGTTATGAGTGGCGTATTTGAGGCACTCTACGCTTTGTTTTGGATTGTGGCCGCCAAGTATTCCGTAAACACTCTGAATGGACACGACACAACGAACACTATTGTTGAGTTGGTTGCCCTCGTCGCCGGAAACTTTTTGGGCGCGTGGGTAGGCGTGACGATTGGCAAGAAGTTTGTGACCGACCACGATGACGTTGCCACGAAAGAACGCCTTGCTGAAACGGAAGCGGCGCTGGCGCTAGCCCACCGAGCACTTGACGAGCTCGAAGACGAGATTGAGATGCACCACGAACTAGACGAGGAAACTCGCCACTAAAAATAACAAAGCCCACCCGATTTCTCAGGTGGGCTAAGTGGTGATTCGCTTTGGCTACTTCGTAGCGAAGTCCTCTACGAAGATAAACCCTGCGTCGTTGCCCTCCTCGTCGGAACTAGGCACGAGTGCCTTGCCGTTGTCGAGGAAGATTACGAACGGAACGCTTCCGTAAGAGTCGTCCCAGCCATACATCTCCAACTCGGCGGGGGTGAGCGGGCGAACGTTGGTGATTGTCGCACCGACCAATCCGCCGAACTCCTTGTTTATGTATTCCTTGTTCTCCGACACTTCTTGTCTCCTTGTTTGTTATGTAGTTCCTTACATAACTAAATATAGTTTGGAACTATAGCCCTGTCAAGTATTTGTAAATCACCATACAAATAAAGGGTTTAGAAAGTTTTTCCAAACTATCCTTGCTTATGTCACAGAACCCCACTATAGTTATTTATGTAGAAATCAAACAAAGGAGAAACGATGACTACAGAAGTGCTGAAGGCAACTGAGAAGCAGATTGCCTACATCAACGACCTGCTCAACTCACGAGTTGCGCCGGCCAACCTGCGAAACCTCACGATTGACCTGCTCACTCGTGCCGAGGCAAGCACAATCATCGGAACGTTGCTCAAGCAGCCACGGAAGATTGGTTCGGGTCGCCCAGCCACTCCCCCCGTAGCGATTCAGCAGCCAGCCCCGGCGATTCCAACGCCCGTTGCCCCGAAGCCCTACGTCTACGTTGACCGCAACTTGATTCCCAACACCGTTCCCACTACGCAGATTCCTGTCGGTATCTACACTGTGGAACACGGCGACGGAAAGCACACCACGCTCAAGTTCACCGCCGACAAGTATCGTCAGGGTCAGTTGGTCGTTGCCTTGCTCGTGGGTCCCGATAACGAGTTGTCCTACAAGAAGTTCGGGAGCCTCACCGACAAGGGCGTAAAGAAGTTCAGCACGGTGAGTGTCTCGGAGAAGACGATTGCCGCCTTGCAGTTCCTCTTGACGGGTGGCGTGGATACGGCTCGTGAGAAGTTCCTCGAACTCTCGGAAGCCCACGCTTTCGCTTCGGGCAACTGCCTCGCTTGCCTCAAGACCTTGACTGTCGGACAGTCGGTTCGTCGGGGTCTTGGCCCAATCTGCGCAAAGCGTTTGGGGGTGCTGTAATGACCCCCAACGCTACCTACAAGATTGCTATCACCCCCAAGATGGTTGGCCTCAAGTTGATGTATGAGATGTTGCTTATCCGTGACGTTGAGGGTGGCATCTCGGGTCCGTTTTCGGAGAAGTCAACTGTGGCCGCAGGCGATTGGAACGATGCCTTCGTCAACGTTGATAACAAACTCGGCAGTTGGGGCTACAAGCGTGACGGGGCGTTTGGTGAAATCAACGCCAACGGCTTCGCAACGGCTAAGGTTGTGCCACTATGACAGTCGCATACACAAATAATGGGATTCTTCTTTGCCTAGCGTGTGTAGACCGATTCGGTTTGACCGACCCGAACAACCGTGCGCCCGAAGACGAGCTCCTACCCGTTGACCTTGATTTGCTGAAAGCAAACGAGGCAATCTATGGGCGGCCACTCCGTTGTAACTCCCCCGTGTGTGGCGAGCAAATAGTCACAAACTAACTTGTGTTCAGAACTCCTAGAGGCTAGAGTGTCCTCTAGGAGTTCTGTCATATCAAAGGAGATGCGATGCTATCGCAAGGTGAAATCCAAGAGCGAATCGAGAAGTTGGAAGACCATATTGAAACGTTGACCGACGAGATTCGCGCGGCAGGTCACGACGCTGCGATTGCTGAAGCCGACTACGAAACGGCGTTCGCTCAACAACGATTACTCGCCCGATACAACGCCAACGAAGAGGGCAAGAAGATTACCGCCCCGGCTACTGACGATACGGCAGTCGTAGCCACTGCTGATTTGCGTCGTGCGGCCTTGCTCGCTCGAAACAATCTCTCCACACTACGAGAGGCTTTGGCCGCCGCTAAGACCAATATGGACGGGCTACGCACCCTCGCTGCGTCACATCGCAATATCGTGTAGTTGATTACTTGTAGTTGAGTCACCTCTTGCTTTAGGTCGTGTTATCGTAGGGCAGAGGTAGCCCTATGGAAGCAAATCCAATCACAGAAGTAGAGACAAAAGTAATCGCACTAGAAGAGGGGCTTCGCGCCGCTATCAACCTTGATACGATGCGTTTAGCGATGCTGAATGACGCCGTTGATTGGATAGAAGACATAACCGGAATGGATAAATCCGAAATCCGCCGAGAGATTTCTTATCAAAGGGCTGGACAAGTAAAGCGTTCACTTGATACAATTAGAGCCGTTCGCAATCTTATTTGAGTTGCGAGCATAAATGCTGTAAATAGTAGAGAGAGAGGACTTTCAATGTCCGATACAACCATTACGGTCGTAGGCAATCTTGTCTCCGACCCCGAAGTAAAGTTCTTCAATAGCGGAGATGCTTACTGCAACATTACTGTCGCAGTCGGTAGCCGTAAGAAGGACGCCGATGGCAACTGGGTTGATGGTGAAACATCATACTTTGACTGCACCGTTATCGGCTCACACGCCACAAACCTTGCCGATTCGCTCGTGAAGGGTCAGCGCGTTATCGTGACTGGCTCACAGACTTCACGCGCCTACGAAGACAAGGAAGGTGTCAAGCGCACCGCCTACAGTATCCGTGCTACGGCGATTGGACCCGACCTGCGTTGGGCCACCGCGCAGGTCACGAAGTCTGTCGGCAACAAGAGCGAGGGTGGTTCTGTCCCCGCATCATCGCGCCAAGCACCTGCTCAGAGTTCTTTTACTGACGAAGAACCCTTCTAGGCGAAAGAGTTGATAGTGATTGCCACACGGCAACGCTAATCAAATCAGCCCCTAAGTCGAATCCATATCTCTATCTCCTTAGGTAGTGGATTCGGCTTAGGGGTTTTCCTGTATTAGAACACAAACACGCTTTTAGATGCTGTAGCATTTCCAAACGTGGACCTTCCAAACCAGCACGACGACGAGTTCGACAAAGACATCACGGGTTCAACCGACCCCATAAGTGGGTTTGCTGATTTGGAAAACTCGCAACTTGATGCCGTAGAAACGTTCCACGGGCTTTGGCACACGCTACAAACGATGATTCAGGCCGGGTGGAGTGAGTCGCAAGCCATACGATTCTTGGCTTTCTGCTCAATTTACGAGGGCGACTAGATGGAAGAGTTCGCCCAGTTTTTTGAGAAGAAAGAGGAACTGCCCGACTATATCTACCTAGAGCGAGACTTGCTCAAGGTGTTTATTGGGCCGCCGTGGAAAGAGTTTGCCCTTTGTCGCACTGGCGACGCTTGCCATATTGACAAGTTCTACCCCGAGGCCGGAACGCACGGCGGAAATCACCTTATCGCCCCACGAAAGATGTGTCTTGAGTGTCCGGTGAGATATGAGTGCCTAGATTATGGGATTGACGAAGCATTTGGCGTTTGGGGTGGCCACTCACCATCGCAACGTAGGCGTATTAGTTCAATGATGAAAAAGGGTAGTAGCCTTATAGAAGCCAGCAAGTTCATAGATATACGGAGTAGAGATGCCCGACGACCAGAATAGGGTAAATAACTTTGCTGAACTCGGTGCGTCAGGTCTTTGGCGCACGGGTGGATTCGTCATTGACGATATCCTCCCGCAACTACGAGGCCGACAAGCCCTTATTGCGTATCGGGATATGTCCGAAAACGACCCGGTTATCGGTGCGATGCTGTTCGCTATCGAGCGCATCATTCTCCAAGTGGACTGGCGTGTAGACCCCTACGATGACGCAGAAGGCACTACGCCTACCGATGCTGATAGGGAAGCGGCAAACTTCGTTCAGGAGTGTATGGACGATATGAGCCACTCGTGGCACGAGTTGATGATTGCTATCCTCTCGTTCCTCCCCTACGGCTTTGCTTTCTTTGAGATTGTCTACAAACAGCGCAAGGGTCCAAACCAGAAAGACCCCTCGAAGCGTTCCAAGTTTTCCGACAACAAGATTGGGTGGCGCAAGATTGTTATGCGCGCCCAAGACTCACTTTGGCAGTGGCAGTTTGACGAATCGGGTGGCATCAAGGCGTTTATCCAGCGTGACCCCACGACTGGTCGCCTCAACGTAATCCCCGTCGAAAAGGGTTTGCTGTTTCGTACTACGGCGGCTCGTGGAAACCCCGAAGGTCGCTCAATTCTCCGTAATGCGTTTAAGTCGTGGTATTACAAGCGTCGTATCGAAGAGTTTGAGGCGGTGGGCGTTGAGCGTGACCTTGCCGGTCTTCCCGTTGCTTACGTTCCTGCCGAGTGGTTGAGCTCTACCGCCACCCCTGCTGAAAAGATGGCGTTGGGCGCGATGCAGACAATCGTGCGTAATGTCAAGCGAAATGAAACCGAAGGCATTATTCTGCCGACCCTCTTTGACGAAAATGGCAAGCAACTTATTGACTTTAAGTTGCTGAATAGCGGTGGCGCACGACAGTTCAACACCGACCAAATTATCTCTCGCTACAACCAGCAAATCTCAATGACTGTCTTGGCCGACTTTATTATGTTGGGTCACGAGAGCGTTGGCTCGTTTTCGCTTGGTACTTCCAAAATCGAGTTGTTTATGGCCGCCGTAGAGTCGTGGGTCCGGCTGATTGCCGAGGTCTTCAACTCCCACGCTATTCCACGCTTGATGAACCTCAACGGCTATGACACCGAGCGTTGCCCGACCCTTTCATATGGTCAGGTAACAGCAGTTGACCTACAAGAACTCGGCGGATTCTTGGGAACGCTTACCCAAAACAAGTTGATTACGCCCGACAACAACCTTGAAGACTTCCTGCGTGAACTCGCCGGTCTGCCTGATTTTATGTCACAGCCAAATGGTATGGCACAGAACCTACGCTATGGCGATGGTGGACAGTTTGCCCAACAGCAGATTATGGAAGGCAAGCACCCATTTATCGGAGTCAAGAGCCCCGTATCTGGTGGAAGCGATGCCACCGCCGGTCCAGTCCAAAACCCGCAGGGCGGTGTCAACGACCAATCGGGCGGTTCGGGATTACAAGCGGATATCAGCAGTCACGGCTATCCCGGCGAAACAGGTCAAGTGCCACCATCGGCAAAGGGCAACACAAAGAACACGACCGGGCAAAACGGTCCGCTTACGAACAATCAAGGCACGACTTCGTGAAGCGAATCCTCTTTGTAAGCGCGCGCCATCAAAAAAAGAAGAGTGCAAATAGTCTTCTTCGTATACAATCACCACTCAAAGCCGCAAAACGCCCACGCTCAAATTAGAGATTTGGAAAGCGTAGGGTAAAGTAATGTCTAGAAAATCCACAAGGAGTCGGCTATGTCACAAGTAAGCATCTTTGATGTCGTTGCTGATGTTGCTTTGGGCGACATTATCAAGAACCACAACCTCAACGTAAGTGTTCGTGAAGGTGCCGCAGACCTTATCAAAGAGGGCTACTTGACCGCCGATGTTATGGCCGTTTCTAAGGGCGATGGTGAAATGGAGGTTGTCTTGGTTCCCAACGATGAAATCAAGGATAACTCCCCAATTTGGAAACGACTCGCCAACAAGGTATTTGGAAATCCCGACGAAGTTCTATCTGCCGGGGCAGAACAACGCCTTATTTCTCGCAACGTTGCTAAGGGTTTGGCTTCAGTTGAGCACCCATTTGTCAAGAGTGCCAACCCTTTTGGTGATTCCCACGCCTGTTTGATTTGCGGCTCAACCAACCAAGTTGATATGTGCGCCCCACTAGACAAGGCAGTTGGATTCCCCTTTACGTTCAACACAAGCCCCGTAGCCCCATCCGCCGATATCCCCAACGACGGCGCGGTGCAGGTACAACTTGACCCAAATACAGTTGCCTCAATCCTTAGTGCCGTTCAGAACCCTACGCTAGTAGCCCCATCCGAAGAGTCGGAGAGTTCGTCGTCAAGCCACTCTGCTGAAATGAGTATGGAAAGTTCTTCATCAAGCAGTAGTTCTTCATCAAGCAGTAGTTCCTCGTCTTCGTCGAGCGATGACTCGTCAAGTAGTTCCTCGTCATCATCTAGCAGTTCATCAAGTTCTAGTTCATCAAGTTCTAGTTCATCGTCAAGTTCTTCTTCGTCGGGTTCGGGATTCCTAAGCAACCTCGTAGACGAGGGCTCGGAATCATCTAGTAGCACGGGAAGTAGCAGTAGCGGAATCTTGGGCGAAAACTGGCGCGATGGTCTTGACCCGTGGCAAATCGAACTTGCTGAAAACCTTGACGAAATCGTTTCGGAAATCGGCCGCATCCCCACGACTGATGCCAACTACACCGACTTCTCCCCGTACCTCTCAAGCGGCCAAACGTGCGGTAACTGCATCGCATCTGGCGAGGCTGGTTGTGACTGGGTAGCGGTTTCGTGCGTAAGCGATGGCTGGTGCAAGTTCAATATTGTTCCAGTCCTGATTCGCTCTTCTGCTGAAACGGCCTCATTTATGGCTAACCCGGAGGTTTCCAAAGTTCAGAGCCTCGCTTACGGCGACCAAATAACCGACGACTCGTCTTCGGATTACTCTGACCCATTTGGTATGCAAGTAAACGCAGATGGAACTTACGGCGCACCGCTCACCGACCCAAACTCCGCACCGAGCCGTGACTCGCTCGCTAGTGGCCCAATGCTGAAATCACAGCCCGCATTAGGCTCGGTTCACGTTGACTCAACTCAATGGGGTGGTTCGGTGGAACCCGAGCTCCCAGAAACGATGACCGTTCTCGAAAGCCAGATGCCAGAACCCCTTACGGAGTTTGGTGAAGTTATCGAAGATGACTCAATCCCGGGAACTATTCGCAAGGATGCCGACCTGCGTTACACGCTCGGACCTTGGTACGTTCCATACTCGTCAGACGCACACGGCGAGTGGACTGACCCCAACGAGTTACAGCAAGCCCTTTGGGGATACGTTCGTTCGGGCGACCGTGACATTCGACTCCAACACAACGTAGATATCGTGGCTGGTGAATGGGTAGAGGCTATGACGTGGCCTTACGAAACCTCGTTGCCAATGGTCCAAGCCGGAACGGGTGCTGTTTCCAACGTCAAGTTCCCCGCCGGAACTGTATTCCTCGGCGTGATTTGGAAGCCGTGGGCGTGGGACCTCGTAAAGCAAGGAAAAATTGGCGGCTACTCAATGGGTGGCACTGGTGCGGGCATTGAAGTAGATATGCCCGCCCCCGACAACTATCAGACGTTCCCAGCAGTAAACCAGTAATCAGCACGGGGTATTTCCAAAGTAGGATGTAGTATCTACGCAGAACTACTGCGGAGGTTTTATGTCTATTGAATCGGAAATCGCTATTTGGCTCTCCGTAGCAAAGGGTATGAACGAATCCCTTGCTGACGTGATTCGCCACGACCAAGACCACGACAATTGGCACAAGATGCACGGCGACGCACCTTGCACCTCAGAGGCAGATTGCGCTCAAAAGCGAGCCAAATACGCAGAGGTTCAGGCTGAAGTCACTAAGGGTGATGTTGTCGGGCACGAGTTTCACGGGAATCAATACTCAAGTGGTGCTGAAGCGGCAGACCGAGCAAAAGCAATTTCGGGCAAAGTAGGAACTGGAGTATTCCGGTCCAATGTTGCCGCGCGTGAACACTGGGATATTTCCAATCTTCACGACAAGCAAAAAAGAGAGTTAGACGAACTAAACCAAAAGGTCTTGCCTACCTCTGGTGAATCGTTTTTTTCATCCGGTAGTAAGACATACAAACTAAAGGCGGAAGCCCGTTCCGCTATCGCTAAGGCAGTCGAGGCGGCTAACACCGCCAAGAAAGACCACCTAAACGCTATGTTTGCCCACCAAGACACCACTCGCACTTGGGCCGCCACCAAAGACAAGGCGATTGACTCAACCAAAAAGGCAGAAGATTCAAGTGCAACGGCACTAACTGCTGAAAAGGCCGCACGAGAAGCGGTTGACAAGGTGGATAGGTTGTTGGCGACAGTTCGCACAAACCCGACTGGTATTCAGAGCGAACAAAGTGAGATGCGCCACCCAGAGCCGACACCGACTCCAAACGCCAATAAGTTCTCACACCCCTACCAAGTCCAATACTCGACCCCGAGCTCGCTTACCGCAGCGGCCCAGACTCTTGTAAACAATCACCTCAAAGTGGATAGTAGCGGTAACACTCCACAAGACCTCAATGCTCTTGCCCTTGAACACGAGAAGATTGCGGCAAATCTCCGTAACGTTGCCGCAAGTCAATCAGCACCGCCCACCAACTCAAACCGTCAAGACCCCGATGAGGGCGAGAAACTCCAAGGGAACTCGTATTGGCGCAGGGGAAACAATCAACGCCCCGATGGAGTAACGGCTAACGATGCTTCTAGTACCTATAGCCCTGCTAGTGCTTCGACCGGCGACCGTGGGCGCAACATCATCTCGGGTACTACCTCGAATCGCTTAGAAGACTTCCGACTCGCCGCAACCTCAATGACGAAACTTGCCGACCCAGACCACGGCTTCGCATCCACGCGCGTTCGTGGTGAACTTGGTTCCATCCGTGAGGCAATCCAAGACCGCATTACCGACCTCAAGAACGAGGCTCTTGCTGGTGGCTCAAAGTTCACTAAGGGTGGCGGAAACAACCCAACACGCTCGGCTGCTGATTACAAGGACTTGATTTCCAAACTAACGTCTGCCTCATCTGCGGTCGGAGCTCTGCGCTCGGGATTTCGTGGTTCTACCCGAGATGACAACGGCAACGCCGTTGCCAACTCAACGCACTATATGGCATCTGGTGAATACGCCAAGGATGCGCCCAAGGCGCAAGCAAAGGTTGATGCCGCGCTACAAGCGTATGATGACTTCTACAAGGGAACTGACGGGAATCCAACGGGTTACTTCGACAACGACAAGTTCAAGAAGTCCGTGTCACAGGCGTAAAGCAGAGTAGAAACTATGACAAACGTAAATGCTGAAATCGAAAACTGGATTCGGGTTGCTAAGGGTGGCCCGGGCTCGGGAGACACTCCCGGTCACGCTTTCAATGGCAACCAATGGACCAACGCAGATGCTCAAATCAACGAGTTGCGATTGGTATCCAATATCGCCGGGAAAACCTACGACATTGGAAGATATGGGTATGGTCAGCAACCCGACTCATCCCAAAGTGAACTTGAGCAGAAAAAAGATTTGGCTCTTATAGAGCCAAACTCTCTTTGGGATTATCCGCAAACTGCGCTACTTGAGCGAGAGGGTCTAGGAAACCTAAAGCCTAAATCGCCCCTAGGGTCCGAGGAAATATCTCTTCCGAACGGTACTAAGATTACTTCTTACTACACGGGAAAGCAGTTAGGGAAAGCCAAGGCTCTTGCCGACGAAATCTACTCTCGTTGCGATGGGCTTCGTGCGAGTATTCGCCTATCACAACTTGTATACAGTGATACCAATGGACGTATTGCACCTAGACGGTCGGCTACGATTAGTTTTGCCAACGTAGACAATGAACTAAAAAATGTCCAAGAACACGCTCAAAGTATCTCAAAGGGAATCGAAAAGGCTCTAAGTAAGCCCCTAGAGGGGGCGGTGCTAACAACCTATTACGGCAAAACCCCACAGCCAATTGGTGACATATATAACGCTAGCAATTTGCTTAGTTCGCAAATTGACTATGACTATGCTGGGCGAACTGGCGGGAACCCGATTCCTAATGAGATTGAGAAACTACAGTCTGCTCTTGTAAGTGCGAACCTTGCGATGCACCAAACAATCTTGAAGGCAGCGTTATCGGATAAGGGTCTAGTCAGTTCGACGCCAGAAATGGGGGCTAAGGCTCTAACGGATGCCCAAAGTGCTGAAAAAGAAATCCCATCATTAGAAAAGACTTGGGGAGACGCAGAGGACAAATACAACGATATTGCGGAAAAGATTGGTCTTCAGTCTGACGAGGGTGTTCACTACGCTAGCCACGATGCCACTGGCGAGGATTATGACAACTTTGATAGTGCGTCAAGAACTGTAAATGAGGCGCAGAGAAACTATCTAGAGGCTTTGGGTCGAGTCTACGCTGGATACGCCGTTGCTGCGGCGGCGGCGAATAAGGCCGGCGATGCTGAAAAAGCCAAAGAATACCAAGCGAAGGCAACAAAGGCCGGAACCGAATACAAAATGCGCACGGTGGGATTTGACAAAAATGACTCCTACGGCACTATGTATAGAGGTACGACCTCTATGCGTTCTGACTATTTACCAAAATCCCCCTACACAACCGCCGATGAAACCGTCTTCCCATCACTTGAGGACTACTAATCACTAATGCCCTCCATTTACGAGCTCCGCAAGTTCCTAGTTAGCGAACGGTTTGTCATCCTCAAGGGTGACTACGTTGGTCACGAGTTTCACGGAAACCAATACACGACCACGACTGCGGGCGAGCACGCTCAATTGGCAAATAGCGAGGGTGACCGGGTTTCTAGACTAAAGAAAGAGGGGCGTAGGCGCAATAGCAGTCGAGGCCACGGTTACTCACTCGATGGTGATTTAGCCAAGGCAGCGATGGATGCCATTGACCACAAGGTCGCTTCCCAGAAAAAGGGTGCAAACATAAAGGCAGAGGTCGAGGACCTAAGGCAAAAGGTTATCGCTGCGGGTATGCATCCGGGTGATTGGCCGGGATACCAGAATGACCCCACTAAAAAAGACCTCTTACTCCAGTTCAACAACAAGGTAAGAGAAGAAGAGATTGTTCAGGACCCAAATATTAGCGCCGGATGGAGTAGTCGTGGTGACCACACGATTCAGTCTCTTAGCAAGGATGCCGTTACCGCGCTGAACCGTGGCTACAAAGAACTTATTGTGGGGATGATTACCCCACCAAAGGCTAAGAGCCTGTTCGACAAGAACAACCAGCCCCGACCAGAGGCACTCGCAATTGTCGTCAAAGACGTAGAGCGTATTAGCAACGATTACAAGACGGCCGCAAAGACCGCCCAAGATGAGAACGCCGAACCCACCGAGCGTTATTCGGCACTTTTTTCTTGGTCAGCGATGGCAAAAAATGCCGAGAAAGCCAACAACTTTCTCACGCAGGTTTACCGTATGGCAAACGACTCGGCAAACGAGCTCGCTGCTAAAAAGAATGCCCAAAAGAGCGATGCTGGTGCGGCCACCGCAGAGAAATACCTCCAAACCAATGGTCTTGGTATCGCATCAAAGGCTTCCGAGGTTTACCTAAATAGAGCGAAAGAAATAGTTGACCCCGCCACGTTTGACCCAACGACCGAAAAAGCCTCGCAGGAAATCACCGACGCACGGCAAAAAGCCGTGCTCTCCCTAAGAGCAATTACTACCCTAATAAACGGCCTCCAATACGACAACCCATCTCGGAGTGTCGCCCAAAGCACTGCTGAAAAGGTAAGGGCGGAGTTGAAAATCTACTCGGCTCTATCAGAGGATGTCGCAGTAAATCAGGCCAAAGAAAGCCTAAAGACCCTTATGCCAAAGGTCGGCACGGGAAGCCTAGACAAAATCGTTACCGATTCGGTTTTGTCGGTAAGACAACCCGAAAACCTCATCAACGCATCAAAGGCGTATGGCGAATACAAAAACCTCGTTCGTGAAACAAGCGATGCGAAAAGTGCTTGGGAAGAGGTGCAAGCGGCGAAGAACGCATTAGGTGAAGATTCGAGCCTCGCCCAAAAGAAGTTGGATGAATACAAGGCAAACGCCCCCGAGGTACAGGAGATTGGCAGGAAGATTGCCGATGCCCACCTAGCAATCGGCCATCAAATGATGGATTACATCCGTGAGAACGCAGATAGTAACGACCCAGAGAAAATCGCAAAGGCTAATGACTACCTTTCATTCGTCAGCAAGTGTTCGGGAGTCGGCACTAGTGTTTACGGAAAGCAGACATCGGGGTTTGAGGGCAAGTACAAAGAGGCTTCCAAACTAGGAACCGAGTCATCCGTCTTCTCCGACCTAATCACCGGAAAGAACAAGGCGCTTGTCGCAATCGAGAACGCCAAGACACTCCCAGAGGTGGACACTAAGGACATCAACAAAACCGACCCGAATAGTTATATGTATCGGTCGGAGAACGTTATGGATGCCCTAAACGACGCAAAATACTACTTCGATGGAGCGCGCCGAACGGTAGCGAGCTCTCCCCTCTCTGATGCTGATAAGAAGAGCATCTCCGACTCGATTGACAAAGCGGCTGGTCAAGCGGAGGCAACACTCAATGCCCTAACGAGCAACCACGACGAAAAGGTGCTTGCCTCGGCCCTCAAAAACGGCGATGCTGAAGTGGCGAGCGCCAAGGACCCCAATAGCGATAACCCTATGTATGCGTGGCACAACGCTTTCGAGCAATACAAAATCGCTTACGAAGCCATCAACAAGCAGATACAGAGCACCCCCCCTTCCGAAATGTCGGAAAACAAGGATGTCGCCAAACTCACAAGTCAGCGAGATGAGGTCAAAGCGAAGATGGACGAAGCAAAAGTAAAGAACAACGCTTATCAGCGCGAACGGTCATATGCCCTGTAAATCTATATCGCAGTCTATTATTTAGACTGAACGTAAGGGAGTTCCTATGACCGACAATGTCCTCAACGCCGCCACCGAGTGGATTACCACTATCACGAAGACCTCGCCCGGTGCGCTCTACAACGAGTCAATCACGTTTGCTATGGACCGTGCGAACAAGGCAGAGGACTTTTATAACCTTGCCGTATCGTGCGAGCAGAGTGGTGATATTCCCGGTGCTACCAATGCGTTGATGACGTGCGGCCAACAACACCTTGAGGCAAGCGACTACTTCATTCGCGCCTCCTCATACAACACTCTCGCTCGCACGGAGTACCTCGAAGCGGCCAAGGAACAACAAGCCAAGGCACAACAAGCGTTCGAGCTCGTTCACGCCCTCAATGGAACCCCTGCTGAATCAGTTACCGACGCTGGCGTTACGGGTACGACCGTTGCCGAATCCGACACTTACCCCGTTGAGACAATCAACAACCCCGTATCCCGTGGACAGGTTCCCGGGCTTGCCGATATGTATAAGGCAGTTGCCGGAGTTGCTGAAATCGGAGAAGATGGCGTTGAGGTTTGGAACTTCGGCGTTGCCAAGGGTGACGTCCCCGGTCACGAGTTTCACGGAAATCAGTATTCGAGTGCCACGGAGGGCGCGAAAGACCTTGCCGAAAAAGCCCGTCAAATCTATGATGGTAATCAAATTGACAAGTTCGACCGCAATAGCCCCGCAAGTGCCGCAAAGAAGATTGCCGACGAACACTCGGCGCAGTCATTAGCGCACTACAACGAGGGAATCCGCATACAGAACGATGATGAAACCCACCTGAACGCAGAAATCCTCCACGCCGACGCTAGTGACGAACACGCCAACGCATCAGAGGCTTGGAACAAGGTTGCTGATATGCTCGGCAACCCATCACAAGACCCCGATGAGTTAGATGGGGCTATCGAGAGTGCCAAGGAAGCCTCTGGCACGGCGACTGATGCCTCGGATTCCGTAGTGCCAGAAGCGGTCAATGCCGACCGACAGGCCGGTATCCAAACCGAGCAGAGCGAATCCCAAGCGACCCCACAGATGAAATTGTCAACAGTTCCCGGTTCCAATGGACGGTATGGTGCGTTTACTCACTCAACACGAGAGGGGCACTACGCCGGAAGTGTCAATGTTGACCCGTCAAAGTTGGCAAGTAAGGACATTGAGGGTGCGAACCTTGCTGAAAAGGCCGCAAATCTCGACAAAGACTCAAAGAGTGGTGGGGGTCACGGAAACTACCTACCTGACGTAGAGCACACGAACCTTGCCAATGACCACCACGACGCTGCGCGCGCACTTATGGCGGTTGCCGCACAGCACGAGCGTTCTGGCGGAAATGGCTATAGGGCTTACGCCTTTCGTCAGGCTGCTGCTTTGCACGAGGCCGCCGCTCACGCCCACGAGGTTGCGGCGATGGCAGCGAACAAGGCAATCGAATCCAATGTTGGGAACCAAGAGGGTCGAGTTAGCGATGGCAAGGCCGACAAAGACCACGATGCGTGGATGAAGGCTAGTGCCGAGGCCGCCGCCGCCTCGGCCGCTGCTGAAGCGGAAACCCCCACCGATGGCAAGAGCCAACACGGTGTATACCCCGATATGCTTTTGCGTGACTCGCCTGACCAAGATGAGTAATCCGTTTGAGATTGAGGAACTTCTAAAGTCTCGGCTTTACAAACAAGTAGTAGGCAACGTGCTGAAAAAGCCCGAATACGTCACGCTTGATGAGCAACGCAAAAATAGTCAGAGTTTCGGTTGGCTAGATGATGCCGTGCCAGATAACTACATCTACCCCGAAGATGACTCATCGAATATGGACACCGAGGTCCTCTAGTGCGGGTAAGCAAACGGATTTTCCAAATCGCAGTGTAGCCTTTCAGCAGAGCGAAAGGAACTTCTTTCTATGATTGAAAACCAAAACGTCAAGCCGACCTACGTTCCCCGTGGACAAAAGGCTTTTGATGCCGAAATTGCTAGCAAGCAGATTGCCAAGGCCGCTAGTGCCGAGGTCGTTGCGATGTCGGCTGCTAGCACCGCCAACTTTGTTCTTCGCAAGGCTACCGAAAGCCTAGAAGCCTCAAAGGTTGCTTACTTCGCTGCCATCGAGAAGTCGGCTTGGAACCTCGACGTTCTCAAGGCTTCCTACAACAACGCTCTCGCCGGGTTCCGTGATGCTGAAATCGCTTCACAGGTTGCATCCGAGGAGCTCGCTAGGGCTAAATCCGTTCTCTCGGGTCTTCGCAAGAAGGCAAAGATGGATAATGACGACGATTCATCAGATGATGACTACTCGGGCGATGACTCATCCGAGGACGAGTACGAATACGAGAAGGCTATGGTCACTAACCCCAAGATTTACGCAGTCACCGCTAACGAAGAGGGCGCAGCCGACGCTATGGCTGGAACCGACCCCAAGGCCGCTGCTGATGCCCTTTCGACCCTTGCCGACACTCACGAGCGCCTCTCGGGTATGGCTCGTCAGGCTGGCGACATCTCGGCTCACTCGGCTCACGCCGCCGAAGCCGGTCGCCTCCGTGCGAAGAGCATCATCGCTCGTGCCCACGCCAACAACAAGGAAACGTTCAAGTCGGCTGCTGATTTCGTAGGCAAGCGCGCTTTCTCCGACGAGAAGCGTGACGAGCTCGCCGCTAAGGGTCACGCTCTGCCCGATGGTTCTTTCCCTATCGAAACCAAGGGTGACATCTCCAACGCCGTTCAGTCGGTTGGCCGTGCCAAGGATTACGATGCGGCCAAGGCTCACATTATTGACCGTGCCAAGGACCTCGATGCCGTAGACACTCTGCCCGATGACTGGAAAGTAAGTAAGGCAGTGATGCTGATTATGTGTCCTTCCTGTATGGGCGGTGGCTGTGATGGCTGTGATAATGGTGCAATCAACCAAAGCGATTTGGGCGACCACTTGGGCGACGTTGTGGACAGTGGCGACCAAATGCCTATTGCTATGAGTGCTTTCAGCACCGACTCACTTCTTACCCGTGACTTTGAGAAGTCGGTCGCTTACCAAGAATACATTTTGGCTAAGGGTGACGTAGATGGCCACGAGTTCCACGGAAACCAATACACTTCGGGTACTGGTGGCGGTGGCGTGAAGAATGAGCAGAACGAGGCTCGCAAGATTCCAATTGACCCGAAGCAGGTCCCACAGGTTCGTGACCCGAAGTGGAACCCACGCACGAGTGGTCCACTGATAAATATGCCTAGGGTTGGTATGCAACGTGGTTTCAATGACGTTATTCGTGAATACAAGGCTTCGTTTGACGCTCACTTGAAGAACTCCGACAAAGCAACTGCTGATGCTAAGGCCGCCGTTGCTAAGGGCGACCTCGAAACCGCAGCACAAAAGGCACAGAAAGCAGTTGACGAACTCGCCAACGCGGTCCAAGCCGGACGTGGTGTTTTCTTCACGCACCAGAAGTTCGAGGGCAAGTTCCCACAGGCCGACGCTTCGGAAAATAGTGAGGCTATGTCATATCGCAAGCAAGCGCGCGATATTGCCGACAACAAGATTCCACTAGCCGAAGACTTTGCGAACAAGATTATTGCTGCCTACAAGCAGTCAGAGTCCGCTAAGGATGCCGCTACCAAAATCGTAGGTCTATAAGAGCCTTAGTGTTCTAAGGTTCTATCGTGGACTTTCGGAGTATCCTTACAGTTCTAAAAGTTGGCGTTGCTGGTCAATCTGGTGATAAAGATGGTCACGAGTTTCGTGGCAACCAATGGACGGTTATGGGTCCGTGGGGCGTTCCTGTTCCACGACCCCGTGACCCAGCAACGAACAAGCCCCTAAAGGGTCCTGCTCTAGATGCTGAACTAAAACGACTATATCCTAGCCCCTCTACGCCTATTCCGGTTGTTTCCAAACCCGGCAAGACCCGTGCCGCTACGGCCAAGCCAGCGACTACGCCATCAGCACCTGCGGCCCCTAAAGCCCCTCGCGCGCCACGAACGCCAAAAGTAGTGCCAACGCCTACACCCGCCCCGGCTACGGCTCAAACGCCCACGCCAGCACCCACTCCTACGCCTACGTCTACGCCTACACCTAAAGAAGAACCAAAGGTAGAAGCGCCAACTGTCGCAGAGGAAAAGGAAAGCGAGCCCCGAACCGAGGTTGCGGAAAAAACATACGCCACCGAAGGAGAAAAGCCGCTTGCCCAACGTATTGCTGATGCGAAAGAGTGGAAGCCCGAGGGCGAGCTCGAAGAAAAGGCTGCGGCATCTGCCCTCGCACTTGCCAAAAGAATCTACGTTCCAAAGGAACGCCAACCCCTCTTCGTAAAAAACCTCACCAACATCTTGACGAACCCAGATGATTTCCGCAAGGCTCTCGCACAGGCAAATGCCGTAAAGGTAAACAGCAATGTTCGCGCCAACGCAGCCCTACTCAAGATGTGCGGTTTTACGGGAAAGCCACGTTTTGTTAGCGAAGCGGAGTTCCGTGCTGAGCCGGGTAAGGTCACTTACTCTGGTCTTACCAACTCATATAGGTCGACACAGACACTTCAGCAGAAGTTGGCAACGCTCGCTAGTGGTGGATTCCCACGTTACGGCGGCCCTATGTTTGGTGCGGCGTTCTACTCTTCAACGGATAAGGGAACGCCATCAACGTATGCGACCCAAAGTGGCTCTAGGGACCTAAACTCCTGTATCTTCCGAGTGAAGATGACGGACCCATCCAATATCTATGAGGCAAAGGGCGAAGGCCCTATGCTGAAGTTGGACATCATTACGGCGGATGCTCGTGACCACAGGAAATACGATGCTATGGACCACCCTGACTACAAAATGGGTGAGATTATGAAAGAAGCCGGTTACACCGATGAAGAGGTGAACCGTATTAGTAGTGAGTGTTTTCAGGGGAACAATGGCTGTAAGAGCCTTACCCCCGCACTCGCTGGTTACGATGGCCTCCGTGACCAAAGCCACAACTACTTGATGATTCTCAACCGTGGTGCGATGGTGATGCCCGACAACTACGCCACCAAAATCTCCGGCTCTAACTTCGGCCCAGAGGGTGCGGATGACGCTGCGAATAACGTACCGATTGACCTAAGCCAAGCCATTCGTGTTCCCGGAGACGGCGACGATAACCCTGAAGACGAAACGGTGCAAAAGGGCGACAAACTCGGACACGAGTTCCACGGCAATCAGTATCAGGCCGCTGCTGGTGCGGATGAAGAAACACCACCTTTCGGCTCACAAGCAGAATCAGAAATGATTGTTTCCAAACTCTCCGACGAAATGAAGTTGCCACCCGCACTTGTTCGTGCGGCTATGGAAGCAACTCGACCATTCGTTGTGGCATCCAACAAGGAGGCCAAGCGAGTGTCTGCGGAGATTTCCAAATCAGCAAAGGAATCGGGCGGAACCCGAACTCGAGCCCGCTTCGCCATAAAGTCACTCAAGAGTGCGACCGAGAAGACTCTCAAAGACTCTATTGACTACAACAAGACCAAAGACCTTACCCACGAGCAACTCACGGCAACGGCAAGCCATATCCACGACTTGCTTCGCTACACCGTGACGTGGCCGGAAAAGAGAATTACTAACGGTGCTTTAGAAATGCTGAATAGTCTTCGTGCGCAAGGATTTAGCCCACTCAAGGACCGCTTAGGCAACGAGTATGTAAAGAACTACTTTAATAACGACCCCGAAAACGGATACCGAGGCATCAACGGAAACTTCGTAGACCCCAAGACGGGTATGGTCGTTGAGATTCAGTTCCACACTCAACAGAGTTTGGATACTGCTGAAGCGATGCACAAGATTTACAACAACGTGCGTAAGGCCGGCAAGGGTAGCCCTGAATACGAAGAGGGGCGGAAAACAATGATGACTAGTTTCTCACAAGTCCGTATTCCCAAGGACATTGAGGGCGTTGGCATCCGTTCGGTCAAGAAGACTATACTATAGTTATGGCAAATAACTGGACCTACTACGAAGTTCGGACCCCTAATGGTCAACTACTAGGTGGGTATCGCTACGACTTTGCTGATAGCGACAAGGCGCAGATTCTCGGCCCTAACGGTTGGGTGGATAGTCTCGGTCTTCTAGACAAGATTGTTAGAGGCGAGCCGAACCTAGACCGCTTAGACGGAATACCAGATTGGGCTTACGACGCACAGGGAAACCTAATCCGATAGGGTAAAGTTGCTGGGAACCTAGTTTGGAAGGCCCAACAATGACTGCTGAAATTGACTTGCAAATCATTGAGTGGGTCAGGCTCGCTAAGGTCGGAGATGTTGAGGGTCACTCCTTTCACGGGAACCAATACTCACAAGGGGTAGGTTCCGACTCGTCGGCTAGTGCTCAACCGGCCCGTCAAACCGACCCGAATCGCAACCAAGTGGCATCCGACCGATACGGCTCGCCCCAAACCACCCAAGATATCAAGCCTGTCGTTGCTGATAAGTTAGAGCCGAAGCCTCTTCCAAACCACGACACTCGTATCAAGAGCGACCCAACCGATACCTCGCCAAAGGGAATCCGTGCGTGGGCGAATGAAATCCACTTTGCCCTAATGCGAGGCGAGCAACCAGTTGTCTCGGACAAGCACCTGCCCGACCTTCTTGCTGAAATGGCTCGCACTAAAACCAAGGGCAACGACATCACAAATCTTCGCATTGACGGAACTCGCCTTATGGGATTGGATGGTAAGGGCTATTCTCGCAGCCAAATGCCACAAATTGACGAGAAGGAACGCCCCCAGTTCCTCAAAGATATTGAGAAGTCAAACGGAATCACCGTAAAACCAATGCGTGTAGACCCCACGACCCTCAAGCCAATCCAAAAGGAAATCAACGGCGACAAGTCGGGCGGAATTATGGGGAAGAACCCAGATGGTATTCCCGACAGTATGCGTATCCTCGTTTCCAAAGACGGATACGTTGTTGACGGCCACCACACTTGGGCCGCTGCCGTTGCGCTGAAGTTTGCGGGCAAAAGTGCGACGATGCCGGTGTATCAATTGTCGTGCGATTGGAAAACGGCTATGGATGTCGGCTTGGCGTGGGATAAGAAGCACAACGTATCGCTACAAGGATTTGACACCCCCTCTCCACCAACCCCCGACACCAACTCGCAAAAGTCGTGAAATAATAGGATTATGACGAAAGCAATCGACTTTAGTAGGGCGAGCCTTCTTGGACCAGAGGGCGTCTATCAAGAGTTCTATAAGGGCGACTTCTCTGGTCACGTTTTTCGTGGAAATCAGCACAGCGTTGGCGGGGTAGGTCACTTTGACCCGCAAAAGGCGACGTTGATGACTATTTGTGCTTCAGGCCACCAAAACACTATCGCTATCCCCGAACAATGGATTGAGCGAGACAATCAAGGGCGGCCAACTGGTCAGTTCTCTGCCGGAAACCAAACTCGGACTTGTGTGACTTGTTCCAAACCTCTCGCAAATCGTTGGAAGTTGGTTAGCGGGCAAAACTTCATCCAGCCTCCGAGCTCTCCAAAGGGTACGGCGAACTCTTGGCTCTATGGGGGACTAAAGAACTATGTCCAATAACGTTTTTCAACCCAACTTCGTCACGTTTACGAACACGGATATTATTAGCCGAGAACCTATTGGCGGAAAACTCTTTCACGGAAACCAGAATGACGGGTTCTTCTACGTCACATTTGCTGATGGCTCTAAGGGCGTTGAGAAGCGTTTACAGGATTGGACAGGCAATAAGAGTGGTAGGACATACCGAGGCGAGTTGCTCGGCGCACAGGAGTATCTAGCGGCTCGTGTGGGCGAAGTAATGAACGCTCCTATCCGTGACTGCTACTTCACCAACTCGGATGCCCAAAGTATCATTATGCCTTTTATTGAGGGAAACAACGGCGTTCTTGCTGGCAAGGAAGATATCCCCAATAACGAACAGGGTATCGCCCTTCGTTTGTTTGACTACCTAACAGCAAACTCCGACCGCCGACCCAAGAACTTGATGTGGACTAAAGATGGTCGCATTGTCGGCATTGACCACGCGCTCTGCAACTTCCGGCCACGACTCCCAAAGCCAGAGTTGGTCACGGAACTTTGGAACGGCGGCGTGACTACCGAAAGTCTGCTCGTGCTGAAATCAAAGTTGATGCCCCTTTCTAGCGTATTCGGTTCACTCGGTATGGCAGACAAGTTTGGAAATCTTATGGGGAACCTCAATGCCCTTATTTCGGCGTTCCAAAAGATTGAGGCAGTTGTCGTTGCGAAGGCCGCCTTTGAGTCACAAACCCCACCACTCGCCGTTCAATCAGCGGCCAAGAAAGCCCTTGAGTGGATGGCGGACGGCAAGGCTGGTCGCAACTTCACGTCAGTAGGCCGTAAACGCGCCTCTGACCTCGCCAATGGCCACCCTGTATCCCTTGACACCCTCAAGCGTATGAAAGCGTTTTTCGACCGACACGGCGTTGATAAACAATCACCACATTGGAATGAACCAAGCCCCGGAAAGGTGGCGTGGTATGCGTGGGGTGGCGACGCTGGGTATGCGTGGGCAAAAAAGATGGTTGCTCGTGCTGAAAAGGCAAGTGAAGCCGTAGCCAAGTCGTTTGAGGAAGACAATAAAAGCAAAGGTCACGGAAAAGTAGCCGAAGCAGAAAAACTTTCTAACCAAGCCCACGCTTTTCGCCGTAAAGAACAATTTGAGTCAGCAGCACGAGCGCACGATGCCGCTGCCCGTGCGTTCTTTGATGCCTCAAAGCACTACGGCAACGACGATGACGGAAACTCACTCGCCGCACTAGGTCGTGGACAGGCCGAAAAGGAACTAGCCCAGCAAGCCCGGTTTACTGACCAGATGGGCGAACAACACAGCCCTGCTGAAATGAACGATGGAACGTGGGTGGATGACGGTGCGTGGTCTGGTGGCATTGACCCCGTAAACAAAGGCGACCTCCCCGGACACAATTTTCACGGCAACCAATACACAACTGGTGAGGGCGTAGCCCAAGAAGTTGCTGAAAAGGTGCGAGAAAACGGCGGTTTGAGCGTCAAGTTGATTGACGGAAGCGAACCAGTCAAGGGCTTTATGGTTGCCACCGACTCGAAGTTTGGGGCGGTAGTTGACGAAAAGGATTTCTTCGACCCCGCAAAGACCGAAGATATCCTCAATGACTACCTGCTGAAACACCAAGCCGAGCTCGGCAAAGAGAATAACTACTTGGGTCTATGGCTAAATGATGGTAAAGTATACCTAGACGTATCCGAAAACATTGAGGATAAGGAAGCGGCCATCAAGGCCGGCCAAGACCGTGACCAGATTTCCATTTGGGATGTGGCCGCACAAGACGAAGTACCCACAGGAGGCACAGGAAATGTCGGAGAAGCACAACCCGATTCAGGTAATCAAGTTGCCAAAGGGCATAGACAAGATGGACAAGGACGAGATTCGCACGTTGGCTCGCCAGTTGGCGGCCAAACTTCACGCCGAGCGTGGAACCGACACCTCGAAGTCCTAAAGGGCGACGTTCTCGGTCATATATTTCACGGGAACCAATATGACGCATCGGGCGTAGTCGAACAACTCGACAACGGTGCGAGCCCCGAAGTCAAGAGTGCTGATTTGCCCTCACTCGTCACGGGTATCTACGACTTAGGGACGCGAGACAAGGGCTACAACATCACGAATCTCGTCGTTGACGGGCAAAAGCCGTTTAAGACTGATAATAATGCTGATTTGCTGCGTGAGCATATGCCGCAAATCCTACCGAGCCAACGCCCCCAATTCCTAAAGGATATTGAGGCGAAGTATGGAATCACTGCCAAACAAGAAGCCGTAGACCCCCGAACCATCAAGCCCTCACAGAGCGAGATTGACGGGTGGAAGACTGGCGGCGTATTTAAGGAGTTTGCTGAAACGGGAATCCCCGAAAAGCGCGCACCCCTTGTGTCAAGCGACGGCTATATCATTGACGGACATCACTATTGGTCAGCAGCATTGGCAATAAAGGCCGCCAACCCCGACTACAAACTTCCAATCCAACGACTCTCGTGTGATGCCAAGACCGCGCTCCACGTTGCGAACGAGTGGCACGACCATATCGGCAACCCACGACTCTCGTTAGGTGATACACAAATAAAAAAAACCGGAGTCGCTGGCGAATCAGGGGATAAGCCCGGCCACGTTTTCCACGGGAACCAATGGGAAAACGGCGTGGGTGGCGAGCAGAGTGAGGCACGCACTAGCGGAACGAAGCAAACCAACGACTCTGCGCCCATAGAAGACTCTCCAAGTATTCGCCTTGATGTGAAGTATGGAAAGGGCGTATTGCCCGATGGTTGGTCAATGCTGAAAAAGGGCAATAACCATACTGTCTATGTTTCCAAAGCCGGAAACACTGCCGTATTTAGGAACACCGCGCGAGGTTGGAAGATTGGCGACCGAGCGACAAACAACGTTCTCGCAATCGTGGATAAGTGGTCTACTGGCAAGAAGATTGACTTTGACACCAATCGCAAACTAAGCACCCGAACCCTCGCTGCTGTTTGTATGGGCGACCCCGATACTATTGCTATGGGCAAGCACAGTCTCATTAGCCGAAACCTTATGGAATCTATTGCCAAATACAATCCGACTCGTGGTGCGGCCGACCCCGCACAGGCCCAAACGGATTGGAACGCACTACTCGCCACTGCTGAAATGCAAATCAAAGGTAAGTCAGACACGCCAGAGGGTCGAGATGCGGTCAACAAAATTGAGAGCACTTTGGAAAAAGCCGACGATGCCAACATTAAGATAAATCAAGGCAAGATTGGTCGCTCTTTCAGCATTGGCGATATGTTTATGTCCACTCAACGAAATCTTGAGGCGACACTTATCCACGAAATCGGTCACGGCAATTTCTTTAAGAACGGCCTAAAAATCACGCCCGTTCTCAACGAACTCTTGAAAGTATCACCAAAAGTTGATTGGGTAAAAGGGCAGAAAGATGCCCAAGGTAAGTTCGTTCGTGCCAACGCAAAATACGCAAGAGTTGACTTCGGTGGCAACCTTATCGTTTCACGCGCCGACCTTCCAAAGTTCCTTGCCGATACTGATTCAGGAATCGGAGAACTTTCAAGTAAAGAGAAAGATGCACTTAGCCAACTAGGTATGACGCAATATGGGTGCTGGAAGATGCAAGAGGCATACGCCGAAGCCTATGCTCAAAAGGAAATGGGTTTGAGAGACACGCCAGCAGAAAAAGCATTTGCTGATGCCTATGGTTGGAACAACTCAACGGAAAGCGTAAGCAAGGCGGCAGATATGGACACCGAAGCAATCTCACCTCGTCGTGGAAGTAATACCTATTGGTCGCCAGATGGCGAAGTCGGTATCGTTCAGTTCCTCTACACGCTTGACGGCCCTGTGACGCTCGTGGGCGATGATGCTGATATGCCCGGCGTGGAGCTCACCGACCCAGACACGGAATAAAAAACCGATAAACGAGGCTATATCGGTTGATACTTGCCTAGGGTGTCACGTTCGGGTAAACTTGAATATCCTCGTTTGACGAGGCTACCCAAGAAAGGTGTCTGTTATGAACAGCATCAACGTAAGTAGAAGTGTGCCGTATCCCTCTAGCACCGGAAGTCGGTGAGAGGCGCTATTAGAGGCGTCGCTTTAGTTCTCGCTCTAGGCGTAAGCACGGCAACAAGCCACCCACACGCTCACGCCGTCAAGAGTGCGACCCCTACACATATCACCACTATTGCCTATCGAAGCAATACTGGTCTAATCCCCAACAAGGGGGCGTGGTTCCCCACGCCTGCGCCAAAGGCCGTTGTAAAGCCCCACGTTGTCACGGCTCACGTTGTCGCGCCGCAACCTATCGCCCCACATCTTGTGGCCCACTCCCACACCCTTAGTGCTGATTCATATGACATCGGCAACTCTCTTTGGTGGACGTGGCAGACCGACCCAACGGCATACGAGCCATCGGCAAGCGACCCGGTTAGGTCACTCCCTATGGCCGACCAAGTGACGTTTGCCTGTATCCGATACGCCGAAAGCCGAAATCACCCCAACGACACAAATCAGTATTCGGGCGCAGAAGGCCTATATCAGTTCTTGCCCTATATCTGGCAGTTCGGTGCGAAGGCTCTCGGTATCCCCGTGTCTAGTGCCAACTACGCAACGCCCGAACAGCAGAGTGCCGTTGCGATTTGGTATTGGAAACGAGACGGGTTCTCGCCGTGGAACGGCGACGGGTGCGTATGACTTGATGTGGTCGCTAAACGTGACTATAGTGTTCATAGGCACTACTCGTTCCTTGTGACCTACAAGAATCCCACCCAATCCCGGGTGGGGTTTTTTGTTTGCGATTGACCTGACAAACGTTGCTGAATCAGTTATAGTTTCAACTATGGCTAATGAAACCCAACAGATGACTGCGGTTTCCCTCTTTGCGGGCGTGGGGGGTTTCGACCTTGCTCTCGAACGCAATGGGGTGAAAGTCGTAGCCGCCGTAGAGATTGACAAACACGCGCAAGCGATTTTGGCAAAGCAGTTCCCAAACACTCAACTATTCAACGATGTTACGGAGGTAACAGGTGAGCAACTTATTTCAGCAGGCTTTGTTCCACGAAACGGAATCCTTGTCGGAGGATTCCCCTGCCAAGACCTTTCCGTTGCCGGAAGACGTGCTGGGCTGGCTGGAAAGAGAAGCGGCCTCTTCTACGAAGTTGCGCGCATCATCAAAGAAGTCGAGCCAGAGTGGTTCGTCCTCGAAAACGTCCCCGGTCTTCTTTCCAGTAACGGAGGGGCAGATATGGGAAGCGTTGTCGCCACGTTGGTCGAACTCGGGTACGGCGTCAGTTGGCGGGTGTTGGATGCTCAATACTTCGGAGTTCCCCAGCGCAGGCGGCGCGTCTTCATCGTTGGCCGACGTGCTGGAGACTGGCGAAGTGCCACAGAAGTATTATTTGAGCGCGAAAGCGTGTGCGGGGATTCTGGCGAGAGCGAAGCGGCGTGGGAAGACCTTGCCGACAGCACTACAGACAGCCTTGGAGAAGCAAGCCGAGGGCTACACGCCCGACCCGCAGTAGTCACGCAGAACCAGCGCGGCGACTTGCGAGTTGCTGAAACATCAACCACTTTGCTCGCCTCAACGGGTAGCAATAACACGCCGTATGCGTTTGAGCCGTTAGAGGAGGGAGAGGCCGTCGCTGACGAGAACTCGACCATCCCTTTTTCTAAGAGTGACTTCGCCCAATACGCCGAGGGGCTAAACACGCTTCGGGCATCTATGAGCCAAGAGGACTTTATTGTTGTCGAGCAATCGGCTTATTCGGGTGGGAACTTCAATGGGTATGCTGATTCGCCCCCATTCGCAACGCTAACTGCCACCGACTCCAACCGAGCCGAGGCGCACGTAGTCGTAGAACGTCGAGTCAACTCAATGTACGGAGAGGGTATTGCCCCGACCGTCACGGCGAGTGGGAGTGACTTCATCGGCCTTGGAATACCAATGGTTTCTGTCCACACGACCTTTGCTGAAACGGGCGAAGATGAGTGAGCCAATTCCAATCCAAGACGGGCGCGGCCTAGAGCAGAAGCAGAACGGTTTGGGCATCGGAAATCCGGGCGACCCCTCGTACACCCTTACGGCTACGGGCGGTGCTTCGGTTATGGTTCCCCAGAACCCTCAAGTCTTTGAGCCGGGTGCGTTGAGTCGAATCGAGGGTCACGACCCTGCTGAAATAGCCCCAACCATCCGAGCTCATATGGGCGATAACCAACTCGCAACGTTTTACGATGTAGAGGCAACCCCAATGGGCAACTTGACCCCGTGGTCCGAAATGGGTCAAGCAAATATGGTCTATCGCACGGATACCCCAACGAGAACGGTTGACAACAATCGCCATCTCATCCTTATAGAAGAAAGCGCTGGTGCTGAAATAGAGAACAACTCCGAAGTGGGTTCGCTAACGCCGTGGCCCGAAATGCCACAGCCATATCGTGTGTACCGAACGGATGCGGTGGCAAGAACTGTGGATAACAACCGACACAACATCCTCACCCCAAAAGCGATGGTCGAGAATCAGCGCGCCGAAATCCGAGAGGTTGACGTGACGAACGCTCTTACGGGTGGTGGCGGAAAGCCCGGTCAAGGCTACGCCGCCGTTCGGATGGAATCGGTCGTTCGTCGTTTGACCCCTACTGAGTGCGAGCGGCTTCAAGGCTTCCCAGACGACCACACACTTCTTCGTGCTGATGGCAAGGAACAATCCAATGTCCACCGCTATAAGCAAATGGGCAACGCCGTTGCTATACCAGTCGTGGAGTGGGTAATCGCCGGAATTGTGTCTATAAACAATCGTGGCTAGAGTAAGTCTCTCCCTATCCGAAGAACCTATTATGCCGACTTTGCTCGCTGGTATGGGGGACGCGGCAACGGGAACAACGCAAGATGCCTATGTACTGAAAGTTCTTTCTATGTCTATCCAAGCCGCCGAAAAAGAGGCACTCGCCTACTCAATCCGTGAGGACGCCAAGGCAAATACCTTTAGTGCCACGCCCATAGAGGTTTCTGGCACGGTTTCAGCACACCAACCGAGTGTGCAGAGTCACCACGCCCAAGTGTTTGCCACCAAGCCACAAATCCGTCGCCTAATGCCCGAAGAGTGCGAACAACTACAAGGGTTTCCGATTGGATGGACAGACAACGGCCAACTAGACCGCTATCGCTATAAGCAAATGGGGAACGCAGTTGCAGTTCCAGTTGTTGATTGGGTAATCGAGGGGATTGTCAGTGTCCACGCTAGATAACAACACGGTCTATGAAGCAAATCGCCGTACTGGTGAAATGCGAGTCCACGAAGCCGTATCCCCGACTCTCCTTGCTTTTATGGGAACGGGCGGTGGAAACGTTCCTGTCCGTAGTGCTGAAACGAGGGTGCGCCGAATAACGCCAGAAGAGTGCGAGTCTCTACAGGGCTTTCCTCGTGGGTGGACGGGCATCAACTCCGATACCAATCGCTATAAGCAAATGGGCAACGCCGTTGCCGTTCCTGTGGTCACTTGGATTATCGCCGGAATCGTAGGCGTTCACCAAAGGAGTGCGAATGAAGCAGATTAGAGCAAGCATTACCGCCAAGGAGAAGTTCGCAACGTGGCGAGAAAGCGTTTACGACGCAAAGAAGCAGACCGACAAGAAATGGTGGGCGAAGTGGCTAAAAAAGTAGACTTTTGGCTCGGCTACGGATATTTTATTGAGACTATCCACGATGGCGACGGAACCTATCACCTCGTCATCAAGACCGAAGACTTCAACACTCGCAAGGAAGCCGATAGTGCAGTAGCGTTCTTTCGCAAAACAATCAGCGAGAGGGCGAAATGGCGAAATGCGTAGACAACAAGCATAAGTGGATTCTTATGAACGCCGGGGCAAAGACGTATGTAATGTGTATCCCGTGTGGCGCACGATTCCCGTTCACCTCTGAATACAACGGCACAACCTATAGCGGCCCCGTGCCGGATAAGTATCGGAAAACAACGTGATAGGCAAGAAATCCAAACTTCGGATGATTGAATCTTTGAGCGATGCCCTCGTCAAAGAAGTGGATAACGTAGCGACAATTACAAAGGCGCTTCACTCTGCTGGCATCACGAATCAAGCCCTCGTGGAGTCGTTTGCTGAAATGGAAAGCGAGCGCGACCTTTACCGAATGGCGTTTAATATCGCTATCGGGCGACTTGCGGCCTACTCCAAAGCAGAGGGTTCTACGCAAGTTCTTATCCAAGAGATACTAAGCAAAGCCCTTGCTGAAATTGAGAACGAGCGTTCATAGTCGGTAGTATGGGGTGGTATGGAATATCGCCCCTATAAGCCGTATCTCACCGCCGTAGAGAAACGAGAGCGCGACGTAAAGGTTCTCAAATACATAAATTGGTATTGGGAACGATACGGATTCCCACCGGGCTATCGCTCTATCGCCAAAGCATTAGGGATTAGTAGTAGTTCTACTATTCACGGCATAATCAGCCGCCTTGAACGGCAGAAACGAATCGTCCGTGACCCCGTTCACAACCAAATTAGGGTTGTAAATAACGGCGATAGGGAAACGTGCTTCCACGACTGGCGAGTTCGCACTATTGCGAATAGCCTTATCCAAATCGTCTGTGCTGATTGCGAACACAGAACCGAGGTTGAGTATGCCCCGACCCCCGAAACTCCACTAAAAAACCTGCTCAAATACACAGGTGGGGTGTAAAGCAACGTAGGTATGGTATAGTGGGGTCACGAAAGGAGAGTCACTATGACCTCAACTAACGTACAAGAACTTACCGACAAGGTGTGGCGTGGCGTAACGCAAGATGCTTACGACGCAACCGACATCGGCAACCTAATCAGCGCGACCCTAAGCCTTAGCGAAAGGGCTGAAGAACTGCAGGTCAAGTGTGATGCCCTTGAGGAAGACCGAGCTCGACTCGTTCGCGCCCTTGAGATTGCTGGCGAGGCAAACGAATCGCTACGCGCTCGTCTTGACAAATATGAACACCTCACGCAGTTCGCAGAAGAGGTTGTGCAGTAATGCCCCTTACTTGGGAAGAACTAGATTTCAACCAAACTCGCGCTAAGGATAATCCTTACGAGTTCGTTATTTGGACACCCGAAGACCCCAAAGCACCAAGCGAGTTGCGAGTGGTGCGTAAGGATAACGTGGGCGGAATGATTGTGCCGATGCAGGATTTCTCTATCTACGCTGGGTCTAAGGAAGACGCAATCATTCTTGCTGAAACTATTGCTACGGCTTTAGCAAGCGTGGCCGACTATAACCACTTTGAGGAACTCTTCTAACTTTTAGAGAGTTCCTGCGAACTGCTTGAACTCGTCAAAGTCGGCAATCTTCTTGAGGAACATCTCATCCTCGTAGGCATTGTCAAGGTCGCCGGCCCACTCTTCTTCACCGTTTGCGTTGATGAAGTAGATGTAGTTTTCATAGCCACTCTCATAGCCCCACTCGGCGTAGTCTGGGACTTCCACACCGCCGATGCTGATTAGGCAAGACTCGTTGTGGTCCATATACCAAGCCAAGACAGTCTTGTCCTTGCACTCTTCCTTGAGCCACTGCTGAACCAACTTCAGGTTCTCATCCATTTCTTTCTCCTTGTTTTCCATACTTCTATTGTATTTCCAAACTAAACCCCTGTCAAGTATTTCTTGACAAATATACGATAACTCAAGGGTGTGACATACCACTTTGCTAGTGTGGAAACTATGAACTCAACCCCTGTCACGCTCGGCCCGAAGCCCTACGGCGTATCACCAAGCCGAGTGAATCAGATTGAGTCTTGCCCCCGGCAATACCAATTATCAAGCATTGACAAGTTGCCCGAACGCAAGAAAATGGAGACATATCGGGGAACTGTCTTCCACGCCATCTTGGAAGAGATGTTCAATCGAACTGCTGAAACGCCCGAACTACGGACAGTTGATTACACCCTTGCCCTTATGCGAGAAATGTTCCGTGGTTTAGTCACCGCCGAGTATGCCGAAGAAATGGGCATTGACGAACAAGGCATACAAGTCTTTGGCCGTGACGTTGCCAAATACATCCGCACCTACTTCACGATGGAAGACCCCACGCAAATCACCTCCGAGGGCATAGAAATCCAAATGGAAGTGGATATGGGTGGGTGGCTACTTCGTGGCATCCTTGACCGCCTTGACCGAGATGCTGATGGCAACTTGGAAATTGTTGACTACAAAACCGGGAAAGTGCCGACCGACAAATACAAGGCTTCGGCAGTTCTCCCCTCAAAGATTTACGCCTATCTCTGTGAGAAGGTATTGGGCGAGCGACCCAAGAACATACGACTACTCTACGTTCAGTTCGGCAAGACACTCAATATAGAAGTTACCGATGCTGATGTTGCCTACGCAGAAAAGCGAGTGCGCGAAGCGTGGGGCAAGATTGAGAAGTGGTATGAACTTGGTTTCTTCCCGCCCACTCCAAATAATCTTTGTGACAAATGGTGTTCGTTCAAGAGCATCTGCCCCGTATTCGCACGGCCCGAGTACTCGCCTTTCTAAAGGAAATCACTCACTCCAAGAGTTCAACTATTGACAGTTTGGAAATCGCTTCTATGATTTCAGTTGTCAAGACTATTGGTATTCCGATAGTGAAAGTTCTTAGGAGAAAATGTGGCTCGCAAACTAGTGCGACTCTCAATCAAGGAAACGTCGGGCGTTGACCGTCCGGCGCACCTCCACGATGGTTGGGCCGTTATGAAATCAGCCTCTCAATCCGATGTGACCGCCGTTCTTGACGAACTGCGCCCGGAGGCTCTTGCCGATGGACACACCGCCGAAGTGGAAAAATCCACCAAGGTTGCCGTACCAGTAGAGGCAATCGCCCCTGCTGAAATTACAACTCCACAGGAGGAAACAATGAGTGAAACACTCAAGGCGGCTGAAGTCGTCGTTATCCCCGAAGTTGCGAGCGAAGAAGAGATTATCAAGGCTATGCCTGCCGTTATCAAGAAGATGCTTGATGACAGCAAGGCCGCTGCCGAAGAGGCTCTTTACAAGGCTGCTGCTAGTGAGCGTGCCCTTATTGCCGAGCGTGAGGCTCGTGCTGATGAGGCTGCGGTTATCAAGGCTGCCGAGTGGTCGCACCTCAACTCGGACCCAACTATCCTCGGACCCGCGCTTCGTCGCCTTGCCGAGACTGACACGACCCTCGCTAACGAGGTCGTAAAGGCACTTGACTCGGCTAACGCCCTGCTTGAGTCCAACGTAATCTTCAAGGAAGTCGGTTCAAGCGAAGCACCTGCCGCTGACGACGCTTACTCAAAGATGGAAAATCTCGCTAAGGCCGCTGTTGCCTCTGGCGTTGCCCCATCGTTCGAGGCCGCGCTGTTGTCGGTTGCTCAGACGAACCCTGACCTCTACACCTCTTACCTCAATGAAAAGGCTGGTCGCTAATGGCTTGGGAACAAAATCCATACTCACTCAAGTTGACTTGCTCACCTGACGTTTCGACGATGGGTGGTCAGTTGACCAACACGAACTCTTCTGCGCCTATGACGCAGTTCTCGTTCGTTTACCTGACTGGTACCGCTAACCCCGGCTCGAACCAGAACGTACCTCTCGTTGGTGTCGTTTCGGCCGCTTCGACTCGCCCTCTGGGTGTTGTTCAGAACGCGCCTAAGGTTCGCTACAACGCTCTTGGCGTTGTTGAGGGTGTTGACGAGGCTGAAGTCACGATTTCGGGTATCACCAAGGTTATTGCCGGTGGTCTTGTAAGCGTGGGCGATGCCATTACGGTTAACGCTTCGGGTCAGGCCGTTTCGGTGAAGTTCGGTATCGGTGGAACCACCCAGACCGCAACCATCACCAACGCCGTTGCTAGTGGTACGCAGGTGGTTTACACCACGAGCTCGACCACCGCTTTCACGGTTGGTCAGACTGCCATCGTCACGGGCATTGTTGCCGCTGGCTCGGGTTCCGGCTCGCTGAACGTTGAGGGTCTGATTACCGCCGTTGGTGGTTCGTCAGGTTCTTACACCTTCACGATTGCTAACCCTGCTGCTAGCACCATCACTTACACCTCTGGTGGTTCGGTGAACACCGCACCTGCGGACACCACCGACTTCGTTGTTGGTACTGCTCTTTCGAGCTCCGCCGCCGCTGGTGACTACATCACTGCCGCTATCGCCTGCCACAACGCAGGCCGTGCGGCTTAGTTAGAAAGGACTGAGGAACTATGCCACAGCCCAACGTAAACAACGTTCACATTGACGCAATCTTGACCAACATCTCGGTTGCTTACTTGCAGAACACCAACAACTTCATCGCTGACCGGGTTTTCCCTGTCGTGCCGGTGGACAAGAAGTCCGACCTTTACTTCCGCTACACCAAGGAAGACTGGTTCCGTGACGAGGCTCAGCGTCGTGCTGACGGTACTGCTTCGGCTGGTTCAGGCTACGGCTTGCAGACCGAAACGTACTCGACCGACGTTTACGCCTTCCACAAGGACATTGGCGACCAGACCCGTGCGAACGCCGACAACCCATTGAACCCCGATATGGAGGCTACGCAGTTCGTTACGCAACGTCTGCTTCTCCGTAAGGAAGTCCAATGGACTAACGACTTCTTCGCCACAGGTGTTTGGTCAACGACCGTCATTGGTACGACCACCACTGCTCAGGCAGGTACGGTTTGGTCTGACTATGTGAACAACCCAACGTCTTACACCTCGGACCCCATCGCACAGGTGGACATCGCCAAGGCTTCAATTCTGCAGAACACTGGTTACGAGCCCAACACTTTCGTCTTGGGCTACAAGGTTTTCCAAACCTTGAAGAACCACCCTCTGCTGATTGACCGCTACAAGTACACCCAAGCCGGTGCGATTGTAACTGAAGAGTTGCTCGCACAACTGTTCGGCGTGGACCGTGTGCTTGTCGCCAAGGCCGTTGTCAACAACGCCAACGAAGGCTCGAACAGCCCAACGAACGACAACTTTGCGTTCGTTGCTGGTAACTCGGCTCTTCTGTGCTACTCCGCACCTAACCCCGGTTTGCTGACCCCCTCGGCTGGCTATACCTTTATGTGGACTGGTGTTTCGGGTGGTCTTGGAACGACTGTCGGTGTCTCGCGCTTCCGTATGGAAGAGCTCAAGGCCGACCGTGTTGAGGGTGAAATCGCCTTCGACAACAAGGTTGTTGCTGCCGACCTCGGCTACTTCTGGTCTTCGATTATCTAAGCCCAGTAGTTCACTGCGAAAGCCCCCTGCCCTCACGGGTGGGGGGTTTTTGCTTTGTGTGGTGATATTGTGACCCTATGACTTCTAAGAGATACACACATCGAGTTCTTCGTGGTTTTCCTATAAATGGCAACACATACGAACGTGGTGAACTTGTTTCATCTGACGACTGGACGTGGCAAGGCAAGATTTACGTCGAGGCTCGTGGGTGGGTAGAGCCATTAGAGCCGAAGTTGGTTGCTCACTACGCCGAGTTGGTCGCACAAGAAGAGCGTGATGCGAAGAACGAGGTTGCCGATGCGTTCGTTGAGAAAATTGCGCCTACCGATGCTGAAATCGTTGCGAAAGTAAAGGCGGTTCGCAAGACAACCCCGGCGAAGAAAGCAACAAAGCCCGTCGCCAAAAAAGTCGCCAATAAGCCCGTCAAAAAGACAGTCAAAAAGTCTCCCCAAAAGTAGAGACAGATTTCGTTCCAAACTGATGATACAGTTTGGATTATGTCACTAGCGGATGCTGAAAAGCGAGCGTCGGAACGAACTTGTCGGTTTATTGAGTTCTTCGACTTACTCGACAAAGACGACCAAGCGACTCTTTCTCGCTGGCTTGACGACAAGAAGCCTATTGGCTGGATTGCTCGTGTTGCCTCAAGTGACGGCAAGCGGCTAAACGACAAGACACTCTCACGCCACCTCAAAGACGGCTGTGGTTGCCCTGCGAAAACCAAATACAAGGATTCGTATAATGACCTTTGAGAGTGCTGAAATCGAAGCAGAGAAGCGCGCCCAAGTGCGGAGAGATTCTATTGCCAAGGGATACGAGCGAGAGATTCGTTGGGACGGCGAAAAGGGCTACATAGACAGCCCCGCTACCGACGCAGAACCCGACCAAGCCCTTTGGGATATGGTGATTCAGGATTGGGGTCTTGACCCAAACCTCACCGAAATTATTGACGGCTCTGTCCATATCCGAGCGTGGGACTCCAATATCGGCGGTGGTGAAATCGCCAAGATGCGCTACTACCGAGCGCAAATCCGCCGACGCGCCGAAAAGGGCGATAGGGCAGATATCGAGGCTCTCTGTAAAGAGATAATGAAGAAGCCCGCAAAGACAGCCAAGCGAGAAGTCTCTATCGAAGAACGTGCGTTTATGGCGTTTTTTGCTGATTGGCAACTAGGCAAATCAGAAGGCGGCGGAACCGAAGCAACTATCGCTCGCATTATGGCTTCTCAAGATGCCTCTATCGAGCGAATCAAGGAACTCATCAAGATTGGTCGTGGCCCATCGGTCATTTATTGCTGCGGAATGGGCGATTTAGTTGAAAACTGCTCGAATCACTATGCGATGCAGACGTTTTCCGTTGATTTGGATTCACGAGAACAGCAGAAAGTCGCTCGTCGCCTTATTTTTCGCTACGTCGAACTCTGCGTAGAAAACTTCCCCGAAATCCCACTCGTTGTGGTGGCCGTTCCCGGTAATCACGGCGAAAACCGACTCAACGGCAAGGCCTATACAACGTGGACCGACAATATGGACTTGTCCGTGTTTGAGGGCGTTGCTGAAATCTGTGCCGCAAACCCGGCGAGATTTGGAAATGTCTCGTTCCCGCAGTTTGAGGGTTTGATTGAGGAAGACCTCACTATGACCCTAAACGTATGTGGCGTTATCATCACCTTGGCGCACGGACATCAGTTCGGCAAGGGTAATGGGGGCGGAACTATTGCCAAGATAGAAACGTGGATTCTGGGGCAGATTAGGGGGCGCACAAAGGCTTCTGAAGCAGATATTGTGGTTAGCGGTCACTTTCACCACTACATTGCGTCCGAAGGCTCTGGTCGCACCTGCTTCCAATGCCCCGCTCAAGATGGTGGCTCAAAGTGGTTCGTTGACCAAACGGGCAAGAGCTCCCCTGCCGGTATGTTGACTTTTGGTGCTGGCTCGGCCTACGGCAAGCGTGGCTGGGGAGACTTGCTGATTATCTAATGCCGTATTATCTCGCTGGACCACGAACGGGCGTACCCCACAACAACTATCCCTCATTTGAGGAAGCACTTTCTACACTACGTCGCACCTACGAAATCTTCTGCCCTGCTGAAATCCTTGAGTCTGGAAACGAAATAACCGCCGAAAGTGCGTATCGCCAACTCTTCGACTGCGACGGCGTAATCCTTTTGCCCGGTTGGGCTGGCTCAAACGGAACAAAGGCCGAAGTTCTCTTTGCCACCACTATCGGCAAGAAGATTATGGGCTACTATCGCCATCGCCCACAGAATCTTGAGGAACTAATCGGCATCAACATCATCACGCGCGCCGAGATGCTGAAATAAAGAACCTATTGTAAAGTTTGGTAGTCACCCAACCCCCAAAGGACTACTATCGTGCCTTACTTCCACCCCGTAACCAAAGAACCTATTTCGGTTGGCGAAGCGATTTCTTGGGGTATTCAGCGCGCGATTCGCCGTTGGTCTTTCCTTATTGGAATCACAACGATTACCGTTATTTGCGTTATTTGGGGGGTTCACGATTTTACGATTCTTTCGTGGTGGAACGTTTGGGCTTCCTATATGGCTTTGTTTATTGAGTCGGTAGTCGGTATCGCTATGTTTAAGCAAACCGCCGCCGATGCTGAAGTTATCCGCAAGATTTTGGCTATGGAGATGGCTCAGTTTGAGGAACTCAAGAATCTTGTTTTGGATATAAAGGATATGGTCGAGCGAAACTCTGGTCTTGCTGAACGTATCGAGACTGATTTGGAGATTCTCGAGCACGATGTAATGCACTTGGGCGACGAATAGGGGTAATGTGTCGGTATGGACCCAAACCTCAACGAAAGTATCGCACTTCACCCAAGTACTACTGGGAAAGTTCCACGTCTAGTTTCCGTATCGGGCGACGTTTCCAATATAGAAACCACGCTTGACACTAGCGAGACACTAGGAATCAAGAAGTGCGGCGGCAACTGCAACTGTAAATGCTGAAATGCTCGGCCTACGACTATTCCCTGATGCCGTTCTTGCCCTGCCGGTAAGGAACGTCACCGAAATAGACGGGAAGATTGCTCTACTCGCTCAAGATATGGCCGAAGTTATGTATCGGCACGGCGGGGTAGCAATAACGGCAAACCAAATCGGCATTACCAAGAGTGTGTTTGTGTACGACGCAGATGAGTCGGGCTTCTACGAAGTTATTATCAACCCGACTTTGGAGCTCGGTGCTGAAATAGAGTCGCACCCAGAGGGGTGCTTGTCAGTTCCAAATCGTATTTGCCATATTGAGCGAAGCACGGATTGTGTTCTTTCGGGGTTTGACCTTGAGGGCAACAACATACAGATTGAGGCGAGTGGTGGAATTGCCCGAATCTTCCAACACGAGATTGACCATCTCAACGGCTTGCTGATTGTTGACCGCGCGCCAAAACCCGATAGTTTGCAAACGCGCTACGGCTGGTAGCCACCTAAGTATTTCCAAACTAAGCGTAGAATAACGCTATGGCCTACCCCTCTGTCACAACTCAACGTTCTGTGCCGGGTTCGGCTAGTCCTTCCTATATCACCACAACGCTTTCAAGTTCATACGTTGAGACAACCTTTATTGTTGCGAGTGCCTCAACGTGGTATGAGGTAGGAACGAACGGCAAAGTCACAACAAACCCATTGGGAACGAGTGGTGTTTTTGATGTCGTTGTGGACTTTGGATTATCCACCGAAGAACATATCCTCTGCTCTGCCGTAAACCCAAGCACCGGCGTTGTCACGATTTGGACAGACGGGACCCTCAATGGTCGTGGTTGGGATGGAACGCCGATTTCAGCACACTCGGTAGGGGCAGCGAGCAACCTCAACTGCTTCCCGTTTGTTGGTGGCACGGATTTCGCCGCAATCACAAAAGTTATCTCAACGCTCTTTCCAAATGGCGGGACGAGTCAGGCATACAACTTTTATGCCGTATCCCCAACCTCAAACCCAACACTCACGGGGCAGTTCAATAAGGTCAACACATCAGCATCGGGGCAATCCGTCACGCTTCCCCCAATTGTTGCTAATGGTCAGTTTATCTATATTGGCAACAACAACTCAACGTATTCGCTCACCGTTTATCCAAACCTCTCGTCGCAAAGTATTGACGGATACACGGCAGGAACGCCAATCTATATTGCACCTAACGCCTATTGGCTTGGTTTTGTAGAAAGCACGGGTTCAGCAGGAAACTGGGTATCGGTTATTCCGTCAATGGTGGGTCAGGGGCCGCTTACTGTTTCTTACGGAGATGGAACGCTCACGTTCGCTCTTGGCGGCCTAACAAACTACGGAAGTGCTGGGCAAGCCGTAGTGGTGAACTCTGGTGCGAACGGCTATACCTATCAGAACATCACGGCATTTGTAGAGCAGTCAACCGCCCCAGTCAGCACAACAGTTCTTTGGGCAGACACTTCATCTACCTCAACGCCCTACGTTCCTTTGGTGTATACCCTTACGGGCAACGCCGCCCAACCAATCCCCACGACGATGGTGTGGGCGAACTATGACCTTATTGAGATTAAAGGTCAAACAAACGCTATTACGTCAATGTCTACCGGAATCACCACCGGGCTAAACGATGGCAAAATTGCGCGAATCGCTATTTACAACACTTCGGGAATCCCACTCACTATTTCTTGGGGTAGCCAATTCCAATCTTCAAGCATCTTGCTTCCAACTCAGTTTGCGAATGGTCGAACCGATTATGCCTTTACTTGGACTAGCGATAGTGTTTGGCGACTTATTGGTGTTGTGTAATGGCGACTAGTTACTACTTCGTAGGCTCTGGTTCTCAAACGTGGTCTTGGAATACACCACAAAACAACTGGGCAACTCAATCAAATGGAACGCCAATTCCGACCGCAACTATTATCGCCGCAACCTATAACAATCCATCGGTAAACACGGGTGGCTCAATCACCAACGCCGTATCCAACTATATCGCTACGTCACAGGCGATAACTTCAGCAACAACAGATGGTTCGGGCAATACGACCTACAAGATGGCAACCAACCCATTTGTCACGGGGCAATTTATTTTCGTTGAGGGTATGTCTGATAACTCGTATAACGGATTACAAGTCGTTGTCTCAACAACCTCAAATAGTTTTACGTCCTCAAATGTTTATGCGACCCCCTCAACTGCTTATGGTGGATACGCATTTCTTGCAAAGACAAGCGGCCTAAGTAGAGCGAGTGCGAGTGGCCTAAACATTACGTTTACTACGGCGAACTCGTTGCCAAACGTATTTTCTGTTGGTGATTATGTTGAGACTTCTGGCTTTGACACAACCCCGGCTGACGTCTTTAACAATAGTTGGACAGTTGTATCAACGACATCAAACTCGTTTACTGTTGCGACAACATCAACCCCAGCCGTTTCTGTAGCAACGGATGGTTATGCAAGTATCTATCCGTCCGTGACTTATACCTGTCCAAACAACTTCCAAGTAGGGCAGTTGGCAAACGTCACGGGCGTTTTTAGCGCTCTAAACACGGGTGGCTTCAATGTAAGTAATGCGTACATAACAGCAGCGTCTTCGTCATCATTTACAGTTTTGGTTTCCAATCCTTACAACGGCGGCGTTCTTGACTTCTACTCGTCGGGTGGAACGCCAACCATAACGTCAACAATTGGATACACGGCCACAAACTCGTTTAGCGTTGGTCAAACAGCACTTGTATCTAGTATTAGCCCGTCTGACTACAACCTTCAGAGTCAAGTTGTCTATGCCGATACTTCATCGTTCCAAGTAATCCCTATAGTCGCGCCAACCGACACATACGTTTCTGGCGGCGTGGCAAATGTGTTTCCCGTTTCTGGTGATTCTGTCGTTATTGACTCGCACTCTGGTTCACAAGTCACTACATCGGGAAACGTAAGTGTTGGTTCTTTATCTATCTCATCAGGCGGAAGAGTATCTCTTGGTGGAACGCTTACGGGGTCTTTGAGTTGTAATGGAACGTTCACCACAAACAACTACGCTTGCTCGCTTCCAAACGCTTCTTTTAGCGGCTCAACGCTTAGTTTTGGAACTTCCGCAATAACTATTACTAGCGGCCCTATTATTTCGGGGGATACATCACCATCTTGGAGTCTTAGCGGGAATAACACAATTACCTACTCAAATGGGTGCTCCATAACGTTTAATAACTCACTTGGATTTGGTTCGGTTTTCTATATTGCTTCATTAGGAACGAACTCAACCCACCCGCCAATTACCTATAACGGCACGGGTCCTTTCTATTTTCTTTCTGCGATAGGCTCGGCATCGTTCCCGTTGTCTAGCCTTACCCACGCACCAACTATCTCAACCACAACTAGCGGAAACCTTATTGTCTCTGCTGGCTCAACTCTTAGTGTCGCAAACACACTCACTATTGCTGCCGCCTCGGGTCAAGTGGTGAATAGCGTTGGGCAAGTTCCTATTTACTTTGCGAGCGATGCCTCGCCCATATTTGCCACCCCTACAACGTGGTCATATACCCCAGCAACTATTAGTGCCGGAAGTGTCGCAATCACCTACACAACTTTCCAAAACATCACGGTTACGGGCGCAGCAAGTTGGTCAACGCCGGACTCAAGTGGTTGGGGAGATGGTGGCGGTAATACAGGCATTACGTTTAGCACGTCACGGAACTGCTACTACAAGAACCCGAGTGGCACGGCGGCAAATTGGTCTACTCAGAATTGGTATTCGCAAACAAATGCTGGCGGTAGTCGAACCCGTAATCCGTTGCCCCAAGACGTAGCAATCTTTGATGCGAACTCTAGTGCCTCTAACGCCACCGTCACCGTTGACCCCACAATCATTGGCGGGTGGGACGCCTCTGCCTTTTTGGGAACGCTCAAGTTCACAACAGCAACAACCTACTACTTGCTCGGAAGCATCTCACTAGGCTCAAAGACATCTGGCTCATCAACCACATACGTTATTGGGCCGAACGCAAGCCTCAACGGAAACCTCGTTATTCGCTCTAATAACCACACCTTGTCGTTGTCGCTAAACGTTAGTGTTTCGCCATCGGCAAAGGTATCTCTCTACGACGGGCTCTCAACGACAAACACGACAATCACCAAAGGAACGTTTGATGCCACAAGCACAAACGTTTCGTCGCTTAGTTTTAGAAACTTTGTTGTTGCTTCTGGGGCCGTTGTTGCTATGGGCGGAACTTCACCATCATCAACGCAGTCGTGGATATTTAGCGGTGTGTGGACCTGTAATGGAACAATCTCAACGTGCGGATACACAACGCTCTACCCAACAAGCACCACAAGCAATACGTTTACCGGTGGCGGTCAGCACTATTTCAACCTAACGATGCCGGTGTTTACTACATCAGTGGCAACCGCAACCCTTACTGTTTTGGGCAACAATACGTTTAATAACTTTGTATGCGCGCAAAGCCCAGCGCAGTTCAACAATATCTTTTCAGCAGCAAACGGCGTAAACCAAACAACCATATTTAGCGGAAGCAATACGTTTAATACGTTGTCGGCAACGCCGTATAGCGTTGTCACATTTAACGATGGAACAACACAAACGGCCACACAACTCCTGCTCAATGGTCAGAAAAACTATGGGCAATACTATGACGGAACGGCGAACACCTCGCAAACGGCGGCCAACTACCCGCAGTCACAAGTAGTTGGCGATATTGACGTTAGAGCGTATTTCTCAACGTCTTCGTGGCCGCCAAATATTAGTAGCAATTCAGCATTAGTAAGTTGCTTGAGTTCGACATCGGGTTGGGAGTTTGGAATCTCTACAGCATCGGCACTCTACTTCTCGTATAGCAACGCACCATCGGCAACAATCACCAACGTTGTCGGCAACGGAACTACGGCGACTTACTATGCCAATAACTCTTTCTTTTCGGGGCAATCAGTCACGATTTCGGGGGTTGTGCCAACCGCCTATAACGGAAGTAGCACTATCGTAAACGCCACATCAACGTATTTCACAGTATCCACAACGGCTACGGCGACTTTTACGCAACGTGGAACGGCAACCCCGGCGATTATTACTGCTTCAGCATCCGTGCCAACAACTCCAACAACTCCGTATTGGTGGCGCGCAACTCGTGTTGCCTCTACGGGCGTTGTTTCGTTTTACTTGGCACAAGACCAAGGTGGAACATCAAGTTCAGGCGGCCCTACTTCGTGGGGAACACCTTTCGCTACGGCAACGACACCAACGAACAATGCCACAATGAACGTTTCGGCTACACCAACTATCAACATTGGTGCGTATTTTTCGGGAACGTTCTATCGAGCTCAGGTGTATAACGGTATCAACGGCGACCCAATGGGAGTATCTTCCTATGCCGCACCTACATCAGCATTACTAAAGTCAATAAGCACGACATTCGGAAACGGCACTATCGCAACAAACATTTCGGTCCCGGCGGTGTCAGACGGAACAAATATCACTTATTACGTCGCATCAACGACAGCAACGACTTTTTTTAGTGGAAGCGACTACTTTGGAACGTTTGCCGTTCCCACCACGCCCACCGGAAGCAAGTATTACAACTCAAACTCAAGTTATAACATAACGATTCCAACGACAGTTGTATCAACTAGCGCACCCATATCGGGGGCAGTTGGAATCACCATTACGCCACAAACGCCACCGCCATCAGTGACTATTACGGCGGCTTCATACGCAACCCCCTACACAACGTTTACAACTTCGGGGTCGGTTCCGTTTGCTGGTGGAACAAATGGGCAAGATGGGCAACTTATTACCATCTCTGGCGCATCAAACGCCAACTACAACGGACTTTGGATAGTAAACACCACTTCCACGAACTCTTTTACGGCGCAACCATATGTCGGAGATGTAAACCCCGGCTTATTTATGGGAACGGCGTTAGCAATCGCATCGCCAGCATTGGCAAGTGGAAATCCACGGGTGTATCAAAACTTGCTCTATTTCCCACCATACCCGGGGCAATCAACTTCTCCCACAACAAACGTTGGGCCGATTCTTGATGTGAACTTTATTTCAGCATCGTTTGGGCAAGGGGTTATCTACGACTCGTCTTCGTATGGCAATGGGAACGCAACCGGGGCTTACCTATACTCCAACAACCCTGCTTATGACGGACATATCACCATCAACTCGTCTATTTCGGGTGCGGCCAAGATTGTAAGCAAGTCAATATCGGCGCTCAACTACGCAGTGATTACAGGCGTTAGCGTGTCAACTACTTCAGCACCTGTTTACGCACTCAACTCCGTTGTTCCCACGAACGGAAACTTTCTACCCACCAACTTTTCCTATATCTTGTTCTAGGATTTTGGTATGACCGTTCTTCGCGCCTACAACCCGTCAACGGGAACTTGGGACCCTATTGTTCTTGGCGCACAAGGGGCTACGGGTGCGACGGGCTCACAGGGAACGACTGGTGCACAAGGAAACACTGGTGCGCAGGGAAGCACAGGCGCGCAAGGTCCGCAGGGCTATCAGGGCGCAACCGGCGCGCAGGGCTCAACTGGTTCACAAGGTTCGCAGGGCTTTCAGGGTAATCAGGGTAATCAGGGCGTTCAAGGCGCTACTGGAAGTCAAGGAACGCAAGGTTCTCAAGGTGTTCAGGGCTACCAAGGAACTACAGGGTCACAAGGAACCCAAGGCTTCCAAGGAACTCAAGGAACGCAGGGATTCCAAGGCAATATCGGAGCTCAAGGTAGCCAAGGCTTTCAGGGCGTTCAGGGTGCTGGCGGTGTAATCGCCAACTACCTTTCTGCTTACGACACAACTACGCAAACCGTTTCTTCCACGACTGTTGCCAACATCGTAAACATCAACACAACAGTTGCCAACTACGGCGTGACCATTGTTGGTGGAAACAAAGTGACGTTTGGCAACGCAGGAACGTACAACGTTCAGTACTCAATCCAGTTCACCAACTCGGACAGTAACTCCGACAACGTGGACGTATGGATACGCCAAAACGGTGTTGACGTTGTTGAAAGCAACTCTATCTACAACGTCTCAGGAACTAGCCACGGCGGTTCTGGCGCACTAATCGCCTCTATCAACTACATAGTCAACGCCAATGCAAACGACTACATTCAGTTGATGTGGGCACCGTCTAGTACAACTATTGCCATCACCACTTCAGGTTCGCAGACAAGCCCCACCGTCCCAGCAACTCCCGGGGTTATTTTCACTGCCCAACAAGTCACTTACCAAGGGGCACAGGGAAATCAGGGGTACCAAGGAAATCAAGGGTTCCAAGGAAATCAAGGCTTTCAGGGGAACACGGGTGCGACCGGCCCACAAAACTATATTCAGGGCGCACTTGTTGGCAACAACCCATCAACTTCGGGTCAGCAGATTATCTACAACGGCTCTCAATGGGGTATTCAGGGCATTAGTGGTGATGCGACCATCTCTTCTTCTGGCGTAGTTCAGGTCACAAGCGTTTCCCACGTCGCAAGTGGTATCCTTGGCGTTACCAATGGTGGAACCGGCGTTCAATCATCAACCGGCTCTGGCAATAACGTTCTTAGTGGCTCGCCCGCTATCGCTTCGCCAACGATTTCTAGCCCAACTTTTACAAATGCTGGCGGCGGTAGCCTTTCAGGGCAAGCGATTTTTTCTGGCGGAACGGGATACCAATCCACGCAGATTTCAGCACCGCAGGCTTCTACGGCAAACTATCTTGCACTTCCAAACGTTGCGGGAAGCGACACATTGGTTGCCGCTAGTTTCGCCCAAACTCTTACAAATAAGATTCTTACAAGCCCGATTATCTCGTCAATTAGCAACACGGGAACGCTAACACTTCCAACTTCTACGGATACCCTCGTTGGTCGAGCGACTACGGATACTCTAACGAACAAGACGTTGACCGGCCCCTACGAGACTGTGACTATCTCGGGAACGGCGCTGTCCGGCTCGACCTCGGCGGCGGTGAACATCTCCTCGGCGGCGGTCTACTACTACACCGCTAACCCAACTGCGGCGTGGGCGCTCAACATCACCAACGCCCCCACGACTACTGGGCAATCAGCAACCGCCGCACTTCTTGTAAACAACGGCTCAACTGCCTACCTGCCTCTGGCTATCAGCGTCAATGGCTATCAGGCTGGCGCTTCCTCGGCACTGCTCCCAGCACAGGGCGCAACGAACAACGGCGTGACCTCCTACTACCAGAGCGGAACGGCGTGGTCATCGGCAGACGCTTCGACGCTCGATGTCTACACCCTCACGGTCATCTGCACCGGCTCAAACGCTTGGACACTCCTGCTGGGGCTCACGAAGTTCTAATGCCTATCGTCGCTTCTCGTGGAGGAATGTCGGCCCAAGCGTTCGGCGAGTTCTCGGTGGTCTCTAGTCCTATCGTGACCGGCGTGTCGGTGCTCATCGTCGGTGGCGGTGGCTCCTACTCCACGCCTCGCTCGGCCGGTGGTGCTGGTGGTATGCAGACCCTCTCAACCTCAATCACTAAGGGAACGGCCTACACAATCGTCGTCGGCGCTAAGGGCTCGTCGAGCAACGGCGGCATTTCGACGTTCAACACCACGACCTCCCTCGGCGGTGGCCAGTTCAACTCCGGTGGCTCTGGGGTAGTCGGCTCGGGTGGTGGCTCCAACACCGCTACGTCCTACGCCGGAACTGCCGGACAGGGCTACGCAGGTGGCTCGGGAACCACGTTCGGCCTCGGTGGTGGTGGTGGCGCTGGCGGAGCCGGTCAGCAGGGCTCCGGCTCTAGCGCCGGAACAAGTATCGGTGGTAATGGTGGCGCAGGACTTCAAAGTTCGATTACCGGAACGGCGGTCTACTACGCCGCCGGTGGTGGTGGCTACGCCGCCGCAAACCCCGGCAACGCCGGTACGGGGTGGAGTTCTACCGGCTACGGAATGGGCTCTGGTGTCAATGGCACTGTGAACCCCGTTCAGGCTACGGGTGGCGTGGTCATCATCTCCCTGCCAAACACCTACACCGGAACGCCGACCTCGTCGCTCGCCTACACCAAGACCACTTACACCGGCTACGTCGTGTTTACTTTCAGCACGGCGGGTTCAGGAACAGTTGCGTTCTAAAAAGCCCT
>Ga0207959_1000011_pt1 | contig 76554 bp, 107 predicted proteins | sample CryBogCBH20Aug07_FD_184609 | JGI IMG/M metagenome (GOLD analysis project Ga0207959, IMG submission 184609) | Freshwater microbial communities from Crystal Bog, Wisconsin, USA - CBH20Aug07 (SPAdes) (version 2) | ecosystem: Environmental > Aquatic > Freshwater > Lake | place: Crystal Bog... | reverse complement strand
CTGGTCGTGTCCATCATGAGACTCTTGTTGCTATGGGAACTCTTGGCGCTCAGTCTGCTGCTTATGGTACACCTGTTAATGTAACAGATTCTACTTCTGATAATCCATTGTTCCCAGGCGTATAATAAATGACAGACAATAGCCTAAAAGTATCGGAGTTACCAACTTCGGCGAACATCGCCCCGAGTGATCGGGTTATGATATTATATAATGTATTAGGTACTCCATCTGTGAGGACTATTAACCTTGCATCTTTTAGTGCTAATTTGGTTATTTCGAATAGCGTCCCTGTAACATCATCTTCGAATGGTGTTCAGGGAACTATTTGTGCTGATGGTAATTATTTCTATGTCTGTGTTGCCAATAATGTTTGGAAGAGGTCGCAGCTACTTACTTGGTAATTAAATGAATTATGAAAAACTGACAAATGAAAATTATCTCGTATTTTGTGCCCAACACTATAATGGTAAAAGGTATTATACGACTGAAGAATTTGTAGAAGATCTCAATAGAGTTAAATATATTAAAAAGTTAATAACACGTTATGTTGAGAATGATGATCTGAAAGAACGTTTGATTCTTAATCATATCATCATTCTCAACAATTGTTTTGGCCCGGATATAGTTTGTAAAATATTATATCTTAAATTGAAACAACAGATGAAATACATTAAACCATTTTTGATATTGTTGGAAATATTACCAGATAAAATATATAATGTTGGAGATGAAGAAGTAATAGATACTAACACTATAGATATGGATAGTTTGATTATATCAAAACTAAGGAAAGTATGATGGATCATTTAAAATTGTTTATACAATTTGCTGCAAAAGAGCTTGGGATCAAGACTCTTCCAAAGATCCATTTCGTTGGTAACAAAGAAAACAAAATGCATGCTTTTGGGCATACTAATAAAAAAGATATATATGTAAGAGTTACTGATAGACATCCACTAGATATTATGAGAACATTGGCTCATGAGTTGATTCATTGTAGACAAAAATCCGGCGGTGATAGTTGGAAAGAGGATAATGCCAACGAAATGGCCGGTAGACTTATGAGAAAATTTGACAATAAATACCCAAATATCTTCAAAGATAAAGCAATTAAAGCAAATATGATGGAAGATGGCGAAGGTGGAATGACAACTTCTGCTCTTGCTGTAAATCACACTGGCCCTGGTATTTCAAATTTTGATCCTATGTTAAAATTTAAAGCAAAACCACTAAAAAGAAAAATATTATCAGGTGGTTTGGATAATGTATTCGGAAAAACTTCTACAAAATATAACCATAAATTGCCAGAAGGTGTTCCTAAAAGTTTAAGAGATATATTAGGTCGTGATTCCCGTAACGAAAAGAAACAGGATAGAAAATAATCATGACAGAAGGTAATTCTAATTTTTCCAGAAGACAAGATAGATTAGAAGAAGTCGTAGACAGACTAACTAGTATATCTTCAGATCTTAGTAAAATGATTGCAGTCCACGATCAGAGACTAAATCATCAAGAGAAACAACTTAACAACGTAGAAACTTCAGCAGAAAAAAGACGTGAAGAATTAGAAGCACGTTTTGAGGCAATTAATGATAAATTGGAGTTTCTTAAAGAACAAAACATACAACAATCAGAAAAACTAAGCGCCAAAATTAATGATATGGAAAAGATTATGTGGAAATATGGTGGAGGACTCGCTGTTATTGCTTTTGTTCTTGCTTATGGCCCAAGTATTCTAAGGATCCTCAATCTACATTAATTTTTCTTGCTTTATGCATTTAAACCTAGTATAATACAGATTAGTATGTAAAATCTAGGATTGAATATGGATTGGTTAGAACACAAATACATTGGTTTATTGAGCAATAGACTGAGGAATTTTAAAAGGAAGTCAGGGAATTTATATAATTTCTCTTGTCCTATTTGTGGAGATTCTAAGAAGAATCAGAGTAGAGCAAGAGGGTTTATATTCGAGAAGAGTGGTAAATCTATATTTCATTGTCACAATTGTTCAGCGACTTTGAGTATACCAAATTTTATAAAAAGTATTGATCAAACTTTATATGATGATTTTCGTTTGGAAAGAATATCAGGTAACAAGTCTAAAGAAGAATTAGAATATGAGAGTTTCGTAGAAAAACTGAAGAAACCAGCATTTGTGTCTTCTGGGCCACTAAAAGGTCTTAAGAAGGTGAGTCAGCTTTCTCCGGATCATCCGATCAAGAAGTTTGTTGTAGCCAGGAAGATACCTAATGTTTACCATTCCAAGTTATTCTCATGTCCTAATTTTATGCATTTTGTTAATAATCTGGTACCCGACAAGTTTTCAGCTGAGTCTATGGCTCATGATGAGGGAAGGTTGCTTATCCCTTTTTTGGGTGCTGATAAGTCCGTTCATGCTTTTCAGGGACGCTCGTTACGACGATCAAGTTCAGTTAAATACATTACAATCGTACTTAATGACAGCGTACCTAAACTTTTCGGTTTGGACACTGTCCGTACTGACAGAACTATATTTGTCCTCGAAGGTCCGATTGATAGCATGTTTATTAATAACAGCATTGCTACAGCTGGAGGGGATTTGGTTAGTGCTGTTGGAACTTTCGAAAAGAGCAATCTTGTAATTGTTTATGACAATGAACCAAGATCAAAAGAAACAATCAAAAAACTAGACAAGGCAATTATGAACGGATACAGTGTTTGTATTTGGCCGGAGAATTTTGAGCATAAAGATATTAATGACGCTGTCCTTGCAGGTTTGAGTTCAGACTTTATAGAACATATAATTAAGAATAATACGTACAAAGACTTATCAGCAAAGTTAGCGTTACAGAAGTGGAGTAAAGTATGAATGAAGCAAAGATTATAGCTGTAACACAGCCAAGAATTGAAAAAGAAGGTAGTTTGCCTGTATGGAATCCTTGGTCTGTTAAATCAAATAAAATTTCAGTAGATGAATTTGTTGCGTATGTGGCAAGAGTTTCTAATCCATCAAACCAAAGTAATCATCTAACAGCAGATAAATTATTATATTATCTAGCAAGAAATAAACACTGGTCTCCATTTGAAATGGTCAATATTGTGATGGAAATAAATACCACACGTGATATTGCTCGTCAAATATTACGTCACAGGTCATTTTCATTTCAAGAATTCAGTCAGCGTTATGCCGATCCAACGGAAGACTTAGGTTTTGGTATTAGAGAAGCACGTTTGCAAGATACAAAGAATAGACAAAATTCTATTGAAACTGGAGATAAAGAGTTACATAGAGACTGGAAAGTAAAACAAGAGCAGTTGATTCACGAATGTATTCTTGGCTATAAGTGGGCAATAGCAAATGGTATTGCAAAAGAACAAGCAAGAGCGGTATTACCAGAAGGTTTGACAGTTTCCAGAATGTATATGAATGGCACTCTTCGTTCATGGATTCATTATTGTCAGATTAGAATGGCAGAAGGCACTCAGAAGGAACATAGAGAAGTTGCTACTAGTGCTTGGAATGAAGTTATTAAAGAGTTTCCATCATTGAAAGAATTGTTATGAATAAATGGGATAATAATAGAGATAAAATGTTAAAAGCAAGAAAAGATAGAGACGATTCCTGTTTGATTGGTAGAACTTGGAAACTTTCTCAAGAGAATGCAGCTAAAGTTAGCTCTTATATTACTCCATTTACTTCAGAAACAGCCGATATATGTAAAGATACTATATGGATAAATGATGGAGTTAAGAATAAAAGATTAAAGAAAGATAAAGAGATGCCCGAAGGTTATACTAAGGGAAGATTGTTTACGCCATGGAATAAGAAGGAAAAGTAAGAATGCCAGAGATGAACGTTTACCAGCAGTGGATACACAAAAGCCGATATGCACGTTACTTGCCAGATCTAAAAAGAAGAGAACATTGGAACGAAACAGTTCAAAGATATGTTGATTATATGTTCAACAAAATTGATATTGATGATGCAGTTTTAAAAAGAGAAGTTTTTGAAGCAATTTATAATCTTGAAGTAATGCCTTCTATGAGAGCTTTAATGACTGCTGGTAAAGCTCTTGATCGTGATAATGTTGCTGGATATAATTGTTCATATCTTCCAATTGACGATCCTAAAGCATTTGATGAAGCAATGTGTATTCTTATGAATGGCACAGGTGTTGGCTTCTCAGTTGAGCGTCAATATGTAAATAAATTACCTGAAATACCAGAGCAGCTATACGACTGTGATACTCTAATCACAGTTCGTGATTCTAAAGAAGGTTGGGCAAAAGCTCTCCGTATGCTTATTGCTCTTCTTTATACTGGCGAAATTCCAAAATGGGATATTAGCGGTTTAAGGCCAGCAGGTGCACCATTAAAAACATTTGGTGGTCGTTCTTCTGGTCCAGAACCATTGAACGAATTATTTAAATTTATCGTTCGCATTTTTAAACATGCGCATGGACGTAAGTTGACATCACTAGAATGTCACGATATTATGTGTAAGATTGGCGAAGTTGTTGTGGTTGGTGGCGTTCGCCGATCAGCAATGATTTCTTTATCAAATCTTTCTGATGATCGTATGCGCCATGCCAAAGCAGGACAGTGGTGGGAAGCAAATGTTCAAAGAGCTCTTTCAAACAATTCAGCAGTATATACAGAGAAGCCTGAAGTCGGACAGTTCATGCAAGAGTGGCTATCAATCTACGAGTCCAAGTCAGGAGAAAGAGGAATATTTAGCCGTGCTGCATCGCAACGTGTCGCTAAAAAGAACGGTCGCAGAGATCCATCGTTTGAATTCGGAACTAACCCCTGTTCAGAGATTATCCTCAGACCTTATCAATTCTGCAATCTCACGGAAGTCGTTATCAGAGCTGATGATACTGAAGAAACTCTTACAAGAAAGATTAGAGTCGCGTCAATATTGGGAACGTTTCAATCGACAATGACAAACTTTCCATATCTACGCAAGATATGGCAGAAGAATACAGAAGAAGAGAGACTACTCGGCGTCTCATTCACCGGCATCTATGATTGCCCATTGATGAACAACCCAGAAGATCCTGAACTACCAGAACGTCTAGAGAGACTAAGACAGGTAGCTATAGATACTAATAAAGAATGGAGTGAGAGACTTGGAATCAATCAGTCAGCTGCTATCACCTGTGTTAAACCATCCGGAACTGTTAGTCAACTTGTTCTTAGTCCTTCCGGTATTCATCCAGGTCACGATAGCTATTATATTCGTCGCGTACGGTCTGACAACAAAGATCCCCTTACTAAACATCTTATCGATGCTGGCGTTCCTCATGAGCCTGATGTTACTAAGCCTCACTCTACTACTGTCTTTTCATTTCCAATGAAACTACCAGAAGGTTCAGTAGTTCGCGAAGAGGTAGACGCCATTAAGCACCTAGAGCTCTGGTTGAAGTACCAGCGTCACTGGTGCGAGCACAAACCATCTGTGACTATCAACGTGAAAGAGGAAGAGTGGCCAAGAGTCGGCGCATGGGTATACGATCATTTTAATGAAATGTCTGGTGTTTCATTCCTACCTTATGATGGTGGAACATACCGTCAAGCTCCATACGAGACTATCGCTAAAGAAGAATATGAAGCAGCAATTATAAATATCCCCACAGAAGTTGATTGGGATGCTCTTGTGGAGTTATCAGATCAAGTAGAAGGGGCACAAACACTAGCATGTTCAGCAGGTAACTGTGAGATATGACAGAAGACCCATGGGAAACGAAGGATCAACAAAATTATGCTGCGCATGTTATTGTTGATCCGGAAACAAGAAAAACAAGAAAAGAAATTTGTGATTCCTGCGAAGAAATCACTAGTTTGAAATTATGTAATGTTTGTAAGTGTTTTATGCCTTTAAAGACTTGGTTTTCTAAAGCAGATTGTCCAAAATCCAAATGGGGAAAGAAATGAGCGAAGAATGGCAGAATGGTTATAGAGCCGGATACGAAGCTGGTTTCGAAGCTGCTAGGCACATTTACTGTTTTAGTAAAACAACAGAGATCCCTACCAAAGATCCTAATGATACAGATGATATTGAAAAAGTATATGAAAATGCTTATGGTAAAGATGTTTATAGGCAAATGAAAAAAGCACATGAATAAAACTTATCATCTATTTGTTGGGTTACCAAGAACTGGCAGTACAGTTTTATCAAGTTTAATAAATCAAAATCCAGAAGTATATGTTGCTTCTGATACTGCTATGTTTGAGGTAATAAAAGCATCAAGGGAAGAATGGTTCAAAACTCCTACGATGGTTGCTAATCCTATCCCTGAACAGATAGAAAATATAACAGAAGCTCTTCTTAATTCTATGTGGAAACACAAAAAACAATCAATAATAATTGATAGAAACAGAGAGTGGGGGGATAATATACATTTTGCTTCAGAATTGTTTAATAATAATTTTAAGATTATTTGTACTATTAGAGATTTACCGAGTATAATGGCTAGTTGGAAACTTATATATTCTAAAGAAGTTCCGCCAGAATCAGTAGATCATTTGGTGATGGATCTTTGGAAAGAATTTGTTGAAGATTGTGTCATCAAAGTAAGAAATTTAATCAAAGATGCTAAAGATAAAACTTTAATAATACATCATGATTCACTAATGGATTCTCCAAGAGAACACTTAAATAGAATACAAGATTTTCTAGAATTGCCTAAATTTGATTATGATTTAGATAATATAGAAGGTCAATTTCAAAATAAGAATATAGTTCCTTGGGGGCCAATGGGTTTACATAAGATTAGAAACAAATTTGGAAGAAATAATTATTCTTCGTATAAAGTTTTGGGTAACGATTTGTATGAAAAGTTTATTAACATTCAAAACGAATACAATGATGTTTTTGGTCTATAATTAAAGAGAAAAAAAAAATGAAAAAAACAATATTAACAATTTTACTTTTAACTACCTCTGCGTTGGCAGATCCAATAGTAGTAGAACCTATTCTACCTAATCCTGTTATGACTCCTGGAGTTGCAGATCCAAGAGGAACAAGAGAAAATATTTGCCTTTCTGGCTATTCTGGTTCTGTAAGAAATGTTCCCAATAGAGTAAAACAACAGGCGTTTGATCTTTATCATTTAGATCGTACTAAAGATAAGTTTGAGATCGATCATCTTATTTCTCTTGAACTTGGTGGATCTAATGATATTAAAAATCTCTGGCCACAATCTTACACAACAAAACCATGGAATGCTCATGTGAAAGATAAACTAGAGAACAGATTACACCGTGAAATATGTGACGGTATTTTAACAGTACAGGAAGCACAAGAAGCGATCAAAACAGATTGGATTAAGACTTATTGTGAGAAATATGATGATATGGAAGAACAGTGCTCCGAATATCTCAACAAGGAGAAGAACAAATGAAAGTAGACGCAGAACTATTTGATCTGTGCAAGGATTTTATCAGAGAATATAAAATTACTAGCGAAGAAGATATTTTAAACGACGAGCATATTAGTAATAATTGTTTAGATCTTTTGAAAGAGATATGCGACTTGATTGGTTATTATGAAGAAGAAGACATGGGAGATTTGTTTGAAGAGGAATAAATACCCCCAAAGGAGACTTTGGGAATGTGGTTATATAATGGTAGTTTGTTAGAAGATTCAGGTAATTATGTAGGGTTTGTTTATATCATTACTAATCTAAAATCTAATAAAAGATATATCGGAAAGAAACTTTTTCATTTTACTAAATCAAAACAGATAAAAGGTAAAAAGAAAAGATATAAAGTAGATTCTGATTGGAAAACATATTATGGTTCCAATGATGAATTGAACAGAGATGTGAAAACACTTGGCCCCGAAAATTTCAAAAGAGAAATCCTTAGACTTTGTATATCTAAAGGAGAAATGACTTATTTCGAGGCCAAATTACAATTTCAACATAGCGTATTAGAATCGCAAGACTGGTATAATTCTCACATTATGGCTCGTGTTCATAAAAAGCATTTGACATTTTTGAAAAAAGGTTTATAATATGGTTATAGTCAAGGATGACGTTTTACCAGAAGAAACCTTTAAAAAATTACAACAAGGTATAGTTTACCACAATGATTGTGTAGTTCCTTGGTATCCATTGAGAGGAGCAGCTTACAGAGATGAATCTTCTGAGATAAGTAAATATGATCTTAGCTTTTCTCATCTAGTCTATACAAATGGACAACCAAATTCAAGTCTTTCTCCGTTCGTAGAAAGTTGTATAACAACAGCTTTATCTAATGTAAACGTAGAAATAAAAAGAATGATAAGAATAAGATTAGGTCTTATACCTTTATGTCCAATAAATTTTATACACGATCCTCATGTAGATATGCACATTTCACACAAAGTAGGTTTAATGTATCTTAACACAACTGATGGAGATACATTTTTGTATAATGAGAAATATGATCCAATAAAAGGAGAATCTTCTTATCGTTATTTGAAAGAAAATTTAAATGGTAAAGTAACAATAAAGCAAAGAATAACTCCAAAAGAAAACAGATTGTTGTGTTTTGATGGGTTATACTATCATTCTAGCAGTGCTCCTACTAATGTTTATGCTAGATTTGCTATTAATTTTAATTTTATATAGAGAAAGGAAAGTGAAGTATGCCTCATCCACACAAAAATAGACCACGTAAAGGTCGTCGTAAAATTGGATCTAACAAACGTAAAGCTCGTCGTATGAAGGGTCGTAAAAAGAAGTAATTAGATTGGAGTTATTATGAAATATTTGATATTTGTTTTATCATTGTTTTTTGGCACCTTGGATGTAGCTTATGCATCAAGTAAACACACAAAACATATAAATACCTATTCCACTGGGCATCATAACGCCTCGTGGTATAATGACCGAAGTGGACGGACAGCTTCGGGTATGAGAGCCACCTATGGTGTAGCTCATAGAACACTTCCATTTGGCACTAGGGTATTAATTACTAACCCTTCAAATGGAAGATCAGTAACAGCCGTCGTAACCGATAGAGGGCCATTCGTCAGAGGTAGAACACTCGACGTAAATCAAAACGTAGCTCATGCCCTTGGCTTCAAATCTCATGGAACAGCACGATTACATATGCAAGTGCAGTGACTTAGTCGGTTACGCATAAAAGAAAGGTAACTATATGAAGAAGATTATCCTAGCTGCAACGGCAGCTGCTGTAGTGTTTGCGATGAGCGAATCTGCAGAAGCAAGAGTTCGTCACAGCAAGAATACTCAGTATTCAACAAACTTAGAAGAAGACTATGCTAATCCATTCTCTGAACTTTTTGGTGGTACTACTTCCACAGGAGAAACTTGGCATGTCAGTCCACGTGTGACTTTCAAGTCAAAAAAGCAAGCACGTGATTACTATCAACACGAAGAAGAGCAGTATGGATTCGGTCATGCTTCAGGTTCGCTTGTAGCATACGGATACGATCTGCAGCGTAGAGGTTTCCGTGTATCTGAACATCCATCATTTGGTGGTGTTCATCATGTTCACGCCCATCATTCAGCACATTACTCTGGTAATGCGATTGATATAAATGTTGGTCGTGGAGTTGTGGAAGCCCATTCACAATACGCACATAGATTTGATCAACTGGCAACTGAAGCAAGAGCTGCTGGTTATACAGTTCTCTGGAGAGTGCCTGGTCATTACGACCATATTCATATCCAGAAATAATAATTTGGGAGGCAATGTCCGTGCCTCCCTTTTATATGATGAGAAAAATATGGAGAAAATATCTTTTGAATATATTAAAAGTTTATTTGACGAAACAGTGTGGGATATTGGATATCTCAGTAAAGAAAATTTACAAAGAGTTTCTCATTCTCCCATAAAAGAAATTTCTCACCCCTTTGGTGATAATTATACTAACAAATTACATTTATTATACCTATCTAATGCTTTAGTGTTCATAAGAGATGGTCATACTTGGGATTATACGCACTACGAACAAGTAGTAGATATTCTTAGAAAAAATAATGTTAAAAATTGGAAACCTATATATGTTAATTTCAAAGAAGCAGCAATAATATCAGGTCTAGGAGTAAGAGCTAAGAATTCTTTAATTTATAGTTATAAGTTTGGATTTGATTGTCACATAGCTGCTGTTAAGTTTGATGATGAAATTGTAGATCTTCCTACAAACAAAAGAATAAATTATAAGATATGGAATAGATGTATTGGGTGTGATGATTGTGCTAAAGCGTGCCCAGTTGGAGCGATTCAAAATAAAGGAGAACCTTTTTCTTGGTGGTTAAATTCAGACAAATGTGATGATTTCATAACCACAGGAGATCACGAAAGAATACCTTCTATTAAAACTTTCTGGCACAAGAACGTTTACCCTGAAATATCAAAACATATTATAGATCAAATGAAAGATGCTATTTCTTCTTTTAATATTTTCAGAAGTTTAGGTTTTAGTTCTTCTTTTCCTTTTAATAAAAATGGTTATTCATTTGATGGTCAAGTTGTGAAGAAACAAGGAAAAGCTGTAAATGTCCCATTCTGTAGAGAATGTACTTCTCAGCCAAGATGTAGTAAATGGAATGGAAAATATCCATATGATAGAATTTTTGATCAAGAAGAGATCTCTATAATAGATCTTGCTAAGGGAGAAAGAAATTGAGTCTAGATAAAGAAAAAGAAACAAACATTCCTTCATTAGAAGATCATCACTACCTGATGTTTAATAGTGATTTTAATGCTAGTTCTAGCGGCGATGCTATTTCTTTTATCATCGCCAGAAACTTAATACCAAAGAATCGTCCAAAGCAGATTAAGATGATAATAAATTCTCCAGGTGGAGAAGTTCCTTCTGCTTTCGCTTTAATTGATACAATGAAGGGTTCAAAGATACCTATATATACGTATGGATTGGGTGAGATTGCTTCTTGTGGATTGCTTACATTTATTGCCGGAGCGAAGGGGCATAGATATATAACAAGAAACACAGCAATTCTTTCTCATCAATTCTCTTGGGGTTCAATTGGCAAAGAGCATGAGTTGATGGCCCAAGTAAAAGAATTTAATAACACAAGTCAAAGAATAATTGAACACTATAAGCGTTGTACTGGTCAAACAGAAGCAAACATAAAGAAATATCTATTACCAGCAGAAGATGTCTGGTTAACACCAAAAGAAGCAATTAAATTTGGAATAGCTGACGAGATCGTTGATTTTTACTGAGGAGATATAAAATGACTATGATTAGATTAAATCCGGATGAAGTCTTTAATACAGATAGTTCGGAGTATGAGATTTTGGGAAATGCAGTACTAAAGATTAAAGATGTAGAGGGTGCTGTTCTTGAAATTGGTTCTCGACGTGGTGGATCTGCAAAGATTATAATTGATATGTTAGAACACAATGGTGATACCAATCGTTCTATGTTCTGTGTAGATCCATATGGTAACATTGACTTAGAAATCACAAACATCAATGCTTCTGTTCACTATCCTGGAAAGCATCAGGTAGAGGGTGATCCGATGTCTAAGGACGTCTCTTTCCCAACGAAGTTTGACTACACAAACACGATGAGAAATAGAGTTATTCCTTCTCTATATTATTATGCTTATTCCAAAGGTCTAAACTTTACGTTCTTCTGTCTGGAAGATACAGAGTTCTTCAAGAGATATCCAGACGGCGTTCCTGTTTATGACGAAGTTAAGAAGATCGAAGATAAGTTTGCATTTGTATTCTATGATGGTCCACATACGAATCAAGCAGTGATCGACGAACTTGAGTACTTCTTACCAAAGACTCCTGTCGGTGGAGCGTATGTTTTTGATGACATATGGATGTACGATCATGATATGATTGAAAGAGATTATCTGTTTAAGAATGGTTTTGAGATTTTAGAAAAGCAAAAGATCAAGGCTTCTTATGTTAAGCAAAGATAAAGAGACAGCGTTAGAAGTTGTGGCCACAATTGTTTTGATTGTAGGAGTGGCTTTGACTTCTTTTAATGTTTATCCAATGAACATCTATATCAGCCTTGTTGGTAATTCTCTTTGGTTGGTGTTGGGATTGTGTTGGAAAAAATGGTCTCTCATCATAATACAGATTGTTGTTACGATAATTTATGTTGTCGGGATGGCAAAATACTTTTTAGCTTGACAATAATCTGTATATATTGTATAATATATATGCATATAAATGGAGGTAATAATGTTTAAGAGTGATCTTGAGGTTATGGTAGAGAATGATATGGCTTCGAAGGGATATGATCCCAATTTAATCACATCAATTAGAAAATATTGGGAGGAATACTTCAATGGGAATTGAGATCTATTCAAAGGATGGTTGTCCTAACTGCGTAAAGGCAAAACAACTATTAAACACGCATGGTAAAGAATTCTTTGAATATAAGTTGAACGAAGACTTCACAAGAGAGATTCTCTTATCAAAGTTTCCAGAAGCAAAGACATTTCCTGTTATTGTGATTGATGGTATGAATATTGGTGGTTATGATCATCTTTTCAAGTATATTACTGAAGAGAGAATGGATAATCGCAAACTTCTAGTCGAAGATTATTTTGGAGCATAAAATGGCTTACGAACGTGATGTTTTACTGAACGATCTTAAAGAGAGTGTATGTGAAGTTTTCTTTACGAAAGTTAATGGAGAAAAGCGTACTATGCGTTGTTCTCTTCGACCCGATGTTCTTCCGGAATCTTATAGCATTTCAGAATCACCAAAAGTAAAAGAGTTCCATAACAGCAATCCAGATGTTCTTGCAGTTTGGGATGTTCAGAATAATGGCTGGAGATCTTTTCATATCAGTGCAGTAGAGTATGTTCAGGTAGTAGATACTTACTGATGATAGTTGGAATTACATTTGGAGCATTTGACCTGTTACATGCTGGTCATATTTCGATGCTCGCTGAAGCAAAACAAAACTGTGACTGGCTTATTGTAGGGCTGCATACCGATCCAACAATAGACAGACCTTACTCAAAGAATAAGCCAGTACAGTCTACGTTTGAGAGATATGTTCAACTTTCTGCTATTAGACATGTAGATAATATTATTCCATATGATACTGAACAAGATTTAGTAAATATGTTATCTACACTATGTGTGCAAAAAAGGTTCATAGGTGCTGATTATTCTGATAAAAATAAAGAAATAACTGGACTTAATATCTGTAGAGTAAGAGACATACAAATAGTATTTCTTGAAAGATACCATAATTTTTCATCATCAGAATTGAGAGAAAGATGCAAAAAGCAGTCTTCTTAGACAGAGATGGAGTATTAAATCCTCTGATTCAACGTGAAGATGGCAGATTAACTTCTCCTTGGCGTTTGTCTGAATATGAAGTTTTCCCTTACGTAAAAGATTGTATTAAACGTATTAAAGATATGGGATTTAGAGCTTTAGTTGTTACCAATCAACCTGGTATCAATGATGGCGATATGATAATGGGAGATCTTTGGGAAATATGCATTCATCTTCAAGAAAACATTGGTATTGATCATGTTATGTTTGCTTTGAATAAAAAATCTAACCAATATAAACCAAACCCTGGAATGTTCCAAACATTAATGAATATATATGATGTTGACGCTGATAGTAGTTATTTGATTGGAGATAGATGGAAAGATATTGTTCCTGCCAATAAATGTTCTATCAAAACTATATTAGTAAATAGTGATAGTTACAAATATGAACCACCAGAAGAATATAAACATATAGTACCAGATTATAATGCAAATGATTTGGTTGAAGCAGTTAATATAATCGAAATGGAGTTGAAGAATGGCGTTCGTTGAGGAAAATGAAATCTCTGCTAAGTCGCAGGGTGGTACTGAAATAACAAAGAGAAGTATTGGTAAGAAAGTCTCTCCTGAATTGGCAGAAGATTTTCAAATCATTCCTTCTCGTATTCGTGATCTCCAAGAAGACAAGATCCGTGTTTACTGGGCGCATGATCTAGCACAAGATCCAGAGTGTGCTCATTTTAAAGAAGAGCACAGCAGAAACCGTTTTCATAAGATGGTTTTCTCTTCTAATTGGCAACTTCAGGATTGGTGTTTACGATTAGGTATTCCATTTAACTCTAAACTTCAAGTTATTGAAACTCCAATCGAACCATTTGAGAAAGTAGAAAAAGCAAAAGATAAAGTAAATCTTATCTATTTTTCTACTCCACACCGTGGATTGGAATTACTATATCCAGTTGTTGATGCTCTTAGCAAGAAATACAATAATATTCATCTACATGTATTTTCTTCATTCAAGATTTATGGTTGGTCTGACGCCGATAAGCACTTTGAGCCTCTTTACGAGCAGATTACCAATCATCCAAACATGACTTATCATGGGTTTTCTCCTCAAGAAAAACTTAGAGAACATTTATTGGCCTCTCATATTCTTGCTTACCCATGTATCTGGCAAGAAACATCATGTCGTGTTTTGATGGAATCAATGTCAGCTGGATTACTTTGCGTAAATCCTAATCTTGCTGCTCTTCCAGATACAGCTGGTGGAATGACTTTCATGTATCAGTGGGATCAAGATAATGCTAAACATGCTGAAGTGTTTTACAAATATCTTGATAAAGCAATTCAAGAAGTAAATAATCCGGATATTCAGAATTATTTGAAGTTTGCCAAAGCATATGCTGATACTAGATTCAATCTTGATAGGATTAGCTCACAGTGGGAGTCTTTAATGGTAGAGTTGAAAGAACAATATCCTACTGTTGAATCTAGAAAAATGCCAACAGAGATGTTTACGTATAGAACATGATAGTAACAAAAACACCACTCAGGATCTCCTTCTTTGGAGGAGGTTCTGACATTCCTCAGTTCTACGAAGAGAACGAAGGAATGGTAGTATCTACAGCAATTAATAGTTATATCTATTTGGCTGTTAATCGCTGTGTTGCCAATCATATTAGAGTAATCTATTCTGTATTAGAACAGACAGATAATCTCGATGACGTTAAACACGATAGAGTCAGAGAGACTCTGAAACACTTCGAATTTCCATCAAATATTGAGATTGCATCCTTTTCTGATGTTCCTGTTAAGGGAACTGGATTGGGTTCATCATCTACATTTACGGTAGGTTTAATCAACGCTATCTATAGAATAGTTCATAATAAGAATATAGATCATAAAGAATTAGCAGAACTTGCTTCTTATATTGAGATTATTCGTTGTTCAGAACCAATCGGAAAGCAAGATCAATACGCTGCAGCTTATGGTGGATTTAACACTATATACTTTCATGGTAATGAGACAAGAGTAAAACCAGTTGACATTGATGCCAGCGCCATGTATGAATTAGATAATAATCTACTAGCATTTAATACTGGAATTAACAGACAAGCATCTTCAGTATTATCAAAACAGGTAGAAAATCTAAAAAATAATGTAAATGTAGAGCAGACTAAAGCTATGGTAGAGCTAGCAAGGACTTCTCTTAAACTCCTACAGAAGAAGAGAATTGACGATTTTGGTAATCTTCTTGATCAAAGTTGGCAGATAAAGAAACAACTTTCTGATAATGTTACAAATCCTGTAATCGATGAGATGTATGACAGAGCCATGAAGGGTGGCGCTCTGGGTGGTAAGATATTAGGAGCAGGCGGCGGCGGTTATCTGTTGGTCTACGTTCCAGATAAATGTAAAAACAGAGTACTGGAATCAATGAAAAACTATCAGAGATTTAAATTTAGATTTGCGAAAAATGGATCTACGTTGGAGCTTGTGTGATGCTTAAAGAATATCAACAGATGATTAATGATGCCTTGAATACTGTCGACGAAGTTGAATTGACAAAGGTTATGAACGTATTAACTTACTGCGCAATTCACAGACACCCAATACTTACTATCGGTAATGGTGGTTCTGCTGCTATCGCTGACCATTGGTCTTGCGATCACACTAAAGGTGTTGGCGAAGATACAGACTTCACACCTAACACAAGAAATCTTGGTTGTAATATGTCACTTATGACTGCGATTGCCAATGACTTTAGTTATGATGAAGTTTTCTCAAAACAAATTAAATATGCACAAGACGATTATGCTGTCGTTCTTGCTATATCATCTTCAGGCAATTCTCCTAATATAATTAAAGGTCTGAAGCAAGCAAAAGAAGAGAACTTTGGTACTATCGCATTTGTTGGTTTCGGTGGTGGAGCTGTTGTAAAGGAAAATCTTGCTGACCAAATTATACATGTCAAATGCGATAATTATGGAGTCGTGGAGGATTGTCACCAGATTCTTATGCATGTTCTTGCGCAAAATATTCGTAAGATGTATGCCAATAAACCTTGTTCTTCTCTTAAATTATAAATAGATTGACAATTCCCATAATGTAGGGTATAATAAAATTATGACTAGTAATAACGTAATTGTTTTCCCCAGAGAAAATAAAAACATACAAAAGATGATTTCTATCGACGAGATAAACCATAACGTCGAACAGATGAATCTATATCACATTCAAGAAACTATTACTAATCTTATTCCTTTAATCTTTACTCAATTAGAAATTGCAGGATTTTATCCTGACGAAGAAGATTTAGAGGATGATGTTATGGATGGAGCTTTTCTGGTAGAATCTATACGTTCTATGCTATGTAAACATTACGGAATATATCATCCTTTCCAGAGATTGTGCGATGAAGTATTCCAAGATGATGAAAACGAAGAAGGTGCCCTTAGAATAGCAGACGAGGTGCACGTTGATCTTAGGGAAGATGTAAGCGAGGAATAAAGTGATTATCGTTGATTTGAATCAGGTGATGTTATCTAATTTGATGATGCAACTTGGGAATCATCTAAATGCCCAAGTAGAAGAAGGAATGGTAAGGCATATGGTGCTTAATGCCATTCGTTCATACAAACAAAAGTTTGGCTCAGAATATGGTGAGATTGTCATTGCATGCGACAACACCAATTACTGGCGCAAACAGTTATTTCCATATTATAAAGCAAATCGTAAAAAAGCCATTGCAGAGTCAGAACTCAACTGGAAAGAAATCTTTGAGTGCATGAACAAAATTCGTGCCGAACTCAAGGAGTTTTTCCCATACAGGGTCATTGATGTTGAATCAGCCGAGGCAGATGATATTATTGCCAGCTTAGTGTCTGAATTCGGCCAAGAACTAAATACTGGCATGAAGATTCTAATTCTCTCAGGGGACAAAGATTTTATTCAGTTGCATAAGCACGCTAATGTTAGTCAATATGATCCTACTCGAAAGAAGTGGATCAAACATGACAACCCAGACCGTTTCTTACTCGAGCACATTATGAAGGGCGATACTAGCGATGGAGTTCCAAATGTTCTATCTGACGATAATTGCTTTGTTGTTGGAACTAGACAGAAGCCACTTACTGCTAAAAGAATGGAACAATTATTGAACAGTATTCCAGGAAAAGATTATGATGAAAAGACTTATCGTAATTTCTGCCGTAATAGACAGCTTATAGATCTTCAATATACTCCAAATGAAATTAAAGAGAAAGTATTAACCCAGTATAATGAACAAACTGGGCGTGACCGTAGTAAATTAATGAATTATTTTATAGCAAATAAATTGAAAAACTTAGCTGAATATATCAGTGAATTTTAAGGAGAATGAAATGCAAATCGGTTTGTATGAATTTTTAGAAAAAGTAACTAAGTTAAAAAAGACACAAGATAAGATTAACGCTATCAGACATAATGATAGCCTACCTTTACGTATTATCCTTCAAGGAGCGTTTGATCCTAAAGTTGAATGGCTTCTACCTCCAGGAACTCCTCCTTATAAACCAAACGAATTAGTTGACCAACAGCACGTTCTTATCAAAGACTGTGAAAAGCTACGTTATTTTATCAAAGGGTTTCATGACAATCTTCCTCAATCTAAGAGGGAAGTTATGTTCATTGAGTTACTCGAAAGAGTAGATCCTAATGACGCTAAACTTCTTTGTGCCATTAAGGATAAGAAGATGCCATTTAATGGTATTACGCTTCAACATGTAAAAGAAGGACTTCCGGGGTTAATTGTAGAATGAGCAAAATGTCAATTAAGAAATTTCGTAAAAATGATTATTCACACGAAGAAGACGAATATCGTCATGCTCCAAGTGAATACTTAAAAAAGAGAAAAGAAAAAAGAGTTGAGCATGCTCTTCGTACCAAAAACATCGATGAGTTGCTCGAAGCAGAAGATGATTATGATTATGATATCGAAGATAATAACTGGAAATATTGATGCCTACTTATAAGTTTTTAAACAATGATACTGGCGAAGAGTATGAGGAGTTCATGACGATCTCCGCACTTGATGTGTATTTGGAAGAAAATCCAAATGTAACTCAACTAGTACATGGTGCTCCAATGATTTCTTCTGGCAGGGGTATGACAAAACCAGATGAAGGTTTTCGTGACTTGCTTAAACAAATGAAGAAGAATGCAAATAGAGGTATCAAGAGGAGCACTATCAACACTTTTTAAGAGGAATAATGGACGAAGAATCAAGAACAAGAAGATTAACTCGTAGAGAGAAAAGACTTCTTCGACAAGGAAACCAACAAAAAGAGAACTTTCAAGAAAAGGTAAATTTTAAACTTAAACATATTGAACCATTAACTAATAACCAAAAACTTACATTTCAGGCATACAATCAAGGTCTTCATTTGATGCTCCTTGGATCTGCTGGATCTGGTAAGACTTTTTTATCTACATATCTTGCTCTCAAAGAAGTTCTGAATGGCTCTGAAGAATACAAGAAAATATATATTTGTAGATCTGCTGAACCTTCAAAGAATGTTGGGTTTCTTCCAGGAAACCTCAAAGAAAAAACTAAAGTATATGAAGCTCCTTACCAAGCTATATTTACTGAGTTGTTTGGAAGGGGAGATGCATACGAATACATGAAGAATAAGAACATAGTAGAGTTTATTTCTACTTCTTATATTCGTGGTATCACTCTCGAGAACTGTATTGTTATCGTAGACGAAACACAGAATTTAATTTGGAATGAGGCATACGCCACTGCAACTCGTATTGGTAAAAACTGCAGAATTATATTCTGTGGTGATTATCGTCAGAGTGATATTAGAAATACTTATAGAGAAGACAATAGAAAAGAAGATATTCTTAAATTCATTGAAGTTATTAAAAGAATGAAATCATTTGCCATGGTTGAATTTACTCATGATGATATTGTCAGATCTGATATTGTTAAAGAGTTTATTATAACTGTAGAAAACTTAGGATACTAAATGGCAAATACCTATTTTGTTCCTTCTTACTGGCCATCTCCTTCTTATGGAAAGATTAACACTTTCACATATAGAGCGGTAGATGGTTCAATGCCAGATATAGTAGCATATTTTCTTCTCTCTGATGATAAGAAGGATATGCTTTATGTTGAGTATAATGCTGCTATGCAGTGGCAGGATACATGGTATATGAGATATACTCCTGGCCAAGGTATTATGGAATGGAGAGACGACTACCCAAAAGGTGGTCTATTTGGTGCTCGTAAGAAAGTAGTAATGAATCCTGGTATTGGTTGGGGAGAATGGGCAAACATAGGTAGTTTCTATCAAAATAGACCTAAAATGGACCCACTATCTTGTAATCCTCCAGCGTTCCAAACGGGAACTCAAACTGTTATATGGGAATCTTGGATGGAAGAATTGACCCTTACCAATGGGGATAAATACAATGATGTTCTGACGATTGTTTATCAGCAGTCTTGGGGTTCTAAAACTACTGGTGCTCGTTATTTCTTAGCAAAAGGAATTGGTCCTGTTGCTTTACAGTGGATCGCTCCTAATCCGAATAAACCTGGTAACTTTATTACTACTGCTCGGATGGATGCGAAGTATACGGTGATTGATGGTTTCCAGAAAGATATTCAAGCATAACTTAGTTCCTGAAATCGATATTACAACAGAAAATATTGATGGCAAAAGATATTATGTGTTACCGGATGGAAGTAAATTCCGTTCGGTAACAACTGTTCTGTCTGACAAATTAGATAAAACTGCTCTTATTGAGTGGAGAAATAAAGTTGGACACGAAGAAGCTAATAAAATATCTACTCAAGCTGCGAGAAGAGGAACAGCAGTCCATACTCTTGCAGAACGATACGTTCGAAACGAAGAGAACCACCTTAGAGATTCTATGCCTTCTGGCATTGATTCTTTTAATTCTTTACAGCCTCTTCTCGATAAGCACGTAGATAATATCTTAGGTATAGAACTACCTCTATACTCCGTTGTACTTAAGACTGCTGGAAGATGCGACTTAATCGCAGAGTTCGATGGAGTACCTTCTGTAATTGATTTTAAAACTTCTAGAAAGCTGAAGAAAGAAGAGTGGATTGAATCCTATTTTCTGCAGACTACAGTATATTCAATGATGTTTGAATGGATTTATAAGATTGCTATTCCACAGATAGCAATAATGATAGCTGTAGATCACGAAGAACCACAGCTATTTGTTAAAAATAGATCTGATTATGTTGCAAAGGTAATAGAGATATTTACTACTTAACTTCTTGTTTTTCCATATCTCTGAGAAGATGAAAGTCTTTCTCGTCTTTATAGGGTGTCATGTCTAAGTCGGCTGGCACCTTTTGTAGTTTTTCATGAGCACAACCTTTAATGAATTTGTTATAGTGCTTCTCGTACGCACTCCACTCTAGGCCACCTGTATTAACAGCCTCTTTTTCTTGTTCCATGGCAATATAATGCGCATGCTGATAGTCTAGTTTAAATATATCTATCAATGTTTTTTCTGTTTTTTCATGAACAATAAGATATGGCTCAATATCGTGTTCATTTTTCATCTTTAATAGATGACGGTCGATATATATTGTCTTACCATCTTTTGAATATCCAGCAACGTATGGTACATCATGATTTCTATCAATCTTGACTTTTTCTTCCATACGTTGCTTAAACTTAGGATCATTTATATATTTGTGTATTTTGAATGAATGCATTACTTAACTCTTCTAATGTATTAATCTTAGAATCTCTTTCTAAGATTTTAAATAATTCATGATCATCTTTTTTCCAGTTTTCTCCATCCCACCATTCGAATCCACCAAAGTTCATCTTATAGATAGAATTAAGGCCATACACTGGACCAATATAAAGATATTTATAATTTAGAGCTATGGTTGCATCAATCTCATAATCAACAAGATATTTACCAATTGATGCTCTTGGTTCAGAATAATCCCAAACAGTAAACTGGCTTTCTATACCACCATCATACTTTACCATCTTAGTATAAGCCACCAATTCATTTTCTTTATTATAAACAAATACTCCGGAACTTCTTTCCATATCTTTTTCTAATGGATAAAATTTTTTGAACTTTTTAATCTCTAGAAATCTATTATATACTTTAATTACAGAATCGTTTATTTCGAATTTATCTTTGTATTCAAAAGAATAATTCTTAATTTTCTTTTTAGAACTTGAAGAATTTATTTGATAATTATATTCATCAACAACAATTCTTGATGATCTGCAAGTATACCAGGTATTATCGTATATCAGCCAGCCTTTTTCTAGAGCTTCTGATTCTTTTGAGTTTTCTAAGTCAAGTGAAAGTTTAACAAGCTGTAAGTCTAAATCTTCTTGGTCGCCGAAGAAATGGCTTATCTTTGTTTTCATAGTTCCTTTCTCTGTTGGATTTACATTATCTGATCAACAGAGACAATTCAAAATTCGCCTTATATTTAGGCAAAAAGAAGACTGGTACTTGATTCGCATCAGAGGTACCAGCCATATTAATATTATTTATAATATTTTTATCTTACAAAATGACCTTTAATTTCGATCGTCTGGCCATTAACTACCACAGTTGGAGCAGCTGCGCCTCTATAAGCAGACTTCTTTGAGACAGCCTGACAAATAATACCTGCAATCTGAGAAGCTGTTGCAACAGCAGGGTTTGCTGATATGATTGAAGCGATAGTTGTTGCTGCTGGTAAGAATCCACAAGCGCTCGAAACAACTGCCTGAACATCAGAAATGGTTGTTACCACTGTTGGTGATGTAGTACCGGTTGAAGAACAACCAGCAACGGATAGACCGAGAAAACCTGCGGTCACTAGAACAATAATCTTTTTCATAAAATCCTCATTTCTTCTTAGTAGTAGGGGTTGGTTTTGTATTTGGTTTTGGTGGTTCAGTATATAGTGCTTCTTTAACAGTAGTGATTTGCGTAATTGATCTCATGATTGCCATAATAACAGCAGAAGCAAGGGCCACCCATCCAGCTTTTGGATCGTTAAGAAACCCATTCCAGTCGTACTGAGCAAGAACACCAAAAACTGCGATTAACGTAGCAACAATATATGTCTTATATCCATTTAACATAATAATCTCCTTATCATTTGACCACTTCATGTGGACGTGTTATTTATTTCAATATAGCTTTTGTTTTCATCGCTAGAAAATATTACTCTTTTAATATTAAAATGTTTAATTGCTTGTTTGCAACCAATACAAGGTTCCGCAAATCCATCAGACCATTCCACGGAATCTTTTGTTTGTTTTTTTACTCTATGTATATATAGGGTTGCTTTTGATAACTGTTCGGCGTCTACGTGCCTCAATGCATTAATTATGCAATCTACTTCTGCATGTTTAAAAATAGCTTCAATGTTTTTAGCAAACTTCTTTTGAAGAGGATGTGATTTGATAGAATTTTGACCAATAGAAACAATATCATTACGTATGACTAAACTCGCAGCCAGTCTTGCTCTGTTCTGCGAGTTAGTGTTTTGTATGGCTATTCTACGAGTAAATGCCATATATTTTTCATCACGAGAAGTAATCATTTTAATTCATGCTTGAGAAAACGTGTAGATCCCCTGCAACAAATCCAATTACGATAGTTATAAGAAAGAACATGACAACTCTGAATATTGCCTGTCTTCTAAGTATTTCTTTACTCATATTATTACCTTAGTGGTGCTGCTGGAGAGATTTGAACTCCCGACCTACTGATTACTAATCAGTTGCTCTACCAGCTGAGCTACAGCAGCTTAATAACAAACTCTCATATACATATAATCCAGAACTCTTCCATAAGGATCCAATATTGGCTGCGCGGGAACCATACGGCAAGAAGGAAGTATGACACGAGGAGGAATTGGTGGAGGTGCCACAGGTACTGGTACCGGAACTGGCACTTCCTTTACTATTGTGTTATAATAATTCTTTACTACTGTTTTCTTTTGCGTAACACGACGATTATCATTGTATATATTGTACTGAGCGTCCCCGAAGTTGAAGAAGTCATCATTAAATGCTTTTGCTTGTGAAGTAAAAGCAATAACACACAAAAGAGTCAATAGCAAATTTTTCATTTTACCACCCGTAATAGCCACCATAAGGATAACCGTAACCATATCCACCATAATAGTTGCCATAAGGATAATAACCACCACCATAGTAGCCACCACCATTAGCAATAGCACCTCCGATGATACCACCAAGTAGAGCAGCACCAGCACCAATACCCAGAGCTGCGCCATATCCACCATAACCATAACCACCATAGAATCCACGGCCATATCCACCATAGTATCCACCACCACGCCACCAAGCATTAGCAGGAGCGACAGCGGCAAGTGAAATACCAAGAATTGTTAGTAATGTGATAACTTTCTTTTTCATATTTCTCTCCATTAGGAGTGGGCTAACCTTTGGACCACACGGATCTATTGAGCGATCAACCTTAACTATATATTACCATCAAAAGAGGTAATTGTCAAGTTAAATGGCTCCCCGACTTGGACTCGAACCAAGGACCAAGTGATTAACAGTCACCTACTCTACCAACTGAGCTATCGGGAAAAAATCGAAATTATCAATTTGTTGGAAACTTGTTATACGATAATCGTATTTAGAAGGTTCCTCGAATACCTTATTTGTGTCTTCGTATTTGCTTTCTTTTATGGTATCCATCCATATTGTTATGTTCGCATCAAAATAATCTCTGAATAATTCATATGGGCAAATAAAATCACAAATAGATACTATGCCATTTCTTTCGCACAGTTCAGCATTTTCGACCATTCTGTCTAGTTGTCTCAATCTTCCTGCCGAAGAAAAATCCCAGTCTTTATAATATTCTCTAACTTCATCGCCATTATATCTAGCAACTAGAATATTTCTTTTTTCTAGTTCTTCGTAAAGTTTTTTGGAAAATGTTGTTTTACCGCTTCCAGGTAATCCAATAATTAATATTTTCATTTGTAAAAGAGGGAGATTAACTCCCTCTATCTCAGAGGCCAGCGGCCAATGCGCGATAGCCAGCAGCAACTAGCTTACGAGAAGGATTGCCGTAACGATAACGAGCAACAGTTTCACCTTTTGAGTTCTTCTTCTCGTTCAAATAAATTGCATAACCCTGCTGACGGATCTGGTAAATAGCATCATGTGGGTTAGCAATACCATAACGTGTCTTGATTTGAGCAGCAGTTAACTCTTCACCACGACCAACAAGAGCTTCAAAAACTTTCTCAACCTTAGTAATACTAGCAGTCATATATTTTCTCCTCAATAACGTTGCATTTTAACAGCTTCTTGGATCAAATCCAAGACTTCTTTAGTGGTTTTACAAACGATCTTGATGGTAGCCCAATCATCGTTGTTATCATTACCACTAAATTCTAACATGAATCCATTATTATACATATTGATAGTAAAAGATTCACTGATTTTAGAAATTTTATCCGTAAGGATATTAGTCTCACTTACTGTTGTCTTAACCATTATAATTATCCTCTTCTAGACTTGGTACCGATTTGAGTTAAATCATCTTTTGGAGAAAGTAACTGTAAACCACCTTTGTTATAAAGTGGCATAACTCTTGACGCTTTCTCTAAAATTGCATCTTGCACATGTTTTGGTTCTTTGTGAAGATTGGTCATAATATCACGTTTTGCGCAGGAAGACTTAGAACCTGACAAACCTGAGGAAACATAATCACTACGATCAACCTTCAACGATTCATTATACTCTTTTTTCCAATTTTTGTCAACTGTTTTCTTTAAACGAATTTGTTCAGGATGAACACCATTCTTAAGTAACCATATATCGTGTTGTGTGATTTTATCTTTAGTTTTTTTCTTGGACTTACGTCGAGAAACAGTTGTTGTGTAATAAGCGGGAAGAATATGCATAGACATACGCGATCTCCTATCGTATATCTATTATACTTTAAATTTCTGAAAAAGTCAAATTTCTGATGCTTCTATATTCTCGAGATCCGGATTATGTTTCATCGAGTCGACAATAATATACTCGGCATTTTTATCAATCTCGGCATGAGCTTCGAGTAGTTCTCTAACTTTATAGAGTCGATCTAAAGTATCATTGAGAGTATTTATGACTGTTTCATCATTGTAACCGGATTGTAGATCAATGATAGCAGCATCTAGATTCATATCTATGCTGTAGTCTACTTGATATTTGATTGTTTTATCTTGTTCTTCGTCGTACTTTTCTCTTACTGAGGAAGGAGGAAATAAAATATTCTTAATTTCCTCTATTTTTTCATCAGCTGGAGTTTCAATTTTTTTCTTCACAGTAAATCCAAACATAATATATTTTCTCCATTAAGTGGTTCGTTTACGACCTATCTGATATTTTGCTTCCAATGTCCATTGATCTTTTTCTTTATAATTAAGAACTTTGATCTGATTCATTGGTGCGATTGGATCTTTGATTCTTTCTTGGTCTACAATTTTCAATAGACCCCAGTCTTGGAGTAGTTCTGCAATTTTGTTTCGGCGACCCATATCTTCTTCTGAGAAATTTGATGGTTTTCCATCAATTATAAACATTTCTTTAAAATGGACAATATAATAATGCCCTTGTTTATGGAAGATATGACAGGATTGGTATAACTTGTTTTCTTTACGAGAAGCAACACCAATTCTAGTTAGAGTTTCTTTGATCTTTAAGAAAGACTCTTCTCCATCAATCTTAACCTCAATTAGAGAGTCTAAAATATCATTCATAATTCACCCTTTTCTTATTATTATTGCATACCGAATATTTATATAAAATTGTGTTTATGCTTCTGGAGTCATTTTTTTAACAATATATTCGACCTGTTTCTTGGATAAGATCTTGGCAGCTTCTTTTGCCTTTTGTGGTCCATATCCATAATAACGTTGTATGCAATCTAATGAGTCTTCATTTCCTTTTTTGTGCCATTTAGACTTTCTTTTGTTTTTACGAAGGGCATGAAAATAATAGTCATGTTGTAATTTCTTATCTAAATGGTAATTCATATTCATTTCATTAGCAAAGAATATAGAATCACCAAAATAAGAAAAATGAGTATTTACTATAAAGGGTAAATAATGCTTTTCTTCTTCTAGAATATATTTCTTTGCATATGATATATCATTTACTAAGTCAAAAGGGTTCATCTATAGAAACCTTCTAACATTACTTCAGAGAAAAATGCAACCAAGTTTATTTCTTGATCTGCAACAAAAGCAGACTGATATTGATATTTACTTATAAGCAAAACAAAAGCTGGAATTTCATTTGGTTTAAGATATTCAGAAGAAGTGTCATATAATTTTCTGAACAATTCATTTACGTTTGTGTCTAGATTTTCAAATACCCATTTACGGACTTCAGTGAAATTCTTTTCTTTTATGAACTCAATAAGCTGCTTGATGGAAGTTTCCTGAAGATTGGCAAGAATACCAGAATCAATACTGCCAGTAGCAGAATATCTCTGTAATTCATTGAGTACACGCCTCCAGTCTGGGAAGTGTTTGTTGATAACTTCTGCCACAACTGCTTTGTCATGTTTAATTTCCTCCTGTTCCAATATCAGACAGCATCTTTTGAAAAATTGAGCAGCCAGTTTAGCTGTTGTTTTTTTATTTATTTTAAAATCTATGACAGAGCACCTAGAATGTAACGGTTCGATAATTCTATTTTTGAAATTACATGTGAGAATAAATCCACAGTTTCTGGAAAATTCTTCCATGAAGTTGCGAAGTGCAGGTTGAGTGCTGTTGGCATTAAGGTAATCTGCTTCATCAAGGATAACGTATTTTCTTCCACCTGATAATGATACTGCTGATGCGAAGTTAAGAATTTCATTTCGTAAGGTATCGATATTGCCATTCATAGATCCATTAATTACAATATAATCACAACCAAGTTGTTCGAGCATTGCTTTTGCTACAGTAGTTTTTCCAATACCTGCTGTTCCAGTAAGTATAAGATTAGGTATACTTTTCTGATCGACAAACTGTTGGAATACTGCTTTTAAGTCACAAGGTAAAATAGTTTCTTCTATAGTCTTTGGGCGATATTTCTCTACCCACAAAAATTGCTCAAGCATCTACGACCTCTTCACAGAATGATATAATATTGTTGCTAGAAACAGTTTTGTTTGGACCCATGTATCCATTGTATTGATCCCAACAATTAACACACTGTTTTCTTACTTGATTTTGGTACTTCCTTTTACTTTTGGATTCTAAATAAAATTCAGATTTTAGTTTCGGAATACCACAAGTTGCGCAAGTAATTTTAACAACTTCTTTGTTACCATAAATGGTCGTTACTTGTAAATCTTCTGCAATCTTTCTCGTGACGACCCCAGTTCTGGGTCTCTTTGGCATTCTCATCACATTTCTCCATCATAACAAAAAGAAGGGGGTGCAAGACCCCCAATTTTATCAGAAAGTTGAAGTTGATTCAACTGCAATAAAGTACTCTAGATTATCGTTAAAGAACCTTGAGATACCTTTAGAACAAATTTCAACATTATAATCACCTGGCAAAACTTTAATATTCTCCGCTTTAAAAATTGCACGGAAAGTTTTATCCGTCTCTCCAACAGGAATAGAGTGAGAATAACTTGATGGATTCTTTGAATCAGCTGCTTGGAGATAAACAGTATTACCATCTCCTGAAATAAAGATTTCTGGAACAGAAAGCAATCCAAGAGCCTTTTCTACCTTCTTGATATTATCATTAGTAATCTTAACTGAAACATCAATAGAAGGCAACTTAATTTCCTTTTCAGGAACCTTAATTATAGTTGATTCATCTGAATAAGGAATAACTGTTTGTTCTGTTCCATCAAATACAACTACGCTATTGTCCTCAAACCTTAATTGTGGATTCTCATAAAAACTAATCATAGAGATTAATTTATTGAGATCATACATAGCAAACCGACGAGGGAAAGTAGTATTAACTACTGCTTTTGCTTTGATTGTTTTAGTGCTGGAGATAGTCTCCAGCACATTGCCTTCCTTGATAACAATCGAAGGATTGATAGAATGGAAGTTTTTAAGAACAGTAACGGTGTTTGCACTAATATTCATAATATATCCTTTCGCTTACTTCTTTTTCTTACCACCAAGTTTTGACGGATCAGCTGTAGCTGATGCACCAACTGAAGCAATATCAGCAAGAGACCCACCAAAAATATATGTACCAACATGTTGTAGAACCATCCAAGGACAGAACCAAGTTGTTAGACCAATCTGCTGCGCTTTCTGGCAGAACCAGTAGTCTTCTGAAAGATATCGCTTAGAAACTGGATCAACTTCTGCTTGGAAGTACATAAGGATTTCACGTGAACCATCAAAATGTTCAGTGCGAACATGATCTGGTTTATATGAGTACTGATCTTTATAAGAATCGTAGAATTTCTGCATAGCATTCTTTGTTACCATCATAAAACCAGTTCCAATCTCAAGAACCTCAACTGGTTCTGAAAGAGGAATGCTTGTCTGATTACCCTTTGGATTGAACACATAATCACCAACGAACTTCTCCAGAACGTTTGGATCTTCATCAGCAACACCTTTATCAACAGCGTGCTTAATCTTTTCCCAAGAGATACACTTCTTAGGATATGGGCCACCAATGATGTCATACTTCTCGTCATTTGCTTGAAGAGCCATAAGAGCAATAACATCTTGTGGATTGAAACCAATATCAGAGTCAATAAACATCATGTGTTGTGTGTTAGAACGCATGAATTCATCGCAACAATAGTTTCTTGCTCGAGTAATCAACGACTCATTGAACAAGAAATAGAACTGTAAAGGAATACCATACTTTGTGCACAGAGCCGACAAATCAGCTACTGAACGAGCAAACATACCTGCGCACTGACCACCATACATAGGAGTGGCAACAAACAGTCCACGTTCGCGTAGCTTTTCTACTGGGATTTGAATTTCCATAATTTATTCACCTTTCTTGTAATGATCGTTATATAAACACATTAGAATATAATGAAGAGCTTTCATTAAATCATCTTTATTATTACCATTCTTCTTACCATAACGCCACAAATACTTTAAAGCAGTATTTCTGAAAGTAGGTGTGGCATCATCAAGAGCAATCCAAGCATCAAAACATTCGATCCTATCTTCTTCTGTCTTGTAGTGCTGCTGATACGTTTTATCTATATATTCTTTGAAATCTGATATAATCTGTCCTTCTGCATATTTGTAAAGTGGTTCTAATTTTAAAGAACCTGTAGAAGAAACAGATACTGTTTGGGTAAATGTATCACCATTCTCAAACATATACCCACCATGCGTCACCTTTGCCATAATTCCTCCAATAATCAAAAGAAACTTTCTAAAGTATTTCCAACTTCTTTTCTTGTATCCTTTAATCTCAATTCAGCATTACCAGTCGATTCTCTGATATACATCGTACAGAAATCAGGAAACATATCTGCGATCTTTTTAATAGATTCATAAACATATTCTTTTGTGCGAATAGTTTGTAATCCACCATCTTCTTTATAATAGTTAGATTTTACTGTATAATTGTCAAACCTAACAACCGAACCATTACGTATATACTGACGAATAGAATATTCATAATCTTCGCCATGATTTGTCACACGCTCAAGATCGTTGGAATGTTCGACAATAACTCCAAACATAGAGGCAATAATATAACAAAGTTTGGTATATATTCTATCTTTCATAAAATAAGCATTAGAAGCTGCGTAGATACCAAAAGTCTTAGCTCCAATTTTCTCGCATTCTTCAAACCCTTTTATTATAACCTCTTCTTCTAAATTGTCAATTCTTCCGAGCTTTTGTTCACTAATTTTCTTTTGAACTTCTTCAACGTCATCATCAAACATCATGAGTTTTGTTCCCTCAGGATAATACTTTTCGATGAAGTTACGTTGGGCACCAATGGTATGAACACCAACAACAAGTTTCTGATAAGGTGTATCTTTTAAGGATTCTTTATACTTAGTAAGTTCTTCATCATCCGCCACGAAAATTGTAATACGAGAAGGATCAATATTATAACTCTCGAGAACTTTCAATGTTTTCTTTTTGATAGTTTCTGGACGTTTGTATGATGGGATTGCTATTTGATAATCCATTAGAAAAATCCTTCCAAACTCGCCAATTCATCATTACCATATGGATCTTTCATACCATGAGCATGGAGAAAATCATACCATTCTTTTTCTTCCCACATTCCGGGAGAGATACCATTCCACAACGGACGTTGTAGTTTGTGTGATTTATTTAGTCTACGTTCATCAACATATTTACGTCTTAGATTTTCATACTCATAAGACTGTAGTTCTAACATCTTTTCTCTGAAGTAACATACTACAGAAATACGCTCACAAGTAGGGTCGTCAGGATTGTTAAGAACAATAGGTGTGTTTCCATGGATAACTTCATGATTGTTGACAAGAAGAAGATCACCAGGGCGAACATTAATAGCAATACGATATTCCGGAAATACAAGATAACCTCCAGTATATTCTCCAGTTCCTAGAACAAGTAGATTACTTAGGCCATCGGCATAATCACCAGCATCAAGATGTGCTGCTGTACGGAAAGTTTTATTAACAGTAATTGTTGTGAAAACAGTTCCAGGAACCAAGAAACGTGGATCAAGTTTATCTGCTTGACGTTTCTGGTTTGCCCAACGCCAAGGAAGTAATTCTTTAAAACCATCATTCAATGTTTGAAGGAAAGGATATGCTAGTTCAAACAATTCTGGGTGTTTCTCAGTATAAGAAGTAGCACGACCATAAGGAATTCTTGGGTATCTATCATACCAACCAGCAACACCGGAGAATACAGATTTAGCATAATTGGTTGTAGATGCCCACTTCTCGGCAACCATTTTTGCTTCTGCTAGAACTTCATCTTTAGATTTGTTACTAAGACCATCTACCCATTTATCAAACCAGCCATGATATTCAGGGTATCTTTTAGTTACTTCTGAACGTAACCAAACAGTTCCACGTGTTTCATCTGAATCCTTTGGGTTGCCATTTTTATACTTCTCGCGAATACTCGCAATCGAAGTATCATTGTAAAGATTAGCACCATCATCCAAAAGAAAATCAAGAATCTCGTGTTGATAAGGAGTAACCCAATCTCTACCGCCACGACCCTCCGTTGCTAACATTTCTCCACGTGGCCCAGCAGCAAGACCACGATTTTGACTTTCTGTCGCAGCTTCTCTCAAACCACGATAAGCCATATCCTGTTCTTCTTTAGAAAAGAAATTCTTGCGAAACTTAAAAGCAATTCTACGCTCGTCATGACCTTTATCACAATTATCACATTCAATATCACAAACTGCTTTCTGCCCAAGATCGCATATGGCAGGTTGATAACCGTCACAATCTTCTTCAATTACCACATCAAAATGACTTTCGTCAAGGAATGTACCAAGAAGATGTGTGCAATCAATTTTTTCTTTTGCTACAATCTGTTTAACCATCACTCACTCCATAAAATAGATTTAATATCAGGTGGTCGCCAACCATCTGGTTTCAGAATTTTACCATCAGCACGGCGTACTGGTTTACCATCAACTAATTTTGCCATATTCGAGGCGTGTACTGCGTCGAAGACTTTATCGAGGGGAATACCGTAAGATGCAGCAGTGCCACAAACAATGTAAATAATATCAGCGAGCTCTTTAGCAATATTCTCCACATCGTTTTGGCATTCTCCTTGAATGTATTCTTCATATTCTTCCTTTAGTAGTTTAAGTCTCAACTCTCGTTCAGCACCATCAGGTAATTCTGGTTTTGTTCCAACATTCTGCCCAACAGCTGTTTGAAAATCTTTTACATCCTGAAACATATTTGACATTATACTACATTCCTTATATTAAGTCAAAGTTTATTATACAACGATAGTTTTCTTGTGGCTGGCTCGAACAGTGATACCTTGCACCGTCAAACATAACAAATCTACCTTTTTTCGGTGTAACTGTTTTGTGTCTTATCAAATCTACGCCTTTAGAACCAGGATCAGTATCATGTATGTTCTGTTCGTATATAATAGTATCTCCATCTGAGTCATTCAAATAGTAAACACAAGCATAATGTGGATCTGGTATATCTACGTGTACTCCATTTTTACCTTTGTAAAATTTTTTAGACAAAGGAACTTGAAGAAAAGCTCTAGTATAATATATATCTTTAATCTCTAAAGTAAGTTTTTCTATCACAGAATTGACAATAGGAACACATACTTGTTCATACAATGGAGATAATACTCCATATTCTGGATGTTTAAACAATAAATTGAACCCATAAGATGGATTAACAATTTCTCCATCAGTATAAGACATGTCTTTCAAAAACCTAAATGGCTGAGACATGACTAGATCATGAAATTTATCTTGTAAATCGTTTGATATAATGTCATCAATAATGACTGTTTCTTTTAATTTATCCACTCCGGAGCCTCACGTTTTTTCCATTTATGAAGATGGGTTTTACCATTTTTGTAGTAATTACGATAATTAACAACAGGATTATCAGACACAATATACTTATCATCCATAGCAGATGGAATTACTGTCATATCGTATTCTTCTAGATTTTTTGGTGGAGATTGTAGCATATAACTAAGTTCACCAAAACATTTATGTTGTTTTTCATAACGATAATTATATTCTTGCATAAGAGCAAAGAAATGATCAACTAACCAATTATAATTCTCAACGCTTGCGCGAGTCCATATACAACTCGGATGATTAATGTGCGTAGCTGAATATAAAACTGTGTCACGAGCGTCTCCTAATATCCATAATTTCTTTTTGCGAGTTTTGAGAGAACCATCTTCTTGTTCTATGTTTGCTTGTATCTGAATTTCTTTGCCATCGAGAATACGATGTGCGGTTGAAAGAAGCTGTGCAGATTCTAAGATCATCTTAACAACATGACGATCTACCATCCACTGCGCAGCTTGAACAGGATTTTCATCGATAAAGAATATATTCATCAGTTATCATACTTTAAGAACATTTTGGCAATACCATATACTGACATGACTATGATTATAAACCACAGCCAAGAAGAGATATATGATAATCGTTCATCGAAATGTTTGTTGAGCATATCAAAATCAAAATACTTCACAGTTTTTTCTCCATAACATATGCATTATAACCATCAGCATAATAATCTTCCAACGTAGCAATTATATCATACCCTTTTTTAGTATAAATGTCAATCGCTTTTTTGTTACCGATATAAACTTCAAGAATAATCTTTTTATATGGAGCAGCATAAACATCCACAAAATCCATTAAGAATTTACTTAAACCCTTTTTCTGGTACTGAGGCGCTATTGAGATAGATTCAATACCAACTGTTTCATAATCTATAAACGAAAGTATCAACGCTCCTGCAGCTATACCATCTACCATCAAAAGAAAAACATCGTATCCATTTTTAAAACATTGCTCATAGTATTTTAGATCTTCATGAAATATCTTCTCGAAACTTACGTCGTCGATATTCTTTATGATTACGGCATCTTCTATTCTTGCTGGGATTATTTTCTTTTCCATTTTCTGAACGCCTGATCTTTATGAAACTTATTAGCTTTGTCAAAAAACCTAATGCCATCTAGATGATCCATTTCGTGTTGATAGACTCTTGCTGACATACCAATGAATTGTCTTGTAATAGTATCGCCATTTGGTGTGGTGAATCTTGTTCTGATCATAGAAGGTCTTTTAACTTTAACTAAAAGACCAGGATATGATAAACAACCTTCTTCTAAGACAACTTTATCGTTTGATATTGTCACAGTCTTTGGGTTGAAACAAACAAAGTTTTCTGGTGCTCCTCTCATAGCAAATATACGATAAGGAATTCCTATCTGATTTGCTGCCAGTCCCAATCCATTGTTCTCATAAAGAAAAGCCATTATATCTTTAGCAAACTCAACAGGATCGAATGGAGGATTCTGAAAATCAAAATCCTCGCAAACTTTTGTTAAAATAGGATTATCTTGTTTTACAAGTTCCATTACATTAAACTCTTTGCATATTTGCAACGATTAGCAAATCCGTCACCATTCTCAGGATTTGCTGTAGTATAACCACGTGGTCGTTCATAACCAATAGCAACTAACAGAGCTTCGTCAATATCTTTTGTTTTCTTCAATTTATTACCAACATTTTTCTGCGAACCTTTGGTAAGCTCCCAGTTAACAAAACGTGCTTGTGTATCTAGATCACCTATTTCTTTATTCAAATTCTTTGCGAATGTTTCAAGGTCAGCAAGTCTATTGCCTCTCCACTGGGCAATACCATACGCAGTATGTTTATCGCCCCAAACATTACAACGAAGGTCTGTATAAGATTCTTGCATAAACTGACCACACATAGCAGCTGCCTGAAAGTCTTTCCAACCAAGATCAATTAATACTTGTTTTACATATAGTGGTCTATCTTTTCCTTTTAATTTATTTGGATCAATTACATCAACAGAATACAATCCAAGTGGTTCAGGATTGAATTGAAAATCACCAAAATTAAATAAATTCTTCAACCATCCAAACATTTTCTACTCCTGTAATTGTGAGAAATTCTTATGTTTAACAAATTTTAATACGTTTGTGAACTTTTCGTTCATGTGTTCTTTGTGCGATATGATAATTATATTACTATCTTTAGATATATCTCTAATAATATTCATAAGATAGTCAGTGGCATTCTGATCGAGAGAAGAGTCAAACACTTCATCCATGATCAATAGATTAGTATTTATGGAGTTTCTTAGTTTTGCTACTGCTCTCCAAGTAAACAATAATGCTAGATCGATCTTTTGTTTTTCTCCTTCAGAAAAAGAAGCATAAGTAAAATCATCTCTGTATCTAGACTTAATGCTCTCAACAAATTCTTCATTGAGTTCAAAAGAAACAAAGAAATCCATTGAAGACAGATACTTATTAATTAACTTATTAATTACAGGAATATATTGTCTAATTATTTTAGATTTAATGCCGCCATCTTTAAGCATACTAGAAGCGATAGATAATACATTTTTTTCTTCTGATAACTCAATATACTTATTCTCTATATCTTTAAGGTCGTTCTCGAAATCTACAATTTTAATATCTTTAGTTTCTTTATTACGTAATTCCAGAATCTCTTTTTCTAATATTTTACAAAAGCGAGACATTGAATTCATATTAGTATTTAATTCAATTTTCTCCATCTGAAGATTTTGAATTTTACTATTAATCTCCATTATTTCTTTTAATCGAACATTAGCTGTCTCATATTCTTCAGAAAGTTTTTCAAGTCCATTTTCAATTTCTTTAATTTGATCTTGCTTTTCTGTAATAGACTTATTTTTAAATTCTTCTTCGATCTCTTGTTTACAGGTCGGGCAGCTTGTGTTTTTGCTGAAGAACTCAACATCATCATTGAGGAGCGACATTCTCGCATGGATTTGGTGCCGTAATTGCGAGAGTTTATTGATCTTCTTTGAAATGCTTTCATTGTCCTCTACTTGTAATTGTAGTTTATCTATTTCATCAACTATAGTGTTATGTTTAATATATATTTCTGTTATTTGTTTATCAGTATCATTTATTTGAGATTGTTTTTCCTCAATCAATTTATCAGTATTAGATTGCATCTCTTTTAGATGTTCTTTTGTCATTTCAATTTTAGATTCAATTAATCTTTTTTCTGAAACAACATTACTGATACTGTCATTGTTCTTTAGTATTTTATCTTTCAATAAAGAATTCATCGTAGTGAAAATTTGAAGATCAAGAAGATCCTCGATAATCTCTCTACGATGACCTCCCGGTAACTGCATAAATGGCTGAAAAGTTGCTGATCCAAGAATAACAACTTGATTAAATGATTTGTGATTTACCTTCAGAATATGTTTCTCTAATATTTCTTGATAATCTTTGACATCGGCAGACTGATTTAGCATGTCTTCGTTCTGATAAACTTCAAATATGTTAGGTTTAATTCCACGAATAATTTTATATTGATTTGTGCCAATAGAGAACTCTACTTCTACCACACAGTTTTTTTCTGTGATTGAGTTAACGAGTTGTGGTTTGTTGATTTTACGAAATGGTTTACCAAATAAACCAAAAGATAAAGCATCAAGAAGAGTTGATTTACCAGCTCCATTCTGACCAACTATAAGAGTTGTATCTTTACCACATAAGTCTATTTCAGTAAACACATTACCTGTAGAAAGTAAATTCTTCCATCTAATCTTTTTAAAATATATCATTCTAGTGTCAATGCCTCATGATACAATTCACTTATTTTCTTTTGTAACTTTATTTTATCTACACCTTTAATTTCGACATTATCAATATATTTGTTGAATATTTCAAGAGTTGATTCAGCTTCGTTGACAATATCCTGATCTTCTTCTAGACCAAGATTTAAATGATCTTCAACAATCTGTATATCTACTGGATTTTGTTTCTCTATATTATCAACAAACTTTTCAAACCAGAAAGGATTATTCTTTTCCTGAACGATTACCTTAACAATACAACCTGCAAACTGCTCATAATCCATTTCGCTGTCTAGGAACTCTTCGCTCCCATCATTATACCAAACTTTCTTAAACATCTTATAGGGGTTTTCAATAAATGTTAGTTCTCTTGTTTCTGTGTCAAAGATATGAAACCCTCGAGGATCATTGTAATCAGACCAAGTATACTCTGCAGGAGAACCGAGATAATAAATATTACCACGGTTTGACCGATGATGGTAATGCCCAGAACAGACAATATCAAAACGTCCAAACAGAGTTGGATCGTCGCCATGTGAAACGATGGATCCCTTAAACATTTCGAAGCCTTCGAGTTCCAAATGACCGAAAGCAATTTGCGCATCTGTATTCCTTATCAGATTAAAAGAATGTTCTCTATTCTCATCGCATATCCACGGAATTAACAGAATTTTAGTATCACCGAACATTACTTCGGTTGTGTCATCATATATATTTAGGGTCGTATAGTTCTCGTATGAGCCAAAAAGTTCAATAAAAGAACTCACTTTATTAGTATTTTTATGATACGTATCATGATTACCAATAATCTGATGCCATTCGATGCCTTGATTTAAGGCTGGCTCGATGAGATCTTTTCGTAAACGATACGCCGTGTTGATGTTAATATACTTACGACGGTCAATAATGTCCCCACAATGCACAACAGTGCGTATTCCATTATCAGCAAGATAAGGGAAAAAAACATTAGAATAAAATTTCTGCATATAATCATGAAATGCCAAAGAGTCATTTCTTACTCCTGCATGACTGTCTGTTAAAAGGCCAATTTTCATTTCTTATTTTGCACCAATATTGGGCCACGAGAATGTTTTGCGACCACAGATGCAGAAAAGTCACGAATTGCTTCTAACCTCAACAAAAGATTTACTTTCTCGTTCTCAGATAGGGTTTTTGAGTCCAGTCTTTCTGCGATGTCAGAAATATTAATTGGCACTAGATGTAGATTCTTTTTCATTTTCTTCTTCTCCTGAGAACTTTTCTACTCCAACCATTTTACTTGACTTTTTAGTTTTAGGCAAGTTATTTTTATCTTCAAAAGATCTTACTATTTCGGAGGAGTATTCGTTTGCTTTAAGATGTATATTCTCAGCATCTGACCAGAGTTCATTCATCATAAAACTGTTTTCAAAATTCTTATGTTTTATATAGGTTTGTTTTTTCTCTTTTTGTATTCTACGAATAAAAGCATTCCAAGCAATTTGTGTAAAATAGGCAAAAGGATTATTTGTTCTTTCCGGATCAAAATTATCCACAGCTGCAACACAGTCCATAATTGCATCTGAAATCATATCCATTTTATATGTATATCCAGAAAAGTTTGGTTTCTTTGCTAGATTACTACAGATAAGAATGATAGACTCCCCAATATACTTTGGAACAATTGGAGCTTCTTCGTCGTTTGCTTTTGCCTCTTTGACTTCATTTTTGTAATGAATCATAGAACCATAAAGTGTTTTGTTGTTAATGTAATTGTTTTTCTTTCTCATATTTCTAGCCTCAATTAAAATCATATCTCTGAGTTGGGTTCACAGCTTTACCTTTTATCATAATATTAAAGGCAATGCATATTCTGTTCTCTTCTGATTTAGAATATGCTTTTTCTACACAATGAGGCAACCAACTCTGCCAAAAATGTATATTACCTTTTTCTGGTATAATATGATACTTTCCACAATTATATACATCACGTTCATGATAGTCTGGTTGTATTACTTCACTTCCAGGTCTTGGGTCTGTTATTACTAACTGACCACAATCTTTTGGAGTTTTAACATAAAACACTCCACTTAAAAAAGAATTAGGATGAATATGCTTTAGATGCATATTTCTTCCTCTAGAAATATTCGCCCACATTGAAGTTATAAAATGCGAGTCTCTTTTTACTTTAAAGAAATTTAGTATAAAATTACTTTCTTTCAAAACAATATCAGATAACTCTTTTAATTCTGGTTTATCATTTAGATTATCGTGAGAAGTAAACCCCTCTTCTTCGGCAAATATTCCCTCTTTATTTTTCCACAAAGACAAAAGATATTCTTCTAATCTATCACACAGACTATCATCATTTATCTTACCCTGAAACACTAAACTAGGAAATAGTTGTAATGTTGTTTTGTTCTCAATGAAATACTCCATTTATGTTACTTTCAATTTTACCTGATAGAGTTTGTACTTGAACTTCTCTTCATTATATATCTTAATTCGTTCCATAAAATGTAGTATAGTAAAGTTCTTTCTGTTCTTCCAAGTTAAATCATCTGCTATGTCGTATAAGGTAGCAGCAGTTTTAGTATCAGACTTACGTAACCCCCTGCCAATGGACTGAAGATTCCGAATGCGAGACTTGCTTGGGCTAGCAAAAATAACACTATGCAGATTCTTAATATTGACGCCGGTAGAAAAAGTACCATAACTAGCGACAATAATAGCATCTGATTCATTTTCCACAATCCTTCTAATTTCTTCTCGTTCTTCTCCATCTACAGAACCAGAAACATAAAACACTTTCCTATCACCAGCTTCTCTCTTAATAATATCATATAATACTTTTCCGTGTTTGTCAACGAATTGAAATAATAAAAGAGTATTACCTTCAAGAGACAATGCTAAATTTTTAATAAAATTGTTTCGTTCTGGCATTCTGACGATATAATCTATTTCATCTTGATATTTTAAAGAAGAAACATATTTTCTAACTTCATCAGGATAACTGAGAACTAATGCTTTAATACTAAATTCCGCCAGATGTTTCTTTTCAATCAATTCTGATGTAGATATAACTTTACGAACAGGTCCAAACAATCCTTCAAGAACGAGGCGGTTTGTTTCAGTTCCATCCAGAGTTCCGGTAAAGCCAAAGCGATATTTACAATTATCAAGTTTAGACATAATAGAAGCAAGCGATTTTGCTTTAAAAAGATGTGCTTCATCTCCTATCACTACATCAAAATTTGAGAAATACGTCTTAGGTAATTTGTAAACCGATTGCCACGTTGTGATGGTAATCGGCTTATCTGATACTTTATCTTGTCCAGAAAATACACGATGTACCCACATATTAGAGTCAAACCCGTAGTCAGCAAAATCAGAGGCAAGCTGAGAAACAAGAGAAGTAGTTGGAACAACAATAAGAGTGCGACTCGCATAATACCTCGTTAATAGATAGATGATGAATGATTTACCAGATGCGGTAGGCGATAATAATAAAGCTCTCCTTTCACGAACTGCATGCATAAACGCCTCGATCTGATAATCTCTTGGCTGCATGGTTGGTTTCAATTTAGCGATAAACTCGTTCGCTTCTTTGACAGAAAATTCTTCTGAACTAAAATCAGAAAGATGTTCGATAATATATTCTCTTGATCTACAGAATTCTTCAACATATCTAAGAAGACCAGCATATAATAAACCAGTCATAACATTCAAAAGTCTAATCTTACCATCCCAAAATTTACTTCTATATGCTGGCATGAATTTAGCGCCAGGGACATTGAAAGTAAAATACTCACTCAACTCCATCATAACACCAGGATCAGCTTTGATCTTTATATACACCTCATCGAATTTCTCGATCTCAACTACATCTACCATTATGCTCCCATCGTAAACCTTTGCCAATCAATAGCGTTCTTTATTATATAGCCTCTGTTAATAATAGTCTTAATTACTGAATCTAGGAATTCTATTTTCTCATGTTGCATACCAATTTTCAAACTTAAATTAATCATATCTTTATCAGCATCAATATACATTGGTAGATCGCCTTTAAGTATCATTCCCCTTGGTGGTAGTTTCCACCCTTTCTCTTTTGTTTCGTCGTTTGGTCCTTGAGTGAGAAATTCATACTTATCGAGTTTTAGTTGTTTCATTTCTGCTTCGAGTTTACGTAGCAGTAATCTTTCTTTAATTAAAATATTATAATATTTGCTGTGGAGTTTGGGAACCTTTAGAGCTTCATCCCCTAATTCGGTTCTATCGATATTTGTATCTGATTCCCACAGAGTCATGATCTCTTCAATATTCATACAATTCTCCTCAATTATATTTCATACTATACTATAAAAATATCTAAAAGTCAATAAAAAAGATTTGACAATTTCAGAATAACCAAGTATAATCATTTATGTCAAGGAAAACTATATTAAACTGTTTGTGCAATATTGTAGTAAGTGTATTTAAATGAAGCTGAAGCCTCTAGATAATTAACATCATTATCAGTCGTATTAAATGTGACACTTGACAATTCTACTGGATATGCATCAATAAATACAACATCATAGTTGATTGTTTTGATGTTAGATAAAACAGATAAATTAATATCAGAATATATACCATCACCTGTATATGTTGGATTCTTCTCTAAATTATAATATTCATTATAATCTAATTTACCTAGATATCTGATCCAATTATGTATTTCTAGATAGTTCTGAAGTTTTTCATCTACTTTAAACGTAATATCCAATGTTCCATAATCCAAGTGATCTCCTGGATATGGAACTGGTACGGATTGATTTGGGATTATTACTGATTTTAATGTTAGTTTTGGAATATTAACTTTCTGAATGAAGAAGTTAACATTAGGAGCTTTCTTTATCAAAAACTTGAAGTTGAGTGGACTAAGATAATTCAGATTAGTTGGTGTATCATTAATCGCTGTCATATTAGCTCCTTTAAACTATTTATATATGAAAAAGGGGAGCATTGCTGCCCCCCAAGTTTCTCGCCCCCTTGTTTATGGGGTCTACTTAGTTAATCTTACATAAGGTTGTTAACAATAACTCTACGATAGTAGACGTTAGTTGAGATCTGGAGACGTCCAGCGCCCTTAGTAATACCCTCGGCGAATGGATTTGCAACCATGCCGTAACGAGTCTTGAAGCCAATTTTTGGCTGGAAAGTGCTTTGATCAACTGCACGAACCATCTGTAGTGGAACGTATGGGCAGTAGAACAAGCCAGCGTCGAAAGCTGAAGAGCCTTTATAGCCGACAGTTAGATAGTTACCACCGACAGCATAAGGATCGATGTAAACTTTTAGACGGCCATTGAGAACACCAGCAAAAGTATTGCCAGTATCATCAACTTCTAGACGGTTTGAGTTAAGAGCAGGAGTGTAATCAAGAACACCAGCCATCTGTAAAGCAGATGCAACATCTGAAGAACAGATAACGATGTTACCCTTGCCTCTACGAGTCTGCTTAGCGATTTGGTTAGCTTCGCGCTCTAACTGGAACATAAGACCTTTGAACTTCTCAACTGACCAACGGCCATTTGAATCAGTGTCTAGATCGAATACACCAGCAGTAGTAGTGTTAAGCTGTGCACCTGGAGTAGCAGTGATGTTGATAGTACGAACTACTTCACGATTGATTTCAGCAAGAACTTCAGCTGAAAGAATGTTAGCAAGTTCAGTCTCAGCGTCTAGACCATGGATTGCTTTAAGATCTTGAGCAAGTTCCATAGTGTATTCTGCTTTAAGAGCACGAGTTAGAGCAGTTACAGTAACCTTCTCGATTGAGAAAGCCATCTGTGGGAAAGTGTTACCAGAGTCAACGCCAAGAGCTTCGCCCTGAGCAGTTGTCATACCAGCACCAGTGTTATAGGTGTTAGTAGCAGTTAGAGGTGTAGTATTAGTAGCACCTGGGATAGTTCCAACGAAACCGTTACCGAAAGTATTAGCATTAGCGCCAGTTAGTGAACCAGAACCAGTGAATGCAGTATTAACTTCGTTATAGAATGTTTCGTTATCAGCAACACCACCGTTAGCGTAACCGCCAGTGCTGTTAGCCTGAGTGTTATAACGTGAACGCATAGCAAAGATAAGGCCAGTTGGGCCAGTCATTGGCTGAACGCCGCAGATGTCATAAGCAATTAGGTTAGGCATTGCACGACGAACGAGGCTGATTAGAACAGGATCGAAAGTATCGATACCGCCAGTACCAGCAGCAGATGAAGATGAACCCATTGCGTTGACTGGAAGAGTTGAAGAAGTCTCAGTTAGAGTCTGGTAGCTACCATGAGCAGCTGACTCACGAAGAGCCTTCTCAGTGTTTTCGAGCATAACTGCAGTAACTGAACGGCGATGCTGATCCTTAATAGAACCTAGAGCATCGTGGTCGAGCACTGGTGCCCACTTGTTTTGAATTTCCTCAGCTAGATACATTTATTTTCCTTTCTTTACTAAGGTTTATTATTTATTTATAAAATTACTTCTTTACAGTTCTTGCGATTGCTTGAACGTAACGATTTACGCTTGGATCGACAGAAACAACATTGTCAGTGACATCACCCTCAAAAGTCTCTTCAGTTATGTTTGAAGAGGGAGCGGTTGGAGCCTTGAAATAGTTTTCTTTAACGATCATTAGCTTCTTTGTGTAGGTGTCGAGATCACCAGTGAATTCGATACCTTCGGCAAGAGCTGCAAATTTTTCCTGCTGTGTTAAGGCAAGATCTGAAGAAATCTCTTCAAAGATGTCCTTACGGGCTTCTTCAATCATTGCTTCTTCAAGTGCTACATTCTTAGTGATTTCTTCGTCAAGTTTCTTTTCAAGAACATCGACTTTTTCAGCAAGAGCAGCAAGAACATCAACTTTGTCTTCTGGGATATCAATATAATGTTCAGCAAATAGACCCTTTAGACCGTCAATGAATTCTTCCATAATTTCGTTACGAAGAGTTGATTCAACAGCAACTTCATTCTCTTTCATCCAATTCTCAACAACATAATCGAGATAAGTGTCAAGTTTAGCTGAAAGTTCTTCTTTGATTACTTCAACTTCTTCTGCTAGTTTTGCTTCAAATTCTTCTTCGAGGCGAACTGTCTCAGTGATAACATGAGCGCTGATAGCAGCTTCGAAAATTGTTTCTACTTTTTCTTTGAACTCTTCGGAAAGATCTTGACCTGAGAACATAGCCTCAACGTCTTCTGCCCAATGATTCTTTGAGTCTAGTTTTGGCATAGCGTCTTTTGTTTTTGGACCTTTACCTAAAGTAGTATCGATTGATGATTGGTTTGAGCCTGAATTGTCACCAACGCCGTAATCTTTTCCTGGGCCAAATTGTGCCATAGTTTTATTGAAAAAATCAAGAAGATCAGTTTTGTCCATTCCGGCCATCATATGAGTCATATTTTTCATCATGGCTACTTTTGAAGAAGTAACAGCCTTATCATCACCAGGAGCGTTTGACTTATCAGCTGATGCATGAGTCTTAAGAGAAGCAGCAGCGATAGTCTCTTCTTTTACTGGACGATCTTTACCGTCGTTAGTGTCTTTCATTACTTTTTCTCTTCTTGCTTTATCTTTTTTGTTAGAAGCAGACCATCCCTCTTCGGCTTCGTCTACGTTCTCTACCTCTTCTTCAACGACTTCTTCAGTTGAATCAATAACGTCTTCGAAGTCTGTTTCGTTTTCTAAATTAGCCATTAGAATAGTCTCCTTATTAAAATTTATAATTATTTATATTAGATAATCTTTTACTGTCAGGGAAGCAATATAATTTTCAAACATAGCCAATTGCTTCTTTTCTATCTCTTCTCTAGTCATTTTACGAATTTCTTTTTTCATTTCATGAAGTTTTTCTTCATGCCATGTGTTCTTTACAGGATCAAAAATCCATTCAACGCCTTCCATGATACCATTAACAAAACATCCTGGACCTGATGGATCTGATACAATATCAACTGTAGATAATTTGAAATCTGGCTGAACAACCATAGTACCGTTTGATTCTTTCAATGAACCCATGCCACGTGTTGAAACTCCACCTTGCCATCCGGATTCAAGAAGACCTTTAACAATTTCTCCCATTGGAGTTTCTGTTATTTTGGCTTTACCATTAACGTAATTACCGTCCCATTTTAGTTCAGTAATCATATGAGAAACTCTATCAAGATTGATAGTTGGACCTTGTGGATGATTAAGTTCGCCTAATGCTCTTTTGGTGTTAATCATCTCACGAATATATCTATCAACTTCTTTTTCCAGAACAGCTTTCGGATATCTTCTTCCATTTTTATTTGTTTCTTCTGCCGTAATAAAACGACCAGCAATGAAATGATCTTTCCTGCCGCTTTCGTTTACTTCGGTAATATAATTTGTTTCTTCTACTAGTTCTGTAATTAGTTTCATTACTGTTCCTTAATTTTTGTAAGCCACTGGAACAGCTAACATGTTAGCGCCAGTAAGCGTGTCTGTTGTATTTTTTTGAACAACAACATACTGAGCATTCGAAACAGTCAGATTTGCATATTCTGAACCAGTACTATCTTTAAATCTAAGTACAGCAGCAGCGCCTGTGTTTAAAACTCTTACTAACACAGAATTAGCAACTGTGTTTGCTGTACCAATAGATATTTCTGCGCCTTGTGGTTTTAAAATATTCATACTAACCTCGCTGCGTCATCTGCTGCGCCGCTATCTGTTTTAGCTGGCATAATTTGACCATCTTCTTTTTGTGTTTTTTTCTTTTTACCACCTTCTAACATTGGCTCGGCAGCATCTTCATGAACCTTTTTAGATTTTTCTGGATGCATACCATAGTAAGCGCCTAGTGCCATTTTCTGACGTTCTTTTTTAGATTTTCCTGCAAACTTAGGATTATCTGAATGAACGAAATCATGGATTACTGAAGAGACTGGAGTTTTCTTTGTTAAAACTTCATCAATCTGCTCTTCTTCTTTTATACCTTTTGCTTTACCAGCAGGAAGTTTAGTGATAGTTTTACCTTTCGAAGCAGAAGAGATAATTGATCTTAAGTCTGATTTTGATGGAGTTCCTGGCTGTCTGAATGGTTTTGGATATTCGTTAGAATATTTCTTAGGATCATCTTTTGAAGAAGAATATTTACGTGTCATAGGGCGAATACCCTCTTCGACGGATTCTTCGTTCATTTTATTTTTATCTAAAAGTAGGTATTTGCTTTTTCCAGTTTTACCTGAACAATCATCTAGATCATGAACTGGGCATTTAGTTCCGGCAGGTGATTCGTTGCAAGTTGCTCCTTCATTTACTTTCATTGAGTCTTTAATATTTTTACGACCCATATTCTTAGCAGCTGGAGTTTCTAAAGATGGTTTCTGTTTTGATCCAGCATAAACATCTGGTCCATTACCAACACGATCAGCATGCTTTTCAGTAGAATGTAATTTAACAAATTCTTGATCGTCGGGTGCCTTTGGGTCATAGTCTACGCCAGGAATAGAACCTGTTGAACCAGGAACTGTTGTAGATTTCTTGACGCCTTCTAGTTTACCCTCTGTAATGGTTCTTAGATGCTTGGCCATTATTCTTCCTCTGTTTCTGCCGCTACAGGATTGAACATCGAAGCAGCAATTTCTTGTTTCTTTATTTCTACCGCTGATCTAAGTCTATCAACCATTAATGAACCGAAATTATTTTCGAATTCAGTTGGCTTCTGATCAAAAGCGTTAGAAATTAAATCCGTTATACTATATTTATTATCATCAATCATTTACATAACTCCTTATTGAGCTGCCGACTGTGGCTGACCCATTTGGGACAATAAACCTTTATTCTTCGCGATAATCTGTAATGCTGATTTGTATTTGGCCTCATCTTGCATTGATCTGTTATCTTTGCCTTTTTCTTTCATTTGGTCAACCACTATCATTGCTTGACGAACAGATTCCATTTTCTTTGCAGTTTCTGGATCCTGTTGTTCTTCTTGTGGTTGATTCATAGCATCCATTTGCATTTGAGCTTGTTGGTTTTGCATATTCATTTGATTCATCATATCTATATTTTGCTCGATAGCTGGATTGATCCATCTACTATCTCCAGAATTATTTTCTTTTGCTATCAGTTTATCTTGCTCATCGATGTCCTCATCAGTTTGCATCATTACTTCTTTGCGGATATAATCATGAGAAACATATTTACCGATAATACCAGCTTGATCGAAAGTTTGAACAAGTTGAACACGGTTTTGAGCAATTTCAGCATTTTTCAATTCAGTGAAATAGTTATCTTTGGCGTAATCAAATTTAATATCTGCAGCAATCTTTTCCCAATCTTCAATTGTCATAACGCCCTTTAGAACTAATTGCTTCTCTAACATTTTAATGAATAGATTGGTAAATTTAGTTCTTAAACGGATAACGAATCTTGCGAACTTTAATTCATCTCTAGTAATTTCAGTTGCACGACCTACTGAAAACAAAGCATCTGAGTTCAATCTTGAAATAGGAACATTTAAGCAGTTTAGAAATTTCTTTTGGAAATATAGAACGTCGTCCATCTGCCCAAGCGTCTGACCTCCAGGAAGCGTAGTAACTTCAGTACCACGACCACCTTCTCTACGTGGTAACCAATAATCTTCAAGCATTGTCATAAACTTGCGATCGTCTCTTACTTCGCCAGTGTTACCATCATAAATTAATCTATTCTTGTGTTTTACCATAATATCGCGAACGTATTGTTCAGCTTTCATTTTTGGTAGATTACCAACATCAATATACCAAATACGGCGTTCAGGAGCACGAGATAATCTATAGATAACTAACGCATCTTCTAGTGTGCGTAACTGATTAAGCGACTTAATTGCTTTATGAAGATACGAAAGAACCATTGTTCCTTGGTTATCAGTTAATCCAGAAACAATATGTAAAATAGAATCTTTGGCAATTTTCAAACCAGTCGTTGATGGGCCAACTACTTTGTTTCCATAGTTGAAACCTTTATCATTGAATATAAAATATTCATTAACTGTTTTGGCAATTGAAGCACCATCTGGGTTTTCAGAGGAAACTCTTTTCTTTGAGATTTCTCTTACTTTACGTATTTTACGAGGATCGATATATCTTACTTCTTTGATGCCAGATTTAGGATCTTTTGGATCAACAATAACATGATAATATAATCTACCATCAACATACCAACGGCGATATATTTCATAAGCATGATTATTAAAATCTAAAATCTTTAGACAATTATTGAATTCATCAGTAATTGCTTTTTTGATATTATCTGAAAGTTTAATATTATCTAAATTGATAGAAACAATATCTTCTTCGTCAATGGAAATTGATTCATTTACAATTTCATCAACGGCTGCATCACATTCTGGATGAAGTGACATTTCACGATATTTTGTTACTAATTCTGCTTCTGTTCTTACAGTACCATCAAGGTCAACGTAAGTTCCATAAGCACCACCAGCTGCAATGACTACTGCACCATCATCTGATTCTTTTGGAGCAAATGATGGAATTGGGTCTTGATCTTGAGTTTTACGCTTGAATTCGAATCCGAATAAGGATATTGCCATTTAATTCTCCAAATACGAGGGGAGAATTACTCCCCTCTTGTCAAAGTATAAAAATATATTTATTTATGGACTGCCCGATGATGCTCTTCCTGCATAAAGATTAACGCCACCAGCTTTGAATGAAGATGATTCAACATTTGGTATCCAATAATCATAAGAGAAAGTAACAGCAAATTCTTCAATAGCATTAGTAGAATTCCAATCAAGTGGAATAGCATCAATAACTGTTGGAAAAGCTCCAACTAGAAAATATGATCGTATTAATTGACCATCTTTAGCATACTGCATAACTTCTAATTGAGTTTTATAGGCTTCTCCTGCTGCAGCAGGATCACGAACGTTAGCAACCATACGGTTGATAGCGTTTGACCATGCTTCAAACAACGAGCGTACAGAAAAATCTTCATCGTTCATAATAGTTACGCGCCAGTCAGAAAAAGTTCTATCGCCAGAAAGTTTAATTTTTCTTCCAAAATATGGAACATCAAAAGAAGCGACTTCAGAAGCTGGCAGTTCAGCTGCTCGAGCAACAAAACTGAATTTCTGAACTGATACGTTATCGATACCAATTCCCCCTGGAGGTATTAATGAAATACTGAATAGGGATGGTCTGGTACCACCATATACCAGACCTTGAGATTTAAAAGTGTTAACATTAAATGGCATTTTTGTACTCCCTTAGAGTTTTATCTATTTATTAAAACTGGCCAACGACCTGAGAGAATTGAACGCCAGTTCCTACAGCGATAAAGTTAAGCTGGATGAAGTTGATGCTTCTAGCTGGCTTAATGTAGATATCGCCTACGAACTGATTTGAATCAATTATCTGAGGAGTATTATTGGTTTCGTCGCATACTACTAGGAAGTCAGTAATACCACGTCTGCCCTGAATAGTTCTAAGATATGGAATAATAAGATTTTTAAACTGAGCTCTAGTAAACGCATCGTTGAACTCGAATAGAGAGTACTTAGCAGCCTGAGAGATTGCCTTTTCTAGGACAATAAACAGTCTGCGAACATTGATTCTATCGAATGCAGATGGTTTTGACTGAAGAGTTTTATCACCGAATAGAACTGTACCCTGACCAGGGAAAGTAACTACTGGATTAACGCCATTAACATAAAGAAGATCCCTATCAGTATGTTTTGGGTTATATGCTAGTTTAACAAGGTTCTTGATTTGACCACGATTGAAGCCAGCAGGTGACCACCAAGCATCATTAGTTTGATCTGTTCTTGCCATAAGGCCAGCAATGTCTCCATTCAATGGGATCCAACGATAGATATCGTTATAGCGATCGTATTGATATTTGTAACCAGAATCGACAACAGCATATGAACTGTCATGAAGAGCATTTCTCCAGTTAACTAGGCCAGTTGATTGCAAGCCATAGTTGTTTAGTGTGATATTTTTATCAGGAGAAATAGCAACAACGCAGTCTTTTCTGATTTCTGCCAAGTTATCAATGATATAGTTTGCTAATAAATGATTTTGGATAGTCTGACCGTTTACTACAGTTGTTCCTCCAATTGGACGACCCTGCATTACGATAGAAATATCAACATCTTCTTTTGATACAAATAAGTCATATCCAGAAGCAACAGTTGAAAGATCAATATTTGACTCGTTAAGGCCATCTGAACCAAGAGCGAACTGATAATTACCAGGACCGCTTGAAGAAGAAGAAACTAGATTCATGCCAGTATTTGATGGAGCTAGACCTCTGTCATTTGCCCACCAAATATAAGATGAATTCTGATTAAGAACGTTAACATAGTAGTTAGTGCTACCATCGGAAGTCTGAGCATCAGTAGCTCTTGAGAGACCTTTAAATGTTTCAAGAATAGTTCCAGGAGTACCGGTAAATAGACCACCATTGTCAACAACTACTACATGTAGCTCATCTTTAGCAGCAGTATTACCATTGTACTGTTGCCAGCGTGATTGGCCAGGAGCAGTTCCGACGGCATTGAAGAATTCCCAATTTCTGTTAACTACGTTTGAAGAGTAGTTTGAAGATAATCTATATGGTATTTGGAAGTTAAGGGTAATTGATGAACCAAGACCATTTGATGATACGCCAGAAACACCAGTTACCTGCATATATTGAAGGTTTATTGAAGTGTTACCAAATTGGATCTGATCTCCAACACTAATTTGACTTGCAACATTAATTGCGTAAGTTCCTGAAGTATCACCGAGGAACACTAACTGAGCAGAGTTAGAACCAACAGAAATTGTTACGTTGCCAGTAATAGAGCTGTTTGGCGTAAGAGCGATATTTGAAGAATAAGAATTAGCATTATCAACAACTGAAACTCTTAAAGAGTTACCGATTAAACCAGGATATTTCGCAATGTATTGAATACCATTCTGGAAATTACCAGTAGCAATTGTATTTTGATAATCAATATCATTAGTGATAATTTGGTTTACTAGGTTTGAAACATAAGTTCCTGATTCTAGACCAAGAGCTGAATAGCTAGTCTGCGGCCAACCAAAATAAAGGTTAGCTGAAGTACTAACATTTGCAGATGATGATAACTGAATAGCAGTTGAGTTCACAATATTAGTAACTGTTGTAGTGCTTGAAGCAATAACAACGTTTGGATTAGCTGACTGTGTAACATACATACCGGCAGAAATACCATTAGTGTTACCAGAAACAACAAGAAAAATGTTATTTGAAACAGTGTTACCAACTGTGTTTGCTACGAAATTCTGAGAAGCAACAGCACCAGAAGTATTAGCTGCACGAACTACATATAGAGCGTTGGTGTATGCAAGGAAGTTAGCGGCAGAAAAGAATGTTTCCGCATTGTAATTTGTTGGCTTACCGAACATACTAACAAGGTTGGTTTCTGAGTCAATTAGAACTCTCTGGCCAACTGGTCCCCAACGGAATAGACCTGCAATAGCGCCTGTTGAAGTAGCTACTGATGGAACTATTGTGGTGAGGTCAATTTCGGTAACATTTACGCCTGGACTAAGTAAAGTAGCCATTATTTTCTCCTTTTAAGACAAGAAATTAATTCCAAATTTAAAATTATTTATTAAATATCATCTTTTAGAAGTCAGGTTGTTCTTGCCACATCCAGGCGTCTGGGTGCATTTGAACAAATTCATCATTAATAAAGCCATCTCTACCATCTTCTAGAAAGCCAAAGGGGGCCATGTCTTGTTCCATGTCCTCTTCAGTTTTATCTCTTAGTGAATTCAAGGTATTAATATTAGTATAATCCTTGAAATATTGTTGTTCGGAAAGCCAAGCGAAAAGCACTAGACACATAACCAGATCATCGTGCTTACCAGGTTCTGCTTCATAGGAAGTTCCTTTCTTGGAGAACGTTGATAATTCGTTGATCGTATGAAAATCGTTAACGACAAATTGGTTCTGTTCCACTAAAAGTTTTAAAATGGAACAACCAACAGATTTAACAATTTTAGTAGTTCTGATGCCTTTATCGACAGCAGCACCACCAAACCCACTAGTAATTCTTTTACCAGATCTACCAGCGTTTTCTGTAAACAGTACGTGTTCATAACCAAAATCATAGTGTAAAGAGTGCGAAACCTGTTCACCGATGTCATTGACTTCAACCAGAACAGAAGCATTATTATATGCTTTCGCTACTCTATGGATTACTTCAGCGTAATCAATTGGTGTAACAGCGTTATTTCTGTATACGCAAGTTTGCTGATAAGGCATTCTTGAAACATTTATCAATTGAAATGCCGAGTAGTCCAAACCTTTACCTCGAGAAACGTCACAAACCATCATATATACATCATTTTTCTCGGGTTGAAAATATTGTATTAAACCTTCCTTTTCTACCATTGGCGCTTGATGCACCAGTTCTTTAAGTTTCCAGCCAGCTATAAGAGTGCCAGAAGAGCCTAGGAATTCACAGTTGTACTCCTGATCGAATTTTTCCAGATCGAAGTTCATACCTGCTATAGTATTATTTTTCCATTCTTCGTCTCTGCCAGGAACTTTTTGCCAATTAACTAATATTGGATTATAGCCATTTTTTCCTTCTTGAGCGTTTACCCAAGTTGCATAAAAATGATTAAGACCATTTGGTGTGGATACAAGTATAATTTTTGATTCAGAACCAGACGAAATTGTTGGATATACTGACGTAAAGAATTCGTCCCAGTTTTCAATGAACGCCGCTTCGTCGATAAACAGCAAGTTGATAGAATAACCACGAATGGCAGAAGCAGAAGTAGCAGCAGCGATAACTCTTGAATTATTTTCTAAAACGAATGAACCTTTGTTCCATTCCAAAACACCCTGTTGCAACCATTTTGGTAGATGCTGATATGCTAATTGAACACGTCCAAGAATTTCTCGAGCCGTATCGCCTTTGTTGGCCAGCAATGCAACAGTTTTCTCAGGATTGAAAATTATATACCATAAAATGAAAGCACAAGTAGTTGTTGATTTACCTGCCTGACGAGCAGTAGTAATAATACTATAACGGTTATCTTTAAAGGAAGTTACCATTTCTTTTTGGTAATCATACAATTTAAAAGAAACCAGACCTTCGTCCACGTTAATGATTTTCATGTAATTTTCAGTAAAGTAAACTGGATCTTCCTGACACTTTATGTATTCCTGGATTAAATCCTGAGTCCACTCTATAGACTGATTTGATTTCTTTAGAAGGACATTACCTTTATAGCCACCTAATAATTTGTCGTCACTCATTGTTCTTCATGTCTTTCAATACTTTTTGGAGTTCTGCAGTTGAACCAACAAATAAATTATTTGTTACTGATTTGGCTTTCTCGTTTATTGGAGAATCAACATGCCTTATTTCTCTTATTTTTTCTTGCATATCCAGTAATTTTTCGTTTGCTTGTATCATAGTATCCATCAGTTTAGCATAAACTTCAAATGCTCGTGGATGCTGACTAGAAGAGGCTATCTCTGCTAGTTTGAACATGGCTTCTTTACCGTCGTTAATCATTTCGTGTAAGTTTGCCCTTGCTGTTTCGAAATCTTTTGACGCAGAATCATCATGACTTTCGATCAACATTTTGTCAATTACATCAATTTTATTTTCCAACGGTTCCAAACCCAACGTCTTTCCGATGGGATCGTCATCATCTTGCATTATTTTATCCAATCAATTATGCTACTTCAATATATGTAGTGTCAATAGTTATAAGACTATCTACTTTTACAGTAATAATATCGTCAGTCAATGTCACAGTAGATGCTACAGAATTATTTTCAGCTGCTATATCATATATCTGAGTAATAAATCCATAATCATCAGATGCTTGTATTTCCTGATATGGAACTGTACCAGTATTAGTGTTTGCTTTACCACTGTAATTTATAGGTTGCCCAGTATTAGATAAACCAGGTTGTACTGTAAACTTATATTGAATTGAACTGTTACCTACGGCTGATGGTAACTGACCATCGCTGACCTCTGGAATATAAAAATCAACATTAACGAATTTAATAATTCCAGATTTCTTAACTGGGCCATAGATATAACCTTTAACAGTCATATCCAAAGTCCATATTATTTCTCTTCTGTCTTTAAGGTCTCCTTCATAATTATCTTCATATGAAATATCATTTAAAACAACAGGAATATCCATAGTGATATTCATTTCAGGAATCAATTTGACCCTTGTTGTCCAATCTGGAGTAAAAAATGGAAGAACTTGTTCGATTATTTTAGTTCCATCTTCGACATTCTTAGTATATATATGAACTTTAAAGTCTATATTATATGGAACTGGGTTGTATTGGTATCTGAAAATACTCTGTTCAGTTGTTAATTCGCTTTTGTTTGTGACTTTGCCAATCGTGTGTAATTTTCTTGTTCCATCGTATGATAATTTTAACATCTGGAACGATATCATTGGTAATGGAAAAGTAGCAGTAGGTCTATCAATGTTAGGATCTTGAAACACACGAGCTAACATTTTATCTTTTGGTCCGTAAGTGATTGGAACCCTGACTAGTGATACCTCATTGTTTGATTTTGGGTCTGTCTTTATTACGCGAATGTCGTTGAATAATGTTCCAACAAGAATAACATATTTACGAATAGTTGAGAAGTAAAAAGTTTGACCAAACATTATATATTACCCATACTGAATGGATCAGTAATACTGAAATCAACAAATGTATTTGATTCAGTTTGTATAGTTTTTGAATCGTCAGAGACAACTTTATCTGAAGTTGAAGAACCTTCTAGAACTAGATAATCTCCGTCTTCATTTAATAACATATTTCCAGCTTGATCTTTGATAGACCAATCAATTGCATTAATATCAAATTTGATTTGGAGATTATCAATTTCCGGTATTCCTGTTGAAATTCTTTCATTAGAATATTCAAACAATTCGCATGTCATCTTCCATAGATACAGCGCACCTAATGGATAATACATCTCAAATTTATCAGTGTATTTGATTTGAAAACATTTCTTGTTTAGTGGAAAGAATATCAGATCACCTTCGTTTGGTCTTAGTTGAGTAGTTATGTTTCCAACTTCATCATCAAATATTCTCATTGCGACTGCGAAAGTAACTTGATCTCTGATCTCAATGCCAAACTTTGACATAAAATTGCCGTCACCCTTGAACCCATCATAGGATTCGATATACATCTCTAAAAGAATAGCCTGTTCGTATGATGACTGATCATCAGCACCATATACATCATCATAATTATTTAATTTACGTGGAATGTAATATACGTCGTTACCATAGATCCTTATTGATTCTATGATAAGATTATTTAACAGATCTTGCTCTTGAGAAGCTCCGAAGTTGTTAAAGAATACGCTCGTTGCCAAGTTATAAATCCTCTATTTTATCTATTTATATTATAACTTGTTACGGATTTTAACCGATCATGTCCGTAACTGGCAAGCTGTAGCTGTTGATCATTTCGTCTTCAAGCTCTTTACGCTCTTCAGTCGCTTCGTCATATATCTTCTGACCATTAAAAGTGATACCACCAGGAAGTGGCATTGAACCATATTTTTTAAGATTGGTACCATACTGCTGTTTGATTAGACAAGTAGCGTATCTCTGGAGCCAACGATCTGTCCACACTTTAGTATATACTGCTGGGTCTACTACTTGATACGCTTCTAGTATGATGTAGTCTCCTGGGTTAACGATACTCCAGTCCATGTCTATATAGCAGCGATTAATGTAACGATTATATCTTAATGGTTGTTGACCAACTAACATCTGTTCAAGAAATTGAACATGTTGAAGTGCCATATAATATGGAACCATAGACACCGAAGTAAGGGTGTAAAGGTCATTGAGTGCAATCTGATAACGGATATTGAATAGATTATTGGTGTTGAGAGCTTGACCAACAGGAAACATATTTACTACTCCAATTATGTTGTCTGGAAGAGTAATATATTTGTTAGTTTGGTCTTGTGGAGTTACTTGATATTTGTAATAAGTTTTCTCGGATCCGGAAAAATGGTAATCCCAGAAATACTGTAATGCATCGTCGATACGATCTTCTAATTGATCGTCGTCAATGTTTACTTCGTTTAATGGTTTGCCTAATCTTCTCAGGCAGTATTCTTTAAACGTAGCTCTGTTTACTGGTATTGCCATTTAAATTCCCCGTTTATGTTATTTATTTATTTTCTTAATTTCTTCATTTATTGTTTTAAAAAAAGTTTCAACAGCTTTACGTGGAATATTTGGTAAACCATCTACGCTTCCCATGAAGTAATCTCTTTCTCTAATGTAGTCTAAAAGAATGTCCCTATCAGGTTTTATTGAAACTATAGCATCGGAAAAATTAGGCATGAAAATAACAGCTGTTAGGTTTACTTCCCCGTCGTAGAAATTTTTAATTATTTTCTTTATATCATCTTCATAGTCTATCATGGTTTGGTTGTCAGTAACTATGTAAAGTTTATTGTAAACTTCTTCGATTACTATTTCAAATCTGCTTCTGGAACAGTATGTTTCAAGTAATCCAATTATGTCTAAAGGATTTATGTCAATATCATTTATTTTTTTAAGTTTGTTTTTTCTTACAAAATAATAACCATTTTCTGTTTCTTTGATGATGTCTTCTGTTTCTACGGTATTTCCATTAGGAAGATTTACTGTTAACATACCATCAACTACGTTTGTTTTGAAAAACCCTTCTAATGGTTTTCCTAGAAATTTAGGATCAAAAGAATTTATATCTGTGTTTTTATCTATGTATGGCAGTAATATTGGACCACCTGCTTCTGAACATCCAAATGCGCTTATAATCTTTTTTAGTTTGCCAGATTTTACTACATTTAACCATCTAGGATTAATAAAAGTAAGAACTATAATTGTCGTATTTGGTAAACCATCTTCTGAATCCTGTATAGCTTCAATTATACCATCGGTTATATTATTGTTCGGAGATAATATAACAGTAATGTTGCACAATTTACATGCTTGGAATACAAAGTTTTTTTCGTGATCTATTTGACTTCTTAGTTCTGTTGGTAAATCAAAGTAATGTTTCTTACATTTATTTACGGCAGGTAAGAAAAACACACTCAGAGAAGCTCCATGATTCAAACTAGAAAAATGATATACAGAATCATTTTCGTTTAATTCTAATGGTTCCCAGTTGTATTTTGCCAAATCGTAAAGGTATTCTTGGTTGTGATGTATTAATTTTGGTGCACCAGTTGTTCCAGAACTGCTACACAACAATAAATCATTTTCTGGTTTTGCGTATAATGGAATTCTAGGAATAGAATTTATTGATTCTGATGACCAATTTGTATCTATTTGTATAACTTTTTTTGAATTATTAATATAGTATTTGATATTTCTCAATAGCTGATCTAAATGAGTGTTCCTATATTGGTAATACACAAATACATCTAGTGGCATATGAGCACTACATTTAGCGGATTTGATCAACCTTAAAGAAGTAAGAGTGTTGAGAACTACTAACTTAAGACCAAGTTCGGCTGCAGCAAAAATAATAGCGGTATAAGAAATATCTGTAGAGGCAAATCCTATTCCTATTTTTTGCCCAGGTTCAACGCCAGCGTCTACTAATTTGTTTTTATAATAATCTATAATAACACAAAGTTGTTCTTTTGAAAATTCTTGAACTTTGCTATTGAAAGAATCTGAAACTGCATAAAATTTAGAGTCATTAGGGATCCATTCCCTAGATATAATTTTATCCATTAATGAATCCTAATTTTTAAGAAATGGCAGCTTGTTTGTTTAGTTGTAACAATAATTGACCGAATTCTTTTTTCTGATCAGGAGTTAGGCCATCTAATGTTTCGAAATCAAAAGTTTTAAAATCAATATTGTATTTTTTGAAGAAAGGTCTGAACACATCAATAGCCAGTGAACTATCAATCCATTTCTTTAGGTTGTCATCGTAGTAATAATCTTTACCATCATTTGGTTTTGGTGGTATACTATCATTGTTTATTTTATCTAATTCTTCTTGTGATAAATCTCTTACATGATATACGTCTGTCCAAGTTTTAGTTTTATAAAGATCTGTATAGTAGTTACTTAATTCATAATTAATTTTATCAACTATTTGTGTTGGTGTCAATTCTGGATAAGGAACTCTTTCAAATCTCCCAAACCCCTCTGGTGGGTTACTAGGGTCAAGATCTGGGAAAAACATTTTCATATTCCAATCAGGAATTGGGTGTTCAAAAGGTTCACCATCTTTTAATTGAATGTAAAGATCCATTATGAAACAATCCTTTTATTAAGACCAAGATACATTAACATATCCAGCGCCACCAGGTCCAGCATTTTGTGGGCCAGCAGTGCCACCATTACCTATATATACGCTAACCGTTGACGAATAACCTGGATAGTATGGGCTGGAATTAAAAGTAAAAACAGAATAAGCTGTCCCACCAGAACCTCCAGTTCCTCCCCAAGCTCCGCCTTGTTGAGGATTACCACATCTACCACCGTTTGCTGCCCCACCTCCAGTAAATGAACCAAAACCACCTGTGGCATCAGCGCCACCACCGGCAGCAACGTTTCCACAACCAGCATTGCCACCACCGGCAGCTCCACCATAACCGTGACTTACGAAACCAGGAAACTGAAAATATGTAGGAGCTCCTGGGCCGCCTGGATCACCATTGTTGCCATATGGTCCATTGTGGTTATCTCCGCCACCACCGCCGCCACCACCACCATTAACTGAAGCTGCGAAGGTTTGATAAGCAGGACAAATGAAAGAATACCAAGTATTTACTGCATATCCATTACCGGTAGTATAACTAATTCCACCGGAACTTGGTTTGTTACGAAAATCACTCATACTGATCCATGTGTTATAATCAAAACTACCATGGGCCATATATCTACCATTACCATTGTTCATATCTATTTGACCACCTCCTGGTTGGATGATGGATCTTACATCACCTAAAGATATTTGCCCAGAACCAGGTAAAGACATATTTAATCCTTATTTTTCTTCCAAGGGAAATCAACAATTTTTTTGTTATATTTGTTTTCATTTATTTTTTGATCAATAGAATTGTTTATATAATCTTCGTATCTTTTATCTATATTTTTCTTTATCCAACTCAATATTGTTTTTTCTTTAAGATCTGAGAAATCAACGAATTTAGTATTAGAATTAGTACCAAGAGTAATAGCGACAGCATCTAAATCAAATTTAGTTCCTCCTTCATAAATACCAATAACTCCATCTTCATTAGTTCCAATTTTTCTCCAAGATATACTGGCTACCGTATTTGGATTATTTGGAAGATCAGAAACGTGTAATTGAGTTATTTCCCAAGTGTAAGTGACTGCCATTTTATTATCCTTTAACCTGTTTCTTTAATTCACTAACCTCATCGGAAAGTTCTTTTATTCCTTGAATCAATAGAGCAACAATCTTTTCATATCTTACAGCCTTAGTTCCATCTTCTTTAGTTGAAACTATCTGTGGTAATACTTCTTCAATCTCTTGTGCAATAACACCAACATCATGTTTTTTGATATAATATGGATCTTTTATTGCTAAAGTATCCAGATAATCATCTTTCCAATCAAATTCCACGCCATTTATTTTATTGATTTTACTCAATGCATTTGATAATGGTTTAATATTTTCTTTAAATTTTATATCTGATGTCCAATATGCAACAACATTTCCTTTAGCATAAAAATCACCAGCTGCAGCCATCAACCATTTAGTGTCACCATCATTTGTTTGGAATTCATGAACCCACTGACTTGTGCTAGCGCCACGATACACAGTACTAGCTGAATTATTAAATAATATTCTAGCCCAACCTTCTGATGAATAATTCCAAACACCAACATCAAGATTAACAGAACTCATTCTTGACTGACTACGACCTATGAAAAAATATCCGTTGCTATAATAATCATAGAATCTTTCTGCATATATTCCCGTTCCACCCCAACTATTGTATCCAGTATAATTACTAGAAGTAAGAACACGACCACCATTAACATATAGATCAGAACTAGGCATTACGTAATTGCTACCATCGAATCCAATATATCTTGTTGTTGCACTATTCAAAAAGTGATAACCAGTAGTTCCTCCGCTTCTGTATGTGACAATATCACCAACAGTTGTTAAACCAGAAAATGTTGGTGAATTGCCTGTACCTAAATTCTGATTAATAGTATAACCAGTAAGGCCAACTGCATTAATATTCCAGTTACCATAAGCGCCTGTGCCATCTTTAGATGGGGCATAATTATTATAATTGCCTGCGTCAAGAGCTAGATTGCCAGCAAATACTGGTCTGTGTTCAAAATTCCATCTTGGTGTACCATCATTATATGCTCTTGATACTGTACCGCTGTTGAGCTGCAGTCCGATCATCCAGCTCGAACCATTTATATTAAGACCCAAAGAACCACCTGGTGTAGAAGAAACTGTAGAACTAAAAGTTCCAGTAGTTCCAGATAACCCACCTGAAGATGAAATAGCGCCAGAACTAATTGTACCACCAAACGTAGTACCTGCTCCAGTTCCATCAATGCTTACTGCACCGGTTCCAAGGTTATAATTAAAAGGTCTTAAAGAATTGTAAGAACCATATTGACTTCCTGAAGCAGTAGATAATAGATAAAAATTAGAACCATCATTCCTAAACATTACACCATAGTTGCCAGAAATAGCACGGAATTGACCGCCATTGCCATATGATGTGCTTATAAATTCACTTGTACCTCTGATAATACCAGATATATCTAAACCATAAGCAGGAGAAGTAGTTCCAACACCAACATTGCCGTTCGCGGAGATATATAATTTTGAACTGTTATTTGCGCTAATATTTAAATATGAATTATCAACAAGATTTATATAAGCAGATTTATCAGAATAATTTTGTCCGATATTAAAACCAGAAGCAGCAGAAGTTCCTAACGAAATATATGATTGAGAAGAAGAACCAGTATTAGTGTTTCTTACGATAATACCATCGGCAGAGTTTAATGAACTTACTACGTGTAATTTATTAGTAGGATTATTGATACCAAAACTAATTAATCCATTTGAAAAAAAGTAGCTAGATGTTGCATTTAATGATAAAGTGCCATTAGAACAAACAATTACTGGAGCAGTAAATGTATAATTATCCATATTATATGTTATATTAACGTTAGAACTTAATCCACCTCTGTCATTGAAAATAATTTGTGTGTTTGATGCATATGAAGGTAAACCATTGGCAGCAGGAGCAGTAACAGAAGCCGAACCAATTGGACCCCAGAATACTGTGCCATTATTAGAGATTAATACATTATTTGCGCCACCACTATTACCTCCGCCATCTATCAATGCACCAAGAATTGTTATAGAATTATAAAATTTAAATTGTCCGGTAATATTGTACGGTGTTGAGTTGTTTGCGACAAGGAATTCGTAAACGTTTCTTCCATTTATTGTGTTTGAAAAAATAACATTACCCGTCACAACTAAAGTATTAGAGAAAGTGACGTTTCCAGTAACAGCTACTGAATTAGAAAATGTAGCATTACCAGTAACTGCGATTGAATTGGAGAATGTTGCAGCACCATTAGATATAAATGTTCCGCCAACTGCAGTGTTATAAACTAAATTAGAATAACCAAAAACTGTGATCGTATTAGAAAAATTGGCTGGGCCATTGTGGTTACTGTTGTTTGCCATTGTTGTTGTGGCGTTCATAGTAACAGGGCCAAGGAATAAAGAATTATTAGCAACGCTCAAAGTGTTACCAAGAGTAGTATTTCCAACAATTGCTAGGTTGGCAAAACCATAAATCGAAGACTGGACGTTAGCAATACCTTGAGCGTAGATAGAGCCGTTGGTATAAATGTTGCCATTGGTAGAAACTGAGTTTCCAAAAGTGGCGATCCCAGTAACAGATATGGTGTTGCTTACTCCAAGAGTACCAGTAATTGCTACATTTCCTTGGGTGTTGGCATTACCAACAATAGTTACGTTAGCGTCTGGAGAGTTAGTATTAAATCCAATTTGACCGTTGTTTGCCCAAATTAGGTTATTATTTACAGTTAGGCCATTCTTGACCTTAAAATCTTTATCAGCCATAGGTTCCCTGTCCCCTGGTTCTTGTTATTATGGTTTATTTATACAAATTATTATTTGCTAGTATCTTCAATTCCATATTGCTCTGGATTAGGTCTTCTTATTTTGCCATAAACTCCAGTTAATACCATACCTGTCATATGGTATAATGCACCCCCAAGAATACCAATATTATAATGGTAATAGTTATTACAAGTATGATACCAATTTTTTCCTTCCATATACATACAAGAACCTTGGCAGATTTGTAACACAGGACATTCAGAACATTCATCTCTATATTTCCAATGCCAAGATGTATTCAATTTGATATTATCAAAATCTTGTATATTACCTATTCTATGTTTTCCCAAAGCACCAGTATTCTGACATGTCATTACATTACCAAGAAGATCAACTGATATTTTATCTTCACTGTCCATTCCACAATGTAAACCAAGAGAGTCTGATGGCCTTTTTGTGACAATTGATTTTATAAAATCATTTATAGCATGATTAAAACAACCCATTAATTCTTTTCTTGGCTTCATAGACGCAAGAGCAACATTATTTGTTAATTGACTGTATTGTTCTTGTGTAAAATATTGATCGTTACCCTCATGACTTATGAAAACACCTTCAAGGTTAACATTAACATCTTCATCAATTTTATTTTTAAAGAAACTAATAATTTTTTCTATGTCGTAATTAACAGGAGAAAGTATAGCATTAAAACACATCTTATCTTTATTTTTTCTAACATTATATAATTTTTTAATCATATTAAATTGATTTTCATCATCAAATGGATCTGGTCCACGAACATGTTGTCCAGGGCCATCATGAGAAATAACAAATATAATATCATATTTTTCTATGTACTCGATTATTTCATCAGTAAGTAAACTACCATTTGATATAATAAGAAACTCTGTTTTAGGATACTTTTCAGATAATTTCTCTACAAGGAATTTTATCTTTTTCCAGTATAATAAAGGTTCACCTCCCCAGAATTCAATTCTATTAGGTTCACCAACTAACCATTTATCCAAATTAGACATGAATATTTCAGCATCTCTAATATTTGTTTTAGATCCAAATTTAATTTCTTCTTTTTGACTGCAATAAGAACAAGAATAGTTACAAGCCAATCCTAATTGTATTTTTAGTGTTTTAATATTTTTACTTTTCTTTCCATGATTTTCTGGAGATATTGCTTTAACAGTATTATACTGTTGAGTTTCTTTTATATTAGAAACTATATCATTTCCATCTTCATCAGTGATCAGTGACTTATGAGGATCATAAAAAAGATAATGATTTTTTCCTTCTCTATCTCGTAACTCAAGTTTAAACATGTTATATCCTTAAGAAGTTTTAGTTATTTGAAATACCTCTGATATGTAGAACCAATGAGCGCCAATTCTCACATTAGCAGTATCACCAACATTCATGTTTGCGGCGCTAAAAGATAATGAGCCTGAGTTATTGGTAATAACACAAGAAGTATCAACTGTGCCTTTATCTGTCACTGCATATAACTTGTTATAATCACCATAGCTCCATGGTTTTAAGTCTAAATTTTGAAACTCAACATCAAAGGTTAAGTTGACAGAATTATTTCCAGATACTTCAGTTGGTCCTTTATAATTTAGTTTAAATGGACTTGGCTTATTCAATGGGTTTGCCACTGTATTATCAGTAATAGAACCAGTCATAAAATAACCATTATTAGCGCCATCTATAGGAAAAAATGGATACTCGGCTAGATGAAGATCAATTCTTTTATATCTAATGTTTGTTTTTATTATACAGACATAATTAGTAACAAGAGATAATATCTTCTCTTGTTCTGAAACGAAAAGATATCCTATGTTTTTGATTACAGGATTGTTCTCAATTGGACCAGGATAAGCAGCGTCATAGTCCAAAAAATTATCATGATAATATCTTTTTAGTTCATTCTGTAATGGAGGTGTTATTACAGTTTCAACGTTTTGAAAATCTTTTCTGGCAAAACCAGTTAGAGTCCAAACACCCATTCCATTTTGACATTCTTCTGATCTTAGAAGTTCATCAAAATTTATATTCCAGCTGAGTTGTTTGTTTGGAGGAAGTATGTTAGCATTAACTTGTAAATTATTATCATCTTTCTGAGTTACTTCCATATACTCAGGATGGTTGTATGATGTCGTAGCAAAATAATTTAATAATTTTATAGGAGTCATTTTAACCGCCACAATTACAATTACAATTACAGTTACAATTACTATCGTAATCACAAACTACTGTTTGACCGCTTTTATAAATTCCAACTTGCCATGTTACTAATCTGAATCCAGCTCCATCTCCACCAATATAATTATAAGAAACATATTCTAAAGTTGTTGTATCGACTACAGCTGTTCCTCCTATATAGTAAGCCATTTTCTTTTCTCCTTTACCCTATTTATATTAGAGCTTCAAGATTTTTAATTTTTTCTTCTAGTTCATCTATTTTCGACATCTGTGCTTTGACAGCTTCAACTAGAATTGGAATAAGTTTTTCTTCTTTGACTGATAAGTATGGATTTTCAGGATCATAGTCTATACCATCTTTTGGTATACCCACATCTTTATATTGTAACATATTAATTGCTGTACCTTGAGGTAATACTGATTTAACTTCTTGAGCAATTAGACCTATTTCTATTTCGTCTTTATCAGTTGACATTATTTTTTTACCAATGTCATTCCATTGGAATCTATAACCATTAATATTTTCTAAAATTGTTCTCCAATCTGTAATCTTTTCAATATTCTTTTTCATTCTTCTATCAGACCATGCAGATATTATATCTGCACCAGCATAGAAATTACCAGAATATGCCATAAGCCATCTAGCTGCATCATCTTGTGTTCTGAATTCATGAACCCATTGACCAGTAGTTCCACCTTCATAAATTGTTCTATCGCCATTAGCATAATATATTCTTCTCCATCCATCAGATGAATAATTCCAAACGTTAACATCCCAATTACAACTACTCATTCTTGATTGACTTTGAGGGTTAGTATAATAACCACTATTGTTGTGACTATAAAATATATTAGAACGAATCTGGCTGCTTAACCAATCTTTATATGTTCCCATCCATACATTGCCATCGCCAGCAATGTAATGAACATCAGTTCCAGCTGAATTACGAAATACATGATAGTTCCATGATCTGTAATAATTATGATCATTATAAGGTGTTAATAATCTTTGATTGCCTTGACTGTCCAGATACCAGTTATCTTGTGATCTTATTTGGTCTGCCCACATTGTTCCAAGGCGAGAAGTACTTGCAGGATCACAATAATATCCAGTATTATCATTGTCGTAATATATTTTAAAATACATCTGACCAGAAGCATTAAAAGATGATACATTAGTTCCAGCATAATTCTGTATTAACCAAGAACCATTTCCGCCTCCGGATTTTAACACCCAGTTAGTGTTGTCAGAATATAATAATGGACCACCTGTTGTGTTGACACCACCATTAATACCATTCACCATATAAAGATAATTTGTTGTATATAAAGTCGCTGCAGTTATAGCATTGAAATTTGATGTTGATGCAGGATCAATATAATAACCAGTGTTATCATAATCGTAGATTTTAGGTGTTTGTAATTGATTGTTAATATACATAACACCATTGGTATCCATCCACATTTTGGCAGAATTAGCAATACCAAACTCCAAACCAAAACCAGATGGTGCATACATTGCGAATGTGCCAGAGCCAGTGACACCGCCTCTACCTAACCAGAACTGATTAGAAGCTGCACCGGCAGTCTCATAAAACACAAGTGGGCCAGTCAGAGTCCCACCAGCCAAAGGTAGATACGCTGCGCTGATCTGTGAAGCTGTTATGAAATTGCTGGCAGCTGTTCCATTGACATAAGTAGCACTATTGGCTGTCATAGTTGCTACGTTAGCGGCCAGTGTCGAATTTAACTGATACGCAGAACCAATTATTCCATTAAGATTTACAGAATTGTTTGATGTTGAATTAGCAATATAACTTGTTAAATAAGCACTGTTTACGAATAAACCATCAGTTGTTGCAGTTAATCCAGTGTTTGCTTTTACATATAATCCAGAGGGAACAGCGTATAAACCATATTGTGCATTAACATATACACCGCCTGGACCAACTGTTATTCCACTGTTACCAACGACAGATACTCCGGAAGAAGAAACAGAAACACCATTATTTGCTACTACGAATGTTCCGGAAGAGTTTGCGAATAACCCGTTATTGGCTGCAGTGTATGAAGCTAGGTTTGCTGTTACAGCGTTTGCTGAACTAATATTTGCTGATGTTGAAGATGAGAGACTTGCAAGATTTGCTTGAAGTTGAGCTATTGTTGGAACACCAAGTGATGCTGGTGTTATTATTGACCACGCGCCGTTTGAGTTTAGCCAGTACGTTCCAATAGACTGTTGAACTGTGTTAGGGCACGTGATTGATATAGAATTATCAGGATTCGAGATGCTTACTGAAGTCGTGTTGATAGATACGTTTAGATTATATACTTCATCAGCTACAGCCACGTTGGCTACCTGATTGAAAGAACCTTGGTTACCATAGACATAAGTGGATAGAACGCCATTGGATACGAATGTAAAATTATCTGACATCTGACATACCCAATGGCGTTACCTTATGTATTACTGGTTGCTACATTAGATGTCACGTTAGCCCATGGTAATGATGTATCTTTGACTGGATTAATAGCGTCGTTAATTAGTTCTTGAATACGCGTATTAACATGATTCTCATATTCATTAACGACTACCGCTTGAATCCAAGAGATAACAGTATTTTCTGTTAGCTTGTCAAAAGAAATAAAATTATTTGAAGTAGCAAAACTGGAGTTAACTGCGAAAGGGGTCGCTCCATTGAACGTACCAGAGTTTCCATTCTCATCAGTTCCAGTTTTTTCCCAATAGGTCTGGACGACGACGTCAGCAGTGTTTGCCACTGACGTAGTCTTGATACCAGTTACTTTCCAAGTGTATGTTACTGACATTTATTATTCCTTGTCGGAAGGTGCTGGCTGTGGCATTGCCTGAAGCTGTGGAACTACCTGCTTGTTGATCTCTTCTACTAGCTGGAATACAGCTTCATATGGAGCCTTACCAAGAGCGCCAAAGATTACGTTTAGCTGATTAACAGTTAGAGTTAGATTTACCTTTTCCATTTCAATTCTCCTTTACATTGTGTGGACAGGATTACGAGTTTATTTAGGGGTTATAAATTTATAGTTCTGCGTTTACACCAATTGAGTATGTACCGGATTGATATGTTGTTATAGGTTGATATTGAGCATATGAACCAGTAGCTGCTGTAGCATCAAATTCTAATGTATTAATAGAATAATATGGAACTCCAATAGCAGTTACAGTACCAACAGTACCACCATTATAAATTGGTATGGTTCCTGTTAATGTATAAGACGTTGGAGTAGTTCTCATAGGTTGTAATAAGTTACAACCCATTCTATTAACACTAGTTGCACCTCCCATAACACCATTCAGTTTTGGATTTGTTAATAACTGGTAGTATCTCTGACAGAGATATAATTCTTGACCATATTGTCTGCGTTCAAATGGTGTCGCTACTGAACCTGCTTCTAGCTGAACGTCTATAATATCAACATAATCAGCAGCGCCAGCAGTACCGGTTGGAGTCCAGTAAAGATTTATACCAATTTGGTTACAATTACTTGGTGTAGTTCCTGTTAATGCAAATTTTTGAAATGATGTTGTTAGTGTAATATTGCTACTACTTAAAGGAGTGCCACCAGTAAAACCATTTCTAATAGTTTCATCAGTTCCTGTTCCTGATTGAATAACTGCTAATACTTGACTACTAGTAGGAGAAAAATTTGCACCAGCTCTAGCCCAAAAACTTAGAGTGACTGTTTGACCAGCTAAATCTCTAGAATTAATAGATTCTAATGCCTGAGTAATATTTAATGCTTGTGTTGATGTATCACCAGCAGTTCTTTGCATTCTTAATGCATTTCTGTTTATACCATTAATAGACAATCCTGTGACTTGTGACACAGTACAGTTTGCTGTGTATCCTTGTCTATAACAACTCCATCTATCGGCAACGTATGTATTGGATGATGACATATTACTAAAAGATGTTCCCCTCTGCCAAATATCAAATGCACCATTTATCAATCTGTTTCTCATACCAAGAGAAGCAGCGGTACCAACCATTGAATTGTCTGAGAATGATATAGCGCTGGTTACGCTTGAGTTTGACGAACCAATATGCAACGCTGTATTTGGCGTTGTGGTATTAATACCAATGTTACCATTAGCAGCAATATACATCACATTAGAACCAGAGGTGACAATAGCGAGATTATTAGAACCTAGATACTGTAATCTATTGTTTGCTGTAGATTCAAATATAATGTTTGCGCATTGGAGTGTACTCAATGACTTGCCCCTTGTAATACTGCAATTTCTGCTTTTGCTTCATCTAATTCTAATTTTATTTCTTGAATTGCTTTTAACAGCATTGGTACAAACACACTATATTTCACACCTTTAATACCATTTTCATCTGCTTCCACCATATCAGGAAATACTTGTTCTAGCTCTTGAGCGATAACACCAATTTGTTTTTTCTTGTTTGTATCGTCTATGAAGTTAAAGTTTCTTACTTGAACTTTACATATATCATCTAACTTTGGTGTTGCATCGACAATATTCTCTTTAAGAGTAACATCTGATATAGCACCATAACTATTATTGATGTTTTGAACATTACCTGAAGAAAGTATTCTGAATACTTCTTTAGCCATATTCGAACCACCTTGACCACCAGTAGAAGTATATAATGAAAAAGCATCTGCTGTACCAACACCATCATTCATATGAAATACTGCACGTCCTGTGCTGCTCATATACATACCGATGTTATTAATAGCACCAGCAGCATCAGAGTGAGTCGGTGTTAGGTATATAATTCCATTAGGACCAGAATATATATTACCAGCATTATCAATAGTTGCAGCATTAAAACTCATATTATTTGTGAAGAAATTTATTCCACCACTTTGAACATCAATTTTACATGATACAGTACTGTTTGCATAAAATCCTACAGAACAATATCCATCATTTGCCTGTCTTGGACCAAATTGAGCAGATGTATAATATCCTGAATCAACTTGGAAGAACGTATTTCCGCTTACTACATGAAATTTACAAGATGGTGAAGTACCAATACCAACATAACCAGAATTAGAAATACGCATAGATTCATTCCAGGTAATAGCATTATTTGCAGTTCCTGAAGCGGCGTAATACCAAGCATGAGTCCCTGCACCTGTAGGTCCATTTTGAGAATATCTTGTCGCTGGATTAGAAGATTGATAGTTCCAAGTAGTTCCACCTGAAGCCCAAAAAGCATTCGTAGAAATAGCTGTCTCTCCATAATAACCATTATCATGGATAAACGCTCCAGTTCTTTGGTTCGAACCTTGGGCAAATATCTGAATTGCACTTACTGATGGGTTCCATGAAGCGGGTGTTCCAATAACACCAACGTTACCATTACCAGAAATATATAAAGCAGTGCCAACACTAAATGCATTAGTGGCAATAGAGTTAATAGTCGTGCCAGTAGCGTTGATGGTGAATGAGCCACCAACTGTAAGAGTAGAAGATACTGAAGCGTTTGCACATACTAGTGTAGACATTAGATACCTTTATAATTCTGCATTATATGCTATATAACTTGCTGATGTTGTAGGAGCATAAAGTTGAGACATCGTTCCTGTAGTTAAACCAGAAGCAACATTTAAAATAAGATATACTGTAGTACAAGAAGTAACTTGTGCAGAAGCAGAAGTAACTGTCGTACCATTTAATGATATATTTGAAAATGTTAAAGTTGGTGTTGATCTAAAAGTTACAGGGGAATAATAAACGCCTTGCGCCGAAGTCGTAGTATCACAATAAAACAATCCATATCTTTGGTATTGACCAAATGATATTATCTGATAATACCTCTGGCATAGAGTCAGTTCTGTTCCATAAGGTCTACGTTCGAATGGAGTAGCTACAGATCCTTGTTCTAGTTGGACACCGGTAACTTGAAACCAATCATTAGCGCCAGCAGTACCAACGCCAAAGTAAGAAAATCTAACAGCAATTTCATTAGTTCCTGATGGTACTGTACCAGAAAATGTGAATCGTTGGAATGTCGTTGATAGTGTTGCAGTTGAGTTTATCGCATATCCTTGAGAAGTCCATGTTGCACTACCTAAAGAATTCCAACCTTGATCTGTACCTGATCCTGTCCATACTTCAATAGTCAAATTGTTACTAGAAGCAGAAAAATTTGCACCTGCTTTTGCATAAAAACTTAAATTAATAGATTGTCCTGCTAAATCTTGACAATTTATGGATTCTATAACTTGCCCAACATAAACAGCTGATGTTGATGTTGAACTTGTATTTCTCCCAATTTGTAAAGCATAAGGAAAAACAGAAAGCCCACTTGTTGATACTCTTTGCATTGTCCAAGTGGAAGTTGCTCCTGCTATAGAAGCCCATCTATCACAACTTCCATAACCAGAAGAACCAAGAACAGTAAAAGATGCACCAGAATTTCTTTGATCAATAACCATTGTGCCATTGATGATTCTGTTTCTCATTCCTAATGAAGAAGCAGAGTTAAACTGAGAACCATCAGAGAATGATACGGCGTTACCGTGATACGTTGTACCAGCGACAGAGAGCATCGTGGTTGGATTTAAATTTCCAATACCAACATTACCATTAGCCTGATATATACCAGCAGACCAAACGCCAACACCACCATTTGCCGCACGATCGTACATTAACCAAGAACCATTTGCCTGTGGATTGATGGCAAACGACAGTTGAGTGTTGTTCGCTCCTATAGCCAGACCAGTCCTGTTGTTTGCATTGATAGTAAACGCTGAAGCAACATTACCAGAATAGCTAGCATCAGCTGTTCCTATTGATACTGTCGTTGACTGAGTGGAATTTGAAGTAATATAAATGGCATTAGAAGTAGAACTGCTCTGAATAACAACACCAGAACCATTCGCTGGTAGTACGATACCACCAGAAGTGGTGTTACCAGGTCTGATAGTCATATCAGTGGTGCCGTTGGCGGTGTTGATATTTGTGGCTATTAGTGTACTCATATTATAACTACTCTAGATCCCGTAGTGACTGTGAATGTGTTGCCAGTTGCAATAGTATATGGACCGACTATAACTGTATTTAGGGCAGCGTTCGTGGCATATGTTCCAGAAGCAAAGTTATTTGGATTAGACTCTCCAAATAGAGAGACAGTAGTTCCATTCACAGACAGCGCCGTTGAGTTAGCAGAGAACATTAAGTTACCAGCTACATTGTTAGTATAGAAACTTAGCGTGTCACCAACGCCGACTGATACACGACCATTACCAGTGACATAATCCATAACAATACCATCAGCGTATGGACCGGTATACGATGTGTTTGATAGCAACCCGTTGTTGGCGTATACGTAGCCATTTATAGTCACGTTACCAGTGGTCAGCGTACCGGCGATGACTTCAGAGACAATAGCGGTAGAGTTCACTGTTATTGAATTGACGAGTACGTTTGCTGAGTTTGCTAACTTTGATAGGTCGTTGGTTATTGACATATATTACCTTTTATTGGTATTTATACTAATATTTCTAATGTAAGCACAGCCAATTCTTCTATAGTCTCAGCGTTGAGTAGTTTAGGATGTTTCGTCACGTCTCTGAGTGCTTGTTTCTTAGTGACTATATCTTTAGTGTCTGAACCATCTTCCTGCGCTCTCTGGAATTTAACGTCTAGATCTTTCAAAATTGGTTCTCTTTCAGCACGAAGTTTATTCTTATGTATATCTTTTGCTTTGTCCATATTGATAGTTATCATTTTGTTTCTTGCTCCTTGAACCATGCTTCATGCCCAATGCCATGTCCATGCGGATCAGAAAAGTCTGCTTCCCATGCATTGAAGTATTCAGAATGTTCATGCGGAATATCTGAATCATCCAATATGAGATATGGAGTATCAGCAGGAACATCTTTTCTAGCAATCTCTTCAATTGATATACCGCAATTAGGTGCTGGTATAATCATTGCTATTGAACCATTTTCTTGTGGGTATATAATCTTTTGTGTCATAATTAATTCCTATCTAACTACTATTATATTGAGATACTTAGCGTCTTGTCCACTAGAACCAGCATTCCACACACAAGTAGCAAATCTGAAAGTTGTTGTTGTTGGTGCTTGTTCTGCGTCACCAATTGTTGTATTAAGCATAGGTGTAGCACCAAGTGTTGTACCTCCAACATACGATGATATTGCAACAACATAAGAATAATTTATATCTGGCATTGTAAAAGAAAGATTTACTGTATAATCACCTGTACCATTTTTAGTAATACTAGTAACACCTTGACTGGCACGAATGGCTACTGTTGCTTGTGCCTGATAATTTACCCATGCACGACAACCATAAGCATTTTGCGCAGAACCATAACCTGAGTTGAACAGTAGGTTGCCGGTACTATCAATAGTCATACGATTAGTACCAGCAGTACCAAAATTTATCGTGCCATTAGCATCATTGTTGTTTATATTAAAAGCGCCATATCTATATTTTACTAAATCAACAGTAACAGCGGCTCCACCTGTAGAGTTAGCTGTGATAATACGCATAATAGAACCAGAATTAACATTTGTTGTTTCTGTGTTATAAAGATCTAAATATCGAAGATTGTTAGGAGGAGTAGCAGTAGCACCACCGATATTAACATCACCAGCAGAAGAAATTGCCATTCTTTGTACATTATTAGAACCAAATATAATATTACCACCAGTATTTCTGTTATAAAGATAACCAGATGCATCAGCATCGCCGCCAAGAAGACCAACATCAAACTGCCCTGCAGTACTTTTATTTGAAACATATCCAGGTGAACCAGGATAACCAGTAACAATATTACCACCAATAAAAGTATTACCATTTACTGATAATATATTTGCTGGCGTGGAGTTCCCGATTCCCACATTACCATTAGCAGCTGCGTATATCTCAGTAATGTTATTAGCCGCTAGCTGAACAGAACCGTTCGAGGACACAGTCAAGTTAGTGCTGTTTCCCGCTATCGTTCCTGCGCCAATCGCTGCTGATAGTATCTTACTTGTCATTTAATTGCCTTTATAGTTCTGCTGATGCTGTAACAGTTGTAGATGCAGCTGTTCCTGGTTGAGCATAAAATCCATGTGTATCTATGTTAGTAAGCGTAGCAGAAGCACTTAGAGTTACTGTCGGAGCTACTCTCATACTAACTTTGAAAAAATATGGAGTATATGTAGCACCAACACCATTGATAACATATGATTGACTTGGATTTGTAAAATAATATCTCTGACATAGGGCCAACTCTTGAGTATAATGTCTACGCTCAAATGGTGTTGCTACTGAACCTGCTTCAACTTGGATATCTATGAGGTCAAAGTAATCAGCGGCACCTGCCGTTCCTGATGGACCATATATAAAAGTCAATCCAGCTTCATTGATGTTAGAAGCAAGAGTTCCAGTCACACTGAATTTTGTAAAATTAGTATTTGCCGCAACAGAAGTAGAGATGGCAACGGTACCTCCAGTATAACCATTCGTTATAGGATTAGTCTCATCCGTTCCCGTTCCAGTAACAAACTGAATACTTAAACTCGTGTTTGAGAAATTAGCGCCAGTTCTATAGTAACCAGAAATGGTAATAGTCTGTCCTGCAAGATCTCTGATGTTCAACGATTCTATCGCTTGACATGTTTGGATTAATCCTGTGCTTATATCACCAGACGTTCTTTGTAATCTCATAGCGGTTCTATTATTACCATTGATAGTAAGACCAGTAACCTGAGACATCGTGGTGTTTCCAGCATAACTTGGTCTAACAAAACACCATCTATCTGCACCATATTGATTTGCTGCGCTGGTTGGATTAGCGAAGCTGGTTCCTCTCTGCCAAATTCTAAAGTCACCATTGATGATTCTGTTTCTCATTCCTAATGAAGAAGCAGAGTTAAACTGAGAACCATCAGAGAATGATACAGAGTTACCAAAGTATGTATTACCATTTACCGATAGTCTATGAGCAGGTGCTGTGTTACCAATACCAAAATTACCAACAGTAGTTATTAACGCTTGTGTTTGGTTATTTGTTCCAAGCAGTAAATTAGAATTATCAATGTTTATTAGATGAAGACCATTGTTTCCTGCATAAGCAGAACCAGATTTCCATCCCATATATGTTCTGCTGTTACCTGCAGCATCACAAGAATTAATAAGACCAACTACTTCAAGTTTTTGTTGTGGTGTAGTTGAACCAATACCAACGTTACCATTAGAAACAAAGTATGAACTAGTACCAACAGTTAAGTTGTTAGTAGTAAGTGTTCCACCAGTCAGTTGTAGATACCTTGCATCGCTCTGTGTCTGAGTGAAGATATTTACTGGATTCATAGTTCTTAGAGAGAATATCTGAACTATATCTCCAGAGTTAACACCAGAGTTTAATACTATGCTCGTTCCATCAGTCGCAGTATAGTCAGACTGTGGCAGATGAAGACCATTCACTGAGACTATAATCGTGCCATTGACATATGATAGAGTCTGGTTATTAGAGTCTAGACCAGTAAATGATGTCTGACCGGCAGTGGCGACATAGACGTAGTTCACTGAGTTGGTGACCCAATTGGCCGTGTTGAACGCCGATGCAGACGCTACGAATAGAATATCATTAACTGATGTGGCTGACTGAAGAACGATCGTGGAACCGTCAGTAGCGGTGTAGTCAGACGTAGGAGTAAGTCTGCGGCCATTCAAGAACACGTCACAGAAGCCAACGGAATAATTTAGCACGTATCCTTTTGAGTCAACGCCAGAGAACGAAGTCTGACCAGCATTCGCTACGAAAGTGAAGTACTGGATCTGCCCTTGTCCTGGTGTTTGGCCTATATATTGTGACATTTAATTACCTTTACATTTCCGAACTAAAATCTACATAACAAGTTGACGGAGTTGTGCCATTACTAAACAAAACACCTGCTTGACCTGCTGTTGCTCCTGTTATATTTAAATACAAAGAAGGATTTGTGGTTGAGCATCTATTTGTTCTTATTGTTGGTGTAACTACGCCTCCAGTAGGAGAATACCAAATAACAGAAGAACCTAATGTAACAGTTGGTATTGCTCTCATAGTTGTTGGAAAACATCCCATTGCACAGTCTGCAATAGTTGATGATTCATTACATCCTGATCCATATATAGTACCGTCTACAGAGGCTGGTGGTAACATTCTGTAATAATATCTCTGACATAATGCAAGTTCTGTTGCCAATGGTCTTCTTTCGAATGGTGTAGCAACAGAACCGTCCTCCAACTGCATATTTGCTAACCATATAGTTCCTGCAGCATTTGTTGGAAAATATATAGCTGGCCAAATACGATCATCGCCGTTTGTTCCTAGTGTTTTTCCAGATATAGAAGGCATAGTAACTGTAAAAACAAAACGCTGCCATGTTGTGGTTACGGTGTAGTTTGTCTGTGTAGGGTATACACCAGCAGAAGGAGAGCCACCTGTTCCAAATTCTTGAGCAATCATAACACCAACTGTCATAGTTCCTGAAGGAACCGCTGCCCAAAAAGAGAACGTGCAAGTTCTACCAGCAAATGTTCTAACACTTTCAGTGTCTGATCTAATATAATTTGATGGAGTACCAGTGTTAGGAAATGTATAAATTAAATAGTATTTTGGATCACCTGCCACAGCAGTTTGACCTGGTGTAAATGTCCCTTGAGTTAAAGATATACCAGTAGGAGCAGTACCGTCAAAACCAATTCTCCACCTATCTACTAGATATGAGAAACTAGACCAGTTTGAAAAAGAAGTTGCACGTTGCCAAATATCAAACCCACCGTTGATAAGTTTATTCTTCATACCAGTAGAAGCAGCAGTAGTCATCTGAGTAGAATCTGAGAATGTTATAGAGTTACCAAAGTATGTATTACCACCAACAGTGAGTGTTGATGTTGGAGAATTATTAGCAATACCAACGTTACCATTAGAAACGAAATATGTTCCAGTTCCAATAGTAGCGGTATTAGTAGCAGTAGTAAGAGATCCGCCAACCATAACAGATCCAGTGGTAGTTAATGATCTACCAGTTCCAGATATTTGCCTAATTGCAACAGCAGTGGCAACTGAATCAGGAAAACCAGTACCATCAACGCCACCATAAGCGGCAATAGGAGGCCTTCCTATGCCATCTTGTGCTCTAAACACTAAACCATTATTTCCAGATTGACCAATTCCTGTATTTAATGCATAAATATCTAACCAAGCACCAGGAGTAGTACATGCAAATCCAACGTTTCCATTAGCGACAACATACATCGATGTGCCAACAGTGAGGTTATTAGTTGACACAGAGACGTTGGCAGGAGTGATAGCTCCAGTACCATCAGTTATTGCAGAGGAAAGTGATCTGGTTATTGCCATTAGTTACCTGTTGAATTTAGCTTAATTGACATTACTTAGACTCCAACGCTTTAATTCGTAAGTTTGATTCGTCTAGTTTTGCTGATAGTTCTTTAATAGATGCAACAAGTAAAGGAATAACATCAGTATATGCTAGACCAAGATAACCATCTGGCGCTTCTTTTACTATTTCAGGTAATACTGCTTGAACATCTTGAGCAATCAAACCAACAT